>Ga0302235_10000398_pt1 | contig 35206 bp, 28 predicted proteins | sample II_Palsa_N3_3_FD_193577 | JGI IMG/M metagenome (GOLD analysis project Ga0302235, IMG submission 193577) | Peat permafrost microbial communities from Stordalen Mire near Abisko, Sweden - II_Palsa_N3_3 | ecosystem: Environmental > Terrestrial > Soil > Palsa > Peat permafrost | place: Sweden...
TGTCAGCCGCAGTCATATTCGGTATTAATTCCGGTTTCCCGGAGCTATCCCGAAGCTAAGGGCAGGTTGCTCACGTGTTACTCACCCGTTCGCCGCTCGAGTACCCCGAAGGGCCTTTCCGCTCGACTTGCATGTGTTAAGCACGCCGCCAGCGTTCGTCCTGAGCCAGAATCAAACTCTCCATTGAATGTCTATATGCAAACCGCGAGCGCGATCCGAGGACCGGCCGTGCGGGTGCTGACATATTAGAGATGCCTCTTCGGACCGGCGAACCGGGCCTGGAGGCGATCGTGGCATCCGTCGTACGGAACTGCGCCGTTACCGGCTCAGCCCCTGACGGGGTTTGTTGCATGTGCACTGGCTTTTAGCACGCTGTTGAGTTCTCAAGGAGCGGACGCGCACCATCGGAGACTTTTTGATCTCTTCCGGGGCAACCCTACGAACTTACCCGAACAACCGGAGGCTGTCAACTAAGTTCGTAAAACTTGACTTTGTTCGTTACTCGTGGTGCACCCAGCATACCCGCACTGCGAGGCTCCGGCGTCCGGAGCGAACAACCTGGGAGGGTGTCCTGCTGGCTCCCCTGCAGCGATCCGCCAGATGGCGTCCCGCTGGTCCCGGGGGCAAGACGAAACTCTAGGGAGCAAAGGGGATCAAGTCAAATTGGCCCGGCCAGGCGGCCCCGGCCAGGGCCAGGGCGTTCGCCGGGCCGCGCAGCGCCGCCGCGATGGGCTTGCTGGGTCCGGCGCAAGCGGGCTTACTCCCTGGTTATTTCCACGCCACCGACCGTGCGCTTCCCGCGCCGCAGCACCAGGAAACGGCCGTGCAGCAGGTCGCTTGGCTCTGGCGCGGCCTCAGGATCCGGCACCTTCACGTTATTCAGGTACGCGCCGCCCTCGCTGATTGCGCGCCGGGCCGCCGACTTGCTGGCCGTGATCCCGGCGGCGGCCATCAGGTCGGCCACCCTGGGCAGCCCGCCCTGGCCGGAGCCGCCATGGCCGGAGCCTTGCTGGCTACCGGGGGGCTGCCCGGCGCTGACGATGGCCGAGGGCACCTCGGCAAGGGCAGCGGCGAGCGTCTGCTCATCCAGCGCCCGCAGGTCCCCCTGGCCGAACAGCGCCTGGCTGGCGGCCACCACCCGCGCGCACTCCTGCGCCCCGTGCACCAGCGTGGTCATCTCATCCGCGAGCACGCGCTGCGCCGCCCGAGCGGCCGGCCGCTCGGCGAGATCACGCTCCAGGTCCTCGATCTCGCCGCGGGACAGGAACGTGAAGACCCGGAGCAGGCCGGGAACCTCGGCATCGGTCCGGTTGATCCAGAACTGGTAGAACGCGTACGGGCTCATCAGCTCCGGGCTCAGCCAGACCGCGCCGCCTTCGGTCTTCCCGTACTTGGTCCCGTCCGGCTTGGTGATCAGCGGCGTGGCCAGGGCATGCGCCGAATCTCCCGTCACGCGCCTGATCAGGTCGACGCCCGCCACCAGGTTGCCCCACTGATCGCTGCCGCCGAGCTGCAGGACGCAGTCATGCCGGCGGCGCAGCTCCAGGAAGTCGAACGCCTGCAGGATCTGGTAGCTGAACTCGGTGTAGCTGATCCCGCCGGCTTCCAGACGCGCCCGGACAGATTCCCTGGCCAGCATCTGGCTGACCGGGAAGTGCTTGCCGATGTCACGCAGGAACTCCAGGGCGGACAGGCCTTCGGTCCAGTCCAGGTTGCTGACCACCAGTGCGCCGGTCGTGCCCGGAGTCAGGTCGAGGAAGCGGCCGACCTCGCCGCGGATCCGGTCCACCCAGTCGGCTACGACCTCGCGCGGGTTCAGTATCCGCTCGGCGGACTTGCCGCTGGGATCACCGATCAGCCCGGTCGCCCCGCCGACCAGGCCGACCGGCCGGTGCCCGGCGAGCTGGAACCGGCGCATGGTCAGCAGCAGCACGAGATTGCCGATATGCAGGCCGGGCGCGGTCGGGTCGAAGCCGCCGTAAAAGGTCACCGGGCCCGCGTCCAGTTCCTTGCGCAGATCGTCGAGATCGGTCGAGACCGCGATCAGGCCGCGCCAGGTCAGTTCATCGAGGATGTCTGTCACCGATGAATAGTCCCACCATCGGTGGCCGGAGCGGAAACGGCTTTGGCGGCCGCGCGGCGCGGCACGTGCGCACGGTACGCGGACACGGTCGGATCCCCGGCAATCCAGAATCGCCACGGAATCTCTGCCGCGCGGCTGACCCCCACCCTGGGTCCCCGGTGGATGCCAGCCGCCGTCACAGCCCGGGCCGGCCCGCTGATGCGCAGCGGCGAGTCCGGATCGCACACGTCGGCGCCATCCAGCCCGCGGTCGATGCCGAGCGCCTGGCAGAGCCGGGCCGGGCCGCGCGCCAGCTCGCGCTCCCTGGCACCGGCCAGGCGGCCGGCGGCCGATCCGGCCTCCCCCGCCGACGCGCGCTCGGCCGCCGGCCCGCCCTTCCCGGCCGGCCCGCCCTTCCCGGCTGGCCCGCCGCCGGTGGCGTACCGGCGCTCGGCGGCCACCGCCGCTCCCTCGGCTACCCGGCCGGCCCGCAGCAGCACCGCCGACGCCGTGCCCTCAGGCAGGCAGACCAGGTTCACGCAGAAGTGCATGCCGTAGGTGAAGTAGACGTAGGCATGCCCGGGCTCGCCGAACATGACGGCGGTACGCGCGGTACGGCCGCGGAAGGCGTGCGAGGCGGCGTCCGCCGCTCCGGCGTATGCCTCCACCTCGGTCACCATGACGGCGACGGCGCCATCCGGGGTCTCATGGCGGAGCACGCAGCCCAGCAGGGCGGGCGCCACCTCCTGCGCGGGCCGCGCGAAGAAGTCACGCGGCAGCGGCGGGCCGGACGGCACCGGGCCGGGCGGCACCGGGCCAGCAGCCGGCCAGCCACCGGACGGCAGGCCGGACAACGCCCCGGATGGCCGTGGGCCGGGGACCCACTCGGGCGGCACAGCAGCCGTCAGTCCGCCGCCCACGCGGCGTGCTCATCGACGGCGGCACGCACCGCCGCGAGCTGCTCGGCGACGCGGGCCGGCGAGGTGCCCCCGAAAGTGTTCCTGGCCGCGAGCGCGCCTTGCACGGTCAGCGCCTCGCGGACGTCCGGGGTCAGGTGCGGTGACACCCGGGCAAGGTCCTCATCGCTCACCTCGTCGAGCTCGCGCTCGTGCACCTGGCACCAGACAACCAGGTGCCCCACCACCTCGTGCGCCTCCCGGAACGGCACGCCGCGCCGGACGAGCAGTTCAGCAAGGTCAGTGGCGAGCGAGTAACCGGCGGCAGCACTCCTGGCCATCCGTTCAGAATTAAAGCGGATCGTGCTGATGAGACCGGCCATCGCCGGCAGCACGAGCAGCAGCGTATCCACCGCGTCGAACACCGGTTCCTTGTCCTCCTGCAGGTCCCGGTTGTACGTCAGCGGCAGCCCTTTCAGCGTGGTGAGCAGCCCGGTCAGCCCGCCGATGAGCCGGCCGGCCTTGCCGCGGGCGAGCTCGGCCACGTCCGGGTTCTTCTTCTGCGGCATGATCGATGACCCGGTGGCGTAAGCGTCGTCGATCTCCGCCCAGCCGAACTCGTGCGATGACCACAGCACGACCTCTTCGCCGAGCCTGGACAGGTGCACGCCGAGCAGTGCCGCCGTGAAGCAGAACTCGGCCGCGAAGTCGCGGTCGCTGACCGCGTCCATCGAGTTGGGCGCAGCGGAGTCGAAGCCGAGCTCGGCGGCGACGGTCTCCGGTTCGAGCGGCAGCGACGAGCCCGCCAGCGCGCCTGCCCCGAGCGGGCTGACTGCCGCCCGCTTGTCCCAGTCCCGTAGCCTGCCGACATCCCGGGCGAACGCCTGCACGTGCGCAAGCAGCTGATGGGCGAACAGCACCGGCTGGGCATGCTGCAGGTGGGTCAGCCCCGGCACCGGCGTGGTCAGGTGCCGCTCCGCCTGGCCGGTCAGCGCGGTCTCCAGCTCGGCCAGCCGCAGGATGATCAGCCGCGCGTGGCCACGCAGGTACAGCCGCAGGTCGGTCGCGATCTGGTCGTTGCGGCTCCGGCCCGCCCGCAGCTTGCCGCCGAGCGAGCCGGCCCGCTCAAGCAGCCCGCGCTCCAGCGCCGTGTGCACGTCCTCGTCGCCCGCGGTCGGGCGGAAGCCGCCCGACCGGCACGCCTGGCCGAGATCGTCGATGGCGGCAAGCAGGCGGGCTACCTCCATGTCATTGAGCAGCCCGGCCTTGTGCAGCACGCGCGCGTGCGCGGCGGACGCCAGCAGGTCGTACGGGGCCAGCCGCCAGTCGAACTGGACGCTCACCGATAGCCGGGCGAGCGCCTCGGCGGGACCCGACTCGAAGCGCCCGCCCCAGAGCCTGATCGCGGAACCGGCTTCATTTTCTGCCACGGCGCTCCCTCCACCTACGTGGTCGTGGCTGATCGGCAGTGCCGGGAGCATACCCGGCCTAACTGGCTGCCTGGCGGTCACGGTCGGCCGCGATCTTGCTAGGCAGCCCCCAGAGCTCCACGAAGCCCTTGGCCAGGCCCTGGTCGAAGGAGTCCCCGGTGTCGTAGGTGGCCAGCCCGTAGTCGTACAGCCCGGCCGGGCTGCGACGGCCGGTGACCACGGCCATGCCGCCGTGCAGGCGAAGCCGGACGTCGCCGGTGACATGCCGGGACGCCTCGTCCATGAACGCCTCGAGCGCGCGGCGCAGCGGGGAGAACCACAGCCCGTCGTAGACGAGCTCGGTCCAGCGCTGCCCGGCCTGCCGCTTGAACCGCGCGAGATCCCGCTCCAGGCAGACGTTCTCGAGCTCGGTGTGCGCGCTGATCAGCGCGATCGCGCCCGGTGCCTCGTAGATCTCCCTGCTCTTGATCCCGACGAGCCGGTCCTCCACCAGGTCGACCCGGCCAATCCCGTGCATCCCGGCGCGCTCGTTCAGCTCGGTGATGATCTCCAGCGGGCTCAGCTTGCGATCGTCGATTGCCACCGGGGTGCCCTCGGCGAAGCTCACCACCACCTCATCGGGCTCGCGCGGCAGCGCCGGGTCGCTGCTGTAGCCGTACACGTCGTCGTGCGGCGCCTCCCAGATGTCCTCCAGGTGCCCGGTTTCGCAGCTGCGGCCCCACAGGTTCTGGTCGATGGAGTACGGCGAGCGGGACGTGACGCTGATCGGCAGCCCTTTCTCCGCTGCGTACGCGATCGCCTTGTCCCTGGTCATGCCGGAGTCCCGGACGGGCGCGATGACCTTGACGTCGGGCGCCAGGCAGGCCAGGCCGACCTCAAACCGGACCTGGTCGTTGCCCTTGCCGGTGCATCCGTGCGCGACCATGCTCGCCCCATGCTCCTTGGCCACGGTGGCCAGGTGGGCGGCGATCAGCGGCCGGGACAGCGCGGAGACGAGCGGGTAGCGGTCCATGTACAGGGCATTTGCCCGCAGCGCGGGCATGCAGAAATCCGTGGCGAACTCGTCCCTGGCGTCGGCGACGACCGACTCGGCGGCGCCGCAGGCCAGTGCCCGCTGCCGGATCGTCTCGAGATCCTCGCCGCCCTGGCCGACGTCGACAGCCAGCGCGATGACCTCGGCGCCGGTCCGCTCGGCGATCCACCCGATGGCCACTGACGTGTCCAGGCCGCCGGAGTATGCGAGCACGATGCGTTGGGTCATGGAGTTCCTCCTCGTTGGTGCGGTGTGTCGCTGGTGTGTGCCTGGATGTCCCGCTGGCGTCTGGGTTTCGCTGGCGTCTGGGTTTCGCTGGCGTCTCGGGTTCGCTGGCGTCTGGGTTTCGCTGGCTAGCCTCGCCGCTCCGCGAGCCGGAGCAGCGCCTGGGCCAGTTCCTCGCCGCCCGCCGGATCTCGCGCGATCAGCAGGACCGTGTCGTCGCCGGCGACCGTCCCGAGAATTGACGGCCATCTGACGTGGTCGATGACCGAGGCAAGGAACTGCGCGGCGCCGGCCGGCGTGCGCAGGACCACCAGGTTGGCGCTTGCCTCGGCGGAGACGAGCAACTCGGCCGCGGCGCGGGACAGCCGTGCCGACGGCTCGGCGGCAGCCGCGGCCGGCTGCTGGCCGGCCGGCCCGGGCCAGCCACCGGCACTAGACCAGCCGGCCGGCCCAGGCCCGCCGGGGGCGCCAGATCCGCTGACCCCCTCGCCGCCGGCACCGCCGGCCCTGCCCGCCCGATCCGCGCTGCCATCCGCGCTGATCCCGCTGGCCTGGCCGGCCATGGACTCGATCAGCCCGCCGGGCCGCGACCCGGGACCTCCCGGCTCGCCAGGCAGCGCGTAGAACAGCGCTCCGTCGGGACCCCGGAGCCGCACGGCGCCGAGTTCTTCCAGGTCACGGGACAGCGTGGTCTGGGTGACGCGCACCCCGAGCTTGGCCAGCCAGTCCGCGAGTTCCTCCTGTGATCGCACCGCCGCCTGGTCCAGGATGCCGGCTATCTGCGCGTGCCGTGCTGCCTTGGTCACCGGGCTCACCGGGCTCATGACGGCATCGCCAGCTCCCGCCCAGCTCGCGCGGCCGGCATGATCAGGCGTCCTGCGCAATGCGTGCGCTGGCGTCGTCGAGAATCCCGCCCAGCGCGGCCGTGAACGAATCCGCCTGGGCGGCAGCCAGGATCAGCGGCGGCGCCAGCCGGATGGCGTCCGGTTGCACCGCGTTGACCAGGTAGCCAGCCCGGCGGCACGCGGCTTCGGCGCTGGCCGCCGCAGGCCCGGTCAACGCGATGGCGAGCCAGAGCCCGCTGCCGCGGACGCCGGCTACCAGCGGGTGACCGGCAGCGATGATCCCCGCGGTGAGCCGCTGCCCGGTCGCTGCGGCATGGGCCAGCAGCCCGTCGGCCTCGATCGTGTCGAGGACGGCCAGCGCGGCCGCGCACGCGATCGGATTCCCGCCGAACGTGCTCCCGTGGTCACCCTTGCGCAGCGCGGCACCGCACTCGCCGAGGCCGATGCACGCACCGATCGGCAGCCCGCCGCCGAGCCCCTTAGCCAGCGTTATCACGTCGGGCTGCACGCCCTCGCGCTGGTGCGCGAACCACGCTCCGGTCCGCCCGATCCCGCTCTGGATCTCGTCGAGCACCAGCAGCGCGCCGGCGTCGTCGCACGCCTCCCGCGCCGCACGCAGGTATCCGGCCGGCGCCGGAATCACGCCCGCCTCGCCCTGGCAGGGCTCAAGGAACACCGCGGCGCAGTCCGGCCGCACCGCCGCGCGCAGCGCATCCTCAGCACCGAAGGGCACGAACCGAACGTCAAAGCCAAAGGGCCCGAACGGATCCCTGATAGAACTCTTGCCCGTCAGCGCCAGTGCCGCCGAGGTCCGCCCGTGGAACCCGTTCTCGGCGGCGACGATCACCGGCCGGCCGCCGCCCTGCCGGCGGCGCACCACCTTGACGGCCGCCTCGTTGGCCTCGGTGCCCGAGTTGGCGAAGAAGACCCGGCCGTCGGCGGGGCGTCCTGCGCTGCCGAGCAGGCCGAGCAGGCGCTCGGCCAGCGCGATCTCGCCCTCGTGCAGGAACAGGTTGGAGGTGTGCGCGATGCTGTTCACCTGGCGGGTCACGGCCTCGGTGATGGCGGGATGGGCATGGCCGAGCGCGCTCACCGCGATGCCCGCGATCAGGTCGGTGTACTCACGGCCCTCGGCGTCCCAGACCAGGCAGCCTTTGCCGCGCACCAGCGCGAGGGGCGGAACGCCGTAGTTCGGCATCAGCGACCTGGCGAAACGGTCCTGCAACCGCTCGGTGCTGGTGCCTACCTGGCTCGTGCTCATCGGGTATCGCCCATTCCGTCGCTCTGCTTATCGCGTGGCCTGTCGGGCAGCACCATGGTGCCGATGCCCGAGTCGGTGAAGATCTCCAGCAGGATGGCGTGCGGCAGCCGCCCGTCGAGCACGTGCGCCTGCGGAACGCCGCCACGGACCGCCATCAGGCAGGCCTCCATTTTCGGGATCATCCCCTCGCTCAGGCCCGGCAGCATTGCCTCCAGCCTTGCCGCGCTGAGCTCGCTGATGACCGCTCCTTCCGCCCCGCCTGGCCGGCCGGCGCTGCCTGGTCGGCCGGCCCCGTCCGCGCGGCCGGCCCCGCTCGTGCCCGCGCCGCCTGGTCCGCCCGCCTCATCCGCGCCGCCTGGCCAGTCCGCGTAGAGGCCTTCCACGTCGGTGAGCACGACCAGTTTCACGGCGTCAAGCGCCACGGCGACCGCCGCCGCGGCGGTATCGGCGTTGACGTTGTAGACCTCGCCGCTCTCGCTGCGCGCGACGCTCGAGATGACCGGCACCCGGCCGTCATCAAGCAGTGCGTGCACGGCACCGGGGTCCACCGCATCGATCTTGCCGACCATGCCGATATCGACGGGCTCGCCGTCCACGATCACGTGCCGGCGGCTGGCGGTGAGCAGGTTGGCGTCCTCGCCGGACATGCCGACGGCGAACGGGCCGTGCCGGTTGATCAGCCCCACCACGTCCCTGTTGACCTGCCCGGTGAGAACCATGCGCACGACGTCCATCGTCTCCGGGGTGGTGACGCGCAGCCCGGCCGTGAAGCTGGTGGCGACGCCGAGCCGGTCCAGCTGGGCGCTGATCTGCGGGCCGCCGCCGTGCACCACGACCGGGCGGAGCCCGGCGTAGCGCAGGAACACCACGTCCTGCGCGAACGCGAGCCGCAGGGCCTCGTCCGCCATGGCGTGCCCGCCGAACTTGATGACCACGGTCTCTCCGTGGAACCTGTCCAGCCACGGCAGCGCCTCGATCAGCGTCGCCGCCTTGGCGAGCGCCGCCGTCCGGTCCGGCAGGTAGTCCGTGACCTCTCCCAGCGTCGCGGTCACGTCGAGTACGCCGAGTTCTCGTGCACGTACGCGGCCGTCAGGTCGGTGGTACGGATGGTGGCCGCGTGCTGGCCAGCGCGCAGGTCGACAGTGATCGTGACGTCCCGGGGAGTCAGGTCGACGCCGGAGCGGTCGTCACCGGCGAATCCGTCCCGGCAGACCCAGACGCCGTTGATGGCGACGTTGAGCTGGTCCGGGTCGAACACCGCGTCGGTGGTTCCGACGGCGGCGAGCACCCGTCCCCAGTTCGGGTCCTCACCGGCGATGGCGCACTTGAGCAGGTCGCAGCGGGCTACCGCGCGGCCCGCGGTGATGGCATCGGCCTCGCTGGCCGCCCCGGTCACCTCGACCGCGATCGCCTTGCTCGCGCCCTCGGCGTCCAGCTGCATCTGGCGGGCCAGGTCGTCGCAGACGCTCGTCAGCGCCTCGCCGAACTCGCCTGGGTCCGGGCGCACGCCGGCGGCGCCGCTGGCGAGCAGCAGCACGGTGTCGTTCGTGGACATGCAGCCGTCCGTGTCGAGCCGGTCGAAGGTCTGGTCGGCCGCCAGCCGCAAGGCGGCGTCAAGCTCGGCCGGGGACAGCTCGGCGTCGGTGGTAAGAACGCAGAGCATGGTCGCCAGGGCTGGCGCCAGCATGGCGGCACCCTTCGCCATGCCTGCGACCGAGTAGGACGGACCCTGGCAGAACGCCTCCTTCGCCGTGGTGTCCGTGGTCCTGATCGCGTCGGCGGCCGCGGTCCCGCCCCCGTCGCGGTCGGCGGCAGCGGCGGCTTTGTCGACGGCGGGCAGCAGCAGCTCCATCGCCAATCGCTCCCCGATGAGTCCGGTGGAGCAGACGGCGATCTCGGCGGCGGGGCAGGAGATCGCATCCGCCAGCCGCTCCGCCGTCAGCCGGGTGTCGTCGTCGCCAGCCGGTCCGGTGCATGCGTTCGCGCCGCCTGAGTTCAGCACCACCGCGCGCACCTGGCCGCGGCGTGCCACCTGCTCGGTCCAGCGCACTGGCGCGGCCTTCACCCTGTTCAAGGTGAAGACTGCGGCGGCTGCATAGGACGGCCCGTCGTTGAGCACGACCGCGACGTCGGGGTCGCCGGAAATCTTCAGTCCGGCGGTGACGCCTGCCGCGCGGAAGCCGAGGGGCAGTGTGATGCTCATGGCGCTACTCCATAGGTCGTGAGACCGGCGGTCTCCGGCAGTCCGAGCATGATGTTCGCGTTCTGGATGGCCTGGCCGGCCGCGCCCTTGCCGAGATTGTCGATGGCGGCGACGGCGACGGCGCGGCCGGCGTGCAGGTCGGCAGCAGCCTGGAGGTGCACGGCATTAGATCCGCCGACGGCGGCCGTGGCCGGCCAGCAGCCCGCTGGCAGCAGGCAGACAAAGGGCTCGCTGGCGTAGGCGGCGGACATGGCGTCCCGCAGCAAGGCGGTGGCCGCGTCCTGGGCACCCGGCCCGCCGGCGGCTGCGTCCGCCCGTCCTCCGGCGACCGTCCCGTCCCGCCACCCCGGCGTCAGCCGGGCGGTACAGGTCGCCAGGATGCCGCGCGGCATCGGCGCAAGCAGCGGCGTGAAGGAGATCGTCACCCGCGGCGTGCCGCCGCCCGCCTCGATGGCGCGGCCGAATCCCCCGGCCGAGTCGCCGAATCGCGCGGCGTCCGCCATGGCCTCGCCGAGTGCCTGCTCAATCTCCGGCGTGTGCCGGTGCGCGCCAGCCACCTGATAGGCGGAGACCGAGCCCATCACCTCGCTGCCGAGCAGTTCGGCCTTGGCAGCCCGCCCGGCGCCCGAGGTACCGGATGCCGCGACGATCACCACGTCAGCCGGCTCGACGAGGCCGGCCCCGAGCAGCGGCGCGAGCGCGACGATGGCGGCGGTGGCGTAGCAGCCGGGCGAGGCGACCCGGCCTGCGGCCCTGATCCTGGCTCGCGCGCCTGGCAGTTCGGGCAGGCCGAAGACCCAGCGTCCCGCATGCGAGGTTCCGTAGTAGCTGGCCCATGCGGCCGGATCGGCGAGCCTGAAGTCCGCGCCCAGGTCGACGATCTTGGTTGTCTCCGGCAGCCGGGCCGCCAGCGGCGCGGACTGCCCGTGCGGGAGCGCAAGAAAGGCGAGATCGCAGCCGGAGATAAGGCCGGGATCAGTAGCATCGAACCGCCGGCCCGCTAGTGCTGGCAGGCCTGCCAGCTGCGGATGAACGATGCCGATCGGCTGGCCGGCCTTGCTGTCCGCGGTGACCGCGGCCAGCTCCAGGTCCGGGTGGCCAGCCAGCAGGCGAAGCAGCTCTCCCCCGGCGTAGCCGCTGGCACCGGCGACCGCGACCCGCGCTCCCATGCACTCTCCTCAGGCGTCAGCCAGCCCGACGTTCCCGAGCAGCCATGCATTATTATGCTTATCTCTGACTGTTTATGCAAACGAGTTTGACTTTCCCGCTGTTCCGCCGGGACAACGAACAAGCTCCGGCCAGCGTCTAACCGGGGAGTCGGCTTGGGGAGGTCAGGTGGCGGACGGCATGATGAGAGGCGCCGAAAGGAGACGCCCGATGGCCGGTGGCCCGCTGCGTTCCTCGGCGTGCTGCGCGCTGACTGGCTTAATCGCCGCGGCGATCGCGTTGGCCGGCTGTGGCTCCGCCGCACCGGGCCCGGGCCCCACCACATCGGCCACGCATGTGCGCGCCGACAAGGCATTCACATCGTGCGGGACGACCAAGACAGCGGCCAACGTGCCGGTCCGCGTCGAAGTCCCGCACGGTTCGGTGTCCTGCAATGCGGCAATGAGCGTCGAGCGGAAATACGCCAGCGCGATCCTGGCGGGCCGGGCCCCTGGCAATGGCGGCGGCGGGCCGGTTCAGGTCGGCGGCTGGACCTGCCAGGGGTTCACCACGCCCGTCGTGCTGCGCACCGGGAACGCCTCCAAGTGCATCAAGGGAGCCGCCGAGATCCTGGCGATCCTGCCCGCCCCCGCCTGACAGCGTGGCCATCCGGCCAGCGCAGCCCGTGAAAGCCGGCCAGGGCCGGGCCGTCTATGTGAATTCGAGGTCCGCAAGCTCGGTGATCGCGCGGTCGAGGTCATCAAGAACGCCCCGGCCGATCAGCAACATGAAAGGCGCCTCTCCGGCGGCCGCGAGCCGCCGGATGCCGTCGGCACTGGCCCGCAGCCGGTTCGCCACCAGATCCGGGAATGCCGCGATGTCCCCCGTCCACCCGTAATCGGCCAGGAACTGGCGTAGCCGGCGCGGGCGCGCAGGGAAGTCGGTGAAGCCCTCGGCTGCGACTACGGACCGGGCATGCAGCGGCACCCACGAGAAGGCGGTGTAGGCGAGGTCCCACTCCGCCCGGACGGGCGCGGCGAAATCCCAGTCGAAGAATCCGGCCAGAGCCCCGTCGCGCCAGGCCGCGTTGTAGGGCGCGGCATCGTTGTGCCCGATGATCAGGCCTGGCGACCAGCGGTCCCCCATACGCCACACGGCAGTGGACGGCGGGACGAAGTCAGCGACCGCATTGTGATAGCGGCGCAGCCAGGAAGCCACCTGGCTCAGCGTTTCGTCCGCATGCACCCACCCAGGCCAGGGCTTCCGGCTGCCCACCGTCTCGCCCTCGAGGAACGTGAGGATCTCCCGGCCCTGAGGATCGATTCCCCTGGCACGTGGTGCACCAGCGAAACCAGCGGCTTCGAGGTGGTCGAGCAGCGCATGCACGGCAGGCGTCCAGAGCCCGGCGGCACGGCGCACGGTGTCACCCACCCGGAACGCGCCGCCGGCATTCCCGCCGTCGAGCCGGTCACCGCCCGCCCGCCGGTCACCGCCCACGTGCCGGTCACCGCCCACGTGCCGGTCGCCGCCCACGAGATGATCGTGCCATGCATTACCTGGGTGCCAGGCACTGTCGTCCGGGGGTTCTCGTCACGCTGAGCATCATGTGACGCAGCAGCCCCAGATGCGCAGTCATGAAACTGCTTCGCTTCTTGATCATGGAGGATCCGCACACCAGCATGGAGGATCCGCACGTCCCAATGTGCCGAATCCTCCGTGATCATGGAACGCGGCGGCTCATCCTGGACATCAGCTTTGCCGGGTGCGCCGAACGGGCCGCCCGCCGGGCGCGACGGACAGACCGGGCGCGACCGACGGACCGGAACGACCGACGGACCGGGAACGACCGACGGACCGGAATGAAGGACGTCGGCCGCGCTCGGCGGCAGGAGACAGGCCGGTCAGGACGTCCCGCGGAGCACCGCGCCGGTCCGCCGCTGCGCCTCGGCGACGGCCGCGTCCCGGGCGGCGCTGGCCTCCTCCGCAGTCAGGGTCCGGTCCGGCGCGCGGAACCGCAGCTTGTAGGCCAGCGACTTGCGCCCCTCGCCTGCCTGCTCGCCGGTGTAGACATCGAAGAGCCGGATGGCCTCAAGGAACACCCCGCCGCCAGCGGCCCCGGTTTCACCGGCCCCGGCCACCAGCGCGGCCTCGACTTCGGCAGCCGGCACCACGGCCGGCACGACGAGCGCCACGTCCTGGGTAGCCACGGGATAGGCCGATATCGGCGGGGCCTGGATGGTGCCGAGAGCCGCCGCGGCGGTCTCGATCACGGACATGTCCAGCTCCATCGCGCAGGTCCGGGGCGGCAGGCCGAACTCCGCCAGCGCCCGGGGATGCAGCTCGCCCGCATGCCCGGCGAGCCACTTCTTGCCCTCGCCGGCCGTCACGTACAGGGCCGCGCAACGGCCTGGATGCCAGGGCGCCTGCTGGTCGGCACGGACCGAGAACGGCACCCGGCTGATCCTGAGCACCTGCCGCGCTGCCTCGACGGCATCCTCCCAGCCGGCCGGGCGGCCGGCGCCCCACCACCCCGGCACCTCCCGGTCGCCGGCCAGGGTCACCGCGAGATGCAGCGGCTGGTCGGGCAGGGCCGCATCCAGCGGAGCCACGTCCTGCGCCGTGGGACCGCGGTCCACGCGCAGGATCGGCGCGACGCGCTGGCCGTCCGGCCGGGTCAGGAAGACCAGGCCAAGCTCGAACAGGGCGACATCGGCGAACCCGCGGCCGATGTTGCGGCCGAGTGTCCGCAGCAGCCCGGGCAGCAACGTGCCCCGCATCAGCGGCTCGTCGTCCTTGATCGGGTTGACCAGCCGGGGGACGCTGCGCCGCGGGTCATCGGGCGGCAGCTGCAGCCGGTCGGAGTCGGCCGGCGAGCAGAAGGGATTGCTGATCACCTCGACGTACCCGGCGCCGGCCAGCGCCCGGCCGACCGTCCGGCGCATCCGCTGCCGCGGCGTGAGGCCATGACCGGCCGGCGCACGCGGCATCCGGACCGGGATGTTCTCGTAGCCTTCCAGCCGGATGACTTCCTCGGCCAGGTCGCTGGGGTCAGTCAGGTCAGGCCGCCAGGACGGCGGCAGGACGGTGAGCCACTGGCCGGCCCGGTCGTGCCTGCCGTGATCATGCCGGACATGCTTGCTGGGCACCGCTGATGCGGCCGCCGACGTTCCCGCTCCGGCCGCCTCACCGTCGGCGGTCAGCTCGCAGCCGACCTGCCGCAGCCTGCGGGCAACCGTGGCGAGGCCGTACACCAGCCCGGCCACCTGGTCCGGGTAGTCAACCGCCATCACGACCTCCGCCGGCGGGACGTCGGCGGACGCGTGCGTGCAGCCGGGCACGGCAGTGCCGCCGCCCAGCGAGGCAAGCAGCGACGCGGCCCTGGCCGAGGCGCGCAGCGGCAGCTCGCGGTCCACGCCCCGCTCGAACCTGGCCGACGCGTCGCTGCTGAGCTTGTGCCGGCGGCTCATCCGCGCCGTGCCCTCGGGCGAGAAGTGGGCCGCCTCGATGACCAGGTCGCGGCTGCCTGCGGTGATCTCGGTGGCCAGCCCGCCCATGGTGCCGGCCAGCGAGATCGGGCCGGAGGAATCGGTGATCAGGATGTCATCGGGGTCGAGCTCGCGGACCACGTGATCAAGGGTCTCCAGCCGCTCGCCCGGCCGGGCACGGCGGACCACGATCGGCCCGGTCAGCGTGGCCCGGTCGAATGCGTGCATCGGCTGGCCGAGCTCCAGCATCAGGTAGTTGGTCACGTCGACCGCCAGCGAGATGCCGCGCATTCCGGCCCTGGCCAGCCGCACCCGCATCCACAGCGGCGTCGGCCGGGACTCATCGATCCCGCGCACCTCCCTGAGCACGAACCGGTCGCAGCCGCTGGTGTCCTCGATGCTGGCCGGGTACACGTCAGCCGAGACCGCCGCCAGGTCGCCGGGCAGCCCCAGGTCGGCCGGATCGGTGAAGTCGGCGCCGAACGCGATCGCCAGCTCCCTGGCCACGCCCCGGACGGACAGCGCATAGCCCTTGTCCGGCGTGACCGCGATGTCGAGCACGTGATCGCGCAGCCCCGCGTACGAGGCGAAGTCGGCGCCGAGCGGCGCGTCGGCCGGCAGCACCAGGATGCCGTCGTGCTCGTCGCCGATGGCCAGCTCGGCCGCCGAGCAGATCATCCCCTCGGACGTCTGGCCATAGGCCTTGCGCGCGCCGATCTGGACGCCGCCGGGCAGCGTGGAGCCGGGCAGCGCGAGCGGCACCAGGTCTCCGACGGCGAAGTTGACCGCGCCGCAGATGACCTGGCGCACCGCGCCGCCGCCCGCCGACACGCGGCAGTACCTGATCGGCTTCCTGAACCCGTCCAGTTCCTCGATCTCGCGCACCTGGCCCACCACGACGCCGGTGATGTCGTGCCCCACCCGCTCGACCGACTCGACCTCCAGGCCGGCCGCGGTGAGCCGCCTGGCCACCTCGGCGGCGAGGGCAACCGGCAGCCCGGCGGCAGTCAGGCCGATGCCCGGCTGGCCGTCGGCGGGCTCAATCGCCGCATACTCCAGCAGCCAGGACAGCGGGACCCGCATCACGCCTCCATTCCGAATGCGCGGCTGAACCGCACATCGCCCTCGACGGTGTCCCTGATGTCGGTCACCCCGTGCCTGATCATCAGGCTGCGCTCGATGCCCAGCCCGAAGGCGAAGCCGCTGTAGCGGTCCGGGTCGATGCCGCAGGCCACCAGCACCCGCGGGTTGACCATCCCGGCGCCGGCAATCTCGATCCAGCCCTGCGACCTGCACACCCGGCACGGGTCCCCGCCCGGCCGGGTGGAGGCGCCGCGGCACACGTGGCACTCCATCGACACATCGGCCGACGGCTCGGTGAACGGGAAGAAGTCCGGCCGGAGCCTGGTCCGCAGCCCTTCGCCGAACATCGCCTCGACGAACGCGCCGATCGCGCCGCGCAGGTCGGCCATGGTGAGTCCCTCGTCCACGGCCAGGCCCTCGATCTGGTGGAAGACCGGGCTGTGCGTGGCGTCCAGGGTGTCGGTACGGTAGCACTTGCCGGGACTGACGACGTACAGCGGCAGCGGCCGGGTGAGCATCGAGCGGATCTGCACGGGCGAGGTGTGCGTGCGCAGCACCACGCCGGAACGCGGCTCGCCGTGCGGGCCGGCCACGAAGAACGTGTCCTGCATCTCCCGGGCCGGGTGGTCGGGCGGGAAGTTCAGCGCATCGAAGTTGTACCACTCCGCCTCGGCCTCAGGCCCCTCGGCGATCTCGTAGCCCATGCCGACGAAGATGTCGGCGAGCCGCTCGCCGACGGTCGTCACCGGGTGCCGCGCGCCGGGTGGCACGCGGTCCCACGGCAGCGTGACATCGACGGTCTCCTCGGCCAGCGCGCGGTGATCCCGGTCGGCCTCGAGTTCCTGCTGCCGGTGAGTCAGCGCGCCCCTGATGGCCGACTTCGCAGCGCCGACGCGCCGGCCGGCGTCGGCCCGCGCGGCGGGCGGCAGCGCGCCGATCTCCGCGTTGGCCTCGGCGATGGGCGCCCGGTCGCCGGCGTGCGCCAGCCGGGCCGCCTTGAGCTCTTGGAGGTCAGCCGCGCCGGCGATGGCAGTCAGCGCCGCATCGACCATGCGCTGCACTTCCTCGGCGGACAGCGCCGCGACCTCGACAGGGTCATAACTTTTGTTCGGTGCGGACATAGCGTTCTTGCTCTCCTGCGATCACCGATTTGACGTGGACGGGGTGGCACACATCTTTTCCTGAACGGATGGCGCGGTGCTGGTCATCCGGGCAGGACGTACGCAGCCACCGGAGCCTGACTTGCCGCGCCGCCAGGGCCGGTCAGCCAGGCCAGGGACTTTCCGTGCCCGCCAGTCAGCCGAAATCAGGCGTGCTGGCGGGCATCGTAAATCGGAACTCAGCCCCGCCGCCGGGCGCCTGCTGCACGGCAATGGTGCCGCCGTGCGCTTCTACCAGTCCCTTCACGATGAACAGGCCGAGGCCCGCACCGCCGCGGCGCTTCGCGCGCCAGAACTGCCGGAACACCCTGACCGCGGACTCGGGCGCGATGCCCTCGCCCTGGTCGCGGACGGATACCGCGACACCAGGGGAACCTGCGATGCGCAGCGGCTCCACCACAGTGGTAACGGTACCAGCACCGTGCCGGAGCGCATTCTCTACCAGGTTGCCCAGGATCTGGTCGACCTTGTCGGCGTCCAGCCACGTCTCCGGCAGTTCGCCGCGGACCTCCAGGCCGAACCGGCCCGGGCTTTCGCCGGCCGCGACGCGGCCGGCGATGATCCGGCTGGCCCGCTGCGGGACGTCCACCAGCTGACGGTGTACCTCGATGCGGCCGGACTCGATCCTGGACACGTCAAGCAGCTCGGTGATGAGCCTGGTGACCCGGTCCGCGTCGGCGTTCACCGTCTCGAGCATGACCAGCTTCTGGTCATCGGTGAACCGCGGCCATTTGGCGAGCAGCGTGGCGGTGAATCCCTTAACGCTGGTGAGCGGCGAGCGGAGCTCGTGGGCGACGGTGGACACCAGGTCGGCGCGGCTGCGTTCGAGCCTGGCGCGCTGCTGTGCGCCGCGCATGGTGATCACGATGCGGCGGACCGCGCCAGGCTCACGGTGCCAGCCGCTGCGCGCCTCCCGGCGGGGATCGCGGACGTAGCCGACCGTGACCAGCAGTTCGGTCCCGCAGGGCAGGTAGAGCGACCGCTCGGGGTGCCGCGTGCGGGTGGACAGGCCGTGATAGGGCCTGGCGTGCGCCCACCAGTTGCGGCCGTCGATGTCCTGCAGCGGCAGGACATGCCGGACGTCCTGGCCGAGCGCGCGGGATGGCTTGATGCCGGTAAGCCGCCCGGCCGCGCTGTTGAAGACTGTGACGCAGCCGGCGTGATCAGCGACCACCAGGCCATCAGGCAGTTCGTCGGCCACGATCAGCGCGCCGCCGGAGTCGTCGGAGGCCTGCAGCGTGTCATCGGCGGCAGCCTGAGCCTGACCCGACATGATCCTGTCCACTCGTACGCCGCCCCTGCCCGGCACCTGCCCCGGGCCCATGCCTTCCGGCCTGCCCGGGGTCCGGGGTCTTACCCGCGGGCTGGCACTGCCGCGCTGACTGTCATATCCGGTGACCTGTCCTGGTCACTCATGACGCAACGTGATCAAGTCAGACTCTAGCGCGTCCGGAATACTATGCGGCACCCCCCGATGGCCGGAGAATGCAAGCGGTTGCGGGAATTAGGCCGCCGGGGGAGAAATTCCCGCCTGGGCGGACTGCGATCCCGCGCGCTGCGCGCGGGCCGACGCGTACAGGCAGACGGCAGCCGCAGCGGCAAGATTAAGGCTCTCCGCCCGGCCGTAAATGGGCACCGCAACAGCCTCGTCCGCGAGCGCCAGCAGATCGGCGGGCAGCCCCCAGGCCTCGTTACCGAAGAGCCACGCGGTCGGCATCCCGAGCCGCGCCGCCGGCTCCGGCTCGTCGAGCGTGCCCGCCGCGCCGCCGTCAGCGGCCAGCACCCGCAGCCCGGCGCCGCGCAGCGCGGGGACCGACTCCGCGAGCGGCACGCCCGCCACTACGGGCAGGTGGAACAGACTGCCGGCCGTGGCCCGGACGCACTTGCTGTTGTAGGGGTCGACCGAGGCTCCGGAGAAGATCACCCCATCGGCTCCGGCTGCATCAGCGGTCCGCAGCACCGTCCCGGCGTTGCCGGGATCCCGGACATTGGCGAGGATCACGACAAGCCGCGGCCCGGCTGCGAGGAGGCGGTCAAGCGGAACGTCCATGAAGCGGCATACCGCGAGCAGTCCCTGCGGGGTGACAGTCTGGGCAAGCTCAGCCATTACCTCCCCGCTGACCGTGTGGACGCCTGCGCCGGAGCGTGCCGCCTGAGCGGCCAGTTCGCCGCAGCGATCCCGGGCCGGCGCGGTCACGAACAGTTCGGTGATGGCAGCGCCCGAACTCAGCGCCTCGCCGACCGCCTGCGGTCCCTCTACCAGGAACGAGCGCGCACGCTGCCGGAAAGCGCGCTTGGCCAGTTGCCTGGCGGCCCTGACCCGCGGCGAGCGGGCGCTGGTGATCTCGGGGCCAGCCGGTGCCGTCATGCCCGGTGCCGCCATTCCCGGTGCCGTTAGCCGCCGCGCCCGCCGCTGCTGCTCTTTCAGGCCGCGGTCGTGCTCGCCGCCTCGCCAAGCTCGGGCAGCGCGTTCCTGGCCACGTCCACGAGCGCGGAGAACGCCGGCCCGTCGGCGACCGCTAGGTCAGCGAGCATCCGCCGGTCTACCTCGACGCCCGCGATCTTGAGCCCCTGGATGAACCTGTTGTAGGTCATGCCGTCGGCACGGGCCGCGGCATTGATGCGCTGGATCCACAGCCGCCGGAACGCGCCCTTGCGGTCCTTGCGGTCACGGTACGCATAGGTCATCGAGTGGAGCGCCTGCTCCTTGGCCTTGCGGTAGAGCCGTGACCGCTGGCCACGGTAACCGCTCGCCCGCTCCAGGACGACCCGGCGTTTCTTATGGGCATTGACCGCCCGCTTCACGCGTGCCATTTCTTCGACTCCTTAAGCGGGCTGGGTCATTTCCCCAGCAGTCTCTTCATCTTCTTGTTGTCGGCGGGCGAGATCACTACGTCGCCCTCCAGCCGACGCGTCCGGCTACTCGATTTGTGCTCGAAATAGTGCTGCCGGTTGGCCCGGCGGCGCATCACCTTGCCGGTGCCGGTCAGCCGGAACCGCTTGCTGGCGCCGCTGTGCGTCTTCATCTTCGGCATGTCGCCGTCGTCTCCGTTTCCCTGGCGTGCCTTCGCACGCGGTGCTCTCTGCCGTGCCGTCGGCACGGTGTTACCCAGTGCCCTGGCGCGGTATTGCGTGACGCCTTCGGCGCGTCGCTACCCGCAACGCCCGCAATCGCGGGCCTTGCCCGGTCAGCTGCGGTCGTCGGCTAGCCGCCTGCCTTAGCGCGGTCGGCGGCAGCGGCGGTCGGCCGGGGCGCACGCGGCGTCGGCACCGGGCGCGGTCGCGGACTCGGCCGCGGGCCCGGGGTCGGGGTCGGGGTCGGCCGGGCTGCAACGGGCTCCCCGGCCTTCCCGCCTGAGCTTTCGCGAGTAGCCGTGCCCTCCCGGGTACCAGCGCACCGCTCGGCAGCCGCGCTCTCCCGGGCATCGCTGCCCGGCTGAGCAGCCGCGCTCTCCCGGGCACCGCCGCCTGGCCGAGCCGCCGCACCCTCCCGGGCGCTCGTGCCCTGCTGCGCAGCCGCGCTCTCGCTGGCACCGCTGCCCGGCGGAGCAGCTGCAGCCTGCCGGGCGCTGGCGCTCTGCTGCGCAGCCGCGCTTTCCCGGGCGCTGGCGTTCTGCTGCGCAACCACGCTCTCGCGGAAGCTGATGCTCTGCTGGGCATCCGCATCATCGAGGGCAACGCTGCCCTGCCCGGCGTCCGCGCCCTCCAGGGCAGTGGCGCCCTGCTGCGCTGCCGCGCTTTCCCGGGTACCCGGGCGCGCGCTGGCGCGGGCCGGATTGCGGTCCGTCTTCTGGTCGGCTTTCCTCTTGTGCGGTCCGATCACCATGATCATGTTCCGGCCGTCCAGCTTGGGCTGCGCCTCGACGAAGCCCAGTTCCTGGACGTCCTCGGCCAGCCGCTGCAGCAGCCGGTGGCCAAGCTCAGGCCGGGACTGCTCGCGTCCCCTGAACATGATCGTCACCTTGACCTTGTCGCCCTGCTTGAGGAACCGCTCGACATGGCCCTTCTTGGTGCCATAGTCGTGCGGGTCGATCTTCGGCCGGAGCTTGATCTCCTTGATGACGGTCTGAGTCTGGTTCTTGCGAGACTCCCTGGCCTTGAGCGCGGACTCGTACTTGAACTTGCCGTAATCCATCAGCTTGCAGACCGGCGGCCGCGCGGTCGGCGCGACTTCGACGAGGTCGAGGTCGGCTTCCTGGGCCAGCGCAAGCGCATCGTTGATTGCGACGATCCCTACCTGCTCGCCGGCGGGTCCGACAAGCCGTACTTCGGGGACGCGGATGCGCTCGTTGATACGGGGCTCGGTGCTGATGTGACCTCCTTGTGTCACTGTCCCGTCAGGGGACGTCCCCCTGGCGGGTATCTGGCTGACGCCTGCCGCAGCTCAGCGGGAGCCCGCTGCGCCCATCGACGCAGAAAGCCCCGCACGGCATTGCACGCGGGGCCACCATTGCCGCGGCACCGGGCACCCGGGCATGCCCGGTCCGGCTCCGCCACGCGACACCCCGGCCAGCGGTGCGGATCCGCACCGCCGCCCAGACGTCCGGCCTGATCGATCAGCCCTCACGAGCTGTCCGGTCATACCCGCCAGCAGCTGAGCTGGCCAGGTGGGAGGCGGCCGAGGTGGTCCTCCGCTTGCATCTCCGGCACACTGCGCCGGACTTATCGTCACACCACACTAACGCATCAGGGTAGCCCATGGTATTCCCGCTAGCGTGCGGCCCGGCGCGCGAGCTCGGCAACGCCCGCAGCCCGCATCGCCGCAAGCGGCGCTGGCAGACCGGTCATCAGCTCCACCTGCGGGCCGGCCTGATGCAGCAGGAGATCGAAGCCGCTGACCGCGACGGCGCCCGCCTGCACCGCCGCAGCGGCCAGCGGAGTTGGCCAGGGGTGGTAAACCACATCCAGAACGGCCAGCGGGGCAGGGGTGGCGGCCCGCAGCAGCCGTTCGGCATATCCGTCGGCCGCCCCGGCCGGAACAGTAGAGAGCAGCAGTGGCCAGCCGCGGTCCTCGTGCTCGCCGAACGCGACCAGCCGGACCCGCATGCCCAGCCGGTCAGCGGTCGCCAGCAGGTCCGCTGCCCTGGCCGGATCGCGGACGGCCACCGTCGCCCCGGTCGCGCCGAGCCCGCGCAGGCTGGCCAGCGCCGAGCAGGCGGTAGCCCCGCCGCCGAGGATCAGCGCCGGCCCGGCAGCCGAGTCCGCCGCGGAGCCGGCCGCGGCGACCCCGGCCGCGGCGACCCCGGCCGCGGTCAGCGCCGCGATCATGCCGGGCACGTCGGTGTTGTGGCCGTGCCTGGCGCCGCCGGCGAAGGTCACCGTATTGGCGGCGCCCACCTCGGCGGCCAGCGGATCGACCTGGTCGAGCAGCGGCAGCACGGCACGCTTCAGCGGCATGGTGAGCGACAGCCCGGCCCAGCCCTCGCCGCATCCGCCCAGCAGGCCAGGCAGTCCAGCCTCGGTGCACTCGATCGCCTGATAACTCCAGCCGGTCAGGCCGAGCGCCCGGTAGGCCGCGGTGTGCAGCACCGGGGACAGGGAGTGAGCGATCGGTGAGCCGAGGACCGCGGCCTTCCTCCGGGCAACCGTCAGGTCTTGTCCCTGATGTTCTTCGCCAGCTCGGCCTCGAACTGCTCGAACTGCGTTTCACTCGCCGTGAACTTGGTGATTTTATGCAGCGGGTCCACCGTCACGAAGTACAGGAACTTGCCATGCGCCGGGTGCAGCGCCGCGTTGATCGCGAGCTCGCCGGGATTGTCGATCGGCCCGGGCGGCAGGCCGGCGTGCAGGTAGGTGTTGTACGGCGACTTCGTCTGCAGCTGCTGGTCAGTGGCCTGGATCCCGTACTTGCCGAGCGCGAACTCCACCGTGCTGTCGAGCTGCAGCTTTATCCCCATATTCAGCCGGTTATAGATCACTTCCGCGATCTTCGGGTAGTCCGAGAACTTGCCGCCCTCGGCCTCGATGAGGCTGGCCACGATGATGAGGTGGTTCTCGCTCACCTCGGCGGTCTTCGAATCGGCACGCAGGTTGACAATACTCGCCACGGTCTTGAACTGCGTGACCATGTCCTTCAGGGCAGCGAGAGCGGACGTGTGCGGCGGGAACTTATAAGTGTCGGGGAAGAGATAGCCCTGCGGGTTGCCGTTGGCGTAGGCAGGCAGGCCAAGCCCGGTCGGATCTTTGAGTGCCGCGGCGTAGGCCGTGGCCGGGATTGCCGGGTCCTGCTTGACCAGGATGCGCACGACATTGGAGACCCGCAGCCCCTCCGGGAAGATGATCTTGGTCTCCAGCTGGTTCTTTGTGTTAATCAGCAACTGGTAGGCCAGCGCGGCACTCATGCCCTTGCGCATCTTGAAGAACCCGGGCTGCAGCCCGAGCTTGCTGGTGCTGGCGTCCGCCGCCAGGACGAAGGCCCTGCTGCTGGCGATGACGCCGTCGGCCAGCAGGACCGGTGCCAGGGAAGTGGCAGTGGCTCCGGCAGGGACCTGCACCGTGACGGTGCCGTGGCCTTGGCCGGTGAAGTTCGCCGGATGGTACTTGGCCTGGTAGGCGCGATACACGTAGAAGGCTCCGCCGGCCAGCGCGAGGACGATGACGAGCGAGGCGATGAGCCCTGCGATCACGCCACTTCGGCGCTTCGGCTTGGGCCCGGATTTCCGGCCTGACCCACGGCCGCGCGGCGGAGCGCTGCCCCCCGGGTCCTGAGCGCCTCGTACCGCGCTACGGTTCCCGGGCCCAGGCCTCGTACCGGTACCGGTACCGGCCGGGAAGCTCTGGCCCTGCTTCCCGCGTGCCCATGGAGGCGGCCCGTCGGACGTGTCAGCCCCCGACCGGCGCCGCCCGGACCGGCCGCGCTTACCGGGCTGCGGCGGCAGATCACCGGAATCACCGTCATCGCCCGCCAGCAGTCGCGGGGTATCAGCTGGCGGGTCAGCCGCAGAGCGGCGCCGCCCGGGCCGACCGCGCTTACCGGGCTGCGGCGGCAGATCGCCGTAATCACGGCCGGCCGGAAGGCGCGAGTCATCGCCCGCCAGCAGGCGCGGATCGCCGCCCGCCGGATAGAGCGGATCGCCGCCCGCCGGAAAGCGCGGATCGCCGCCCGCCGGAAGGCGCGGGCTAACTCCCGTGCTGGGTCCGGCCTGGCCGTAGCCCTCCGGGCGGTACGCCGCGCCGTAGCTGGCCGGGTCCGCTCCAGCTCGCCCGTTCCCGCGGACGTAGTTAGCCCTGTCGTCGTTAGTCCTGTCGTGCCCACGGTCAGCGATCGCCGGCTGCTGCGGCCCGGGGACGCCGGACGCCGGCTGCCAGCGGAACGGCCCGGCGGTCGATGCGGTAGACGGGTCAGTGTCGGAGTCCGATCCCAGTGGCGCGGACCCGGCCGGCCACGGCGCCGCGAAACCGGGCGCCGCGGTACCGGGCGCCGCAGGACCGGGCGCCGCAGGACCGGGCGCCACAGTACCTGGCGCCGTGCCGCCGGACTCTGGCCGGCGGGTGCCCGGGAAGGATGGCAAATCCGGCGCCTGCCCGTACCGGTCCGGCGAACCATAGGGGTCCGGCGAACCATAGGGGTCCGGCGAACCATAGGGGTCCGGCGAACCATAAGGGTCCGGCGAACCATAAGGGTCCGGCGAACCATAAGGGTCCGGCGAACCATAAGGGTCCGGCGAACGATGGGGAGCCGGCGGCCCATACGGGGCAGGTCCGCCACGGAGGGAGCCGGCAGGACCGTAGGGGTCACGGCCGCCGAGAGGATCGGTCTGGCTGTTGGCGTCCGGCTGGCTATACGGATGCGTCTCGGCATAGGGATGCGATTCGCCGCGGGAGCGCGGCAGGTCATCGGGCTCCAGCGGCACGTACGGCACCGATGTGTCGAGGGGATCTTGGCCGCGATAGGGATCTTGCGGATCGTAGGCACCGGCCCGGGCCGGCGGCTGAGACGGCCGGCCGGGCCGCTCCGCCGGGCCGTACCGGTGGTCCGCGCCGTGCTGGCCGTTCGCGGACCGGGGGTTGTATGCGCTGAGAGGATCCCGCAGGCCATAGGAGTCAGGCGCCGCAGGTGACTCCGGCGCCGCGTAGGGCACGGACGGCGCGTACGGCCTGGGCGCTGCGTAGTCACCGGGGCCGGCGTGCGGCTCGCGGGAGTGGTACGAGTCCGGCTCGGAATACAGATCCTGGGAGCGGATCGCGGTCAGCGGGTCGTAGGGATCCCGCTGGCCAGAAGGCCGCTGCTGCGGCACGCGCGGCGCCTGCGGACCATAGGGACCCTGCGGTCCGTAAGGATCTGCGGAGCCGGGCGGCCCTCCGCCGGGCGGCACGCCGGGATGAAAGTAGCCGCCAGGCTGGCCATAGCCGCCCGCCTGCTCGTAGGGTTCCCCCGCGCCGTACTCGGCGTCCTGGTCTGCAGCGGGCACGGGCGCCTGGCCGTGCCCATTCGGTGACTCAGCATCCCCGCTTAGTGGCCAGGGCGCCTCGTCCCGCACGTTCTCCCCGTGAAGTCCGTCCCCGGTCATCCGGTGGCTCCGGGGGCCGCCCCAACAAGCTCGCCCGACGGCTGGCCGGTCGAACGCTCGGTATCGAGCGCCCCCTGCAGCAGCAGCGCCGCCGCGGTCTTGTCCACTACCGCGCGCCTGCCCCTGGCATCCCGGCCGCCGCGGCGGAGTGCGTCATGCGCGAGCACGGTGGTGAACCGCTCGTCTACCAGCCGCACGGGGCGCGGGGCGAGCCGCCCGGCCAGGGCGGCGGCGAACTTCCTGGCATCGGCCGCGGATGCGCCCTCCCGCCCGGAAAGGCCGGTCGGCAGCCCGACGATGATCTCGACCGCATCGTGGCCGGCCGCGAGCCCGGCCAGGCTCTCCAGATCGCCGCGGCCGCGGGCAACGGTGGTGAGCGGGCTGGCAAGCAGGCCGTCCGGGTCGCTGCGCGCGACTCCGATCCGCACGGACCCGACGTCGACCGCCAGCCGTACACCGCGCCTCAAGGAAAAAATTCCCCGGTCGCTTGTATCAGCTGGGCAACGATGTGGCTGCAGCACGGTCTCACGCTACTTCACGCGGCCCATCGTGTTCCCGACAACAGCTCGAACTGCGTCAAAAGCCTGCTGTATTGCCGCCTGTGCCGCGTCCCCGAGCGGCGCGCCGCCGCCCTGGGCGATGTCGTCCTTACCACCGCCGCGGCCGCCGAGCCGCTCGGCGGCTGGCAGCACGAGCACGCCGGCCGTCAGGCCGGCCTTGCGCGCGGCGTCGTTGACGGTGACGACGACAATCGGCCGGTCCGCCGGAATCCCGGCTACCACCACCACGCCGGGACGCTGCGCGGGCAGCCGGCCACGGAGGTCGAGCGCGAGCTTCCTGATCCCGTCGGCCGTGGTGCCGTCGGGAACCTGGTGCCCGACGAACGCGGCCCCGCTGACGTCCTCGGGGCGGGTGGCGAGCTCGGCGCCGGCGCCGAGCAGCTGGCTGGACTGCATCCGCTGCAGGTCGCGCTCGGCCTCCCGCAGCCGGGTCACCAGGCCGGCGATACGCTCCGGCAGTTCCTCCCTGGGCGCCTTGAGCTGCTCGGTGAGCTGGCTGACCAGGACGTTCTCCCTGGCCAGGAACCGGAACGCGTCCATGCCGACCAGCGCCTCGACCCGGCGCACCCCGGAGCCGATCGACGACTCGCCGAGTATCTTGATCAGGCCGAGCTGGCCGGACCGCGCGACGTGGGTGCCGCCGCACAGCTCGCGCGAGTAGTCGCCGACCTCGACGACGCGGACCCGCTCGCCGTACTTCTCGCCGAACAGCGCAAGCGCGCCCATCGCCCGCGCCTCGTCGATCGAGGTGTGGAAGGCACGGACATCGGTGTCGGTGATGAGAACCTGATTGACCTCGTCTTCGCAGTCCCGCAGTACCGACGGCGGCACGGCGCCTGCGGCGGTGAAGTCGAACCGGAACCTGCCCGGGGAATTCTCCGAGCCTGCCTGCGCGGCGGACTCGCCGAGCGCGCCACGGAAGGCCCGGTGTACGAGGTGGGTCGCGGTGTGCGAGCGGGAAATCGCGCGGCGGCGCTCGACGTCGATCTCCGGGTAGACGGCTGCGCCGACGGCGATCTCGCCGCTAGTAACCCTCCCCCGGTGCACAATGAGCCCGGCCACCGGGGACTGCACATCGATGATCTCGACGCGAGCGCCGTCGCCGGCGCCGCCGCCGCGCGCGGTGATCAGGCCGGCGTCGGCAAGCTGGCCGCCGCCCTCGGCGTAGAACGGGGTCCGGTCGAGCACCACGTCGACCTCGGTGCCGGCGCCGGCGGCGGCGACGGGGGCACCCCCTACCAGCAGGCCGGTCACCGTTGCGTCTCCCGCCACCTGGTCGTACCCGGTGAACGTGACGGGTCCGGACCGCTCCAGGATGGCCGCGAAGACCGAGATGTCGGCGTTGCCGGTCTTCTTCCCGGCAGCGTCCTGCTTGGCCCGTTGCCGCTGCTGTGCCATCAGCCTGCGGAATTCCGGCTCGTCAACGGCCAGCCCGTGCTCAGCGGCCATTTCCAGGGTCAGGTCGATCGGGAAGCCGTAGGTGTCGTGCAGCTGGAACGCCTGGCCGCCGCCGATGACCTGCTCACCGCGCCGCCTGGTTTCCTCGACCGCGGCGTCCAGGATCGCGGTGCCGGTCCGCAGCGTGCCGAGGAAGACGGACTCCTCGGCGTCGATCACGGTGTGAATGTTCGGCGCGTCGCGGTGCAGTTCCGGGTACTGGTCGCCCAGTGCGTCGATCGCCACCGCGGCCAGTTCGTGCAGGTAGCGCTCGCCGTGACCGCCCCGGTCACGGTCGGCCGAGCCGCCGGACCCGCCGCGCTGCGAGCCCGAAAGCAGCCGGAGGTTGCGGATGCTCCGGCGCAGGATCCGGCGGAGCACGTAACCGCGTGCCTCGTTCGACGGCAGCACGCCGTCGGCGACGAGCATCACCGCGGTGCGCACGTGGTCGGCGACGACCCGCAGCGCGACGTCGGTCCGGTGATCCCGGCCGTACTTCTGCTCGGTCAGTTCCGCCGCGCGGTCGAGCACCTTCCACATGGTGTCGATCTCGTAGATGTTGTCGACGCCCTGCAGCAGCGCGGCCATCCGCTCTAGGCCCATCCCGGTGTCGATGTTCTTCGACGGCAGCTCGCCGATGATCGGGTAGCCCTCCTTGCCCGGGCCCTCCCCGCGGATGAACTGCATGAAGACGAGATTCCATACCTCCAGGTAGCGGTCCTCGTCCACCACCGGACCGCCCTGGGGCCCGTACTCGGGCCCGCGGTCGTAGTAGATCTCCGAGCACGGCCCGCACGGCCCTGGCACGCCCATCGACCAGAAGTTGTCAGCCATGCCGCGGCGCTGGATACGCCCCTCGGGCACGCCGACCATTTCCCGCCACAGCCCCGCCGCCTCGTCGTCGTCGTGGTAGACGGTGACCCACAGGCGATCCTCGGCAAAACCGAACCCGCCGTCGGCCTCAGGGCCGGTCAGCAGCTCCCACGCATACGGGATGGCACGGTCCTTGAAGTAATCGCCGAACGAGAAGTTCCCCAGCATCTGGAAGAACGTCCCGTGCCTGGTGGTCTTGCCCACTTCCTCGATGTCCGGCGTGCGCACGCATTTCTGGGCGCTGGTCGCCCGCGGGAAAGGCGGTGCCTGCTGGCCGAGAAAATAGGGCTTGAACGGATTCATCCCGGCATTAACCAGCAGCAGCGTCGGATCATCGGCAATCAGGCTGGCCGAGGGAACTACCGTGTGCCCGTGCCGCTCGAAATAGCCGAGGAAACGGCGGGCAATCTCTGCCGATTCCATCATCGGCCATCCTTCGCATTGTCGGTGTCAGAGTAATTGTCGGTATCGGAATAGCTGCCGTTCATGCCCGCCTGGCCAGCGAGTCGTGCCGCCACCTGCTGTCCTGCGAAAGCAGGGCCAGGCTGCCCGGAGTGACGATCCAGATAGAGTTCCATGCCGTCCCGCACATCGCGCACGAACGGCCCGATCCGGCGCCGCTCACCGATCCCGCGCCGCTCACCGATCCCGCGCCGCTCACCGGCACCGCGGCGCGCCGCCGGGCGGCCGGACCGGGCCGCGCCGCCGGGGCGGATGACCGCCCAGGACTGGCGGGCAAGAATCTCGCCGGGACGCATTGAGCGCACGAGCCGGCTGGCCCGCCGGTATCCGGTCACGCCGAGCAGAACTCCGGCCGCCAGCCAGAAGAGCCTCCTGATCACCGTCGCGCTCCCCTGTCCGGCTCGATAGCCGGTTGTGCTGGCCGCCCGCCCGCCAGGGCGCCAAGCCGGAGCCCGGTGGCCCGGCGCACGCCGTAGGCGAGCGCGGAAATCCTGAGCAGCGGGGCGCCGAAGCCGCCCGAAATAGCCCTGGCCAGGCCGGCCATGGCCGACACGTGCCCGGACAGCTCCGCCATGTTCGCGCTGACATCGTCCATGCTCGCGGTAATGGCGTCGGTCCTGGCGAGCTGCTCGCCGGCCCGGTCGACGGCCGACTGGGCGCGCTGCAGGAGCAGGTCGGCGCGATCACGATGGTCCGACACCATCCTGGTGGCCTCGGAGATGAGCCGGCCGAGCCGGATCAGCACGTAGACGGCGGCGCACACTCCCACCGCAAAGAATCCCGCCGCGATCAGCTCTGCCAGCTGCCCGGTAGTCACGTCAGGCTGCTCCTTCGCCAGCTCGCCCGGCCTGTTTCCTGCCCGACCCTACCGCCTGCTGCGCGCCCACATGGACGGATACAGGGCTGCTCGCCACTGGCGCCCGGAGCAGTCGCTAGCTGACGGGACCGGCCCGGACGGCCCGTTCAGGAATTTTCGTGGCTGCTCCCCGGAGCAGCGGCCTGCTGCCGGGACCGGCCCGGACGGCCCGTTCAGGAATTTTCGTGGCCGGGCGCCGCTGCCGGGCCCGCCGCGTCCTCGGCATCGTCCAGGATCGCCCTGATCCGCTCATTCCGCTCGGCATACCTCGCCTCGGCCCCGTGCCGGGTTGGCTCGTAGTAGCGGCGGCCGGCCACCGCGTCCGGCGCGTACTGCTGCCCGATGACCCCCTCGGCGAAGTCATGCGGGTAGCGGTAGCCGGTGCCGTGCCCGAGCCGCTCCGCGCCGCGGTAGCTGGCGTCCCGCAGGTGCGCGGGCACCGGGCCGATCAGGCCCGCGCGGACGTCCGCCGCGGCGCGGTTGATCGCCTTGATCACCGCGTTGGACTTCGGCGCCAGGGCCACGTGGATGACGGCCTGGGCCAGGTTGATCCTGGCCTCCGGCAGGCCGACGAACTCGACCGCGTGCGCGGCGGCGATCGCGATCTGCAGCGCCGACGGGTCGGCCATCCCGACGTCCTCGCTGGCATGCACGATGAGCCGGCGGGCGATGAACCGGGGGTCCTCGCCCGCCTCGATCATCCTGGCCAGGTAGTGCAGCGCGGCGTCGGCGTCGCTGCCCCGCATGCTCTTGATAAAAGCGCTGATCACGTCGTAGTGCTGGTCACCGCCGCGGTCATAGCGGACCGCCACGCGGTCGACCGCCCGCTCCACTCCCGCGACGTCCACCCGGCCGCCAGCCGGCAGGCCGAGCGCCGCCGCCTCCAGGTAGGTGAGCGCGCGCCTCGCGTCGCCGCCGGCCAGCCGGACGAGCAGGTCGGTCACCCCGTCTTCCAGGCTGACGGCGCCGCCGAGGCCGCGCTCGTCGGCCACCGCCCGCTCGATCACGGCGCGCATGTCGCCGTCGCCGATCGGCTCCAGGGTGAGCAGCAGCGACCGGGACAGCAGCGGGCCGACGACCGAGAAGAAGGGGTTTTCCGTCGTCGCGCCGATGAAGGACACCCACCGGTTCTCCACCGCGGGCAGCAGCGCATCCTGCTGTGCCTTGTTGAACCGGTGCACCTCGTCGATGAACAGCACGGTCTGCCTGCCACTCAGGCCGAGTTCGCGCCGGGCGGCGTCGATGGCCGCGCGCACGTCCTTGACGCCGGCCGTCACCGCCGACAGCTCGGTGAAGCGCCGCTTGGTGACGTTGCTGACGACCTGCGCCAGCGTCGTCTTGCCGGTGCCCGGCGGGCCCCAGAGCAGCAGCGACATCGCGGCATCGTGATCGGCCAGCTTGCGGAACGGCGTCCCCTCGCCGGTCAGGTGCCGCTGCCCGATGACCTCGCTGAGCGACCGCGGCCGCATCCGGACGGCAAGCGGCGCGGCAGCGAGCGCTGCTTCCTGCTCGGCCGCGTCGAAAAGGCTGTCGCTCTGGCCGGCCCCGGTGGTGGCCACAGCCTGACAGTACCCCCGGGCACGGATCGCCCCCGCGCAGCCGTCTTAGCCTCAGCTCATCCGCTGCGCCGGTCACGCCCGGGGCACAGGCAAGGTGGTGAATCCGGGGATCGATCACCACTCATGGTGCGCGATGCCCGGATTCACCACCTTGCCGCTAGCTGCCAGGGGCGGCTAGCGCGGTGTCCGGGGCCGGGCGGGCGGCTGGCTTCGCGTCGATGCCGGCCTCCTTGCGCTGCGCGGCCGTGATCGGGGTCGGGGCGCCGGTCAGCGGGTCAAGCCCCGATGCTGCCTTGGGGAAGGCGATCACGTCGCGGATCGAGTCGCGGCCGGTCAGCAGCATCAGCAGCCGGTCCCAGCCGAAGGCGATGCCGCCATGCGGGGGCGGCCCGAACCGCAGCGCATCGAGCAGGAAGCCGAACTGCGACGTGGCCTGCTCCCGGGTCAGCCCGATGACGTCGAAGACCTGCTGCTGCATGTCCGGGCGGTGGATCCGGATGGAGCCGCCGCCGATCTCGGTACCGTTGCAGACGATGTCGTAGGCGTCGGCGAGCGCGCCCTCGGGCTCGCTGGGGAACTTCTCCGCCCAGTCCGGCAGCGGCGAGGTGAACGGGTGGTGCACGGCGGTCCAGCCGCCCTCGCCGTCCTCCTCGAACATGGGCGCGTCGACCACCCAGGTGAAAGCCCACGCTGCCGGATCGATCAGGCCGCACCGCTGGCCGATCTCCAGCCGGGCCGCGCCGAGCAGGGAGCGGGCGGCATGGGCGGGCCCGGCCGCGAAGAAGACGCAGTCGCCGGGGCCGGCACCCGTCGCGGCCGCCAGGCCCGAGCGCTCGGCTCCGGACAGGTGCTTGGCTACCGGCCCGGCGTCAGCGACCAGCCCGTCCGCGCCGATCGTCGCGTAGGCCAGGCCGCGGGCGCCGCGCGAGCGCGCCCATTCCTGCCAGCCGTCCAGCTCCTTGCGCGACTGGGACGCGCCGCCGGGCATGACGACCGCGCCGACGTGCGGCGCCTGGAATACCCGGAATTCGCTCTGCGAGAAATATGCGGTCAGGTCGGAAAGCTCGTTGCCGAAGCGGAGGTCTGGCTTGTCCGAGCCGAACCGTGCCATCGCATCGGCATAGGTCATCTGGGCGATCGGCCGTTGCACCTCATACCCGGCGATCTGCGACCAGAGCCGCGCCACCAGATCTTCGGCGACCTCGACCACGTCTTCCCTGGTGACGAACGACATCTCGATGTCGATCTGGGTGAACTCGGGCTGCCGGTCAGCCCGGAAGTCCTCGTCGCGGAAGCAGCGGACCAGCTGGTAGTAGCGCTCCAGGCCGGAGACCATCAGCAGCTGCTTGAACAGCTGCGGGGACTGCGGCAGCGCGTACCAGCTGCCGGGGCGCAGCCGCACCGGCACCAGGAAGTCGCGCGCGCCCTCCGGCGTGGACCTGGTCAGGAACGGGGTCTCCACGTTCACGAAACCGCGGTCCCGCATCACGTCGCTGACCAGGTAAGCGGCCGTGGAGCGGGCGCGCAGCGCGGCGGTCATCTCGGGCCGGCGGATGTCGAGGTAGCGGTAGCGCAGCCGCACCTCCTCGTTCAGCTCGCCGCCGCTCTCGACCGGGAAGGGCAGCGGGTCGGACTCGGCGAGTACCTCGATCTCGGCGACCGCCACCTCGATATCCCCCGTGGGCAACTCGGGGTTCTCGTTGCCCGCGGGCCTGCGCCGCACCTCGCCGGTCACCCGGACGCAGAACTCGGCGCGCAGGTCGTGGGCCAGATCCTCCTGGCGGAACACGATCTGCGCTACCCCGCTGGCGTCCCGCAGGTCGATGAAGACCACGCCGCCGTGGTCACGACGGCGCGCTACCCAGCCGGCCAGCGTGACCTGCTGCCCCGCCAGCGACGCGCGCAGCGTGCCAGCCTCATGGGTGCGGATCATCGCTTCGCTCACCTCTCCGTTGTGCGTTGTGCGTTGTGCGGGCCGGCCTGGTGCCGTTCTTCCTGCCGCCGCTTGTTCCCGGCGGCCCAGATGCTGCCGCGACCTGGCTGTCAGAGGCCCCTCGCGGGTCCGGATGCCGGCGCCAGCCCGGCCAGGAAGCGGTTGGCTACCCGCTCGGCGCCGATCGTGGTCTGCGGGCCGTGCCCGGCAAGCACGACGGTCTCATCAGCGAGCGGCAGGCAGACCCGGGCGAGGCTGTCCAGAATCGTCGCATAGTCACCGCCGGGAAGGTCGGTGCGCCCGATCGACCCGGCGAACAGCAGGTCGCCGGAGAAGAGAACCGCCGGATCACCGGCCCCGGAACCGCCGTCCCTGGCTCCGGGACCACCACCATCGCCATCGGCGCCAGCCCGGGGACCACCGCCAGCCCCGCCGGCGCCGGGCAGGCGGAAAGTCACCGAGCCGGGCGTGTGCCCTGGGGCGTGATCGACCACGACCTCCACGCCGGCCAGTTCCAGGATGGCACCGTCGGTCAGCTCGGCCACCTCGTCCGGCTCGGTGAAGGTAAGGCCGCGCAGCAGCGCGGACCCGGCCTGGGCTGCCTGCGGCCAGAGCCCACTCGCCGGATCGCTGAGCAGCGCCCGGTCCGCGGGATGAATGTAGGCGGGGATGTTCCTGGCACCGCAGACCGGGGCCACCGACCAGATGTGGTCAATGTGGCCGTGGGTGAGCAGGACGGCGGCGGGCTGCAGCCGGTGCCGCTGGATAATCTCCTCGATGCCTGGCTCCGCGTCCTGGCCGGGATCCACGATCAGGCACTGCTCGCCGGGCCCGGCGGCCACCACGTAGCAGTTCGCGGCGAACGAGCCAGCGGGGAATCCGGCGATGAGCATGGCCGTCCTCCCTCCTGAGGGGCGGCCGGCCTCCCTAGTGGCGGCCGGCTGGCTACCGAACGTGCGTCCAGGCTACCGAAGCATGCTGCCGTCACGCGGTGCTGGCCTGTGTCGTGCTGGCTTGTCAGGCCCGCTGCTGGCCGGGCCGTCGCACCACTTCCAGCTAGTTTTGGCTGGCTATTCGGGCCGATAACGGTGGATTCGGTCGCCCTCTGGTGGCGGTGCAACGACGGCCTTGGCTCGAACCGGTAACGGGGGGTTCACTGGAGTCCGGGTGCAGGTACGATTCGCGAGGTTTCGATGATCAGCCAGCACGGCACGGTCCGCGGAAAGGCTGGGCACGTGGCGGGACGGCACGGACCATGGGAGGGCTGGACAGGTGGCGGGTAAGAAGGAACGCCAGCGCAGGCTTGCGCGCGAGCGCTACGAGCGCCGTGCGGTCCGGCAGGAGCAGCGATACCAGCGGACGCGGCGGTGGACGGCGCTCGCCTCGGTATGCCTCCTCGTCATCGCGCTCGCCGCCGGCGGCTTCTTCCTGTTCCGCGGGCATGGCCAGCACGCTGACGCAGCCGCCACCAAGCCGGCCGCGGGCGCCACGCCTACCCCGACGCCCGCTGCGACGCCGACGCCGACGCCGGCTGAGCCCGCGAGGCACTGCACGTACACGGCCAGCCCGCCGGCCGCCCGCGATGTTGGCATGCCGCCCGCCCGGCCGCGCTACAAGGCCAAGTACCAGGCGACGATTCACACCAACCGCGGCGACATCGTCATCAACCTGCGCAACAGCAAAGCGACCTGCACGGTGAACTCCTTCGTCTTCCTGGCCGCCAAGAAGTACTTCAACGACACTCACTGCCAGCGGCTGACGACGTCGGGCTACTTCGTGCTGCAGTGCGGGGATCCGACCGGGACGGGCAAGGGCGGCCCGGGCTACAAGTTCGACGACGAGAACCTCGCCGGAGCCAAGTACCCGGCTGGCACCGTGGCGATGGCCAACAACTCCGCTCCCAACACCAACGGCAGCCAGTTCTTCCTCGTCTACAAGGACAGCGCCCAGTTGCAACCCACATACACACCGTTTGGCACCATCGTCAGCGGACTCAATATCATCCAGAATGTGGCCAAGGCGGGCAGTGACAACGCCAACGGTCCCGGTGACGGTCATCCGAAGGAGAAGGTCGTCATCAAGAGCGTGACCATCAAGAAGACCTGACCGGCACGCGCCTGGCCGGCCAGGTACTGAGCAGGAGGTTCGTGGTGAGCACCGCCAACGATCCGTGGGGCCGGGTAGACG
>Ga0302235_10000401_pt1 | contig 35007 bp, 33 predicted proteins | sample II_Palsa_N3_3_FD_193577 | JGI IMG/M metagenome (GOLD analysis project Ga0302235, IMG submission 193577) | Peat permafrost microbial communities from Stordalen Mire near Abisko, Sweden - II_Palsa_N3_3 | ecosystem: Environmental > Terrestrial > Soil > Palsa > Peat permafrost | place: Sweden...
TGCCGCCCGCGGCAGGCCGACCAAAGCCGCCCGGGATACGCCGGCCAGGCGGCGCCCGCGGCAGGCCGGCCAAAAGCCGCCCCCTGCGTGCATGCCGTCGCCGTTACGGGGCAAGACTCGATCACGGATGCGGGCGTAGCGTTCTGATGGCCGCGATTCCGGCGGTTGCCCGCTGGCCGACGGCGCTCGGACCGGGCAGCGAACGGGCAGAGCGCCCGGCACTGACAGAGGGAGGTGCTTGCCCTGGGGCCGAGGGGGACGCCCGGCGCAGCTCCGCCGCGCCGGTGTCCGTCGACGTGGCCTGCCGGCTACCGGCCGGGCACACCCGGGGTATGACGATGCCTGACGCGAATCTCTCCGACGAAGGCTTCCATCATCTGGCGCTCTTGTACCGCAGTAGCCAGGAGTATCTGTCGACCCTTCTCGCGTTCGTGCGCACCGGCCTGGCCCGCGCCGAGCCAGTCTTCGTGGCCGTGCCCGCCGCGGCAGGGGAACTACTGCGTGACCGGCTGACGCCGGCCTCAGGGCAGGTCACCTTCGCCGACATGGCCAGGATGGGCCTTAACCCGGCGCGGATTATCCCTGCTGTCAGGACCTTCGTCGATGCGCACCCGGGACGGCGCATCCGGTATGTCGGTGAGCCGGCCTGGCCCGCGCGCTCTGCCGACGAGCTACGCGAAACCGCCAGGCATGAAGCGCTCGTCAACCCGGCGTTCTGCGACGCGCAGGTCACAATATTGTGCCCCTACGACGTCAGGGCACTCGCGCCTTCGGTCATCGCCGACGCCAGGCGGCTCCACCCCGTCCTGCTCCGGCGGGGCGAACAGCAGGCCAGCCCGGAGTACCCCGGGCCTGACCTGCTGCCGCCAGCTTTCGACGCACCGCTGCCCGAGCCGCCGCCGGGCGCAGCCAGGCTCCGTTACACGGCCAACCTGCGGCCGGTACGCGACGTCGTCGCCAGCCACGCAGCCCAGGCAGGGCTCACGCCCGGTCGCAGCACCGACCTCGTGCTGGCGGTCAGCGAGATCGCCGCAAATACGGTCCGTCATACCCGGAACGGCGGCACGCTGCTTGTCTGGCGCACCCCGGACTGCCTCATCTGCCAGATCCATGACCAGGGCCGCATCACCGACCCGCTGGCTGGCCAGCGCCCCCCGGCGCTCGACGTTCTCGGCGGACAGGGACTCTGGGTGGTCAACCAGGTCTGCGACCTGGTCGAGATGCGCTCAGGCCGGACCGGCACCACCGTCCGGCTGCACATGCGCCGCCCGGCGTAGGACGCAGCCGGTACATGGGCCGGCGCGGGCGAGGCTAGCGGGCTGCCGCGGCCTCCGGCCGGCCCGGCTTAGCGGGACTCCGCGGCGGCCCGGCTTAGCGGGACTCCGCGCGATGGCATCGCCGCGTCCGCGCACCGGCCGCGCCCACGGCCGCGAACGTCGCCGCGGTCAGTCCGTCCGCGAGCGCGGCGCGGCGCAGCGGCCGGTCGGCAGCCGCCAGTGCCAGCATCGACGCGGCATGGGCGAGGTCAACCTGCGCACCGGTGCTGAGCACGAAAGCGCTCGGAGCGGTTGCGGTCACGGCCGCCTGGATCAGATGACGGGCGCCGAGCACTCGCGTCACCGCCCGGGCGCGTGGGCTAGCGGGCCGGCCGCTGCACAGGCGGACCGCCGCGCCGGGAGCGCAGAGCAGCACAGCGCCGTAACCGCCGCGCACCAGGGGGAACACCATGAACCTGGCGTCGGTCATCTGGCCCGGGCCAGTCTTGCCGCGAGGACGCCGCCGAGGATCGCCGACCCGGCGGCAGCGCCGGTGACCAGGCCAGCGTGCTGCGACATCCACAGCTGCGCGCTGCGGTCGTGTGACCGGTCGTCGAAGATGCCGCGCGCACCGTGGTCGTGACCGGCGGAACCGTCAACGGGCGCCCACAGGTTGTCGGGCCGGCCAGGCTCGGCCTCCTGCGCCGTCTGCTGGGAGTCAAATCCGGTGCGGGCGAGATAGCGGTCAAGCAGCGCCGGCACGACCCGGTTGGCCAGGATGGTCGCCGCCGTGCTCGCGCCGACCCAGTACTGCTTCCTGCCCGGGTGATCGGCCGCGAAGACTACCCCCCGCGCGGCTACTTCTGGCTGGTAGATGGGCGGTACCGGCTGCGGGTGGTTGGGCAGCTTGGAACGCACCCAGGAGAACTGCGGCGTGTTGACCGCGGGCATCTGAACGACGGTCACCCGGACGCCGGAATGCTCGTGCAGCAGCTCGCACCGCAGCGATGAAGTGAACCCGTTGACGGCGTGCTTGGCGCCGCAGTAGGCCGACTGCAGCGGGATGCTGCGCGCGCCGAGAGCCGATCCGACCTGCACGATGGTGCCGCGGTCGCGGGCCCTCATCCGGTGAAGTGCCACCATGGTCCCGTGCACGAAGCCCAGGTAGCTGACTTCGGTGACGCGGCGGAATTCCTCCGCTGAGACGTCGGCGAACGGCGCGAACACCGACGAGAACGCGACGTTGATCCAGACGTCGATCGGGCCGAAGAAATCCTCCACCTGGCGGGCAGCGTCCTCGACCTGCCCGTAATCAGCCACATCGGCGCTGACCGCGAGCGCCTTGCCGCCAGCCTCCTCGACGTCGTGCGCCGCGCCGTCCAGGCCGGCCTGCCCGCGGGCGATCAGCCCGACGTTCGCCCCGCGCTCGCCGTACAGCCGCGCGGTAGCCCGGGCGATGCCCGCGCTGGCACCGGTAATGACAACGGTCTCGGTCATCTGGTCGTCACTCCTCCATTAGTCAAGGGTTGGCTTTGGGTCAAGGGGGCGCGGTACCTCACTCCGGCTGCCAGGGTGAATCGATCCGGCCGGCGCATTCGAGCATCAGGGCATGCACGAAAGCCTGCGGAAGGTTGCCCCTTAGCTGCCGCTCGGCCACGTCGTACTCCTCGGAGTACAGTCCGGCAGTCCCGCAGGCTGCCCTGTTCCGCTCGAACCAGCGGGCCGCATCCAACTCGCTGCCTTGCTGCTTCAGCGCCAGGGCAAGGATGAAACCGCACAGCAGGAAGGCGCCCTCGGCGTCTTGCAGCGGCCGCTCGTCATGGCGGAAGCGGTAGGCGTAGCCGTCCTGCGTCAGCTCGGCCTGGTAGGCGCGCAGCGTCTCGACCGTGCGGGGATCATCAGCGGGAATGGCGCCGCGGATCGGGGCCAGCAACAGGGCAGCGTCCAGCCCGTCATCGTCTGCAGAGCGCTGCCAGCGGCCCGAGGGGTGGACCGCGTGCTTCGCGGTATCTGCGACGATGACGTCGGCGAGACTGGACCAGTCCGTGGCCAGGGACTGCGACGCGCATGATCTCGCTGCGGCGCGCAGCCCCGCGGCGCAGGTCAGCCTGCTGTGGGTCCACGGCTGATTGTCGATTTCCCAGATTCCGGCGTCCGGTTCCTCCCAGCGCTCCGCGATCGCGGCCGCCGCTATCTCGGCTGCCTGCCGGCCGCTGGAATCCAGCCGGTCGTGCCGCGCGGCCGCGGCCAGCAGGAGCAGGGACTCGCCGAACGCGTCGAGCTGGAACTGCCGGTTGACCCAGTTCCCGACGAGATCGAAGCCGCCCGGGTACCCGGGCAGGTCCAGCCTTCGCTGATCGGGTACCCGGCCGCCGGAGACGGTATAGGCCGGCACCAGCTGCGGCCCGTCGGCATGGAGCCGCTCCGCCACGAAGCTCACGGCCTGGTCCATCAGCGGGTGCGGGCCGACGGCCGCCACCGCCTGCCCGGCGTAGCACTGGTCACGGATCCAGGCATAGCGGTAGTCGTAGTTCCGGCCCGCCTCCGCGCGCTCGGGCAGGCTCGTGGTCGCCGCGGCGACCATGCCACCGCTCGAACTCGTCAGGCCCCGCAGCACCGCATAGGCATGCCGGGCGTCCCGCCCGGCGGTCACCCCGCCGAGCGGCGGCACGGCCTGCGCCCAGGCGGTCTCGGTGGCCCGCCAGGCGGCGGCGGCGTCTACCTGAGCCTCGTCGAACGGCTGGTCGGACAGCTCGAGCACGAGGTCGTGACGCGCGCCGGGCGGCACGACGAGGTGCAGGGCCAGGCGGGACCCGCGGCCAGCGCGCAGGACCCTCGCGTCACCGACGTCGCCGGACCACCGCAGGTACAGGTCACCGAGCCGGCCCGCCCACGAGCCAGTGTCGTCGCGGCCGAGCGCGCGCAGGGCCTTGCGGCCGAATTCCGCGCGGGGGTCCAGGCTGACGCTGAGCCTGGCCGGCCCGCCGTCGGCAGTGACGCTGCGGAGCAGGACGAGGCGGTGCGCGTCGCCAGGAAACGCGAGCGCCTCGCGGCACTCGATCACGCCCTCGTCGGTGACCCACCGGCCGCGCCAGATCAGCGAGCCTTCCTCGTAGTAGCCGCCCCACACGGAGCGGAACTCGGGCGTCACGGTGTACGCCCCTTCGCCGCCAATCAGGCTGGCGAAGACGGCGTCGCTGTCCCAGCTCGGTGCGCACATCCACACGATCTCGCCCCGCGGCCCGACCACGGCCCCGCGCTCGCCGTCGGCGAGCAACGCGTAGTCGCGCAAGGCGTGCGGCGCAGCCCGGTCCTGCTGGTGGCCCGCGGCCCGCGGCGCAGCCCGGTCCAGCCTGTTGCGTGCGGCGCTGTCCACGCCGAACCGCCTCTCTGGCCTAGCCCCGGATGTCCCGCCTCCGCGGGCCAGCCCTGGGTCTCCCGGGTACCCAGCTAGCGGCGGCCTATGCCTCTCACCTCGTCCTGCCTTTTCACCTCGTCGTTTCCCGCTCGCCCGTTTCGCGCTGGCCCGGGCGGGTCACCTAGCCCGTTTCGCGCTGGCCCGCTCGGGTCACCTCGTCCGTTTCGCGCTGGCCCCGGCGGGCGAGAGGCGCTGCCTCCGCAGTTCCCGTCAGCCGTGCCGGTATCGCTCGGCATCCGCTGCCTTCAGCTCCATGCCGAAGCCGGGCCTGGCCGGGTCGGGGGTCAGGACCCCGCCGTGCGGATCAAGCGCGCCGTCGAAGAACATCTGCTCGATGCGCTGATGATCGTGAAAGTACTCGACATGGCGCAGGTTCGGGATGGCGGCCGCGGCGTGCGCATGCAAGTTCGGCGCGCAGTGCGCGGACACCTGCAGGTTGCTGGCCGCCGCCAGCGCCGCCCCGCGCAGGAACTCGCTGATACCGCCGCAGCGGGTCACATCGAGCTGCAGGCAGTCGACCGCGCCCGAGTCGATGAGGCGCGCGGAACCGGCCAGCGACCAGCTGTACTCGCCGGCCGCCACATCGGGCAGCACCTGGCTGCGGACGACGGCGAGGCCCGCCAGGTCGTCCGAGGACACGGGCTCCTCGAACCAGGTCACGCCGTAGTCGGCCAGCTGCCTGGCGACCCGCACCGCCTGGCCGGTGCTGTAGGCGCCGTTGGCGTCGACAAACAGTTCCGCGTCCGGGCCGATCACATCGCGGGCGAGCGCGACGCGCTCAAGATCCCGCCGCTCGTTGCCGCCCCAGGCCTCGCCGATCTTGATCTTTACCCGCGGAATGCGGTCCTTCTCCACCCAGCCGGAGAGCTGCCGGCGAGTCTGCTGCTCGTCGTAGCTGGTAAAGCCCCCGCTGCCGTAGACAGGCACATCGCGGCGCACCCGGCCGAGCAAGGTCGTCACCGGGCAGCCAAGCAGCCGGGCCTCAAGGTCCCACAGCGCGATGTCGACGGCCGATATCGCCATCGCGGCGATGCCCTCGCGGCCGATGTTGCGAACAGCCCGCGCCATTGCCTCCGCCAGGCCCGCCAGGTCGAACGCGCTGCGGCCGACAACGACGCCGGCCAGGACGTCCGTTACCACCGACTGAGCCGCAGCGGCCGTGTAGCTCCAGCCGATTCCCTGCTCGCCTCCCGCGCGGGCGGTCACCAGGACCATCGTCGTCTCGTCCCACGCGAGCGTGCCGTCGGCTTCCGGCGCGTCTGTCGGAACTACGTAGACGGCCGTGTCCAGGGCCAGGACTGAAGGGCCGTCCACGGTCATCGCCCGCACCTCACCATCGCTGACCGTCCTCCCCTAGCTGTCGCCGCATGCCGGGCACTGTGGCTGCCCGGCGCCGGGACCATGGCCCGGCTTCGCCTTCCCTGATACCTGCGGAGAGCAGTCTCAAACGCCGGCCGCGCCGTCCGGTGCCGGTGGCGTGCGCACGGAACTGACGGCGGCAAGGCACTTCCCTGATTGGGCAGCCCGGTCTGGGGCACATCCCTGATTAGGCAGGGCCGCCTGGGGCACATGGGTGCGCAGACATGCCCGAGGAGGAAGGTTGTGACGCTGCCATGGCTTCAGCGCCATCGAGCGGGAAACACGCCGGTTCGTCTCCGCAGGCTGCGCCTGGGGAATTGCCGGCTCAGCATGTCGTGCGACGCACCCGCGTCGGCGGAATGTGGGTCGCGTCCGCCCTCTTCGCCTTGGTGCTGCTGCTGCTGCTGATCTTCATTCTGGAGAACGGCCAGCGGGTGAACATCGGCTATTTCGGTGCTCACGGCCACCTGCCGCTGGGTGTCGCGCTGCTGCTGGCCGCGGTCCTTGGCGTGCTGCTGGTAGTGATCCCGGGAACCGGGCGCATCGTGCAGCTGCGGATCGTGGCCCGCCGCCATCGCGGCCTCGACGCCCGGCGCGCGCCGAGCACCCAGGCGGTCCCGGCTGAGCAGCCCGCGGCCGACGAGCCCGGCCAATCCTGAGAGCCGCCTGCGAGGCCCTTTACCGGCGAATTCGCCAGCCGGTGCCGACGCCTGCCAGGTGAAGCGCCAGGGCCAGCAGTCCAGCCACAAGGAACGTGTCGAAGCTGATGTGCGTGCCAAAGGTGGTACCGGCCAGGTTAAAGACCAGGGCTATAGCGAAAAGGATCGCCGCGATGATCGCGAGCATGCTGCCTCCAAAGGTATCCGCGACCGTTAAATCATGAAATCGACACCTTACTGGGTGAAGGCAGGGATTTTCTTAATTTCTCCCTATATTCGCGCGGCATCTCCTCCTCTTCTCCTCGCGGTAAGAGGAATGGGGGTTGGCTAAGGCGGCCCCCGCCTGGCCGAGGCATAAACTCGCGGTCATGGCCGCCGTGGGCGTCGCCCGGCCGCGGGCCCGCGCGGCGCTCGCGTTCCCCGGGGCTGCGGCGGCAGCTCCCCGGCGTACGGGTAAGGTCGACACGTACCGGGGTCCGGCAGTGGGCCCTCGGCGGGCCGATGAAACCTGAGTGCGACCGTCCGTGATCGGGCGGGGGTCCGGTCACCGCCGCCGACGGCCTGCGCGCGCGTTCATGGCACCACTGCTGGGCAACATGCGGCCACCTAAAGCTAGCGCCGCAGCCGGGCAGATCAGCCAGTTGAGCCACGTTCCTGCTTCCGTCGGGCCCGGTGCGCCGCTGATTCCGAGAGGAACGATCAGTGCCCGCCGCCGACCTGCCGCCTGCCGAGCGTCCCAGCCGGCTTGCCTCAGCGCGTTCACGAGCGCCGGCCAGCACATCCGACCCCGGTAATGGCGAGACCGAGCAGCTGCTGAAACAGCTCCGCGACATGCCGGCGGATGATCCGCGATGCGAGGGCCTTCGCGCGCAGGTTGTCGCCCGGCACATGGGGCTGGCACGGGGAATCGCCCGCCGCTACGCAAACCGCGGCGAACCGGTTGAGGACCTGGAACAGGCAGCGCTGGTGGGACTGGTCAAGGCGATCAACGGATTCGACCCCGAGCTAGGGTTCGAATTCCTTGCCTATGCGCGCCCTATGATGAACGGCGAGGTGAAGAGGCACTTCCGGGACCTGACGTGGGCCGTGCGCGTCCCGCGCAAGGTTCAGGAGGGCAGAATTGAGCTCAACCAGGCAGTCACCGCACTCTCCCAGCGCCTCAGCCGGCCGCCGACGATGACCGAGCTCGCTGCGGAGCTGGCGCTATCGATGGATGACCTGGCCGACCTGATGGCGGCAGCCGCTGCCTACAGCGCGCTGTCCCTCAGCCTGCCCGACGGGGCGGACGAGAACAGGACGCTCGCCGACACGCTCGGCGCCGTGGACGACGCGCTGGACGCCGTCGACGACCGCGAGTCGCTCACCCCGCTGCTCGACGCCCTGCCGCCCAGGGAGCTACGGCTGCTCCTGCTACGTTTCTTCGGCAACCAGACCCAGAGCGAGATAGCCGCCGAGCTTGGGGTATCTCAGATGCAGGTCTCACGGCTGCTGTCGACGACCCTCGCCCGGCTGCGGACGAGCCTGCTGGCCGAGAGTGAGAACCGACGGCCGGGCGGCCCGGGTTAGCCGGCCGCAGGCCGGGGACATTAGCCGAATCCGTTAATAACGAGAACGATGCTCAGCAGGAGGAACGTGATGATCCGAAAGTCGTTGCTGGCCCTGATTCCCGCGGCCGTGGGTCTGGTCATCTTTAGTCAGTGGGGGGACATCCGGCGCTATCTGAAGATCAAGCAGCTTTCCCAGGGCCAGGGCCACCCCGAGAACGTGCCGGTAGAGGGAGTGTCGAGGTATCCGCAGCACCAGGGCGATGGCCAGCCAGACGGCACCGGGGACTTCGATTCGGCCAGCCGGGGAGGACCGAGTTCACGGCCTTGACGAGACCGCGAACTCGATGGCCGGCCGCGAGGCGCCCTGAAGAGCGGCCGGCCATATCCGCGCCGGCGCTGCGGATCCGCGCCCGGCGCTGCAAGGCCGGCATTGCAAGGCCGGCGCTGCAAGGGAGAAGACGATGGCGGCAGACGAAAAACCGCCGGCGCTGCTGAGCGAGCGGTACCAGGACGCCGTCGCGTCGCTCACGGAGCTGATCCGGGAGCTGGCTGAAGACGAGTCGGCCCCCGAGACACTGCAGAGCATTCTCAAGCTCGCACTCCGGTCGGTCCCCGGGTGTCATGCGGCGAGCGTCACCGTAATCGACGACGAGGCCAAGCCGAGCACCGTCGCGGCCACTGACGAGGACACCTACGAGCTGGACCGCCGTCAGAATGCCCTGCGGGACGGCCCGTGCCTCGACGCCGCACGGCACCAGCAGGTCAACCGGTGGAATCTCCAGGAAGCGGAGCAGCGGTGGCCGGAGTTCACGCGCGTGGCGCAGGAGATGGGCCTGCGAAGCTACCTCTCGGCCGGTCTCGGCTGGGCGGGACGCCAGCTGGGAGCCCTGAACCTGTCCAGCCGGGACGCCGACGGCTTCAGTCAGCTGGACGAGGGGATCCTCTCCCTGTTCACCGCGCCGGCCGCGGCCGTCATCGTCGTCGCGAGCCGCTACTCCGAAGCGCGTGACCTGGCCGCCCAGCTCGAACAGGCCTTGCGATCCCGGGCCGTCATCGACCAGGCGATCGGCATCGTCATGGCCGAATCGCGCTGCGACGCCGATCAGGCCTTCGCGACGCTAGGGCGGGCGTCGAACAACCGCAACATGAAGCTCCGCGACCTCGCTGCGGAGATCGTCACGCGCGTCGGCGGCGGGCCACCGGCCGGTCCCCCCGGCAGAAGCGAGCCCCGGCCGCGTTAGCATCCGCCGCAGGCGGGTAGTGCCCCGGCCCTGAGATAAGGGGTGAATGTCATGGAAGACACGACAGGGGCACGGCCGGCCAGGGATCAGGGCAGTTCAACCACGGAACTCGTCAGGCAGCTGTCCGAGCAGGTTTCCCGGCTGGTCCGCGACGAGCTACGGCTGGCGCAGCTGGAGATGACCCGCAAGGGCAAGCGGGCTGGCCTTGGCGTTGGCATGCTCGGCGGCGGCGGCCTTTTCGCCCTCTACGGGATCGGCTGCCTGCTGGCTGCCGCGATCATCGGGCTGGCCACGGCCGTTGCTGCCTGGCTGGCAGCCCTGATCATCGGGGTGATCCTGCTCGTTGCCGCGGCGGCCGCCGCGCTGCTCGGCAAGGGGCAACTGCACAAGGCGACCCCCCCGGTTCCTGCGCAGGCCGTAGACAGCGTCAAGGCCGACGTCGAGGAAATCAAGGAGAGTGCACACCGATGACCGGAGATGAACTCACGGGCCGCACGCCAGGCGATGCCCCGCCCGATGACATCCAGGCGCTGACGCAGGAAATTGAGCGAACACGGGAGGAACTCGGGGAAACGGTCGAGGCGCTTGCCGCCAAGGCCGACGTGACGGCACGAGCGCGGGACAAGGCGGCCGAGGTGGCCGGGCGTCTGTCCAGCACGGCTAGCCAGGTGAAAGAACAGGCGACTGCCCGGGCCGGCCAGGTACGGAGCGAGATCGCCGGCAAGACGGCTGGGGCGCGGCGGACGGCGCTGAACGGCAGCGGGCAGGTCAGGCAGCAGGTCACCAGCAAGTCGGCCCGGGCAGGCCAGACAGTCTGGGGTGCAGCGCCTGAGCAGGTCCGGCAGACAGCGAGACGAGCGGCCGGCAGCCCGCGGAAACGCCAGGCTGGCCTCGCCATAGCCGCCGGCGGGGCCTTGCTGGCCGGCTGGCTGATCATGCGACGGCGGCGGCGGTGACGAACTTCGGGCACTACCCAGGATCTGCGGCAGCCTAGCGGCTCAGCCGGTCCCGGCGCGGGCACCGGCGATCAGGCGGTCGGCAGCACGGGCCGTGACTGCCATGATCGTCAGTGCCGGGTTGGCACTGCCCTGCGTGGGCAGCACGCTTCCGTCGGTGATGTAGAGGTTGGGCACGGCGAAGCTGCGGCAGTCGGCGTCCACGACGCCGTGCTGCTCATCCGCGGCCATCCGGGCGCCGCCGACGAGGTGGGCGTAGCGGTCGATCGTGATCACCTCATCCGCGCCGGCCGCGCGCAGGATGTCCTCCATCACCTGCTGTGCTGCCCGCATTACCTGCCGGTCGTTCTCGCACCGGGAGTAGGAGAACCTGGCCACCGGCATGCCCCGCTGATCGGTCTGCTCGGCCAGGGTCACCCGGTTCTCCGCCTGCGGCAGCAGCTCGCACAGGGCGCCCAGGCATGACCAGTGCACGTAGTCGCTCATGTACTCGCGGAGCGCCGGGCCCCAGTGTCCCTGCGCCGCCACGTGCTCGGCCCAGGTGATCGGCAGTGGCGAGACAGTCTGGATGGAGAACCCTCGCTGGTAGGGCTTGGCCCGGTCGGTCTCGTAGAACTGCTCGGTGCTGACCTCGGGAGGCGGCGCCTTGTACATCCGCACCTCGGCGTCGAAGCGCCCGGCGGTCTGCGGCGCGCCCTGCACCATCAGGTAACGGCCGACCTGATCGAAGTCGTTGCACAGCCCGGCGGGGAAGCGCTCTGAGGCCGAGTTGAGCAGCAGCCTCGGGGTCTCGATCGAGTAGCCGGCGACGGCGACCATCCGGGCGCGCTGGAAGCGGGCGACACCGCCGCGGGAGTAGTGCACGCCCGTGGCCCGGCCGGTGCGCTCGTCGATCTCGACCCTGGTGACCATGGCGTCTGGGCGGACCTCCGCGCCGCGGGCGAGCGCGTCGGGTATGTGGGTGATCAGCGGCGACGCCTTGGCGTTCACCTTGCAGCCCTGCAGGCAGAAACCGCGGTAGATGCAGTGCGGGCGGTTGCCGAAGCGGCCGTTGGTGATCGCGACCGGGCCGACCTTCGCGGTGATGCCCAGCCGGCCCGCGCCGCGCAGGAAGAGCTCGCCGTTGCCGCCGACCGGATGCGGCCGGTGCGGGTAGGAGTGCGGATCGCCCCATGGCCAGTGCTCGCCGGCGACCGGCAGTTCCTGCTCGATCGCGGCGTAGTAGGGCCGCAGGTCCGGGTAGCGGATCGGCCAGTCCGCGCCGACTCCGTCCTGGGTCCAGGTCATGAAGTCGCTCGGGTGAAAGCGCGGCGTGTAGCCGGCGTAGTGCACCATCGAGCCGCCGACGCCGCGGCCGGAGTTGTTCGAGCCCATCGGGATCGGGTCATCGCCGGCGATGACCCGCGGCTCGGTCCAGTACAGGTGATGGGAGCCGGCCTCGTCGCTTACCCAGTCGGCGTCGGGATCCCAGAACGGGCCCGCGTCCAGCGCGACGACCCGCCAGCCCGCCCGGGCCAGGCGCTGCAGCAGCGTCGATCCGCCCGCTCCGCAGCCGACGATGACAAGGTCGACCTCGTCATCGTCCGCGAACTCCCGCATGCCGCGGCGGAGCCCGTGGCTGGTGCGGGTGCCGTCGTTCGGGAGCAGCCACGCGGACTCGTTGCGGGCGCGCACCCCGCGCATCAGGCTCCGTCCCGCACCGGGTTGTCGGACGGCTGCGCGTCGCGCACCTCGAAGGGCTCCAGCGCGTCGATGCCGGGATTCTTGTAGCCGCGCGGATAGGCCGGCCCGGGAAACCCGATCTCGTTCCACGCCTGCGGGTGCGAGTAGAACGCGGTGCACCCGTACCGGATCCACAGGCTCCACACGTGACTGGCGACCAGGCCGTGCCAGTCGCCCGACCCGAGATCCTGAACGGCCTGCACCAGCGCCGCCTGCTCCTTCGGCGAGCACGTCACGAAGCCGGACCCGAACCTGCCGTCCGCGTCAGCGTCCAGCGCAGAAAGTGAGTCTCGCCAGGCCTGGCCGTCCTCGGGCATGTCCTCGTAACGCCAGCCGTCGGTCTGCCTGACTGCCAGCCGGGCATCGACCATCTGGGCAGCGGGCACCAGCGGTTCCTCATGCTGGCCGAGAAGCTGGTCGAGCAGCGCAGCTGCCACCGCACGCTCGGCCGGGGTGAAGAAGCTCACGTCCGGCTGCGGGCCAAGCCGCGCGAGCACCGAGCCCGCCGTCACGGGATCCCATTTGCTGGCCTGTGCCACTACGTCAAAGCCGGGAAATCGCTCCCGGCGACGGCCGCTGATGCCGGTCACTGCTCGCGCCGCAGGACCGCGGCAAGCAGGCCCATCCCGCCGACCATTGTCACCAGCAGCGGGGCAAACAGCGGCGGGCCCATTTCCATGTTGTACCTGGCGTTAGCCCAGCCGCCCGGTTTCTGCGCTATGCCGCGCGCGTGCAGATATGTTCCCTGCACGCCATTGGCGACGATCATCGCCGAGGCAACCGGCAATGCCGTCTTGGCCATCCGGCGGCTGAAGAATCCGGCGACGCCGGCCGCGGCGCCGGCCGGGCCGAGGACGACCGGCAGCCACATCATCTTGTTCCCGAAGCTGGCGCTGTCGTGCTCGAAATAGATCTCAGCCGCAGTGACCAGCGCACCGGCCGCGGTGAGCGCGGAGAGGCTGCGCTCGAACCGGCCGGTCCGAACGTCGCGCACGAGCCGGTCGATGCCGTGCACCGCTGCCCGTCGCTGGCCTGCGCGGCCGGTGCCTGGACCTCTGCGTCGGCCCTTTCCTGCCGGCATCGCTGCCACCTCTCTGCTGGTCGGATTAGACCCCCGCTGGCCGGGTTCGGGTCTGCGGACATTGATAGGCCCGCTGCCGGTGCTGCCGCAAGTGGTTACCGCACGTATGCCGCTTGCCGGCCGGCTGCTCCGACTTACGCCGGCCGGCAAGCGGCTGCTCTCTGGCGGCCGGGGTGACCGGCTGCCATGCCTTAGTTGACCTGCCCGAACTCCGTTGAGTGCGGCAATACTGCCTGCCAGCGGCTAGCTACCAGCGATACCAGCGGCGACGTGAACGACCCGTCGACTCGGCGGCGCGGAAGAGGAACCCGACCAGCCAGATTGCCAGCACGATCAGCGCGAGCACCCACAGCAGGTGGATCGCGAAACCGGCGGCGCCGAGGAGAATTGCCAGCAGCAGTACTACAAGAATGATCATCATGACGAACTCCTTCTCTGGATGCCGCCCCTTGTGTGACCCAGCAGGAACGAGTTAAACATCCGGGGCTGCATATTTGCCTCGTGCAGCCTGCAGGCCTCATGACGAGAAGGCGGCATTGGCCCGGCATTGCCCGGGAAAGTCAGCTCGGCCGGCCGCAGTGGCCGAGTACGCGATGCGGCTGGTACGGCCGGACTGTAACGCGGCGGCTCCGGCGGGGACTGAAGTTCGGCACACCCCCGAACTTCAACGCGAGGAGCACGCATGAGAGCCCTGAACCGCCTCGGTTCCGCAGCAGCTGCGGTGGCGCTCACCGCCGCCACGGCCGCCGCATTCGCCGGCCCGGCCAGCGCAGCCACGGCGCACGATTCCTTCCCCGGCGCCGGCCACGCCGTCTTCGTCCAGACCGACAACACGACGGGCAACCGGGTCGTGGCCTACCACCGGTCCGGCGACGGCAAGCTGACCTGGGCGCACAGCTACTCGACCGACGGGCTGGGCGGCGTGCTGACCGGATCCGTGGTCGATCACCTGGCATCGCAGGGATCGCTCAGGTACGACCCGGAGCACGGACTGCTCTATGCGGTGAACGCCGGCAGCAACACCCTGTCGGTCTTCTCGGTCAGCGGCGACAAGCTCAGCCTCCGCCAGGTCATTAACTCGGGCGGCTCGTTCCCTGTCAGCGTGGCCACGTACGGCGATCTGGTCTATGCCGTGAACGCGGAGAACGGCGGATCCGTCCAGGGATACCGGGTCTTCCTCGGCCGGCTGTTCCCGATTCCGGGATCGAACCGGCCGCTGGGCCTGGACCCGACGGCGACCCCGCAATTCACCAACACGCCCGGGCAGGTCGCGTTCTCGCCCGCCGGGTCGCAGCTGATCGTGACGACCAAGGCGAACGGCAGCGACATCGACGTCTTCGCCGTGCATGCCGGCGGGCGCCTGTCCCGCAGCCCGGTGGTGAACTCCGAGCCGGGCACGGTCCCGTTCGGAATCTCCTTTGACCAGGCGGGCCACCTCGTGATCGCCGACGCAGGCACTGACGCGCTTGCCAGCTATGCCCTCGCGCCGGACGGCGTAGTCAGCCTGATCGACTCCGTGGGAAACAGCCAGGCGGCGACCTGCTGGGTGGCGCCGGCCGGCGGTTTCCTCTACGCATCCAATGCCGGGAGCGCCGACGTCAGCGGCTACTCCTCCAGCACCAGCGGCAACCTGACGCTGCTCGGCGAGACCCCTACTGATACCGGAACGGTCGACGCGTCCGCGTCAGCCGGCGGGCATTTCCTGTACGTCCAGACTGGCGGGAGCGGGATCGTGGACGAGTACAAGGTCGGCCCCAGCGGCTCGCTTACCGAGATCGGGTCAGTGACCGTGGCGGGTGCTGTCGGCGGCGAGGGCATCTTCGCTGCCTGATAACGCGAGGACCGGCTGCGGTGCCCCGGAAACCCGGGGCACCGCAGCTGCCCGCGGGCATCACACCTGCCGTGGGCTGCGCACCTGCCCGTGGGCTGCGCGCCGACTCCGCCGACGCGGCCGCGGCCGCGCGGCGTGTCCGCAGCCGAAATGATTTCCCGGCTGGCCTGGTTAGTAACCAGCAGCTAGCACGAACCAGCAGGAGGACCCGGATGGACGCGAAGCAGGCAACCGATCAGGAATGGCGGCGCACGCTGACGCCCGAGCAGTACCGGGTGCTTCGCCAGTCCGGGACCGAGCGTCCCTTCACTGGCGCGTACGTCAACTGCCACGACGGCGGGATCTATCGCTGCGCGGCCTGCTCGGCCCCGCTGTTCTCGTCCGACGCGAAATTTGACTCGGGCACCGGGTGGCCCAGCTTCACCCAGCCCGCCGCGGCCGAGGCAGTGACGCTGCACAAGGACCGGGGCTTCCTGGGCATGCGGACCGAGGTCCGGTGCCGGCAGTGCGGGTCGCACCTCGGCCACGTGTTCCGCGACGGCCCGCGGCCTACCGGCCAGCGGTGGTGCATCAACTCGTGCGCCCTGGACCTGGAGCCGGATCCCTCCGGGCCGGCCACGCCGCATACGCCGTAAACTGCCGGCCGTGGACGACGACATGGAGCTGCTGCAGCGCCTGCGCTCGGGTGATGAGCAGGCCTTCGTCGTCCTTGTCCGGCGTTATCACGACTCCATGATCCGGCTCGCCTCGTCGTTCGTGCCCAGCCGGGCGGTGGCCGAGGAGGTCGTGCAGGACACCTGGATCGGCGTCCTGCGCGGCATCGGCGGCTTCGAGGGGCGCTCGTCGTTCCGTACCTGGCTGTTCCGCATCCTGGTCAACCGGGCCAGGACCGCGGGCGCGCGGGAACGGCGCACTGTCGCGATCGGTGACGCCGGGCCCGCCGTGGACCAGTCCCGCTTCGATGCGGCGGGCACATGGGTGGCCCCGCCGGAGCAGTGGATCGAGGACATCGACGACCGGCTGCGGGCCGGCAAGCTCGCGCATCGGATCCGGTCGGTCATCGAGGAGCTGCCTGCCCGGCAGCGGGAAGTGGTCACGCTGCGGGACGTCGAGGGGCTCAGCAGCGACGAGGTATGTCACGTGCTGGAGATCACCGACGGCAACCAGCGCGTCCTGCTGCACCGGGGCAGGAGCCGGGTCCGCCAGGTTCTCGAGACAGAGTTCGGGAGGGCCTGACGATGCGCCTGGGTCTACCGCTGCGACGGCGTGACATCGTCTGCCAGCAGGCCGTCGAACTGGTCACCGACTACCTTGAGAACGCGCTGTCCGCTGCCGGGCGGCGGCGGTTCGAGCGGCACCTGGCCGACTGCCCGCATTGCACCGAGTACCTGGCCCAGATGCGGGCCACCATCGAGCTCGCCGGGCAGGTCACGGCCGACGACCTGACCCCGCAGATGCAGGATGAGTTCATCGCGCTCTACCGGCAGTGGCAAGCCGCTTCGGAAGGCGACTAACCAGCGGCTAGCGGCGGGCGGCGGGCGGCTAGCGGGCGGCGGGCGGCGGGCGGCTAGCGGGCGGCGGGCGGCGGGCGGCTAGCGGGCGGCGGGCGGCGGCAACCAGCCTAAGCCGACCACGCTAGCGAGCCCCCCATGAGGCCGGCTGGGCCTGACGCCCGCCGCGCCGGACGCTGCTTGCGCGGACGCCTGACCGCATCAGGCCGGTGGCCTGGCGCTGGCCCGGTTTGCTGCGTCATTCCTGTTTATTGTCCGGCCCTGCGGACACTTTCCGGTCCGTCCTGCCGCGCAGCGCAGCCCGCGCGCCAGGCCCGGCCGGCTAGAGCACGAGGAGGTGCGCCTTGGTCTCCGAGCGCACGCGTCGCAAGGTACGCAGCGCCCAGTCCGCTGGCCGGCAGGCCGCCAGCAGCCGCTACGTGGAGATTCTCGCCCGCACGGGGCTCGCCGCCCGCGGCGTGCTCTACGTCATCATCGGCTGGCTCGCCATCCAGGTCGCCTTCGGGGACACCGGCCGCCAGGCGGACCGCACCGGTGCGCTGCGGGCCATCGCCAGCAAGCCATTCGGCGCCGCGGTGCTATGGCTGCTCGTCGTCGGCTTCATCGGGATGACGCTCTGGGGGCTATCGGAAGCCGCGATCGGCGGACCGGGCACCGACGGGCGCAAGGTAAGCACCCGGCTGGCCGCCCTGGCCCGGGCGATCTTCTACGGTGTCGCCGCGTTCAGCATCATGAAATACGCCCTCGGCCTCGGCGCCCCCGCCTCCGGCGACAAGCAGTCCCGGGACCTGACGGCGAAGGCGATGAGCCAGCCTGGAGGGAAGATCATCGTGATCGTGGCCGGGCTCGCCTTGATCGGCGCGGGGGGCTATCTGGCCTACAGCTCGGCGAGGAAGAAGTTCCTGGACGGGCTCCAGCTTGACCAGATGAGCCTGCGGGTCCGCCAGGGAGTCGAGAAGCTCGGCCAGATCGGCGGGATCGCCCGCGGTACGGTCGCCGCCGCCGCCGGGATCTTCCTGATCGTGGCTGCCGTGCAGGCGAACCCGCACGACGCCAAGGGGGTCGACTCCACGCTCCGCGCGCTGGCGCACACCCCGCTCGGGCCGTGGCTGCTCGTGGTCGTGGCCGCCGGGCTGCTCATCTTCGGCGCGTTCTCGTTCTGCGAGGCAAGGTGGCAGCGGCTGTAGCGCGTTCCCCCATGGCTGTTGCGCGCTCCCCGGCGGCTGTAGCGCGCTCCCCGGCGGGTGTAGCGCGTTCCCCGGCGGGTCGATCGCGTTCCCCGGCGGGTGTAGCGCGCTCCCCGGCGGGTCGATCGGCGTCTGCGGAGACACCACGCGCCGCATTAGTCTCAGTGGGCTCAGCAGTATTGGGATCAGAGCTAACGGTTACGATCCGACCGGCGGAAACCGGCTAGATCGTAACCGCTGACGAGGCGGGGTCATAGTGCCGGAGGGCATGCTGGCCGGAGCCGCCTAAGAGGTGGCGAGCAGGTACCGTTCTGCCAGCTCGCATGCGCCTTTGGTGAATTCCTGTCCCAGGTCGCGGGCCGAATCCGCGAACCGGTGAGAGCCAACCCATGCGACAAGCTGCAGCCGTCGCAGGAGTATGAAGGTAGGGATCTCCGCCGCGTCCTCGTCCGGCAGCGGCAGGACGTCCCGGTAACCGCGCAGCCAGGCGTCGCAGAGCGCAGGCACCCGCGGGTCATGCTCGAAGAAGCTCAGCGAGGCGCCGATGTCGAAGAGGAACCAGCCGAAGCCGCAGTCGTCGAAGTCGATCACCTGGATGTCAGATCCGCTCACGAGCAGGTTGGCCAGCCGCATGTCGGCGTGAACCAGACCGAAGCGGTCCGGTCCGGTGCCGAACCGACGCAGCCGGTCGCGGATCAAATCGGCCGCGCGGCCCAGTGTCTGCAGTTCCTCCCTGCCCACCCCGATACCGTCCTGCCACCGGCCCCACCGGCCCGACTCGCCGACGCAGCTGTCGAAGTCCCAGGAGAAGCGCACGAAGCCCCGCGGCCTGGCCCAGCTGCGGGAGTGCCGGTGCATGCGCGCGCAGATCCCGCCGAGCAGCTCGAACTTCTCGGCTAGCTGTTCCTCCGGCGGCTCCGTGCCCGGCAGCCATTCAAAGAGCACCGTCTGCCGGGTGACCGGCCCGATCTCGACGTCCACGATGTCGCGGCCGTCGACCGCTCGGAAAACGGCCGGGGTCAGCAGCCCTTCGTCCCGCCGTAGCGCCTGCAGCCAGGCCAGCTCGGATGCTACCGCGCCGGGCTCGTGATAGCCGGTCCGGTGCACCCGCAGCACCGCCCTCCGCCCGTCCCGCGGGTCGTCGATCCGGTAAGTGGCATTCTCCGACAGGCTGAGCAGCGACAGCTGCGCTCCGGCGGAGAACCCGAATGGTTGCAGCGCGGCCTGGGCGAACGGATCGTAGCCGAGCAGGATCTGCTCCGGTGAGTCTCCGGCGCTGCCGACGCCGGGGCCAGCCTCCGCCGCGCTAGCCTCTCCCGGCCGAGGTTGCCCGGTACCAGCTTCCGCCGCGCTAGCCTCTCCCGGCCGAGGTTGCCCGGTACCAGCTTCCGCCGCGCTGGCTTCTTGCGGGCTCACGGCCTGCGCCCCTTGCGGCTGGCGGGCAGCTGCCCGATCGCGGCCGCGGCCGGGCAGCCCCTGGTCTCGATCTTGCCAAGCGCGTTCTGCGCCATGAGGTTTCCTCTCCGTTTCGCACCGGCGGGTGAAATAGGGCCTTAACGGATTACGGGTGGCTGGTCCCGCATTTCTTGCCGCTCCCGGCGGGGGCGGCTGCGGGCGGCGCCGCGGGTTCGTCGATGGATCCGATAATGACCATGCGCTTGGTCACCGCGCCCCTCTCGACTCGCGCACGTGGCCGATCCTGCCCACGTGGGCGGGTGTCCACCGGCAGCCTGACGGGTCGCCCCGGGGCGACCCCAGCCTGGCCGCCCCGAGCCGACGGCGCCAGAATGAACCGGAGCCGACCGGCCCGCACGCCGGGGCCCGCCCGGAACATCTCCCAGCCGAAGCATCTCGAACCGCCCATTGTGCCTTGCCCGTCCGGGCGTTGCACAAGGCCCGGCCCGCTGAGGAGGCTGGCTGCATGTCGGATACCCGAGAGCAAACAGGAGCCGGCAGTGATGGCGACGCCGCGGGCAGCACCGGCGCCGGGGGGCGCACCGATGCCGGGGGGCGCCCTGACGCCCTGGGCAGCACCGGCACCCAGGACAGCACCGGCACCCAAGACAGCACCGGCACCCAAGACAGCACCGACGGCGGGGGCCAAGGCCGCGGCGGCGTGACGGCGCGGGGAGGCCTGGCAGAGAGCGTCGACGTCTCGCAGCGCCAGGACGTCCAGAAGCTGCGCAAGAACGCCGTCGGCCTGTTCGGAGTGCTCTTCCTCACCGTGACCGGCGCCGCGCCGATCTCGGCGATGCTGTTCAACACGCCGATCGCGGTCGGCTTCGGCAATGGCATCGGCACGCCCGCCGGGTTCATGTTCGCGGCGGTCATCCTGGTGATCTTCTCAGTCGGCTACACCACCATGGCCCGGAAGAAAACAACCGCAGGCGGCTTCTACTCCTACATCAGTCACGGCCTGGGCCGGGAGATCGGGATGGGCACCGGGTTCGGGTCGCTACTTGCGTACTCGGTCTTCGAGGCATCGCTGTGCGGCGGCTTCGCCTACTTCGCCGACCTCAAGCTCGCCCAGTTCGGTGTGCACATCGCCTGGCCGTGGCTGGCCCTGGCCATGGTGGCGATCATCTCGGCGCTCGCCTACTTCGACATCCACCTGTCCAGCATGGTGCTCGGCGCCGGGCTGATCACCGAGGTGGTGATCCTGCTGATCTTCGACGGGGCCATGTTCGCGCACGGCGGCCTGCCACTGGCCGCGCTCAACCCGGTGAACGCGTTCAAGGGCTTCCCCGCCGCGCGCGGGCTGGCAGCCGGGGCTGTCGGCATCGGCCTGTTCTTTGCCTTCTGGTCATGGGTCGGCTTCGAGAGCGCGCCCAACTACGGCGAGGAGTCCATGGATCCCAAGAAGATCGTGCCGCGGGCGCTGTACATCTCGGTGATCGGGCTCGGGGTCTTCTACACAATGACCAGCTGGGCCCCGTTCGCCGGATATCCGGGCACGCACGCCGCTGTCGCCCAGGCCCAGACCAACGCGGCGCAGTACTACCTGACTCCGGCCAACGCGATCGCCGGCCGCTGGGTGGGATCGCTGCTGAGCTACCTCATCATCACCGGCTCGTTCGCCTGCGGCATGGCGTTCCACAACACGACGTCGAGGTACTTCTACGCGCTGGGACGCGAGGGCCTGCTGCCCAGGGCGCTGGGCAAGACGCACAACCGCTGGAAGAGCCCGCACATCGCATCGTTTACCCAGTCGGTCATCGCCGCGCTGATCGTCATAGGATTCGCGGTCTTCGTAGGATCGAACGACCCCAGCACCCAGGCCTACCTGCAGCTCTACGGACTAATGGCCGTGATGGGTGTCATCGTGATCCTGTCGGTGCAGGCACTGGTCTCGCTCAGCATCCTGGTCTACTTCGAGCGCCGGCATCCCGGCGAGGTGCACTGGTGGAAGACCAGGCTCGCCCCGGCAATCTCGTTCGTCTCCCAGGTGCTCGTTGTCGTCGTGCTGTTCAAGAACATCCTGTTCCTCGGCAGCGGGTATCACTACGCGATCTGGCTCGGGCCGATTGACCTGGTCGTCGTGCTGCTCGGGGTGGGAGGCGCGTTCTACCTGAAAACCAGGAACCGGGAGAAGTACGAGTCCGCCGGGCGGCTCATTAACGAAGGGCTCTGAGCATCGTGTGCGAAAGGCCCTGGGCATCGCGGCCGAAAGGCTCCGAGCATCGCGGCCGAAAGGCTCCGAGCATCGCGGCCGAAAGGCTCCGATTGCAATCGTGAGCTCCCCCGCCCTGGTGCCCGCGTGGTTACGAGGAGCGCGATACGCCCGGTACCGTGCGCTGTAGGACGGGTTGGAAGGAGCACTGGCGTGAGCATCCGGGACGGATCCGATGAGCATCCAGGGACGCGTCCGATGAGCATCCGGGACGGATCCGATGAGCATCCGGGGCGGATCCGATGAGCATCCAGGAACGGATCCGATGAGCGCGGACGAGCCGGTCCGGCTCAGCCTGGCCGCACTGCGCGCCGAGTTCGCCGCATCCACGGGTGCCGAGCGACTGCAGCCGCTCGGCCTCGGCCGGGTCGTCGAGGGCGACGGCGCGCTGGACGGACTGGCCCGGGCCGTCGCCGACTTCCCCCGGTCCGGCGCAGGCGTGGTCGTGCTGGCAGCTGCGACGCCGATGACAGTAACGGGCTGGGACCTGAGAGCTGAGGCCACCGAGGTGCTCGGCCGCGGCTTCGCCGTCGACTGGGTCACCCTCGGGCTGGCCGACGGGCAGGTGCACGCGGATGAGCCGACCGTGATGACAGCCCGCAAGGCGACCGCGGGCGCTGGCTGCGTCGTCACCATCGGGTCCGGGACGATCACCGACATCGGCAAGGTCGCGACTAGCAAAGGCACGCCGCTGGTCGTCGTGCAGACGGCGACGAGCGTCAACGGCTACGCCGACTCGTTCTCCGTGCTGCTGCGACACGGCGTCAAGCGAACCTTTCCCGCGCGCTGGCCGGACACGCTGGTTATCGACCCCGAAATCCTGCGCGCCGCCCCGCCGGAACTCAACCGGGCCGGCGTGGGTGATCTCATGGCGATGTTCACCGCGACCGCGGACTGGTACCTGGCCTCGGCCGTGCGCGACGGCTGCCGCCACGACACGGCGGCGGCTCGCGCCGATCCTCCCTACGACGCCACGGTAGCGGCGACCGTGCGGGCGCACGGCGGGCGGCTGCTGACGCTGGCGGGCGGCTTGGCAGCCAGCGCAGGCCAGGAGGCGCGGCTGGCCGCCAGCCTTGCCGAACTTGCCCGCATCCTGACTCTCAGTGGCATCGCCATGGGCGTGGCGGGCTCGACCGCCCCGGCATCGGGGATGGAGCGCGCGGTGAGCCACCTGCTCGAGATGGCTGCCGCCGCCCGGGCACAACGCGCCAGCTTCCACGGCACGCAGGTCGGCGTCGCCAGCGTCGTCGCCTCAGCCACCTGGGCACACGTGCGGCGGCGCATCGGCGAGGGCGCACTCGGCCGGCCGGCCAGAATCCCTGACCCCGACCAGGCCATGGACCGCATCCGCGAGGTGTTCAAGCAGATCGATCCGACCGGCGCGATGGCCGCTGAGTGCTTCGCCGACTACGCGAGAAAACTGCGGCCGCTAGCCGGCGCCAGCGATCCCCTGGCCAGCCTGCGCGACGGATGGGACAGCCACGAGGCCGTGCTGAGCGAGACGGTGATCGAGCCAGGTGATCTTGCGCACGGGCTGCGCTCGGCCGGGCTGCCGGCCAGCTTCCATGAGCTGCCCGAGCCGGTGGGCGACGCGGATGCCCGCTGGGCCGTCGCGAGCTGCCCGCTGCTGCGGCAGCGGTTCTGCGTGGCAGACCTGGCAATGCTCCTTGGCGCCTGGGAAGAGGACGATATCGACGAGATTCTCGCCGAGGCCGCGGTGCTCACGGGGCAGCCATAACCGCATCCGGGGCGGCTGGCAGCCAAGACCGCGCCCTGACGGCCGGGCAGCCAAGACCGCCCTGACGGCCGGGCAGCCAAGACCGCGTCGGCACAGCCGAGGCAGGCGGAACTGCGGCGGCCCAGGTGGCTTCGAGAGCCGGCAGCGTGGGCTTGGAGATCCAGCAGTATGGCGATCCTGTATTACTGGCGCCGCGTCGTCGCCAGTAATCGGACGCGCTGATCCTCGGGGCCGCTGCGGACCATTTCAGCGGATAGTGCGGGCCGGCCGGGCCTCCCATGCCGTCCAGAGCGGCCGGTAGCCCTGCTGGCTCCAGAACGGCACGGACAGCGGATTGAGCTGCGCATAGTGCAGCAGCGTGACGGCCACGCCGGTCGCCTTGATCTCGCGGTGCAGCCGCGCCGCCAGCGCAGTGCCGACGCCACTGCCGCGTTCGCCGGCTGCGACGCCCATCAGCAGCAGGTAGGCAACGGGGGACGGGCGCACCATCGGTGCGATCCAGCCCGCGGACTCCGGCCGCTCGGCGCACAGCATGCCGATCGCCGTGCCGTCGCGCTCGGCCAGCCACGTCCAGGTCTCGGGCACGGCCAGCAACCCGGCGGTTTCGCGCCACAGCGCGTCCGCTGTCTCGGGTCGCTCGGTCACGCTGCCGAAATGCGCGTCGAACCGGATTACCTCCAGTCCCAGCCGGACGACCGCGTCGATGTCCGCCGGCCCGGCCCGTCGGATCCGCAGGTCCTGCCGCGACGTTCCAGTGACCTGGCCCGCGCCCTCGATGACCCCGGCTCGCCACGGCGCACCGCCCGCGGGCCCGGCGGAGGACTCGGCCTGCCACAGCGGACCGCCCGCGGGCCCGGCGGGATGACGGGTTGTCGTACGCGCCGCGACGACGGCCAGCGGGGCGAGTCCGTGCCGTAGCAACGCCCCGGCCCCGTCGATGTCACGGCTGGGCCAGCTGACGATCGCGGCGGTGTCCTCGCCGTCGGCGCCAGGCACGCGGGCCAGATGATCGCGCCACAGCGACAGCAACTGGTCCAGCGCATTCGCGGCGTCCGGGCCCGCCAGCCGAACGGTGAGCTGGAACCCGCGTGCCGCGCCCCAGGTCAGGTCCAGCGACCCAGGAACTCCCTGCCGATGTACGCAGGTCCCGCTGGCGGCCGGCTGTCCGCCTGCCCCGTCGACGACCAGCCGAGCGCCGCACCCTGGCGACTTGTCACCAGGCACCGGCAGCAGCGGGTCGATTGCCTGCCAGCGACGCCCGGCTTGCGCGTTCAAGCTCGCGGTATCCCCGGCGCCAGCCGACATGAGCATCCTCCGCACCATCCAGCGATCCCGAAGGCAGCGTATCCAACAAGCACGTCCCGCCAGCGCCGGCCGCGAAGGGCCCGTGCGCGCCTGCGGCCGCTGGTCGGCACCGTTCCAACAGCACGGAACTTTCGACGTGCTGGAGGCCGCCGGAATTTCCGTGTTAATGGGCGCGACGGCCCAGGCGACCCCCGGCGCCCACTCCTAGTGTTCGGCCCTGCCCGCAGCGTGTCCGGCCTGCCCTCAGCCGGCTTAATGACCGCTTCTGGCGGTGACAGCGGGATCGAAGGTCACCGTGATCTGCCGGAATCCGAGTGAGCGGAGCATGCCGTTGAGCATGTTCCGGGTGTTCTTCTGCGCCTCGGCGATGAGCTGGCTGTGCTGGGCGGCGGCTCCGATCTTCTGCTGCGCCAGGATGTAGACCTGCTGCTGGCTATTGGGGTTGCCGGCGAAGAAGTTCCCGATCCGGTCCAGCAGGCCTTGCTGCTGGGCATAGACGTAGGACTGCCTGACATTGAGCGCCGGCGGCTCAAGCTGCGCGGGAGGGAGCGTCACCGTCACCGCTGTGCGGTCCGGCGAGACCCGAATGGCCCGGCCTTTCAGCTGTGCGAAGTCCACGAATGCGACGTCGGTGCCCTGCCCGATGAACAGCGTCTGACTGCCCTCAATGAACGAGGGCATAAACGAGGCATGCCTGGTCAGGTCAACTACCACCTGGAACGAGCCGCTCGCCGCCTCGTAACGGCTGAGCTGCGTGATCGACTTGAGGAGTACCGGGCCACTGCGGTCGGTGGTGGTCTCCCCGAACGGATTGCGCAGCTGCGGCAGCAGGCGCACCGCGGACAGCACCAGCGCCAGCACCACCACGGCAGCAACCGCAATCACCAGTCCCGCCAGCCGCCTGGCCCATCCCTGGCCTCCTGTTATGCGGGCCATTACAGGGCCTCCGTCCATTCGGGTCGTGTCATCGCGCCAGCCGCCTACCCGCCACTTACCCCGGAGGATCCGGCCAATTCATTCCCTTCTCATCACGAGCCCGCCACAATAGCGGCTGCTCCCACGACGAGGCCGCCGGAATGGCGGCTGCCTGAAGGCGCTACGGACTCCTGGCAGGAGAAGAAGACATGCGCAACTACTTTTCCAGACGGCTGAACGGCCCGGTAGCAGGGCGGCGGCAGCGTAGGCCCCGGAGCAGGCTCCGCGGGTGCCTGGTGTGGGTCTTGGTGGTGGTCATCGTCCTGGTCGTGCTGTCGCTGCTATTCGGCGGCTTCCGGATAGGAACCAAGGCCGGCGGTGCCGGTGCCCCGAGGACTCAGCTGACTGTGCTCGTGTGGCAGCCCGCCTCAGGGCTGACGCTTGCTGCCGGACGGCTGCCACTCGCCGCCGGACCGCTGACCCTTCCGGACCGCTGACGCTCGCCGCCGGACCGCTGACTCTGCCGGCAGGACAGCATGGCCACCGCCGACGGGCTCGCGATGACCGCCGCGATACTCGACGAGCTGATCGCCAGGCGCTACGTGCCGGGACGGCCCGCTGACCTGGCCGACGACATGGCCTGGGTCCGGGCCGCGTGGTGCCCAGCTGCCCGGTCGCTGGCGGCTTTCTCAGGTGTCGATGTTCGGGTTCCCGGCGGGCAAGGGCACCAGCCGGGCCGGCGGCTCGGGTATCACCACGGCGGACTCCACGGTCAGGTCCCGGCGGACGTGGATCAGCTCGCCGTCACCGAGCATCCGCCAGCCGAGTTCGCCGTCGAGTTTCTCCGAGGCGACGACGACCGTGCGCACGGAGCGGAGCGCGGGCACGTGCACCGACGACGTCGAGCTGCGGACATGCAGGCCGACGGGCGGCGCCGTCGGCCGGCCGGCGGTGGCCTCGACCCGGCTGGCTGAACCGCCCGGGCTAGCCGAACCGGCCGAGTCGGCCGAACCGCCCGGACTAGCTGAACCGGCCGAGCTGGCCAAGCTGGCCGAGCTGGCCGGACTAGGCAGGCCGGCCGGGCTTGCCGGGTTCGCCAGGCTGGCTGGGCGGGCCGGAAAGCTGTCGCCGGCGGGGCGTTCGAGCACGTGCAGCGCATGCTGGCCCGGGTAGCGCAGCGCCCACAGCTCGCCGGGCGCGGTGACGATCGCGTTCAGTGACGAGACCGGCAGGTGCTCGCCGATCCAGCGGGCCGCGGCCGTGATTCCCGCCCCGACATCCCCGCCGTGGGCGTCGACCTGCTGGGTGATCAGCGCGAAGTAGCGCTCCGAGTCGGTGTCGCCGAGCACGAGTTTGCGATACGTGCCCAGCTGGTAGTCCAGGCGCGAGAGGTCGCCGAAGCCGCCGTTATGCGCCATGATCCGGCCGTGCATCGCGAACGGGTGGGTATTCCGCATGGTCCGGCCGCCGGCAGTCGCCCACCGCACGTGGGCGACGAACGTGGTGGACACGGCCTGCTTCGCCTCGCGGATGAACTCCTCATCGGAGAACGCTGGCTCCGGCTGCTTGTCGAGCAGCGGGTGCCCGGCAGGATCGAAGAAGCCGATCCCGCTTCCGTCGACATTGCGGCGGCTCTGCGCCTCCAGTGAGTCAGGGGCATCCAGAAGCCAGAATGTCGCGCCGACAGCCGCCGTCCCGGCGGTCATACCGAATAACCGGCACATCGCTTGTCCCCCTCCGCGAGCACTGGCCGCATTGGCTCGTTACGGCTATTGATGGAGTCAGTGTCCCTGGTAGGCGCGGGCTGCGTCCCGTAGTTGCTGGTGAGCGCCGCGCATGGTAGTGACGCTGCCGGGCAGGTAGTCCTTGCGCAGCTTGGCGACCGAGGTGTAGTTCGTGTCACAGACGTTCGCCAGCGGCGCCTCGACCGCCTGGGTGATGAACTGGTAGGCGTCCATGGCCGACAGGCCGTAGTCCGCGGCGACCCACTGCACCAGGTCGACCTGCGCGATCCGGAACGCGTCTTCCAGCGGCCGGGCCGAGCCCGCGGACATGATGTGGGTGTCGGACTCGATCCGCGGCCAAGGCGTGGCGAGGCCCTTGAGCAGCTCGACGATCAGGACGGTGTTCATCGCGCACTCGACTGCGACGCCGCAGGTCTCGCCCTCACCCTGGCGGGCATGGCCGTCGCCGAGCGACAGCAGCGCGCCCTCGACGTTCACGCCGAGGTAGCAGGTCACGCCGGCGGTCATCTCCGGGGTGTCCATGTTGCCGCCGAAGGCGTCCGGCACCAGGGCCGAGCGGACCTCGAGGTTGGCCGGCGCGACGCCGACCGTGCCGTGCATCGGGTTCATCGGCAGCTCGGCGGTGAAGTCGCTGTCCCTTGCGGTGAACTGGCAGCTGCCTTTCGTGCGGTCAAGCTCCCAGATCCAGACGACCTCGGGCAGCGGTTCCTGCAGCGTGGCGGTGAGGTGGGTGGAGGTGAGCGCGCCGAAAAGAGGGACTGTGGTTGATGCCGCCCAGTCGCGGCTCGGCTCGATCGACACGAAATGGACGGCGAGGGTGTCACCCGGCTCGGCGCCCTCGACATGGAACGGCCCGGTCTGCGGGTTCAGGAACGGGAATTCGCAGACCACGGAAACCAGATCTTCCTTACTTTTAACGCGGCCGGCGAAGCAATCCTCAGTCCAGAGTTCGAGCACCGTTCCTGGCTGTATGCGCGCGACCGGTGCGGCTCCGCCGAACGTCCACGCGTACTGCTCTGCCTCGGGCCGGAACGACAGCACCTGCGGACCGCTCATCTGTTGCCTCTCATCTGTCGCCTCCACCGCCGTGCGTCATGGTGAACAGCCCAACTGTGGCGGACGGGACGCACGCCAGCAATGGCCTACGCCCGGTGCACGTCCGCGCCCGGCGCACGTCCGGTGCCTGCCAGCCGATGACACCTGCATCCCTGCCCGGTGCCGGTCACGTCAGGCGCGGCACTGCCCCGCCGTCGGCATGCGCCGGGGAGCCGGCCGGGCAGGGCGCTTTCCTGGCGCCACGGGTCTTGCTGTGGCAGCGTTGGCTCATGGTCGGCCCGCGCGAAGAAAGGCCTCATCGAATCCTCCGGCTGTCATGGGCCGTGCCAACGGCCCCTGCAGCATTAATCACGGGGTATTTGGCCTGGGGAGCGTGGGCCTCCGCTCGTCACCCGAGATTGTTCTATCAGGATCACCAGTGGCGGCACGCATGGCTCAGGCCGCATGACGATCGCACGCTGCTTGTTGTCGTGGGCCTATGGCTGCTGGCGACGTTCTTGTATTGGCTGCCAAGACGACGCCGGCGCGAGGCCGTAGGACTGGTCGTAGTCGTCGCAATGGTCGTTATCGGAGGGGTCCTCGGCACATTCTCGCTAGCTCCGTGCCGAGGCGGACAGTCGCGGACGGCAGTGGCCGCCTGGGTCCTCAGCTTGTATGTCGGATCACTTGAGCCAAGGTACGGAACCACCACCTGCCGGTCGGCCACGCTGCCGCTGGCTTTGCAGCTCGCGCGCACCGTCTGCCTCGGTGCCGCCTTTGCCGGCGCCCTGGCGGTGGCGGCAGTGCTATGGCGGCAGCCACTGGACCGCCTCCGCGCACGCATGGTGAAGGATGCCACGATTCTCATCGGCCTGGATGCGATGACGATCCCGCTGCTGCACAGCCTGACTTCCGGCGGACACAAGAACCGCATCGTTGTTATCGAGCCTGACGGACATCATCCTTTGCTGGAAGAAGCTCGTATCACCGGCGCTCAGATTGTCGTAGCCGACCCCATGTCGGCGCGCGTGCTCGCTCCCCTGCTCAAAGGGGTATTCGGTCCGCAGCTCCGTTACCTGTACTCCCTGCGCCCGGAGGCGGCGGACAACGAGGCGGTCCTTAACGCCGCTAAGTTTGTCCTTGGCCGGATCCGGGCGGATCCCGACAGGCCGCCGCACCTGATCGCGCGCATCGATGATCCCCGGCATGCCGATCTCTGGCGGGGCCAGCACATCGGGGTGTCCGACCGGTGGTTCGAGGATGCCGTAAGCCCGCAAGAATCGACTGCGCGGGCGCTCGTGCACCAGATCTTCCGCGGCGGGGTGCGACAGGTACTGCTCTGCGGCGACAGCACGCTCGCGCTGGCCATCATGCTGGAAATAGCCCATCGCGCCTGGGAGGACTGGGAGCTACTCCAGGCGGCGGCCTTCGGGGAAACCCAGGCCGCTGACCCGGGTGCCCTGGCGCTGGCCGAAGCTGCCCGGCCCGAGATAACACCGCGCCAAGTCGAGCGTGTCGTGCTTCTGGACCGGCGGGCAAAGGACCTTCGGCGTGAGTACCTCGCTACGTCCACGCGGCCCATCGCCGAAGCGCTGCCGGCAGTTGACGCCCGCGGCGAGGCCTGGCGCGATCACCTGCTCGTCTGCCTGGACGAAATGACGCCGGCCGAGGCTGCGCAGACCGCTGTCGTCATCGCCGACCCCCCAGCGGAGACGAGCATGCACGAGGCGGGAAGGGCTGCTCAGCTGCACCCGAGGACCCCCGTGTTCGTGCTTTCCTCCGACGGAGCGGGCATCACCAATACCGTCTTCGACCTGCTGCAGCCCTTTCAGCGGGCGCTCCTCGCCGACGACGGGGCGCCGGAGGATACCTGGATCAGGATCGCCCGGCACTGGCACGAGTGTTACCGCCTGCGGAACCCGGCCGTGCCGGGCGGGGGGAAGGAACTCACGCGCAAGCCGTGGGCGGAGCTTGCGGAGTTCGTCCGCGAGGACAACATCCTTCAGCTTCGCTCGATCATGACGGCGGTGGTAGCGCAAGGCCGCCATTGGGTGCCTGCCCGTGCAGTTGTACCGGGAAGCTTCGTCGAGCTCAGCGAGCGCGACCTTGAGGAAGTGGCCAGGCAAGAGCATCATCGCTGGTACAAGCGCCGTCAGCCGGCTGGCCGGCGGCCCGCTGTAACCGGCGGGCAGCGCGACGCCAGTGCGCCCGTCAACAGCTTCGACCGCCCGTGGGCTGACCTGCCCCTTGAGTTGCGCGAGGGGAATCGCGAGTATGTCCGATTCCAGCTCGATCAGCTGGAGGCCGTCGGCTTCATGCCCGTCCTGCCGGACTGCGGGCCTGCCGATGCGGCCGAGTTCGTGCGAATCGGCGGCGAGGTTCGCGCCGAGCGGCTCACCGCCCGCCACGCCTGGCGGAACGCAGCTGGCGACGAGCTGACCGGCGCCGACGGCGACTGGCGCGTCATCGATGAATTCGGCGATTCGCGCACGGTCCGCGACCTGGAGTTTCAGGCCACTCACGAGCAGCTGGATGGCGATCGCTGGCGCCGCACCGGAACCGTTCGCGCCTGGCAGGTCAACGACGCTGTCTGGGTGCGAACGATGGAAGGGCGAGCCGAGGCCCAGGCCGGCGACTGGATCGTTCAGGGGCCCCGCCGCGTGCGGTGGCCGGTCGCGGACGAGCAGTTCACGCGCGGCTACCGGGCCATCCCGGATGGTGCTCCGGAGCCGGCGGCTGCCGAATAGCCGGCGGCTGAGTAACTGGCGGCTGAGTAACTGGCGGCTGAGTAACTGGCGGCTCCGGCCTACTCATCTGCCCCATCCGTGGGGCATCCTCGCGCTGGATAGCTGCTGACTCGGCAAGGCCAGGACAGCATCCCTTCCGATGCGGCGCCGGCCGCGCGATGCTGGGACTTGCGCCCTTCGTGCCCGGCGGGCGGCGCGGACTCCGGAGAAGGAACGCATTGACGGACACGGTATGGACGGCTGGGGGTCAGCGGCGGCTCTCTGTCGAGGTGTTCGGCGATCCTGATGGCATTCCCATCTTCCTGCTGCACGGCACTCCGGGGAGCCGGCTTGGCCCGCACCCGCGCGGGCAGCTGCTGCACCGGCTCGGCGTCCGGCTGATCGCATTCGACCGGCCGGGTTACGGGCGTTCCGACCGGCTGCGAGGCCGCCGGGTAGCGGATGTGGCCGCAGATGTCGAGGCAATCGCCGATGAGTACAAGCTGGAAAAATTCGCAGTCGTCGGCCGGTCCGGGGGCGGCCCGCATGCGCTGGCCTGCGCCGCGCTGCTGCCGGAACGGATGACCAGGGCCGCCGTCCTGGTAGGAATTGCCCCGCGCGGCGCTGAGGGGCTCGACTGGTTTGACGGAATGGCGCAGTCGAATGTCCTGGAGTTCACGGCGGCAGCGGCCGGCTATGACGGGATCGCCTATTTCCTGAAGACGTCCGTCGACACCATCCGCGCCAATCCGGCTAGCCTGCTTGCCAGCCTCCGGACCGAGCTGCCCGCCCCGGACCAGCGGGTGGTGGCAGACAGCCGCATCCGCTCGATGCTGGTGGAGACCTATGCCGAGGCGTTACGCACTTCTGCCTATGGCTGGATCGACGATGCGCTGGCGTTCAGCTCCCCGTGGGGATTCGATCCCGCGGCCATCACCGTTCCCGTCCTGCTCTGGCACGGCGCGAATGATGTCTTGTCCCCGGCCAGCCACGCCCGGTGGCTTGCCGGGCGAATCCCGGGCGCGACTGTGATCGTCCAGGCGGGCGCCGCTCATTTTGGCGCTCTGGACGTACTGCCGGATATCCTGCGATGGCTATCCGCCGGCCGCCCGGCCGCATGATCACCGGTGCGCAGAGCACCTGACCCGCGTCTGGCGGCTAAGCCGGTCAGATGGAGTGCGGCTCCAGATCACGGCTAATCCGCTGCCAGTTGTGCAGCAGCTCCGTGATCGGGTGACCTGCCCCCAGGACGCGGCTGAAGTCGTCCAGGATCTGCTCCCTGAGCCGCCCCGCCTCCTCGCCTCTACCGGCCTCGTGCAGGGTGACCGCGAGGTTGGCCTGGCAGGCGAGGGTGTCCGGGTGGTCCTGGCCGAGCGTCTTGCGCAGCCGGGAGATGGTCTCGAGCTCGATCGCCTCGGCATCAGCGAGCTCCCCGGATTCGCCGAGGCAGTTAGCCAGGTTGACCGCGCAGGAGAGGGTGAAGGGATGGCTATCCCCGAGCCTTCGCCGCATCAGGCGCAGCGTCTCCTCCGCCAGCTGGCGCGCCTCCGCCACCTGGCCGGCATCGCGCAAGTAGATCGCCAGGTTGTTGGAGGCAGCGAGGGTGTAGGGATGATCCTCGCCGACGCTCGCCTGGTAGGCCGCCCTGATTTCGGTCACGAGCCCCAGTGCCCGGGGAATGTCGCCGACCGCCGAGTAGTCGCAGGCGAGGTTGAGTCCGCAGGCCAGCGCATCGGGGGTCTCGGCGCCATAGTGGCGCTTGTAGCGTTCGTAGGTCTCTTGCGTCAGGCTCATCGCCTCGCTCTCCTCCCCCGCCTTGCGCAGGGATACGGCCAGGCTCTTAGCGGTCCGCAGGGTATCGATCATGTCGTCGCCCAGCACCGTCCGGTACTTGTTCCAGGTCACACGGAGCAGGTCAACGGACTCCCGGAAGGCGCCGGCCTCGCGCATGTCACGGGCGATATTGGCCAGCGAGTAGAGGGTGTAGGGATGATCAGTGCCCAGGACCGCATTTTTCCGGGCATGGGTCTCCTCATCCAGCCTGCGCGCGGCGAAGCAATCGCCGACCAGTAGCAGGGATTCCGCAAGGTTATGGGCGGCGCTCAGGGTCTGCGGGTAGTCCTCACCGAACTGTTCCTTGAAGCTGTCATAGGTTTCCTGGTCAGCGGCAAGTGCCTGCTGGAACTCGCCGAGCGCGCGCAGGTCGGCGGCTAGCCCGCCCGCCGTCATGAGAGCGTGCGGGTGGTCAGGCCTGAGCACGGCTCGCTGCCGCTCGAGTACGTACATGTCGAGTTCGCGTGCCTCGGCGAAGCGGCCCAGGGATCGCAGCACGTTGGCGATATGGAAACGCAGGTGCAGCGTCTGCTGATGGTCGGGCCCGAGCTGCTGAGTCCAGAGATTCTCCAGGCGGTTGGCCAGGCTGAGGCAGGCGTCGAACTCGCCGTGCTTCCACTGATACCGCACCCAGTCGATGAGCAGCTGGCGGGTTCGCGGGTCATCGCACTCCTCCGCCCGGGACGGCCCGAGGTGCGGCCAGATCAGGTTGTACCGGGACCAGTTCGCCGGATCGTCGGTCTCCCCGCGGGACGGTCGGGCGCCAACCAGGACCTCGTGCACCTCGTGCATAACCGTGAGCTGGTCCTCATCGGTCATCTGGGAGCGGATCACGGCCTGCACGAGCCGGTGGATCTGCAGCGAGTTGCTGCCCTGGTCCACCCGGACCAGCGCGAACCGGCTGATATCTCGGATCACCCGGCCGAGCATGAGCTTCTCGCTCAGCGACTCGTCGAAGGGCAGCAGGGATGCAATCATCTGATCGCCGTAGAGCAGGGTCATGGAGATCGGCCCAGGCGACAGGAATGCGCAGAGCTGCAGGAGCCTGACAGCGGCGGGCGACCGCTCCTTGAGCTGCTCGAAGGAAAGGTTCCACGTTGCTACCACGGGCGTCGGGTAGTCGTCCGGCTGGTTCAGGGACAGGATCCGGGTGGACTGCGTCGCCAGCTGCTCGACATAGACCCGCGCCGGCATGCCCGTCTCCTCCAGCCACGCGGCGGCCTGCTCGACCGCCAGGGGCAGGTGGCCCAGTGCGTCGGCGACTCTCTTCGCGTCTGCCGGATCCATCTCGGGCACGTGATGCATGAGATGCGCGACGCTCTCATCCCGGGTGAACACGTCCACCTCGAGCGGCTCGGCCGAATGGCTCCACGCCTGATTGCGCGAGGTGATCAGCACATGGCCGGAGCCGGTGGGCAGGTAGGGCTCGAGCTCCTTCGGGTTATCGGCATTGTCGAAGATCAGCAGCCAGTGCGGCGTGGTGTCACGGCGCAGCTCCTCCAGGGCAGCTTCTGCTGCCTCTGCCATGTTGTCGCCGACTTTAAGGCCCATTTTTCGGGCCAGCTCTGCCAGCGCCAGGATGATCTCCTCTGCCTGCTCAGCCGGAACCCACCAGATGAGGTCGTAGTCGGACATGAACCGGTATGCGTACTCCAGCGCAACCTGGGTCTTGCCGACCCCTCCCAGCCCGTACAGCGCCTGGGCGACGACGACTGCCACTCCGCCGCCCGCCAGCTTGTCACGGAGCAGCTCCAGGGTGCCGCCGCGCCCGGTGAAGTCGGCGTTCCTGGCAGGCACATTCCAGATCTGCGGGATCGCGCCCGGGAAGCGGGGCTCCTCGGCCGGCAATGCCGCGCTCGCGGGCAGCTGAGCAGGCCGGTCCAGTGCCCACAGCAGCTTCGCGGTCGCCTGGCCGGCGTCCAGCCGCGCGAGGTCGATCGCGGGATGATCGGTGAACGGCTCGGTCACGCGAACGTCGCTCACCCGGACCGGGGTCAGCTGCCGGTGCATGCCGGCGGCGTCGGCTGCCGACATGGCCTTCCAGATGGACCTGGCGTCCGGCGAGTGCAGGTAGGCGGAGGAAAGCACCGCGATGGCGCGGGGAGCGACCTGAAGCTCGTGCTCGGCCTGCAGGCTGGCGGCGACGCCACCGTCTCCCTTGGCTGCCGTGGCCACCGTGCTACGCGGCAGCACGCGGAAGCCGGAGCGAGTCAGGATGGCCTCGATCCAGTCGGCCCACATACGGTCTTCCGGTGCGTAGCTCAGGAACACC
>Ga0302235_10000403_pt1 | contig 34836 bp, 39 predicted proteins | sample II_Palsa_N3_3_FD_193577 | JGI IMG/M metagenome (GOLD analysis project Ga0302235, IMG submission 193577) | Peat permafrost microbial communities from Stordalen Mire near Abisko, Sweden - II_Palsa_N3_3 | ecosystem: Environmental > Terrestrial > Soil > Palsa > Peat permafrost | place: Sweden...
ACCACCATCTGGTCCACCACGGCCGACCAGAAGGTCAACACCGTCCCCTGGACGACCCAGCAGACGAACCTCGCGGCAGGCAAGTACTACGTGGGCTTCCTCTACAACGGGGTCATGACCGGTGCCGCCCTCAATTTCAAGGCGTCCGGCGCGGGCACCACCGCCAACGCCGGTCAGACTGGCGCGAACCTGCGCTACGGCGTCATCACCGGAACCGCCACCTCCCTGCCGAGCAGCATCACCCTGTCCAGCATGGCCACACCGTCGCCGTTCAACAGCCAGTGGCTCGGCTTCAGCTGAAAGGAGCGGCCATGGACCTCGCCAAGCCCACCCCGCCACCTGCCCCGGTCCGGACCGCGAAGCCGCCCGCGCCGCGCCCGGGCTGCCACGGCACCGGCTGCACCACGGTGCCGCTCGTGCAGTGGCGACGCCGCCTCACCGCGGCCGAACTCGACACCGAGCAGGCCGCGGAGACCGGCCGCCGGGCCGAGCGGTACCTGCTCCGCGACGTGCAGAAGCCGCCGCCCGTCGAAGGCCCCATGCCCGACACCAGCGACTACACGCACGCCGTGTACGCCTGCGGCGGCCACGCCATCGCCATGGACGCCGCCGCGCTCGTCCACGCCGCAGACTGCGCCGGACCCAACTCGGCGACACTCCCCGACTGCGGGTGCACACCCGAACCCGCGGTGCCGACAGTGCTGCCCGTGCAGGAACTGCCAGCGCACTGGACCGCCGCCCCGGTAGGGAGCAGCTGATGACGAGGCGCCGGCCGCGGCCGGGCGACCATCCTTGCGCCGGGACGTACAGCGACAAGTACAAGCGGCGCCCGGATCTGGTCGGCCAGCCCTGCCGGCAGCCCGCACTACCCGGCGAGGAGTTCTGCTCGCGGCACCGCCCCATCCCGGACGAGAAACGCTGCACCGCGCACCTGTCGAAGAACCATCCGAAGGACCCCGGGGGCCGGTGTCCGTGCCCGGCGCTTCCTGGGCAGCGGGTCTGCGGGTTCCACGGCGGCAAGACGCCGCAGGCCCTCAAGGTCGCGAAGACTCGGGTCGCCGAGGAGAGAGCGAGGAAACTCGTGGCCACCTACGGCCTGAAGATCGAGACGACCGCCGTCGAGGCGCTCCTCGACGAAGTCCAGTGGACGGCCGGGCATGTCGCGTGGCTTCGCGGTCGCGTCCAGGAAATCGAGGCGGAAGCGCCCGACGGCGACGGTGAGAACCCGCTCATCTGGGGTCGCACGAGGCGTAAGGAGGGCGGCGAGGACTGGGGTGAGACCCATGAGGCCGTCGCCAGTATCTGGCTGCGCCTCTATCAGCAGGAGCGCACCCACCTGGTGCGCGTCTGTGCCGAGGCCATCAAGGCGGGCATCGAGGAGCGCCGCGTCAAGTTGGCGGAGAGCCAGGGCGAGCAGGTTGCTCAGGCAATCAGGGGAATTCTCAACGACCTGAACCTGACGCCGGAGCAGCTCGCCCGAGTCCCCGACATCGTGCCGCGTCACCTGCGGGCTCTGATCAGCTGAGCCGAGGGGGCGGCAATGACCGCCACCATGGACTGGGCCGAGTACGCGGCCCGGGAGTTCGAGAAGCCCGACACGCTGACGGTGCTGGGCTTCGAACCGGTCTGCAAGCCGCGGGTCCTCGCCCGACTGGCCGGGACCCCCGAGGCCGACTTGCCGCCGATGTGCGGGACTTGCCCGCAGGAGCGGTTCCTTGCCCTGCCCGACGAAGACCTCGACGTGCTCTACGGCGGGGCTGGCGGCGGCGGCAAGTCCCAGAGCTTGCTGGCCCTGGTCATCCGCACCTGCGTCCGCTTCCCCGGCATCCAGATCTTCTGGTTCCGCAAGACGTTCCCGCAGCTGAACCAGTCGGTGCTGCGGAACCTGGCGCGATACAACTACGCCAAGGCGGTCGGCGGAATCTGGAACGGCTCGAAGTACGAGCTGCGGTTCCCCGGCAACTCGATCCTGACGTTCGCGCACGCGAAGAACATGGAAGAGGCCGCCGCGCTCAGTAGCGCGGAGATCAACATGCTCGTCATCGATGAGCGCACCACGATGCCGCCTGAAGTCGTGGACTTCCTCTACACGCGCATCCGCTCCGGCGTCGAAGGCGTGCCCTGCCTCGGCGCACGCTCCGCCAGCAACCCCGGCCACATCGGGCACGGCGTCGTCAAGGACGACTACGTCGACGCCACCGACTACGGCACCAAGGAGATCGTCGACAGGGCCGGGCGGCGCCGGATCTTCATCCCCGCGAAGGCGTCCGACAATCCGTACGTCGGCGACTACGAGAAGAGCCTCGAAGGCATCGCTGACCCGGACCTGCGTGCACGCATCAAGGACGGGGACTGGTCCGCGATGCCTGACGCCGCGTTCCCGGACTGGAAGCGCGACCGGATCGTCGTCCCGCCGTGCGAGCTGCCCGCATCGTGGCAGCGGCGCGGCGGCATGGACTACGGCTGGGCAGCGCCGTCGGTGTACCTGGCCGCGGCGAAGGACGGCGACGGGCGGCTGTGGTTCTACCGCGAGCTGACGATGGTCCAGACACCGGAGCGCGAGCAGGCCCGGCAGATCCTCGACGCCAACGCCGGCCATCATGTGCTGGCGATCGCGGCCGACCCCGCCATGTGGGGCAAGACGGGGTCCTCGCTCCCGCCGGCCGATCAGATGGCGACCGAGGGCCTGCACCTGACGAAGGCCGACACCGACCGGCTCGGCGGCAAGGCCCGCATGCACACCTACCTCGCCGAAGCGCCAGCGTGCGCCTACCACCGCGAACTCGGTTGGGCGACCTGCCCGCTGCTGCATATCCTCGACGGCGCCTGCCCGCAGTTCACGAAGACCATGGGCGAGCTGCCGCGCGATCCGCACCGGCCGGAGGACGTCGACACCGATGGCCCAGACCATTGGTACGACGCCTGCTTCGTTGCCGGGACGCTGATCTCCACGAGCCGCGGCGACGTCCCCATCGAGGACGTCCGCGTCGGCGACGAAGTGATGACCCGACAGGGGTGGCGACGGGTGCGCGACTCAGCTCGCACTGGCATTGCGCAGCCCGTACTCAAGGTCTCAATGAGCAACGGACGCGAGCTGATTGGAACCGGGAATCATCCCGTCTTCGTGCAGGGGGAAGGCTTCGTTCGGCTCGATTCCCTGAGATACCTTGATAGAATTCAGACATGCCACGCAAGCGCCCAAGGGTTGAATCTGTCGTCTTCAACGGCATCACTTTCCGCCGCTATCCGGACGCCAAGCGCAGAACTGAACAGGTCTACTTCACGCCAGGCGGGAGTCATCGCGCGCGCGGCGTCGGCCGCCTCCATCAGGAAATCTGGAAGGCTGCACACGGCCCGATACCCGAGGGCTTCGATACCCATCATCGGGACCACGATCCAGACAACAACTCGATCGACAATCTCGTCTGTGTGCCCAACGAGGTCCACCGCTCTCATCACGGGGATCAGCCGCGGAGCGATGCTCAGCGCACGGCATGGGCGGCTAACCAGCAGCTGGCCGCAGAATGGCACCGCAGCGACGAGGGGCGTGCCTGGCACTCCGAGAACGGAAGGCGAGCTTGGATCGGGCGCGAGCCGCGCACGCTGGCGTGCGCGCATTGCGGCGAGGTGTTCGAAACTACCGACCGCAACGAATCGACGCGGTTTTGTTCTGGGAAGTGCCGCGCCTATGCCCGAAAGGCGAGCGGAATCGACGACGTGGACCGCACGTGCGAGGGCTGCGGCGAGACGTTCCGCATCAATCGCTACGCCTCGACCCGAAATTGCTCCCGCGCATGTTCTTGGACTGTCCGACGCCGGACGGGCTGACGTATACAACCTTTCCGTCGAAGACGTCGAGGAGTACTTCGCCAACGGCGTCCTGGTGCACAACTGCCGCTACCTGATCATGTCGATCGGTGGTGAGTCCCGCTGGCACTTCCCTGGCGAAGAGCCTGAGACAACCCACGTCGACCCGCAGGCCCAACCCGCGGTCACCGTTCCTCTCCCTCCGGCGCAGCTGCCGACGAGCTTCGGCGGTTTCCCCGTCGCGACGGGGGGCGGTGGACCGTGGGGCTAGGAGCACGTATCCGCGATGCCTTCCGCCGGACCCCGGTAGCCGAGGCCGCCCCGGCCGGTCCGTCGGCTTCGGCTGCGGCGGGCGCGCAGCGTATCGGCTACGAGTACGGCACGGCGCTCATGCCGACGACGTCGCGCACCGCGGCAGCGTACAGCCAGGAACGCCAGCAGGTCATGACGCAGCTGTACCAGGCGTACCTGACGTGCCCGTGGGTGGCCGCGCCGATCGATCTGATCGCACGCACGGTCACTGCGGGCGGCCTGCAGGTGGTGTCGGATGCGCTGTCGGACGACGGGACAGTGCCGCCGGACACGCCCGAGGTGACACGGCTGCGCCGCCTGATGCGGTATGTGAACCCGCGCCAGGACATGGTGCAGCTCCTGCGGTCCGCTGTGATCGACCTGAACTTGTTCGGGGACGCGTACATCGAGATCGTGACGCTGCTGGGCGAGCCGGTCGCGCTGTACACCCTGGACTCGACGACGATGACGGTCGTCGCGGACGCGCACGGCGAGGTCACCGGGTACATCCAGGTTGTGGACGGCCTGGGCGGCACGCGGACGGCCGAGTTCACTCCGGAGCAGGTCATCCACATCTCGCTGGACGCGCCGCGGGGTGGCTCCTACGGGGTGGGTCCGACGCAGAAGGCACTGCTGCCGGTGACGGCGTGGCTGTTCACCGAAGCGACGATCAAGGAGTGTTTCCGCCGGGGCGACCCGCCGCGGATCCACGTCGACCTCGGGCACCTGTCCGACACTGAGGTGCAGCGGTGGCGCGAGCAGTACATGGTCTTCAATCTGGGGCCGAAGGCGGTCGGCAACCCCACGATCACGACCGGCGACGGCAAGGTCGAGGTCCTGGACCCGCGCAAGGTCACCGACTACCTGGCCGCCAGCAAGCAACTGCGCGACGAGATCATCGCCACGTTTGGTGTCCCGCCGGGCAAGCTGGGGATCATCGAGTCCGGCAACCTGGGCGGCGGCACTGGGGAGTCTCAGGACAAAACGCTGCGAATCAACACCATCATCCCGGTGCAGTCCCTCGTCCTGGAGAAGATCAACTTTCATCTGCTGCAGCAGGGCTTCGGCATCGAGGACTGGCACCTCGAATTCCCCGAGATCGACTACCGCGACTCGACGACCGTTGAGAACATCCGCGACACCCGCCTGCGCAACGGCTCCTACACCCTGAACCGCGTCCGCGACGAGATCGGCGAACCCCCCGTCGACGGCGGCGACGACCCGGTCCTGGTCGACCGCCAGAACCTCGTCAAGTGGTCCGACATGGACGCCATGTCCAAGGCCGGCATTGCCATGAAGCTCAAGGGCACCTCCCTGGAGCCCGACGCCCCGACACCCGGCACCCCGGTGACGCTCAGCAAGCCGGATCCCGTTGAGCCGCCCGTTGTCCAGCCCGTCCCGTTCGACGCGTCGCCGCTCGGCCCCGAGGACGGCCCCGGCCTGGCCGGCGACCTGCCGCAAGGCACGGGGCCCCGCGAGAGCCTCGACGAGGAATGGCGGCGCACCTACCGGGCGCGCCGCACCCAGGCCCTCGCCGAACTCCCGCCTGCCCGCGAACTCGTAGGAGCAGGGAGGTGACCATGCCTACCGGACATCCCACCAGGGCGCAGGACGTGCTTCCCCTGATCCAGAAGGAGATCGGCTGACCGGGCCCCTACAGGCCGAGCAGCCGGGCCTTCGCCGCAGCGAACTCCTCGGGCGACAGTACGCCCGACGCGGCCAGCTGCTGCAGCTTTCCGAGCTCATCCGCGACAGAGCCGACACCAGGCTGAGCAACTGGCTGCTGGAACCGCGCCCGGATGCCGCGGGCTTGTAGCAGGTCGTTGAACTCGGCGGCACGCTTGGCCTGGGTGGTGATGTTGAAGCCGGTGAGCATCTCCAGGCGGAGCACGATCGCGGCACCGGTGTCGTCGGTGTAGTGGATGTGGATGTTGTTGTTCTGTTCCAGGCCGCGTGTCCCGTTGCGGGAGCCCGCCGACAGGAGTGCCTCGGCGCCGGTGACCTGCCGGCGGACGATCTGCACGTCGCTGATCGCGGCGTAGGGGATCCTGAGCGGCGGCCAGAACTTCTTGCTGCCGATGGTGGGGCTGAGGCCGAAGCGGTCGTCCCAGGTCCGCAGGATAATCTCGCCGACCTTCGCCTTCGGTAGCGCGGCGAGGCCGCCCCGGTAGCTGACCTTGTACTCGGCGATCGGCACCGGCGCCCCGTCGACCGGCGTCGGCTTGCTGCTCTTGAACAGTCCCATGGTGTCCCCCTGGGGTTCGGTGGGCGGCCAGCTTCGCAGCGCCACATGATCCACCGTCAGCACGTTACGCAACGGTGACGCACGGTTCGATATCCGCGCGCGCCGATGGACGGCGGCGCCCTTCACGACCGGCCACCCGGCAAATCCCACGAGCGGAGCATCATGGCCCAGGCAGGCGAGCAGGAACCCGTCGTCACCGGACGCGTCAACACCGACATCACCGTTGACCACCTGACCGTCAACCGGGGCGCGAACCTGACCAATCAGACCACTGCCCCCGCGACCCCGTCCGGTGGTGCTGTCGTCTACTCCCAGTACGGCGTCGCCGTGTTCATGGACACCTCCGGCAATGTCACCTCGCTGAAGAACCCGGACCCGACGGCCGCGGACTCCGGTCTGATCGCCTGGTCCTTCGACCCGGCCGCAGCGGCATCGACGTTCCTGACCACCGCGGGGGTCGTGTACCTCTCGAAGGTCATCGTGACGCAGCAGCAGACCCTCACCAACGGACTCGTCGAGGTATCTACGGCAGGTGGCACACTGACCGCGTCCGAGAACTACCTGGCGCTGTTCAACTCGACCGGCACGCAGATCGCGATCTCGGCTGACCAGAGCACGGCCTTCGCCAGCGCTGGCCTGATCACCGCTGCCTGGGCGAGCCCCGTAGTGAGCGCCGCCCCGGGTGCCTACTACGTTGGGGTGCTGTGCAACGGCGGCACCGCGATCACCCTGGCCTCAGGGTCGGCGCTCAAGCCCGGCGGCGTCTCGATCGGCAACGCCGGCCTGGCCACGGCGACGGGCCGGTTCCTGTCCTCGGGTACGTCGCAGACGGCGATGCCGCAGTCGGTGACGCTGGGCTCGGCGTCGGGCAACCTCGCCGCGACGATCTGGGCAGCGATCAGCTAGGGCCACCTGCGGGGCAGATGGCGACTTCAACTCCGCAGGTCTCGCTCAACGCACGGCGGGGGGCGATGGGTGAACGGCAGCATGATCGCCCTGTATCCGCCGCTTGACCTCGCCGAGCAGCTTGCCGTCCCTGGCGGCATCTTGCCCGAGTCCATGCATTGCACGATTGCCTACACGGGCCCGGCGGTCGGCGTCGACCGGGACACGCTGCGCAAGGTCGCGGCGAGCCTCGCCGACCGGCCACCGATCCAGGCAAGCATCTCCGGCCATGCCCGGTTCACCGGCGGCGAACTGGATGTCATCGTTGCCCTCGTCGACGGGCCCGGAATCGAGGACCTGCGCCGCGACACCCTTGATGTACTCGCCGCGCACGGCATAGACGTCCCGCGCGAGCACGGCCACACCGCGCACATCTCGATCGCATTCATCGACCCGGACGCCGAGTCGCCCATCGACCGCATCCCGTGCACGCCCGTCCTGTTCACCACGGTCAACGCCGTCCACGCAGGCGACCGCACCGGCTACACCCTCGCCAGTGAGACCGCCAGCAGTCTGCGCGAGGACGCCCGGACCGCATTCGCCACGGGCTGGGCCAGCGTCCGCGACGCCCCGATGACCGACGAGGTCCGCGCAGCCTCGATCGCCGCAGTCGAATGGGCGTGCGGGCATCCCGATGCCCCGGCCGTCCTCGAAGCCACCATCAAGATCGGGCAGCTTGAAGGGACCTGGGCGCTGATCTACCAGCGCCGCGAGAAGCGCGAGAAGCAGCACCAGGCCGCAGTCCTCGCCGCCTGGGCCAAGTGCCTGCAACTCATCTCCCTCGACGAACTCGTCGGAAGCTTCCACGCCCAAGCACCCAATCTGCCCGACCAGTCGCCGCAGGCCATCAGGATGCAGGCCCTCGCCATCGCACGCCAAGCATTCATTGGCGCCAACATGGCCGACCCCGCCTACCAGAAGTTCCTCGACAGCATCACCACTGCGCTGGGTGATGCCCAGGCTGAAGGTGCAGCGGCAGGGCGTGCCATCAGCGGCAGCAAGCACGACATGGCCGCCGCCTACGACTCAGCCCGCGACGACATCAGCGACCTCACGACCTGGGGGCAGGCACCACCCGTCGCAGCGAAAATCATGTCCGGCGCGGCTTCGACACTCGCGCGACTCCTCGCCAAGGGCTTCGCCGCGAAGCTGACCCTCGCAGCGCTCCTCGCCGCCGTCCGCGCCGCACTCACCGGCGACGGCGCCACCCCGGTCACCGCCCCCCTCGACATGGCCATGGGCCAGGCATGGAGCAGCGGCGCGGTCGGCACATTCACTGACGGCGGCGTCACCATGCTCAACTACTGGACCGCCGGCGGCAACAACGTCTGCGCGGCCTGCCAGGACGCCGAGAGCGGCAGCCCGTACGCCATCGCCGACGCGCCCGTGCCGCCGCTTCACCCGAACTGTCGCTGTGTGCTTTCGCCGGCGGATGCCGATGTCCCCGGCGCTCCCCCGCCGTCAACCGCGATCCCCGACGAAGGCGAGGAGTAGCTGTGGCGATCTATCCGTACGGCCGCAAGGTCTGGTCCCTGGACGGCGCCTCCCTCATTGGGGCGTCCAGCACCTCCTCCGTGGTTCTGGACATCCACGACGTCACCGACCTGTGGCTCGCCGCCTTCGTCGCGAACGCCCCCAGCGGCACGACCCCGACACTCACCGTCCAGGTCGACCTCCTCGACCAGGACGCCAACGTCTACCCTGCCGCCCTGGCACTGACCGCGCTCACGGCAGCTGGCCATCAGTCCGGGTCCTGCGGCCTGCACACCTCGAACCTGGTCCTGCCGATGCTGTGCCAGGTCACGTGGACGCTCGGCGGCACCACCCCCGCGTTCACTGGTGTGACGCTCAGCCTGTACGGCAGGTGACCGTGTACATGCGACCGGCCAGGGCGCCGGGACGGCACCACGACGAAGCCACCGCTGAGGTCGAGTTCCGCGACTGGCTGATCACCGCCATCGACGAGGATTCGCGTGTCCGCGAGGCGATCCTGCGGCTGTTCGCCGCCGACCGGGCCCGCAAGAAGCCCGCACCTCCCCCTGCAGCCACGGCGCGCGCCGCCCGGACCCGCCGAGGAGGTAGCTGATGGCCGCCGCTGCGCTCAAGCCATTCACCGGCACATTCCTGTACCCAGGCGTCAGCCTCAACCGGTGTCTGTACACCAAGGAGCTGATCGGTAAGGCCGTCGCTCGGATGCAGGAGCGCATCGCAGATCCCGACGCCCTACCGATTGTGATGCGTACACATCACAGCGCCGGTGATAATTCCCAGCTCATCGTGGGTCGGGTCGTCAGAGTCCAGCAAGCACCCGATGGCTCCGCCCGCTTCGAAGCCCGCTGGTACGACACCGCGCCAGCCCGGGACATCGCGGCGCTCGTGCAGCCAGCCGACGGCGGGCCGCCCGGCCTCAAGAGCGTCAGCATCCACGGCTACTTCCTCGGCGAGACCAAGAGCGTCGAAGTCAACGGCCAGATGGCCACCACCGCCGACGACTTGGAAGTCGACGCCGTCGACATGACGGCAACGCCCGGAGTCGTCCAGGCGCTCATCGACTCCCCCGGCGGATCGCCGCCGACCGAATCCGCGCCGGCCACCGCCGGGCGTACCCCTATCGCCGAAACCTGGGAGGTCCCCGTGGCCACCGTCATCACCGAAGAGGCGGCCACGCCGGTCCCCGAGGCCGCACCGCAGTCCAGCGGGCCGTTCGCCGACCCGGGCTACCAGAAGGACAAGCAGAAGCGGTACGACCTCTCGACGAAGATCAAGGCCAAGGCGGCGTGGAGCTACATCCACCAGGCCGACAATGCGCGCCTGTACACGTCGAAGCAGCTCAAGAACATCAAGGCCAAGATTCGAAAGGCCCTCCAGGGCTTCGGCGTGATGGTGTCTGCCGAGAACTGGCTCATCGAAACCGTCGCTCCAGTCTCCGAATCCCTCGCCGAATGCTGGGCCATGGACCAGTCCGGCGGCGACATCTACATCTCGCTGACGAACGGGCCGACGACCGTCAGCGTCACCTCGCGCCTCATCGACGCCCACGACCTCCAGGCGGTCGGCGCCGCCGCCATGGCCGGCGCCTGCGACGCACTAACCGCCCTGGACCCGGACCTCGACGACGACATCGACGTCGAAGGCGCACCGGCCGAAGACATCGACCGGGGCCTCGGCGACGCCGACGAACCCGAAGACGAGGAGGACCCCGACATGGCTGACGAACCCCAGCCCGGCTCCGGCTGCCCGTGCGGCTGCGGCTGCTCCGTCCCGCACCAGATGGCAGGCGGCCCCGGCTGCCCGTGCCCGTGCAACGACTGCGGCACCTGCAACTCGACGCAGGCGTCCGCGGACGAGACCGCACCCGCAGTCGCCCCCCAGCTTTCGACGCCGGACCCGGTTGTCGAACCCGTCCCCACAGTGAAGGAGTCCGCCGTGACCGACGTCGTCACCCCGGCCGCCGAGACGGCGGCTCCCGCCACCCCGGCACCCACCACCGCCCAGTCCGTCGCGCCGCTGATGGTCGGCCTCACTCAGGAGCAGTTCGCGCAGCTCCTGCAGCACGTCGCACCGGCCGCACCGGTCGCCGAGGCTGCACCGGTCGCAGCGCCGGCCACCCCTGTCGCGCCGGTCGCCCCCGCTGTCGTGGCGCAGGAGGCCGCGGCTCCGGTCACCGCACCGGCCCCGACCGAGGAGACCTACACCAAGGCGCAGGTCGACGAGGCCATCAATGCGGCGATGAAGGACGCCATTCCGCAGCTCCTCAAGGCCTACGGTCTGCCGCCGCGCGCCGGGCACCGCACCACCGAGACCGACAGCCCCGACGCCAAGCCCAAGACCGGCGCCGAGATGTGGGACGACCGCGCCGACCACCTTCTCGGCGACTTCGGGAAGATCGGCGTCTGACAGTCAGTCCGCCGCAGCTCGTGCAGCCCGGCGCTTGCGGGTCTTCTCGCGTGCGCATGCGCGACAAACACGATGCCCTGCCTTGTTGACGTAGGTGTTGACCTCGTCGAATTCGTGGTCGCGGATGCAGACGTCCTTGGCGGCGTTCAGCCCAGACACACTGCCAGACCGGTGAGCATTGATCTTCGTGGTCACCGGCTCCAGGTGGTCTGGTCGGACACATCTGCGATGTGGGCACAAGTCGCCGCCAGGGCACGACCGGTCTCTGCCGTGGCACAGGTGGTCGAGTTCGAGACCTTCAGGAATCAGCCCGACGGCCAACTCGTAGGCAACACGGTGCGCGACCTTCGATGGTCTTCCGAATCCGCCATAGCCGTGCGCGTTGACGCCCCCGCCCCAGATCCAGCAGTCGTCCGTCTTCTCTACCTTCGCCCAGAACCGCTGCTCTTCGGGCAGCCCACTGAGGGCCTCACCCGCATACCTGCGACGCCAGCGCTGATAACAGGGATTGCAGAGACCTCGGGCGTATAAGGCGCGGTAGCAGCCGTTCAGGCACGCATCAGAACTCATGTCAGAAGCATATCGCTTCCGGCTCTCCATCACTTCCGAAGCCCCGCCCGGACACCCCGGCGGGGCTTTCGCATGCCCACGAAAGACGAGGCACTCATGCCGACCGAACTTGAGGAAGCCCTGACGGCTGCAACTTCCGTCCCGGGCCTCGTGCAAAAGCAGATCGACCCGCTGCTCCTTGAGTACCAGCGCCGGTTCGCGCCGCTCCTCGCGGCGATCCCGGCCCGCCAGTGGGGCTCCACGCAGTACTTCTTCAACCGGCGCACCCAGCGCCCGGACGCCGGTGGCGTCGTCGACGGCGGCGCCCGCCCGCTCGGCAACTCGACCTACGAGCAGGCCGTCTTCAACATCAAGCTGTTCCAGGCCGTCGGCGCTGTGACGGGCTTCGCGCAGACCGTCACCCGCGACCTCGTTGGTGACCTGCGGCAGCTGGAAATCGACGGCACCGTCCAGTCGATGCTGTGGTCCGTCGAGAACTCCTTCATCTGGGGCAACGACCCGGCGACCGCCAACGGCCTGTACCCGATCTGCTCCGGCCTGGACTACCTGGTCTCGAACTTCACCAACGGGACCGGCTCCAACGCCTACACCAACGCGACCGACGGCGCGGGCGCGACCTTCAGCACCAAGATCCTCGACTCGCTGATGGCACAGGTCTCCAGCAACGCGGGTCTGCCCGTCAACGGCGGCAGCTACATGTTCATCATGTCGCCCGCGATCCTCGGATCCATCTCGCAGCTGCTCAGCACGCAGCAGCGGTTCATGGGCGAGATCGAGGTCGCCGCCGGTCTGATCGTCCCGACCTACCGCGGCGTCCCGCTGGTCGAGTCCTCGTTCCTCGCGCCCCGCTCCAACCAGATGGGCGCGGTCTCCACCGCGACCGCCACCACCGGCGGCACCCTCGCGGCGACCACGTACTACTACCAGGTCAGTGCGGTGATCGCCCGCTTCGGCGAGATCCAGTGCTCCACCGAGGTCTCCCAGACCACCACTGGCTCCACGTCCACGGTGACGTTGAGCTTCTCCACCCCGACCAACATGCCGGACGGCGCCTCCCCGATCCTGTACAAGGTCTACCGGTCCACCACCACCGGCACCGAGTCCCTCGTCGGCGTCGTCGACGCGTTCGACACCACCGGCACTGCCGTGACCAGCATCATCGACACCGGCACCAACCTGCAGACCAACAGCTCCGGCAACACCGGCCCGACCCTGTACCAGGGCGGCAACAGTGGGGCGAAGGCGCGCGGCGCGGGCCACGAGGACATCTACCTCGTGCCGAAGGACCCCAACTTCTTCCTGCGCCCGTACACCCGCGACATGCAGGTCATCCCGCTGGCACCGACCACGACCAGCCCGGACGTCCTCCCGTTCGCCGTGGTCACCGACACCGTGGCTGCGTTGCGCGCGCCGAAATATGCCGGGCGGTACTCGCGCCTGGTCAGTGCTGTCTGATCCCGCGCCAGGCCCCGGCCGACCAGTCCTCGGCCGGGGCCAGCTCATCCCCTGCAACTCCTTGAAGGAGGCGACAGTCCATGTGGCTGCGCAAGAGCCGTGCGCCCGGGTCGGCGCCGGGCGGCTATAGCTGGACGACCGCCGAGGATGCGGTCGAGGTCCCCTACGATCTCGGTCTGCAGCTCCTCGGTATCCGCGACGCGGGCTTCTCCGAGATCGCACCGCCCGAGGTCGCTCCGGAGCCCGAGCCAGACCCGGCCGATGACGACAACAGCGACAACGGCGAGCAGTCCGACACTCCGGCGCCGGCCAGGCGCGTCGGACGTCCGCGCAAGACGCCCGTCGCAGAGTAGGGGGCGGTCGTGGCCGACACCGTAGCGCCGCTGGCCACGCCCGCCCAGTTCTCGGAAGGGCCCTTGGCGGACCTGGTGCGGGACTACTCCACCGATGCGCTGATGGACCTGCTGATGGAAGCGACCCGCATGCTGGAGGACTACGCCGACCGCAGGCTGGCGCCGTTCACCGACATGGTTGAGACGCAGCGCGCGGACGCCTTGGACATCGAGGATGCCCTCGACGCGTATGTGCCGTTGGATCCGACGTCGCAGTTGGGGTTCTCGCGGGCGCAGTCGCTGGGTTCGACGCTGCTGGTGCGGCACTTCTGGTTGCGGGAGTTCCCGCCGCGCACCCCCGAGTACTGGGCCGGGTCGTTGACGAGCGTGCAGTTGCTGCGTTCGTTCTCGGGCGTCCAGGACGTGGATGTGACGCAGTTGCAGTACGAGCCGGACACCGGGCATGTGCGTTTCCAGCTGGGGACGTTCGTGCCGCCGGGGACGACGATCGTGTCCACGTACTCGGGCGGCTACTCGACGGTCCCGTCGTCGCTGGTGCGGGCGTGCAAGTTCGCGACGGCGAGCCTGGCGGTCGCTGAGCTCGATCCGGCGGTGCAGTCGCATGATCCGGATGACCTGTGGTCGCGGGCCACGCAGATTGTCGGCTCGTACGCGAGGGGCTGACCGTGGCGGCGAAGCGCAAGGCGATGTCGGCGGCGACGAAGGCCAAGATTTCGAAGGCCTTGAAGGGCAAGCACCACAAGCACCACGGGCACAGGGAGTCCGCAGCAACTCGCGCGAAGATCGCTGCGAAGCTCAAGGCCCGCTATGCGGAGCGCAAGAAGGCACGGCTGGCGCGGCTCGCCGCGGCGAAGGCCGCGCGCGCGAAGGCCAGGGCTGCGAAGACCGCCGCCCGCAAGGCCGCGCGGAAGACCGCCCGGAAGTCGCGTCACCGTGTGCTGCGGGCCGGCCAGCGCTCACCGCTCACCGCTGCCCAGCGGCAGAACCGGTCCGAGATGGGCTACCGGCCGAAGCGCCGCGTGGGTTCGCGGGTCGGCAACTCCTCGCCTCGGTCTCGCCGGATCCGGCGGATTCATCACCACGTGAGGTAGGGGGTGGCGGTGGGTACTGCTGATGCGGTTGTCCGTGAGACCAACTGGTTGACGTCGTACAGCCCGGCCGACGGTTTGCCTGCGCTGTTGTCGTCGCAGGGTGGTCCGTTCGATGTGGTGCAGGCGTACTGGCCGCGCACTGCGGCGACGCGTCAGATTCAGCTGTATGTGACGCGGCGGGCGATCTCGGTGGAGCGGTTCGGCTTCAGCCGGAAGATCATCCACTATCCGTTCGTCCTGCGGATCATCTGGCCGCTGTCGTCGCAGTCCGGGTCGGCCGAGGACGTGCAGCAGGCCATGGACAACGCCGTCGAGCTGGTGCTGCAGCGCGTCAACGGGCCTCTGGTGGTGCCGATCAACAAGACCCACGGCGCACGGTTCATGTCCGTCGCCGAGGACCCGTGCGTGATCGGCGTCGACTTCGGTGATCCCGAGCAGGCCATCGGTCAGGGCCAGTTCCGGGCGACGGTCACCTACACGGCCGACGACCGGGACTACCTCTCCTAACTGCTCCCGCCTGCCTTTCTCTTCAGCCCCCTGCGGGTCCCGCCGGGGGTTTTTTCCATGCCGTGACTGCCCCGGGAGATGCCGTGCTGCAGCGCAATACCACCGCCTATCCGTGGACCTGGGCCGGGGATGCGCCGTACGCGGTGCTGCCCGGTGAGACGGCCGACTATCCGGTGCTCCTGGCTGGCTGGACGCCGGTCGGGGACGAGGCATCGGCACCTGATTCCGAGGTCGTGAAGACCGCCATCAAGAGCAAGCGGCCTGCCGCTGCGGACACCCCCGAGGGAGGTGGGCCGCGATGACTCTGCTCGGGCGGTCCGGTTATGTGGGCCTGGCGAAGGAAGTTACGCAGGGGACGTGGGTGACGCCCTCGTACTTCCTGCCCTGCACGAAGATCGACTTCGAGCCGGTGTTCGACCAGCTCCAGGACCTCAGCTACCGGGGCAACGACTCGAACCTGCAGGGCCTGTACCAGGGTCCGGGCAGCAGCACTGTCGACCTGGAGTTCCCTGCCTATCCGGATTCGATCGGGTACGCGCTGCGGATCATCGGTCCGGACACGGTCACGGCCGGGGTCTCCACCACCCTGTCGTCCTCGACGATCGCGGGCGCGACGTCGATCTCGACGGCGGTCACGATCCCGACCGGCTCCACCATCATGATCGACACCGGGTTGAAGGTCGAGTACGCCACCACCGGCGTCCCGACCGGCTCCGGGCCCTACACCATCCCGATCACCGCCCCGGCCGCCGGGCTGACGTACGCCCACAACTCCTCCGTGGCAGTGGCGACACAGACGACGCACACGTTCAAGCAGTCCGCATCCACCCTGAAGCCCACGTACAGCCTCACCGAGTTCAACTCCTTCGAGGACTGGGGCTACCCGGGCTGCATGCTCTCCGACGTGTCGATCAAGGTCGATCCGAAGGCGATCTGCACGATCGACGCCAAGTTCACCGGCTGGATCCCGGCCGTGCAGACCGGCATCACCGCGACATTCAGCGAGCCCGCACCGCTGCTGGGCTGGCAGTTCGCGATGACCAACGCGGGGGCGACCTCGACGCGCGGCCTGACCTACACCATGGACCTGAAGCGGCCCACGGAGGCGATCCACGCCTCGAATGGCTCCCAGCAGCCGCGCGAGGTCTTCTCGGGCGTCCTGGACGCGGACGTCACCTACTCCGCGATCTACGAGAACGACACCGACTACAACCTGTACTTGAGCGCGCTGCAGAACAACCCGACGACGATGACCATGGCGCAGCCCGTCGGCGCAGGCGTCGACGCGGCGGGCGGTTCGCTGACACTGACGACGAGCCAGCCCGGCTGGTCCAAGGGCAAGCCCGACATCTCCGGGACGTACGCGAAGGCCGACTTCGCGATCAACGGGATCTACAACACCACCGACGGCGGCAGCGTCCAGGCGATCTTGAAGAACTTCACGACCGCCGCCTACTGACGATCAAGGGCTGCCCCGGTGGCAGCCCCTCCAACTCCCCGGTTGCGCGCGTCGGGCGTCGCCGCAACCGGGGCCCAACACCCACGCCCGCAACGCCCCGACCAGGAGACCCCCATGACCGCCAAGAAGACCCCCGAAACACCCCGGGGCACCGGCTACACCGAGCGCTTCAAGCTCGTCGACTTCTCCCACCTCTCCGCAGGCGGATCCATCCTGATCCGCAACCCCAAGCTCCTGCCCCCCGAGAAGATCGAAGCCGTCGTCGCCGCCAGCGAATCCCCCGACCGCGCGGTACAGCGCGCCGCCATGACCGAAGTGCTGGTCGAAGTCATCGTCGCGTGGCGCAACATCTACCCCGCCACCGAAGACCTCGCCGACATCGACCTCGACGACGACAGCGACCTCGAAGCACTCATGGCGCGCCTGGAATCCCGCGAGCAGGCCCCCCTCGGCAAGCCGTCACTGGAGACCGTCGCACAGCTGCCGCTCGCGATCACGAACCGCTTGGCGGAGGAGTTCAAGGCCGGCGGGGCAAACCCCACGTAGGCCCCGGTGATCCCTATTTCGAGGACGTGCTGCTCCCGGTGGAGAGCATCCTCGGCGGGACCTGGGGCCACTCCGAACCTGCGCCCGCGGAGTGGCGCGACTTCGTGCTCATGAAGCGCATGCGCTGGTCGTGGCAGCAGTTGGAGGCCACTCCCTACTATGTGCGCCGCTACAGCATGGACTTCCTCGGCCTGATCGCGGAGGCCGAGGAGAGGGAGCGCAAGAAGACCGAGAAGAAGTCGCGGAAGTAGGGGGTGTGCGATGCCCCTCACCGTTGCGGTCAGCGGGATCAGCGACGCGGTCGCCGCGCTGCGGGCGATGGCTGCGCGCCTGGACACGGCGACCGCGCAGGCCGCCGAAGCATCCCGGGACCTGGTCGAGAAGCGTGCCCGCTCCAGCTTGGAGCGCTACTCGCACACGCGCGGCACCAGGACGCCGTCGCCGCGCGGCCAGCCGCCCGCGAAGATCGACGGCACGCTGCAGAACTCCTGGACGCACACCATGCCCACCCCCGACGGCATCGGCGGCTGGGTGTGCACCCTGTCCAGCGGCCTGGTCTACTCCCGCATCCAGGAGCTGGGCGGCTGGGCGGGGCGCGGCCACCGCTCGCACCTGCCGCCGCGCCCGTACCTCAAACCGGCCGCCATGGACACCGTGGCCTCCGGTGACCTGAGGGACACGTTCGCCCGCTTCTGGGCCGAGGCCATCTCAGCCTGACCCGCCCGCCTCCTGCTTGAACCGACCGGGCGGGGGTGCGCGGTGGGCGATTCCCTGATCCCCCCGATCATGATCGAGCTGGGCGGCACGGCGGCCGACGCCATCAAGGCCATCGCCAGCACCGTCGCAGCGTTCGAGGACCTCACCGAGGCCGCTGCGGCGATGGGCGATGCCGTCGACGAGGTCTTCGCGTCCCTCGACGCGGGCGTCGAAAGCTTCACGGCCATCAAGACTGCGGCGAAGTCCGCAAGCACCTCCATGCGGTCGATGGCCAAGTCCACGGCCTCTGTCTCCGCTGCCGCCGATGATGCCGCTGAGGCGATCGACACGGGTTTCGCTGCGATGGCCGAGGCGTCGGCGTCGATGGCGGAGGCCGTCAAGGCTGCCTCCGTCGAGGCGTCCGAGGGCCTGTCCGCGATGGGTGAGGAAGCCAAGGCTGCAGGCCTGTCCATGGGCGCCATGGGCGAGGACATCGTCGCGTCGATGCGCGAGGCCGCTGCTGCGATCGCCGAGGCCGCCGGTGAGATCAAGGCCGCTGCGGTGGAGATGGGCGAGTCCGTCGAGGCTTCGTCCGCGGAGGCGGGTGAGGCGACCGAAGGGCTCGGGTCCAAGTTCCTGGGCCTGGGTGAGATGTCGGGCCTGCTCAAGGCTGCGGTGCCGCTGTCGATCGCGGCGATCGGCTACGAGTCGGTCAAGGCCGCGACGACGTTCCAGTCGAGCACGACGCGGCTGGTCACCTCCGCCGGGGAGATCTCCTCGAACCTGGGGGTGGTCCGCTCGGGGATGCTGAGCATGGCCGGGCAGGTCGGCGTGTCTGCGGACGACCTGTCGCAGGCCATGTACTACGTCGAGGCCGCCGGTTTCCACGCCGCGGACGGCCTGACGGTCCTCAAAGCGGCTGCGCAGGGCGCGGCGGCGGAGGGCGCGGACACCACGACCGTTGCGCAGGCGCTGACGGACGTCCTCGTCGACTACCACAAGCCCGCGCAGGACGCCGCGACCGTGACGTCGGAGATGATCGCGGCTGTTGCGGGCGGCAAGACGAACCTGCAGGACTTCTCGGGGGCGTTCGCGAGCATCGTGCCTGCGGCGTCGGCGGCGGGGATCTCCTTCGCGGACGTGGCGGCTGCGCTGGCGGAGATGACCAACCACGGCTTCCCTGCCGCCCGGGCCTCCCAGAACCTGGCCCAGGCGCTGCGTTCGCTGCTGACTCCGACGGCGGTCATGCAGGGCGCGTTCACGAAGTACGGGCTGTCCAGTGACGTCCTGAAGGAGAAGCTGGCCGGGCCGAACGGGTTGACGGACGGCATGGAGTACGTGTCGCAGATCGCCTCGAAGTCCGCGAAGGAGGGCACGCCCGAGTTCGCGAGCATCCTCAAGCAGCTGATGGGTACCGCGCCCGGCGCGAACGCGGCGCTGGCGACGACGGGCGAAAACTTCCAGGCCACCGCCAACGGCATCATCGCGGTCAACAAGGCGTCAGCCGATGCGCAGGGCAACGTGCGCGGCTTCGCACTGGTGCAGAAAAACCTGGGCCAGCAGCTCAAGGACTTGAAGGCCGGTTTCGATGCGCTGCTGATCCGCATCGGCGACGGGCTCATCCCGGTGTTCTCGGAGTTCATCGGCTACGTCATGTCCCACGGGATCCCGGCGCTCCACACTCTGGGAACGGCCCTGTCGGGTATCGCGTCGGGGTTCTCGGGTGCGGCGGGCAAGGCACCGGCACCGGCGCAGGGCCTCAATGCGCGGATGCAGGAGGGGGGCGGTGCACTGCCTGCGCCGCCGCCGTTGACGGCGTGGCAGCAGGTCGGGCAGACGTTGAAGACCGTCGCGGACGATGTCGGCAAGTTTGTGGAGGCCGCGGCCCGTCTCGGGGCGGTGCTGGTGAAGACGGTGGGCCCGGCGCTGGCGACGCTGGTGGGTGGCGCGGTTCTGGGTGCGCTGTCGATTTTGGGGTCGATCCTGTCGACGGCGGTGACTCCGGCGTTGAAGGGTCTGGCGGATTTCGCCGAGAAGCACAAGACGATCATGGATTGGATCGTCGGCGCGTTCCTCGCGCCACTGGCGCTGCGGCTCGCAGCGCTCGCGGTCATCAAGCCGATCATGGCGATCGCGGGGCTCGCGAAGAGCATCATCACGTTCCCGATCAACCAGAGCAAGCAGATCGTGACGTCCGTGAAGAGCATGTGGGCGAACCTCTTCGGCGCGGAGGCGACCAAGGACGCCGAGGGCAAGGCCATCCCCGCGATCGAAGGGTTCTTCCCCAAGCTGCAGCGGATCTTCAAGAGCGGTTTCGCGAGCATCAAGTCCGGCTGGGCGAAGCTCTTCGGCACGCAGGAAATCAAGGACGACGAAGGCAACGTCACCGGCGTAGTGCAGGGCTTCTTCCCCAAGCTGCTCAAGAAGTTCAAGTCCGGGTGGACGTCGCTCGCCGGCGCCGCGAAGACCGGGTGGATGAAGGTCTTCGCCACCCAGGACGTCACCGATGAAGAGGGCAACGTCATCGGCCAGATCCAGGGCTTCTTCCCGAAGATCGGGAAGCTGTTCAAGTCTGGCTTTACGTCCCTGGTCGGCGCTGTGAAGTCCGGCTGGGGAAAGGTCTTCGGCGCGGAGGAGGCCACCGACGAAGAAGGCAACGTCATCCCCGCGGTCAAGGGCTTCTTCCCGAAGATCCTCGACAAGATGCAGACGGGCTGGGATTCGCTCGTCCAGGGGGCCCAGTCGGGGTGGGCTGCGATCTTCGGCGCGGAGGCGATGGAGGACGAGGAAGGCAACGCGGTCCCGGCGGTCGAGGGCCTGTTCTCGAAGCTGGGCGGCACCTTCAAGACCGGCTGGTCGACGCTTTCGGGCGGCGCGAAGACCGCGTGGCAGGGCATCTTGAACATGAAGAACGCCATCACCGGCCTGAAGGACGCCGAGGAACTCGCCGAGGGCGCGACCGAGGGCGAAGCAGTTGCGACGGGCGAACTCGACGTCGCGATGGACGCCAACCCCATCGGGCTGATCGTCATCGCGATCGGTTTGCTGGTGATCGCTTTCCTGTATTGCTGGGACCATTTCAAGGGCTTCCGTGATTTCTGGATCGCCGCCTGGGGCCTGATCCAGGACGCGGCGAAGGAAGCCTGGAAGTTGATCCAGGACGCCTTCAACGGGATCGCGAAGGCAGCGGAGTGGCTCTGGAACAACGCGATCATGCCAGCGGTCCACGGCATCGAAAACGCGTTCACGTCGCTAGTCCACGGGGCGTCGCAGGCCTGGTCCGACATCGTCAGCGCGGGCGAGAAAGCCGCGTCGTGGCTGGCCGGGCTGCCGGGCCGGATCCTCGGCTGGTTCAACGACGCCGGGTCGTGGCTCTACAACGCAGGCGTTTCGATCATCGAGGGCCTGTGGAACGGCATCCAGTCGATGGGCTCGTGGATCGCCGGGGCGATCATGGGGCTGATCAAGGACGTGGTCCCGGGTCCGGTCCTGAAGATCCTGGGGATCAACTCGCCGTCGAAGGTGTTCCACGAGATCGGCCTCGGCGTGACCGAGGGCCTCGTCAACGGCCTGATCGCGGGCGGCCCGAGCACGGCAGCCGCCTCCACACAGATGGCGAAGGGCGTCATCGCCGCCGGGTCGCGGGCCATGGCCGGATCCCGGGCCCTGGCCATGGCCGGCGGTGGCAGCACCGCCGGCGGTGGCAGCGGCACGGTCTACAACGTGACGGTCAACGTCGCGGGCACGGTGACGTCGGAGAAAAACTTGCGGGATCAGATCCAGAGGCAGTTCTTGCAGCTGGGTATGCGCAACTCTCAGACGTACCAGCCGTACCGGCGCTGACCTGCCCCGGACTGTCCGTCAACTGAAGACGCAACGGGTGCCGCCGGGCACTGGATCGGTGGTGCCCGGTGAGCAATCCGAAGTTGTCCACCTTGTCGGACGCGTTCAACGAGGGCGCGATCAACGCCACCGTTTGGTCGAATGTCACGGGCGGCGCGGCCACCTTGGACGGCGTCAACGACTTGGTGGTCCTCGCGCAGCCGACGGTCAACGGCACCGTGAACACGTTCGGCAGCAACACGCTGTTCGACGCCACGTCCAGCAGCATCTACGCCGAGGTGACGCCCGTCGCGAACGGCAGCGGCCACACCCAGACCGCGATGGTGCTGGCGCTGAACACGGGCAACTCGGTTGCGATGCGGCTGTCCTCAGGTGCCTTCCAGCTCGTCCTGACGACGGCCGGGACAGGCGTGACGACAACGCTGGCGGCCTACGACCCGTCGGCGCACGGCTGGTGGCGGCTGCGCGAGGCGGCGGGCACGTTCTACGCGGATGCCTCGGCGGACGGCTACAACTGGGCGATCCTGGCGTCGACGACGTATTCGTGGTCGGCGGCCGGGGTGACGGTCGCGTTCCAGGCGTCGGCGTCGGCGACGGAGGTCGCGGGCAACACGGCGGCGCTCTCGCACGTCAACACGATGGTCGGCGGCCCCATCAACATCAACTGGCCGACGCTGGCGGATGACTGGGCACCGTACTGGAACAGCAACGGCGGCGACGCGCCGCTCGACAGGTACGTCAGCCTGGCGTCGCGCATCGAGGGGCAGAGCTCCGTCACCCGCGGCAAGCAGTACGAGCTCGACGAATGCAGAAGTGGCGAGGCCGCGGCGGTGCTCGCCAACACCGACGGCACCCTTGACCCGCTGAACGCGGCGGGCCCGTACTTCGGCCACATCATGCCGTACCAGCCGTGGCGGCGGCGGATGATGTGGCCGCCGTGCCGGAACCTGCTGTCGCAGGTCATGGCGACGGGCGGCGACAGCGGCGGCTTCGGTGCGGGCCTGATCCCGCAGGGCCAGGGCGGCATCGACGTCTTCAGTGCCACGGACTCCACGGGCGGCAGTATCGTCACCACGGCGTCGGCGTGGCAGGGCTCCAGCGTGTTCCAGTTCGCGGTCCCGTCGGGCACCGTGGCGCCGACGCGCATCGTGTACTCCCCGCAGGTCGGCGTCGACCTCACGGCGCAGTACGCGTTCCAGGCGCAGGTCCGCAACCTCACCGCCTCCACAACGCTGCACGTACAGGCGTTTCTGGGCTGGTACACGCCCGGTACGACGTCACCGACGAGCTACACCTACGGCCCGGCAGTGACCCTGACGGGCAGCACCACCGCAGCATGGTCGCAGGTCACCGTGACCGCGACACCGCCGTCGACGGCCGCGGGCATGGCGTACGGCGTCGCGGTGCAGACCACGGCGGCGGCGACGTGCACTATCCACGTCGACGGCATGCAGCTCGAGGAAGCCGCGACACCGTCGTCGTGGGCGTGTCCGGGTGTCTGGTACGGCGTGTGGGCGGGCGGCACCGAGAACTGGCCGGCGTCGTGGGACATGGGCGGCGTCTACGGCCTGGTGTCGGCGAGCGGCGTCGACATCATGGGCGCCCTGTCGCAGGTCACACTGACGGACCCGCTCACGCAGGAGATCACCTCGCGTGGCCCCCGGTTCCTGTACGAGCTGAACGACCCCTCGGGATCTGTATCGGCCACCGACGCCACCGGCAACAACGCCGCCGCAGTCGTGGAGAACGGCAAATACGGGCCAGGGTCGCTGGTGTTCGGGACGTCGATCACGGCCGCGAACACTGTGACAGGGGAGTATCTCGGCAGCACCGGCAGCGTCATGACGCTCGCCAACCTCGACCCCGGCACCACCGACATTGCGGGCGCCACATTCCTGAGCCTGAACAAGGCGGCCATCACCGGACCCACGAACCCGGCCCTGTGGACCCGCATGATCGCATTCCGGTACACGGGTCCGATGCCCACGTACCGGGCGTACCTGTGGTCCGGCATGGACAGTCAGCGCTCGGGCGGCAATCCGTCCGGGTCGCAGATCTCCGTATACCTGGATTCGACCGGGGAACCGGCCGTGGTCATTCAGGGGCCCACTGGGGCGAACGAGAACGTCTACTTCGGTGGCGCGACGAACTGCGTCGACAGCAACTGGCATCTGCTGATTTTCGGTTATAACGCCGCAACGGCTCAGATCATGGCCTCGCAGGACGGGGCAATCGGCGCGTACTACGGCAGTGTCAGCGCGGCCGTGCAGCCGACCGGCCTGATCGCCGACAATGTGGGCGGCTGGGTCGACGCAACGGTTGGCAACGGCACGGCCTACAACTACGCGGGCGACCTGTCGTACGTGGCGGAGTGGCCGGCCTTCGACACCACCACCGCGACGATCACCGCCCTGTACTCGGCGTGGAAGTCGGCGTGCGCGGGCGAGTCGAGCGATGCGCGGTACGCCCGCATCCTGCGGTACGCCGGATACACGGGCAACACCAGCTTGCAGGCGGGTGTGACGACGGACATGGGTCCGGCGACGGACATTTCCGGTTCGGATGCGCTGAGCTGCCTGCAGGCGTGCGTCGATGCGGAGAACGGCCAGCATTTCGTCGACACGAGCGGCACGATCACGTTCCAGTCGCGCGGTGCCCGCTACAACGCGACGACGCCGGTGTACGTCTTCGGTGAGGATGTCGCTGCTGGTGAGTGGCCGTACGAGGATGTGCAGCCGTCGCTGGACCCGACGCAGATCTCGAACATCGTTCAGGTCACCCAGAATTCGTCGTCGCAGGTTTTCACCGCGCAGGACGCCACCAGTCAGACCGACTACTTCCCGCGAACCCTGCAACGGACCATCAACGTCGTCAGCACCCTGGAATGCCAGGCCGCTGCGCAGTACCTGGTCAGCAGGTACAAGCAGCCCGCGACGCGGATCGCCAGCATGGTGCTGCACCCGTCGGCGAACCCGGCGATGTGGCCCGTCTGCCTCAGTCTCGAACTCGGGATGCGGATCACCGTCAACCGCAGGCCCCCGGCCGCACCCGCGTCCAGCATTCCGTGCTTCGTTGAGGCCATCAATATCGTCTGGGACGATCAGGGCGACGCCACCTGGACGCTGCAGTGCTCGCCCGTGGACCTGACCGCCTACGGGATCTTCACGAGTTTCCACACGACGCTGCACTCCACCATCGCCGCGAACGCGAGCAGCATCACGATCAACGCCGGGGCCGACAACACCAATCTGGCTGCGGCGCAGCTCTCCACCGGGCAGCAGCTCGTGCTGTCGCAGAACCTCTCGACGCAGGAAACGGTGACGATCAAGGCGGTGGCTGCGACGTCACCGGGCTGGACGACGTGCGTCATCACCCTGGCCAGCAACACGCTCAACGCCCACACGGCGGGCGACATCGTGTGCGAGCCGCTACCGGCCGGGGTCACCAACCCCGCGCAGTACGACGCCGTCGGACAGTTCGACAACGCCTGCTTCTCCTACTAGCAGCCCTCCCGTAAGGCCCCGCGTGATCCGCGCGGGGCCTTCGCCACGCCCGAAGGAGGGCTTCCTTGACGAACCTGCCCGTCCCCACACTGGCCACCGAGATCCCCGGAAACCTCATCGCGTCCTCGGTGTGGAACGCCGTCGGACCCAACGGCCTCGGGTTCTCGCTGGCCGTGCCCGTCGCATCGCTGTACCAGATCACCGTCCAGGGCATCCCGAACGCCTCTGCGACCGCCGTCAACATGGACGGCGAGAACAGCGACACCTACGGCGGGCATTCCGTCGTCACCAACACCTCGCGCTATGTCGGGCAGGTCCCCGGCTACTACCTCACCATCGCCACCGTCCTGTACGGCAGCTCCACCGTCGGCGTGCGCATCGCCTACGTCTACAAGAACGGCGCCCTCATCGACGGCGCTTTCGGGGCCAGCCCCGGAAGCACCTACAGCAGCGCCACCGCCATCGCCGTCCCGTATCTCAACGGCACGACGGACTACGTCGAAGCGTGGACCTACCAAACCGAAGGCGGCACCTTCAACACCAACACGAGCGCCGGACAGGCGAGCAGCTTGACCGTGTACTGGCTCCACAACTGACCTGTCGACCGCGCTGCTAGGAGGCCGCCACTTGACCCCCGATTTCCTCGCGGAACTGGCCGGAGTGCTGAATTTCGGCGTCCTCGGCATCGTGTTCTTCCTGTTCGTCTCCGGGAAGCTCCATTCCCAGACCGAGTACGAGCAGCTGCTGCGGGACCTGGAGACGGAGCGCACCGCGCATGAGCACACCCGCGAAGCCCTGCGCATCGCCAACGCCCGTGGCGAATCTGGTGCGTTGGCGGCGGAGATTGTGGCCCGCGCGCTGGAAGGAGCGCACAGGCAAGGGGGTGACCCCCATGCGGCTTCCCTGGGGTCGTAGCGGCAAGCACTGCGGCGGGGCTGTGGATTCGGACGCGGACCGGTCGCTGAACCGGGCGAAGCGCGACGTCGCCGACCAGTCCGCGAAGCTCCGCGAGGAGCACGAGGTCATCGACCGGCTGAAGTCCATCCGCGCCCACAACGGTCTCGCGGACGCCTTGTACATCGCGCTGACGCGGAGGGGGGGTTCGCCGTGAGTCCGTCGGTCCTGCAGGCCCTGGTCCGGGCCACGACGGTGGAGACGATCGTCGCGTTCTGTGCGGCGGTCGCGTTCATTGTCCTGTACTCGGTGATCGCGCCGTGGTGGCGGTCGCCGCTGGGCCGCAATGTGGTGGCGTTGGATGCGTCGATCTCGTTGACGCTGCTGCCGGGTGTGGTGCATCACTTCTTCGGTGTCAGTACGGCGCTGGACCCGTATTTCGCCTGGTTCACGGTGTTGGCGTTCGGCGCGGTGCCGCTGGTGATCGCATGGCGGGCGTGGATCTTGTGCCGCATCCAGTTCGGGGCGACGGGCGGCGACCGTCCAGCCGACGTGCTCGCACCGGCCGAGCCTCCCGTCCCGGCCGACCAGGAGTGAGGGGACCGTCGTGCACTGGCTCTCCCACTGGCTGGGTCTGGACAACGCATCCGGGGCGATCTACTTGTTTTGGTCCGGCATCGGCGCCGACCTGGGCTATCTCGCGATCGTCGGGGGCCTGTACCGGCACCGGAACTGTGAAATTCAGGGCTGTCCCCGTCTGGGGCGGCGCACGTCCGCGGCGGGGCACCTGCTGTGTCGGAAGCACCACCCCGACGGGCCGCTGACGGTGGAGGCCGCGCATGCCGCGCACCGGAAGGCGGCCGGGTCGTGAGGCGTCTTGGCGTGTGGCTGGCTGTCGCGGTGCTGCTGGTGGCGTACGACGTGTACCTGTTCGGCTGGCGGCTGGACGAGGTGCAGGGAAATGTTGAGGCGCAGTTCATCATCGTGACGCCGATGTTCCTGCTGAAGCACTGGTCGGATGTGCGTCGCGCACGCCGCGACAGGGCCGAGGTGCGCGCGCGCCTCGACGCGCAGGACGAGGCGATGGCGGAGACTCACCGCAAAGTGCACGAGCTGCACGCCCTTCACGTCGAGGGCCGCCCGGCGCGGCTCCAGAAACGCATCGTCCGCGACGACTGAACTCAAGCCCTGCCGCCCCAACATCAAGCTCCCCCGAACTCCGCCCCCGTGCCCACGGCCGGGGGTTTCTGCATGCCCACCCTCACCCTCGGAGGCCCTCGTGCTTGTCGACTTCGGCTCGCGCCTGCACCGCTACCCCACCACCTCGACGCGCCTGGGCCGCCATCACCTGGTCGACTCGCGTTCGCTGCGCTGGCTGCACCATCACGACGGCTCGGAACTGAAGCCGGCGGAGCACATGCCGAAGGTCCCCGTGCTGGACCAGGAGGACCTCCTGGAGCAGAACATCCACGTCGCCGAGCTGGTGCCGGGTGCGACGGACGTGGATGCGCTCGGCAGCTGCACGGGCAACGCCGGGACGGCCGCGGTCTCGGCCCTGCTGACTGCGGATCAGTGCGCTGCGGCGGGGCTGAATGTGACGTCGTCGTGGGCGGCGGAGGAGTGGGCGATCGAGTTGTACTCGCAGGCCACGAAGGACGACGACAATCCGGGGCAGTGGCCGCCGACGGATGCGGGCTCGTCGGGGCTTGGGGTTGCGCGGGCGTTGAAGGACCGGGGTCTGATCACGGGCTATGTGCATGCGACGAATGCCACCGGGTTCGCGAGCCTGCTGCAGTCCGGCACCGTGATGGCCGGGATCCCCTGGTTCCAGGCCTGGTTCGATACGCAGCCGGGGCAGCTCCTGGACGAGGTGGCGGGCTGGGAGACATCGGGGCTGGCGGGTGGTCACGAGATTTGCGTGGTGGCGCTGGAGACGGTGGAGCAGGACTGGCTGGGCCGGGTTGTGCCGGAGAAGACGGTCGTGAAGTTCCAGAACTCGTGGACGGCGCAGTGGTGCGACGGCGGGTTCGGCAGGTTCTCGCTGGCCCTGTACGCGCAGTTGCGGTCCCACATCGACCTGATCCAGCTCAAGGGGGCGTGACCGTGGCTCTCGCTGACCTGTCCCTGCTCGACGGCTACAAGACGGGCGGCTTCCCGGCCCGCTACCTGCCGGGCTACCGCGCGTTCTACAGCCCTGTCGATGATGTTCATTCTGTTCTGCGGGATGTCGTCGCCTCTGCGCGGCATTCGCTGATCATCAGCATGTTCGGGTTCGATGATGACGAGCTGGCGGACATCATCAAGGCGAAGCTCGCGGACCCGTCCATCGTCGTGCAGTTGACGTTCGACTCCTCGCAGGCCGGTGGCGTGCACGAGCGCACGCTGCTGGCGCGGGAGGCGTATCCGGCGTCGTCGGTGGCGATCGGCCGGTCCGAGGAAAATGCCATAGTCCACCTCAAGCTCGTGATCGTGGACGGCGAGATCGTGGTCACCGGCTCGACGAACTGGTCGGCGTCCGGTGAGGGCCTGCAGGACAACGTGTGCGAGGTCATCCACGACCCGTACGTGGCTGCGGAGGCCCGGTCCCGGGTCGACGCGATCCATCAGCACATCCTCGCCGCGGCCGCGAAGAAGGCGGCCCGCGCCCATGGATGACCTCTACCGCGAGCGCGCTCACCTGGTCGCGCACCTCGCAGCCCTGTATCCGTCGCATATCGGCGTCGACCCGGCCGAGCCCGACTGGCCGGTGGTGTACGTCGACACCGGCGCGGGCCAGTTGAGTTGGCATCTGTCGACTGCTGACCTGCCGCTGTTCGCGCATGTTCCGCGCGGTGACGCCGACTGGGACGGCCACACCACGGAGCAGAAGTATGCGCGCCTGGACAACCTGACGCGGACGATCGCGGCGAGAGGAGCAGCAGCATGACGCGCACCATGTACGACAGCGTGTCCGCGGCTTCGATCCCCGCCGACGCCACGATGGTGGCCGGCTACCTCAACGGCGCGTACGCCTGGTCGTCCGAGGACTGGGCTCGGTTCCCGCACGCGGTGCACGTCACGGTGACCGTGAACACCAGCGCGGCGGCGGACGTTCTTGACGTCGAAAACGGCGACGCGTCGCCGGCCGAGGCGCCGGGGTGGATCGCCACACACCCGGGCGGCTCGATCTACTGCGACTCCTCGACATGGCCTGCGGTGAAGGCTGCGTTCGGCGGCCGTCCGCTGCCGCCGTTCTGGATCGCCGACTACAACGGCGACGCCTCAACGATCCCCACCGGCGCGGTGGCTGCTCAGTACGAGGACGCCGGCCCGTACGACCTTTCCGTCTGTGCCGACTACTGGCCGGGCGTTGACCCGCTCCCGGAGGATGACATGCCGCTGAATGCTGCTGATGAGGCTGCGATCAGGTCGATCGTGACTGCTGCGATCACCGCGAACCGTCCGATCGCGGTCGCGGACACGCTGTACTGGCTGGCGGCTGGTGTGACTGGTCAGCCGCCTGCGGGTGGTGTGGCTCCGGTGGATCTGCATTCGATCGCCGAGTTGCATGCGGCGCTGGTTGCTGGCCCGTCGGCGCAGCTCGCTGCCTTGTCGGCGCGGTTGGTGGCGGCGGAGGCTGCTCTGGCGGCGGTGGAGAAGGGCGAGCTGACTGCGGCGGAGGTGCAGGCTGCGGTTGCGGCGGCGCTGGCTGCGGCCGGGCATGTGGCGGCGTAGTCTGGTCGCGCGGTAGCAACGCATCGGTTCCACCTGGCAGTGCTCGGCCCCCGCTTCGGCGGGGGCCGTTCTGCTGTCTGGTCAGCCCTTGAGTGCGCCGCCGCGTCCGCCTTCGCCTTGTCGCCGCTTCTCGGCCCGCACCTTGATCGCGTCCCCGATGAACCCGTCGATGTCCCCGTCGAGGACGGCTTGCGGGTCGTGTTCTTCGCGGCCGGTGCGGTGGTCGGTGACGCGCTTGACCGGGTTGAGGATGTAGCTGCGGATGGTGGCCATGGGCCCAGTATCCTGGGCGTGGTCCGGGGCGGCATCGATCCTGCGGAGGCTCCGCAGACACCTGGCGGTGACGGCCGCCGCCCATGGCCACCAGTGCTCCCGCATAGGGGTGTCGCACAGGGATGGGTTGTCCGGTCCCCGCTCACGGGCGGTTGATCGGCGGGCGCCAGTGGCCTGGAGGCTGGACCCTGACACTCCGCCCACGAAGCCGGGTCACTCCGGCGGTTGCCCCGCCCGTCTGGTCTTCGGACCGGGCGGGCGGGGCCATTTCTACGTTCCCGGGAGCTACTTGGCCGCGCGGCCCTTGAGTCGGCTGATGATCGCGAGGATGGCGGTCTGGTCGGCCGGGTCGGTCACGCCGAGGTGTGTGAGGGCCCGCTTGTCGGTGAGCGGCTGCGGCCTCGGGTTGGCTGCGGCGGCTTCGTCCGAGATGACTCCGGCGCGGGCGAGCAGATCGAGGACGGGGATGCCGAGGGCTGCGGCCAGTGCTTCGAGGCTCTTGGCGTCGGGGATGACCTGTCCGGCGAGCATGCGGCTGGCTGTGGCCTGGGACATGCCTGCGTCTTTGGCGAGTTGGGTCATGCCGCCGGTGCGGGGGCCTTCGAGGTCGTATCCGGCGTGCTTTGCGGCGTCGCGGATGTGGGTGCCGAATCGCGCGGCAAGGTCGTCACTGTCGGGGCTCATGCATCCACTCTAGCAAGCTATGTCTTGCTTCGGAGGATGAATGCCGGAGGTCGGCTACTCGCTGTCCTGCTGGTCGTCGCCGATGACGACACGGCCGGGGATGGCACGGGCATTGGTGGCACTGCGTCGACCACGGCCGGGGCGGTTGGCCAGCCAGCGTTCGATGGTCGACGGCTTCCAGGTGGGCGACTGGCCGAAGGTCTTGTCGGGCACCGGAAAGTCCTCGTCGCGGATGGGCAGTTTCTTGGTCTCGCGGAGGCGCGTGCGCTTCCGGTAGACGCGGATCGTGCCGACTTCGAGGCCCGTCAGCTTGGCCACGCCTGCATAGTCGAGGAGCTTCTCGTCGTTTGCCATGGCGTCGCCTCCTTGTCCCATCGGTGTGAATAAGGATAGCTGATCAAGCATCGGCGACCCCCGCCAGAAAATGTACCAACGCTGTATAATCTAGTTGAGGTCGGCCCACTCGTCCATGTACCCAGCACGGACGCAGAACGGCCGGACGGAGCTCTAACTCCGTCCGGCCGCACGGCCCAGCGAGCTCTAACTCGCGGACCTTCGAGCAGCCCAACCTTGACGAAAGGCGCTCACCTTGAGCGTACCCAAGATCCATACATGCAGGACGGCCGACCCCGGGGAAGGTCGAAGCGAGGTCGCCCGATGACGATCTCTCCCACAGACATGCCCGACCCTGCGCAGCTTGACCAGCAGATCGAAGTGCAGCTCGGCCGTCGCGCTCCCTTCACCCAGGTGGGTGACTGGGTGCTGATGTCCTGCGCTTCCGACCGCGCCGTCACGCTGTACTCGCGCCTGTCGATGCACATCAACATCCAACGCGGCGACACCGAGGTCTGGCCGGGCCAGGACGTGCTCGCCGAGATGGCGGGGCTCGGCAAGCCCGAGTCGGTGACGCCGTACACCGACGAGCTGGTCGTGATCGGCGCGGTCTCCGTCGAGACGGTCCGGTACGCGAACGGCCTGCGGGCCCGCAACCGGTACGAGATCCACCAGACGCCGCCGCACGGCTACGTCGGCCCGGTGTCGGCCGCGCAGTACTACGAGCTGCGCCGCACCCGGCCGGACGAGCTCGCGGCATGGCAGGCCGAGCGGCGGGCGTGGATCGCGGCCGGAGTGAAGCAGATGTGCACCAAGCGGAAGGAGGACGCCGCGCGTCGGAAAGCCAACAAGTCGGGCATCTTGGGATCCCGCCCTGGCGGGGTACGTACCCCGCTGCAGCGGGGTACGTAGCGACCTGCGGAAAGGCGTGACGGAGGCTCAATTCTGGTACCGCTCTCCAGCGGGGTACGTACCGCTCTCGAGCGGGGGCCGGTACCCCGCTCGAGCGGGGTGGAACTAGACGAAGTGCAACGAGACGAAGCTTCTCTCTCCGCGCCTGCCTCGACTGACCCGCCGCAACCTCCCGCCGCTCCGGCCAACAGCGAGAGAGAAGAGGCTCCGCTGATCCAAAAGCTCGCGGGCACGCACGCCGCGACCGGCGACGAGGTCGGGGCGGTCCTCGCTCAGGTGAAGCGTGAAGGCCGCATCACCAACGAGACGGCGTGGGCGATGAGCAGCAACGGCAAGCTCGACTTCGCCGCCCGGCTCGCGGATCTTCGCCGCAAGACCTCACCGCCACCCGTCCAGTTGCCGCAGTTCGAGTGCCCCGAGTGTCGCGCACCCGTCACCGAGCAGCCGACCGGGCCATGTGCTCGCTGCCTCACGCCGGAGCAGCCGGTGGTCGAGGTGAAGTCGGCGGCGCTGGAGGAGTTCCGGGCGGCGCGGGAGCAGATGCGGCGGCCGAGCCTGTGAATCGCCCCGCCGTGCTCGCGGTCCTCAGCGTCCACCCGGAGGAGCTAACTCTCTGTGGGCCACTCGAAAGAGTGACACCCCAACAGGTGGTGGCTTGTATGACAATCTGCCTGCACCAAACGGGTGGTGATGGTGCGAAGGTCCTTGCCGAAGTGACTCTTGGTAGGCGTAGCATCTTCTGTGGCCACCAGTTCGATGGCCGGACAGCAAAGAGCCCCCGCGCGGTCACGACACCGCCGAGGGCTGTGGCTCGTTAGGAGAAAGACCTCCTTGAACAGCACCGACTGTACCCCGGACCTCCCTGCCCAGAGCAAGGGAGGTACGCCATTTGAGACGATCCGGCGTGTCGACGCCTACGGGCGGGAATACTGGTCCGCCCGCGAGCTGATGCCACTCCTCGGCTACAGCAGGTGGGAGAACTTCACCGAGGCGCTGGATCAGGCGCGCGCGGTGGTGGCCGCCGAGCAGGGCGAACGCTCCAGCCAAGATCAGTTTCGTGACAGCACGAAGATCACGAAGAACGCGCGCGGCCACAGCCGAGGCATCGCCGACGTTGCTCTCTCCCGCCATGCCGCCTACCTGACGGCCATGCGCGGCGACTCCCGCAAGCCCGAGATCGCTGCCGCCCTGGTCTACTTCGCCGTCAGGGCCCGCGAAGCCGAACTGCTCTCCCTAGACGTTGCCGACATCCAGCGGACCGCCCTGGCGCGCGCCCGCGAGATGATCGACTACCGGACGTTCCGCGACATGATGGCGGAGAACGCCACCGACTACGAGCCGTCGACCCGCCGGACCCAGCTCGCGTTCGCGATCCTCCAGAACAAGCTGTACCTGCACATCACCGGCATGACGGCGTCTGACATCCGGGGAGTGCGGGAGCTGGAGACGTGGCCCGGCCGGGAGCAGGGCAAGTCGGAGCCGTCGCAGAAGGCGGCGTGCCGGAGCGTTGCGAAGAACTACCTCACCAGCTTGGAGCTGTCGAAGCTCAACCGGATGGTCGCGCGGCTGTGCCTGGCGGCCGAGGAGCTCGCCGAGGACGATGTGCACCTGACGTTGGGGCAGTGGGAGCAGCTGGTGGTCGCCGAGTTGGCGATGAGCCGGCAGCGACTCGCGGCGTAGGTTCGCCAGCGGCCCGCGCTCCACCCCGGCGCGCGGGCTACTCCGCCGCGTCGAGCGGCTTCCACCTCTTCCAGTCCCCCGACTTCCGCCCGGCCTCGTGCGCGGGCCGCTCCCACAGGGCCTTCCGTGCAGCCTCCCGCCCATCCCGCAGCCGCTGGACCTCAGCGTGCTGCTCGGGCGTCCACGCGGCAGTACGCAGTGCAGCCTGGACCTCGTCCCAGCGGCCACCAGGGTCCGGGTACTCGGCGCGGCAGGCAGCTTCCACCTGCGCGACATAGGCGTCGAGGGCGGCCGTGGCCTCATCGAAAGCACGGCGGTACGGGTGAAGCTCGGGCGGGAGGGCGATCAGGTCATCGGGCACGGACGGGAGTGTAGAGGGCGAGTACGACAGGGCCGGCGCAGACACTCGGCCGGCCCGCGCCATGGTGGTGGCGCGGGCCGCGTTACAGGCAGCGTCAGGCGTCCTTGATGAGGTTGCTCAGCGTGCTGTAGGCCATGTCGAGGCGACCGGCGGCCTCGCTCCGGTCGCCGTGGCAGGCGAGGACGACCAGCCGGGCAGAGTCGACGCGCTCCGCACGGATGCTGGACAGCAGCTTGCTGCGGATCAGGTCGCTGACGACCTTCGCGGCCTTGACCTGCTCGACGGCTTCGGGGAGGACTTTGCGGGCGTAGCCGCGCCGGACGTCCGGGTCGCTGCCGGATCCGATCTCGGGTGCCTGGAACTGGTTTGCGAGGCGGGCGACAAGGCGGGTGGCGCTCAGCAGCAGCGGCAGCGCGTCCTCGTCGGGGATCTGGTCTTCGTCGGCGTTGTAAGCGTATTCGGCGGCCTGCTCGGGGCTGGCCTCGATCCATTCGGAGGCGGGCTGGCCCTGACGGCTGGAGTAGCGGCGGATCAGGTAGCGGCCCTCGTCGGTGAGCCACAGGCTTTCCTCGATGCCGTCGTCGCGCCCGCGTTGTGCGGTGACGGCCTCGGTGGCCGCGGCGTGGTCGAAGGCCCAGGCCTGGGTCCAGTCGCGGACGGGGGCGCCGTCCTCGTTGAGGGCGGCTGTGACGACCTGCCAGTCGGCGGCGGGGGCTGAGGTACCGCCGGTGGGGGTGGCGATCTCGAAGGTGGCCGCGACGGATGCGGTCGGGGTGG
>Ga0302235_10000409_pt1 | contig 34497 bp, 30 predicted proteins | sample II_Palsa_N3_3_FD_193577 | JGI IMG/M metagenome (GOLD analysis project Ga0302235, IMG submission 193577) | Peat permafrost microbial communities from Stordalen Mire near Abisko, Sweden - II_Palsa_N3_3 | ecosystem: Environmental > Terrestrial > Soil > Palsa > Peat permafrost | place: Sweden...
TCTCGCAGGCCACGCGGCCGTAGGGGTCATCTTTCAGCACGGCGTCGAGCACCCCGTCGGAGATCTGGTCGGCGATCTTGTCCGGGTGCCCCTCCGTGACCGACTCGGAAGTGAACAGATACTCGTTGTCAGGAAGCTGGCTCATGGGTTCGGAAATCGCTCCAGGGGGTCGCAGGCGAAAAGTCGATAGAGGATAGGGGAGTTAGGAGACCGAGGAGTTTCTGGCCCGCGCGCGCTTGGCTGCGTCCTCGCGGGGCGGCCGGGGCGGCAGCTCGCGGCCACGCTGGCCGCGCTCGACGAAGTCGATCACGAGCGGCACCCCGTTCATCCCGTAGCGGGCGCGCAGGCGGTTCTCGACGAAGTACGCGTAGTCGCGCGTGACCCGCGCGCGGGAGTTGATCTGGATCGCAAAGCGCGGCGGGCGCTCGCCGATCTGGGCCATGTAGATCAGCTTCAGCCGATGCTGGCTGGAGCCCCGGCGAGTCCCCACGGGGGGCTGGCGCGCCTGGACAGTCTCGGCGAGGAAGCGGTTGAGCTCGGCCGTGGGGATGCGCCCGGACATGCGGTCGCCGAGCGCGAGCGCCTCCGTCAGCAGGCGATCGACGTGGCGACCGGTGAGCGCGCTTGCGGTCAGCACGCGCGGGCGCAGGCGCAGCTTTTGGGCAACGCGTCCGCGCTCGTGGTCGAGGTCGTCCTCGGAGCCTTCGCGAACGTCCCACTTGTTCAGCACGATCGCCGTCGCGCAGCCAGCCTTCATCGCCAGCTCGGCGATCCTCAAGTCCTGGGCCGTGACGCCTTCGCGGGCGTCGCAGACGACCAGCGCCACGTCCGCGCGTTCGGCCGCGCGCTCCGAGCGCAGCGCCGTGTAGTACTCGACCGAGTCCTCGACCTTCGACTGGCGGCGCATCCCGGCGGTGTCGACGAGGACCAGCTTGCGCTCGCCGACGATCAGCGGCATGTCGATCGCATCGCGCGTCGTGCCGGCGACGTCGGAGACGATCACCCGCTCCTCGCCGAGGAAGCGGTTGACCAGCGAGGACTTGCCCACGTTCGGCCGGCCGACGATCGCCAGGCGTACGGTGTCGGGGTCGGGCTCCTCGTCCCCCTCGGGCAGCAGCCCGACGATCCGGTCGAGCAGATCGCCCGTGCCGAGGCCCTGGGCGGCGGAGACGGGGATCGGGGCGCCGAGGCCGAGGCGGTGGAACTCCGAGGCAAGCGGCATATCGGCGACGCCATCGCACTTGTTCGCCGCCACGATCAATGGCAGCTGCGAGCGGCGCAGCAGGTCTGCCATCTCCTCATCGCCAGGCCTGACCCCAGCGCGAGAATCGACCACGAGTACCGCCACCTGCGCGTCGGCCAGCCCCGCGCGCGCCTGGTCGCGGATCGAGCCAGCGAGCGGATCCTCATCCTGGAAGTCCACGCCGCCGGTGTCGATCAGCATGAAGCGACGTCCGTTCCACTCGCACTCGAGCTCCTTACGGTCGCGCGTGATGCCGGGGCGCTCGTGCACGACCGCCTCGCGGGTGCCCGTCAGGCGGTTGATCAGCGAGGACTTCCCCACGTTTGGATAGCCGACGACGGCGACCTTCAGCATCCAGCCAGTATGACTGGGTCCGGGCGCGAGCCCCGGTCAAACAGAGGGCGAGGCCGATGCGGCGAGCGTCGCGATCCGCTCGACCACGTCCTCGACCGTGAGCCCGCTCGTGTCGAGCAGCACTGCCCCCGGGGCGGCCGCGAGCGGGCTGTGCTCACGTGTGGCGTCGCGCTCGTCGCGCAAAGCCTGCTCGGCAAGCACTGTGTGAGCGTCGGCGCCCAATTCGGCGGCACGACGGCGCGCACGCTCCTCGGGCGAGGCGGTGAGGAACACCTTCAGCTCTGCCTCGGGCGCAACTACCGTGCCGATGTCGCGGCCCTCGGCGACCCAGTCGCCGCCGGCGATCAGGGCACGCTGCAAGGACACGAGCGCCGCGCGCACCTCCGGGTCGGCGGCGACGCGCGAGGCCTCCTCGGAGACCTCCGGTGAGCGAATCTGAGCGCTCACGTCGCTACCGTCGAGCAGCACGCGCGCCCCCAGCTCGATCCGCGCCGCTCCGGCCAGCTCAGCCGGCGCAGCACCCGGCGAGGCGAGCGAGAGCAGCGCCACGCAGCGGTACATCGCACCGCTGTCCAGGTAGGTGAAGGAGAGCCGGCGTGCGAGGGCGCGCGCGACAGTCGACTTGCCGGCCCCGGCGGGGCCGTCGATCGCGATCAGCATCCGAGACGGCTACCTAGCCCGCGGCGACGAGGGCGACATGTCCTCAAGCGTGCCACCACCACCGCGTGGCACCGATTGCGTGAGACCCGCTGTCTGCTCGGCGAAGTGCTTGCTCAACATTGTCAGCTGTCCCTGATAGTTGGAGCCGATGTCCCTGCCATAGAGCACGTCGGGCTCCTCGGCCATCCGCTCGAAGGCGAGCTTGCACACGGGCTGGCCATGCTCGACCATGAAGGACACATCGCGCGCGCGCACCTCCAGCGCCGCGCGACTGCCTGGCGCGGTCTGGTCGCGATGGAATCCGAACCCGGGATCGAAGAAGCCCGCATAGTGTGTGCGCAGCTCTCCCGCGGTGGGATCGTAGGCGAGCATCTCAGCCGCATACGAAGGGGGAATGCTGGCCCCCTCAGATGAGAGCAGTAGGTAGAAGACCTCCGGCTCGAGCACGATGCGTCTCCCTCGCTCGGGGTGGACAGGCTCCCAATAGTCGCGCCAATTCAGCGCGCCTACCTTCGTCAGGTCGATCGGCAGGCTGTTCTTCTTGGCGCGGTAGCCCACGATGCTCTCAGCCGAGCCCGAGACGTCAAGGCTGAGGAACAACCCGTCGGCGATCGAGATCTCCGAGATGGGGACGGGACTACAGTCGCGGTAGAGCAGCGGGGAGCGCTCGTGCAGCGAGAGGAGCTCCGCGTCGCTCAGGCGCGCATCGCCGGCCATCAGACGCACCTGATTGAGGGCGAGGCCAGTCTTCACGCGGATCGCGAACGTGCGTGGGACAACCTCCAGATAGAGCTTGCCGTTGTAGCCGCCGGCGATCTCGTCGAAGCGGTGATTGCGATCGGTGAGCACACGCGTGAACACATCCAGGCGGCCAGTCGAGCTCTTTGGGTTCGCCTTGGCGCGGATCGCCTCGGGGAGACGCAGCTCCTCGATCAGCGGCACCAGATAGGGGCGATCGCGCTCTAGCGTGGCCCCATCGCGCAGATCGATCCGTTCGAAGGCGATGTCCTCTATCTTCTCCTCGACACTTGAGTCGCTGTCGGGCAGAAAGCTGCAGCGCAGAGCCCATGCATGCTCGCCGAGCCGCAAATCTACGCTGGCGGGCTGGATCGACTCCACCGGAATGCGCCAATCGCCGGCGGTGAGCCACCCGTCCGTGACGGCCTCGCGCAGCTGCTGGGAGGGCAGTACACCCGTTGCGTGGGCCAGGCTAGCTGGCTCGACCGCCGGACCGGGCTTGGTGGCAGCTGCGTGCTCGGAAGTACTCATCGGGGAAGTGAAGCACGGCGCCCAGCCGAGCAGAAGCACGACATCTAGCCGAGCGCCGCCAGGTCCCCGACGAACTCCGGGTAAGACACGGCGGCAGCCTCCATCCCGATCACCTCGACCCCCTCGCTCGAGGCAAGGCCCGCCACCGCGCCCATCATCGCCAGGCGATGGTCGCCACGGGCGTCGATCGTGCCACCGCTCAGGCCGCCGGTGCCGCTTACTGCAAAGCCGTCGTCGGTCGCCTCGATCTCCGCGCCAAGGCCGCGCAGGCCCTCCACCACTCCCGCGATGCGGTCTGACTCCTTCACGCGCAGCTCTTGGGCGCCGTGCACGATCGTCTCGCCCTCCGCAAAGCAGCCGAGCAGTGCCACCAGGGGAAGCTCGTCGATCGCGAGTGGAACCTCCTCGGCCTCGACGACTGTTCCCTCCAGCGCGCCGTGGGCAACATCGAGGTCGCTGACCGGCTCCTCTGCGGACAGCTCGCCCGACTCGTCCTCCAGGTCGCCAAGCACGATGCCCTGCATCCGGCGCAGGATCCGCAGGAAACCGGTGCGCGTCCAATTGACTCCCACATCTCCGATCAGCAGGCGTGAGTGCGGGACGAGCACCCCGGCGGCCACCATGAACGCCGCCGAGCTCAAATCACCAGGCACCCGTACCCGCTCGAGCACCAGCTCGTCGGCGTTTACAACGGTCACATGCCGACCATTGCGATGGATGTTGACCCCGGCGCGCAGCAGCATCCGCTCGGTGTGATCGCGGCTGCGCGCCGGCTCACCGATGGTCGTGGCACCATCGGCTGCAAGTGCCGCCAGCAGCACGCACGACTTGACCTGAGCGCTCGCGACCGGCAGCTCATGAGAGATGCAGCGCAGCCGCGCGCCGTGCACCTCAAACGGTGGAAAGCGCCCACTGCTCGCTTTCAGCTCTGCGCCCATGAGCCGCAGCGGCTCAGCCACACGATCGACCGGCCGGCGGCGAATCGAATCGTCACCGTCGACCGTGAAGGAGCGCCCCTCCTGGGCTGCCAACCAGCCTGGCAGCAGGCGCAGCAGCGTGCCCGCGTTGCCAACGTCGATCGATCCCTCCGGCTCGCGCGCCTCGCGCAGGCCGGTGCCGCGCACCACGACCTCCTGCTCGCGGACCTCCACCAGCGCGCCGAGCGCGCGCACGGCCTGCAGCGTGGACGTAGTGTCGGCTGCGTGCAGGTAGTTCTCGATCCGCACGGGCTCAGAGGCCATCGCCCCGAGTAACGCGGCGCGATGAGAGAGCGACTTGTCCGCAGGCGCTGTCAGCCTCCCGTGCAGCCCACCCGAGGGCTCAAATCGCATGTTCATGCCCGCGCCACCGGAAAGCCGAGGCCCGCGATCAGCTCCTGTGCACGGACCGCCTGTGGCTCGCCACCGACCCACAGCGCGATCACACCTTGGCGATTGTCCTCGGAGGGGGAGAGGGCCATGTCGACGATGTTCACGCCCGCTCCGCCCAGAGCCAGCGCCAGCTCCGCGATCACGCCCGGCCGATTCGGTACCGAGGCACGCAGCTCTATCGCCGTCTCTCCCGCTACCCCGCCGGTGAGACCCGCGTCGAGCAGTCCGTCGCGGTCAGCCCGGGCGCGCTCGTTCCAATCCGATATAGCCGCCGCGTCGCCCCCCTGGAGGGCGGCTCGCACGTCGCCCAACTGCTCCGTCAGCCGGTCGATGACGGCGATCAGCGCGTCTCGGTTCGACAGGTAGATGTCGGTCCAGATCGCGGTATTCGCACCAGCCACGCGCGTGGCATCACGAAAGCTTGGGCCGACGGCCGGCAGGCGCTGCTCATCATCCCCATCGAGGACACTCGCCGCCTGGGCCACCAGCAAGTTGGCGAACACGTGCGGTAAGTGCGACACGGACGCCATCAGACGATCATGGGTGGCGGCGTCGATCGCAGCCGGTTGCGCGCCGAAGCTCGTGAGCAGGCGATGCAGGCGCTCGTACAGCACACCGGCGGTGCTGTCCCGCGCGGGCGTCAGGTACCAAGTCGCGCCGTCGAACAGGTCCGCGCGCGCGTGCTCCACACCCGCCGTCTCGGCGCCAGCGAGAGGATGCCCACCGATGAAACGCTCATCCGCCACGCCCGCCTCGGCAACGGCCCGCTTGGTCGAGCCGACATCTGTGACCACCGCTCCCGGGCTCGCGGCGGCGAGCGCCAATCGGACTGTCCTCGGGAGCGCCCCGACCGGCACGGCCACGAACACCACGTCCGCATTCCGCACCGCACCGGCGATGTCTGGCGCCTGCACGTCAATCGCACCCAGCTCGAGGGCCAGCGCGCGGACGCGCTCCTCGGGGTCATAACCGCAGACTTCCGCGCCCGCCCGCCCGCGTGCGGCCAGCCCGATCGAGCCACCGATCAGCCCGATACCGAGGATCGCGACCCTCACGCCGCGCTGAGCGCCTTGCCGGCCAGCGCCGTCGCGCGCTCGACCGCCGCGGCGTACTCGGCGAAGTCATCGGCGCGCAGCGCCTGCGGCCCGTCACAGATCGCCTCGTCTGGGTTGGGGTGGACCTCCACGATGATGCCATCCGCACCCACGGCCGCCGCCGCAAGCGACAGTGGCAGCACCAGCTCGCGCCGCCCGGCAGCATGGCTGGGATCGACGATCACCGGCAGGTGCGAGAGCTCCTTGAGCACTGGGACGGCCATCAAGTCCAGCGTGAAGCGGTAGGCAGTCTCGAACGTGCGGATGCCACGCTCGCAGAGCATCACGTTCGGGTTGCCTTCCTTGAGGATGTACTCCGCCGCCATCAATAGCTCGTCAAGCGTCGAAGACAGCCCGCGCTTGAGCAGGGCAGGACACCCGGAGCGGCCTACCTCGGCCAGCAGCGGATAGTTCTGCATGTTGCGCGCACCGATCTGGACTACGTCCGCTACCTCCAACACGGGCTCCAGATCGCGCATATCCATCAGCTCGGTGACGATCGGCAGGCCGGTCTCGGCCTTCGCCTCGGCCAGCAGTTTCAAGCCCTCCTGGCCGAGCCCCTGGAAGGCGTATGGGGAGGTACGCGGCTTGTAGGCGCCACCACGCAGCAGCGTCGCGCCGGCGTCACGCACGACGCGCGCGGTCGTAAGCGTCTGCTCGCGCGACTCGACCGTGCAGGGACCGGCGATCAGCGCGAAGTTCTCGCCGCCGATCTTGCGTCCGCCGATGTCAAGGACGGTGCGCTCGCCGTGGGTGATCTGCGCCGAGGCAAGCTTGTAGGGCTTCAGAATCGGCACCACGCGATCGACCCCGGGTTGACCTTCAAGCCCGAGACCCTCGACGCTGACATCCTGCTCGACGTCGCCGATCGCGCCGATCACCGTCACGCGCGCGCCGCGGCTGCGATGGGCGAGCGCGCCGGCGCGCTCGATCTTGGCTACGACCGCCTCGACTTGCTCGTCTGTCGCGGTCTCCTTCATGACGATCATCATCGATTCATCCTTTCACTGACGCCTGGAATCTTATGTGTTGGGGCCTTCTCTGCCGCGAAGACCGCGCCCGGAGGCACAAAACCGTGAGGATGGGCTTTGCGAGAGCGGATGGGCTCGCAGCTAACGGCGCTCAGTCTCCCTGTACGGAGACACGATGCGGCCCGAGGGACCCGCTCACGGACGGGCCAAGGCCGAAGCGCCTAGCTAAATCGCCAGGCGCAGGCGTAGGACGACAACCACGTGGCATACGCGGGGGTGTGAAGCGATGCTCGTACGGAAGCGGACATGGTCATCTGAGAAGGTTGTAGCACCTTCACAGCACTTCGGCAAGCGCCTCCAGGAAGCGCTCATTTTCCTCAGATGTTCCGTAGGTAACCCGCAGCGCCCCTGCGCTACCGAGAGCGCCGCCGCCACGCACGAGCACGCCCCGCTCTTCCAGACCCCGCATCACCTGCGCCTCGTCACGGTCCTCGCCGAGCGAGAACCAGCAGAAGTTGGTCTGCGAGATCGCCGGGTCCAGACCCAGCGCTCGCAACCGCTCGTCGACCGACAAGCGCTCGGCGATCGTGCGCGTGACGCGCTCGGTGACGGCGTCCTGATGGGCGAGCGCCTCCACGGCGGCGGCCTGGGCAAGCGCGTTGCAGAAGAATGGCTGGCGCACCTGGTCGACCGCACGCGGCAGGTCCTCCGAGCCGCACAGCGCGAAGCCGACGCGAAGCCCGCAGAGGCCGTAGACCTTCGAGAAGGTGCGCAGCAGCACGAGGTTGGGGTGGCGGTCGAGCAGCTGTAGCGAGGAATCAGGGTCGTCGAGCAGGTTGAACTCGCAGTAGGCCTCGTCGAGGATCACGCATACATGGGGCGGGACCTCGGCCACGAACGCGGCGATCTCCGCAAGCGGTAGGGCGGTTGAGGTTGGGTTGTTTGGGTTGCAGACGATCACCAACCGGGTCGCGACGGTGATCTCGCGGAGCATCGCCTGCAGGTCGTGGCGGTCCTCGGCGTCGAGCGGGACTCTCACCGCGCGCGCGCCGGATGCGGCCGAGAGGTGCGGGTAGATCGAGAACGACGGCCACGCGTACACGAGCTCGGCACCGGGCTCGAGCAGTGCCTCGCCGGCAGCGAGTAGCACGTCGCAGGAGCCGTTGCCGATCGCGATCCGCGACGCTGGCACGCCGTAACGATCGGACAGCCGGGCGCGGAGGGCCGCGTTAGTCGGGTCGGGGTAACGGTTCAGCGAGGAAAGGGCGTGCTCGATCGCTTCGCGCACCTCCGGCAGCGGCGGGTAGGGCGACTCGTTGCTGGCCAGGCGTACCAGTGGCTCCTGCTGGGCGTAGCCGCCGGCCGCGGGGTAGACGGGGATGCGCGCGATCCGCTCTGTGAACTCGAGGGTCATCTCAGCGCTTATTGTGCCGCCTCGAGGTCTGCGCGCAGCTCGCGCGCATCGCCTAAGTAGACGTGCGCGGACTCGTGGCCCTCCTCAGCGTAGTAGTGGATCAACACCCTGATCACGCGCGGCAGCGCGCGCGGCACGGGGATCTCGCGGGCGCACAGCAGCGGCACGCGGTCAAAGCCCAGCGCCCGGGCGGCCACCGCGGGGAACTCGGCGTTGAGGTCGTTGGTGGCGGTGAAGATGCAGCTGACGACGTGCTCAGGCGCGAGCGCGTTGCGCTCCATTATCGCCTTCATCAGCTCGGTCGTCGCGTCGAGTATGTCCTGCGCGTCGTTGCGATCGACGCTTATGGCGCCGCGCAGGGCGAAGAGACGTTCCGGCATCGGTGCCGATTGTGTCAGAGCGCGCGTAAGCGCTCGGTCTCATGCTCGCTCAGGCGCCGATGCGCACCGGCCGCGAGACCGTCCAGTTCCAGCGGGCCAAACGCGACACGCTCCAGCGCCAGCAGCGGGTGGCCGACCACCTCGCACATGCGTCGCACCTGGCGGTTGCGACCTTCGTGGATCGTCATCTCAATCAGATTCGATCTCCGCCCACCCATTCGACGCACGCGTGCCGGCGCGGTGGGGCCGTCATCCAGCTCGACGCCGCGACGAAGCGCCCGCAGGGCGTCATCCCCCACGGGGCCGCCGCCGAGCGTCGCTCGGTAGGTCTTCTCCACTTCGAAGCGCGGGTGCGTCAGTCGGTTGGCGAGCTCGCCGTCGTTCGTGAGCAGAATCAGCCCGCTCGAGTCCGCGTCCAGGCGCCCAACCGGGTACAGACGCAGTCCTTCAGCGCGAACAAGCTCGACAACCGTCCGGCGGCCGTGCGAATCATGCGCGGTGGAGACCACGCCGAGCGGCTTGTTGACGGCGTAGACGACGCGCGCCTCGGGGCCGGCCAAGGCGCGGCCATCGACCGTCACGCGGTTCTCCTCGTCCACGTCGCGGGCCGGATCGAGCACGATCTCCCCGTCGACGCTCACACGCCCGTCGACGATCACAGACTCGGCCGCGCGCCGCGAGGCGACACCGGCGTGGGCCAGGTACTTGGCTAGCCGCATCGGCTGGAGTCGGCGAGGAAGCTCATCGGATCGGTGCTCTGGTTAGACGCATCGGCTGCCACCATAGGGGCCATGGATCTGCGATTACTCGATCAGCTACTCGCAAGCAGCGGTGAGCCGCGCTTTCGCGCTGGGCAGATCTGGGCCTGGGCGGCCAAGGGCGTGCAGGGATACGAGCAAATGACGAACCTCCCAAGCGCCCTGCGCGAGACGCTCAAGCGCGAGCTGCCCTTCTCCAGCCTCTCTCTTTCCGAGGAGGCCAGATCGAGCGACGGCACGGTCAAGGCACTATTCCAGACAGTCGATAGCCGTCCGCTGGAGGCGGTGCTGATGCGCTATCGCGACAAGCGGCGCTCGATCTGCGTCTCCTCGCAGTCGGGCTGCCCCCTGACGTGCACGTTCTGCGCGACCGGCCAGATGAAGTTCGCGCGCAACCTGACCGCCTCGGAGATCCTCGACCAGGCACTCCACTTCCGTCGGATCGAGGCGATCGACCACTGCGTGTTCATGGGCATGGGCGAGCCGCTGCTGAACCTCGACAACGTTCTCGCCGCCTGTGAGCGGCTGCCTGAGGTCGGCATCACCCACCGGCGCACCGCGATCTCGACCGTCGGCTGGATCCCCGGGATCGAACAACTCGCCGAGCAGCCAATGCCACTGCGCCTGGCCCTCTCGCTGCACGCGGCTGACGAGGCGCTGCGCTCGGAGCTGATGCCCATCAACGACCGCTATCCACTGAAGGACGTACTCGAGGCGTGCCGCGCGTTCTACGAGCGCAAGCACCGCCGCGTATTCGTCGAGTACGTGATGCTCGCCGGCGTCAACGACCGCTATCAGCAGGCGCTCGCACTCGCCCGCGCGTTGTCCAGCCCGTCATCAAGCCCGCCCGCCCAGCCTTCGATCTTCAAGGTCAACTTGATCCCCTACAACCCCACCGACTCGCCCTACGAAGGCTCCTCGCGTGAGTCGATCGCCGCGTTCCGCTCAGCGCTGGAATCCCGCAACATCCCGGTGACCGTCCGGCTGACGCGCGGGCGCGACATCGACGCCGCGTGCGGCCAACTCGCTGCCAGGACAGGCTGAATCACTCCTGCGATGGACCGCTACCCGCGCGGGCCTCGCCGGCACGCAGGAGCCGCTCGCGCAGCGTCGCCTGCTCCTCCGGCGTCGGATCCCAGCGGGCGACGTCGGGGAGATCATCGAGCGTGCGCAGGCCGAATAGCTTCAGGAACAGCGTGCCCGTTCGGTAGAGCACGGCGCCGAACTGAGAGCGGCCGCCCTCCTCGATCAGGCCTCGCTCCAACAGCGTCGCGGTCGCCGAGTCGGCGCTCACGCCGCGGATGCGCGCGATCTCCGGGCGAGAGATCGGCTGCAGGTAGGCGACGATCGCCAGTGTCTCCGCCTGCGCGGGGCTGAGCGTCGCCACGCGCTTGCGGCTGAACAGGCGCCGGGCCGCGTCCTCGGCTGCGGGGTGGCTCGCCAGCGTCCAGCCACCGCCCAGCTCGCGCAGGGTGATCCCCCGCCGGCCCTGCGCATACTGCTCGGCGAGTGCGCTCAATGCGGACTGCACCTCAGGTGCATCGACCTCCGTCGCTTCGGCCAGCTCCTGCTCGCTCAGCGGATCGGGGGCGAGGAACAGCAGCGCCTCGACCGTGTGCTCGAGCGTCGGCGTCTGGAGCTCGGTCGCGTCCATCGCCTCCATTGTCCCACTCCCGCTCACCCGGCGATTCTCTCGGTATAGCTCTCCACAGACTGCGCACGTGCGTGCACCGCGATCTCGCCAAAGCTCTCCTCCTGCTCCCAGTCGACCTCGCCGCGCTTGTAAAGCTCGAGCAGCGCGAACAGCGTGACCGCAACCGTCATCCGATCGGCGCCCCGCACGGCCTCGTCGAAGCTGAAGCGCCCGCGCCGTAGCAGGCCGCGCAGGTGGGCCAAGCGCTCTGCAACCGTGATCTTCGGCACACCGATGTGACGCAGGCTGATCGCCGGTGGCATCCGCAACAGCCGTCCGAGCGCCTCGCCGAGGAGATCCGGGCTCTGTGAGCCGTCGCTCGGCTGGGTCACTGTCTTACGCAGGTTCGCCGGCAGCGGCGCTTCACGGAAGCGCACGCCTTCCTCGCGCTGCAGCAACTCGCCTAGATGTCCCGCCGCCGCACGATAACGCCGGGCCTCCAGCATCCTTTCCAGCAGCTCCTCCGCCGCCTGCGCCGGCTCGATGTCGAGCAGCTCATCATCGTCCTCGCCGCTCAGCATCAGCCGCGACTTCAGCTCCAACAGCGCCGCGATCAGCACGATGAACTCGGTCGCGGTCTCCAGGTCGAGCTCGCCCTGGGCCTCCAGATGGTCGAGGTAGGCGAGCACGACGTCAGCCAACGCCAGCTCCAGCAGGTCGACCTCTTCGCGCAGGATCAAGGTCAGCAACAGGTCGAACGGACCGCTGAAGAGATCCAGGTCCAGCTCGAGCGTGGCGATGCTCATCCGCGCACCGTATCGGTCACTGCCGACGAGGCGCACCGACACCCATCCGCTCGCGCACGTCCGCCAGCGTCTCCCCCGCGATCCCCCGCGCGCGCTCGGCCCCGTCGGCGAGGATCGCCTCGAGCCTCCCCTCGTCCGCGCGCAGGTCGGTATAGCACTCGCGTACTGGCGCCAGGTAGTCAATCACCGCTGCCGCCACAGCCGCCTTCAGATCGCCGTATCCGCGTGCGCTTCCCATTTCCGCCTCGATCGCAGCGGGCGTGCTCGCCCGCGCAACCGCGAGGATCTCGATCAGGTTCGACACGCCCGGCTTGTCGGGCGCCCTGCGGATCTCGGTCCCGGAGTCGGTCACGGCGCGCTTGAACTTCTTCTCGATCGCCGCCGGCTCGTCGGTAACGTAGACGGTGCCCTCGACCGAGCCGGTCGTGGTCGACATCTTCCTCTCCGGGTGCTGCAGGTCCATGATCCGCGCGCCAACCGCCGGAATCCGGTGCTCGGGCACGACGAGCGTGTCGCCGAAGCGGGCGTTGAAGCGCTGGGCGATGTCGCGCATCAGCTCGACGTGCTGGCGCTGATCGTCGCCGACCGGCACCTCCTGAGCGCGGTAGAGCAGCACGTCGGAGGCCATCAGCACCGGGTAGAAGAACAGCCCCGCGGTGGCGAGCTCGCGCGCCGAGCCGGCCTTGTCCTTGAACTGGGTCATCCGCGACAGCTCGCCGTAGGAGGTCACGCTCGACAGCAGCCAGGTGAGCTCGGCGTGCTCGTATACGTCGCTCTGGCGGAAGAAGATGCAGCGCCCGGGGTCCAGTCCCGCGGCGAGCAGAACCGCCGCCGTGTCATACAGGCGCTCGCGCAGCTCAGCGGGATCGTAGGAGACCGTCGTGGCGTGCAAGTCGACGATGCAGAAGATGCCCTCGCCTCGATCCTGCGCGGCCACGTACTGCGTGATCGCACCGATGTAGTTGCCCAGGTGCTTGCGCCCGGTGGGCTGGATGCCGGAGAAGATGCGCACGTCTAAAGCGCCTGGCGGATGACCGGCTGCTTGGCGGCCCCGACCTCGTCCAAGCGACGAACCGGCGTCGTATAAGGAGCGTTCTGGGCGATCTCCGGGCCCTCCTCGGCGGCCTCGCGCAGGATCTCGGCGATCGCGTCGGCAAACGCGTCCAGCGTCTCCTTGCACTCGGTCTCGGTCGGCTCGATCATCAAAGCCTCCTCGACGAGCAGCGGGAAGTAGACCGTCGGCGGGTGAAAGCCGTGGTCGAGCAGGCGCTTCGCGAGGTCGAGCGTCTTGATTCCCAGTGCTTTCTTCATCGGGCCGCCCGAGAGGACGAACTCGTGCAGGCACAGATCGCCGTAGGCCAGCGGCAGATACTCGGCAACGCCTTGCTCGCGCAGTCTTGCCAGCAGATAGTTGGCGTTCAGCACGGCCGTCTCCGAGGCATCCCGCAACCCGTCGCCGCCGAGCGAGCAGATGTAGGCGTAGGAGCGCACGAAGCAGCCGTAGTTGCCCTGGAAGCCCCGCAGCCGGCCGATTGACTGCTCGCGGTCGAAGTCGAGGTCGAAGGCGCCGTCCTCGCGGCGCACGACCAGCGGGCGTGGCAGGAACGGGGCGATGCGGTCGGACACGGCAATCGGACCCGAGCCGGGGCCACCGCCGCCGTGCGGCTGGGTGAAGGACTTGTGCAGGTTGAAGTGGACGATGTCGAAGCCCATGTCGCCCGGCCGCGAGAGGCCCATCACGGCGTTCAGGTTCGCGCCGTCGTAGTAGAGCGTCGCTCCGACCCCGTGCACGACCCGGGCGATCTCCTCGATGTTCCGGTCAAACAGGCCGAGCGTGTTCGGGTTGGTCAGCATCAGGCAGGCCACGTCCGCGTCGGCCTTCGCGCGCAGGTCGTCGAGGTCGACGCCGCCGTCGGGGTTCGTCGCTACCTTCACTACCTCCAGGCCCGCCATCGTCACGGTCGCCGGGTTGGTCCCGTGGGAGGTGTCTGGCGTCAGCACCTTGTGGCGCCGCTCATCGGAGGCCTCGTGGTAGGCGCGCGTAAGCAACACGCCCGCGAGCTCGCCGTGGGAGCCGGCCGACGGCTGCAACGAGACGTGCGGCAGGCCAGAGATCTCCGCGAGCGCCTGCTGCAGGTTCCACATCAGCTCGAGCGCGCCCTGCGCGCGCTCGGGGTCCTGCAGCGGGTGCAGCCGCGCGTGCCCGGGGAGTGCCGCGACGCGCTCGTGCAGGCGCGGGTTGTGCTTCATCGTGCACGAGCCGAGCGGGTAGAAGCCCGAGTCCAGATCGAAGTTCCGCTTCGACAGGCCGACGTAGTGGCGCACGATCTCCGGCTCAGACACCTCCGGCAGGCCAGGCGGCTCGCGGCGGCGGAAGCGCTCCGGCAACGCCTCGCCGTTCACCTGCGGCACATCCCACTCCGGGCATACGAACGCGCGGCGGCCCGGAGCGCCCTTCTCGAAGATCGTCGTCGCGCGCTCGCGCTGCAGGGGAAGCTCGTTCGTCGTTGTGGGACTCATACAGCCACCGCCGCCTCGCTGGCCGATCTCTGATCGCTGGCGGCAACGGCCGCTCCCAGCACCTCCGCCAAACGATCGATATCGGCGCGCGAGCGCTGCTCGGTGATCGCCACGAGCAGGCCGCCGCGATCCTCCTCGCGCCCCGTGATCCACTCCAAGTTGACTCCCGGGTTGACTCCCTGCGCGGCGCAGCGGCGCTTGACCGCGGCGACGTCCCCATCCAGCCTGACCGCGAACTCGCGGATCACCGGCTGTGTATGCAACGGCTCCACCCCGTCCAGCGCGCAGAGCTTCTCGCGGGCATAGTGCGTGCGCGCCAGCAGCAGCTCGCCAAGCTCGACGATCCCGCGGCGACCGAGCCACGTCAGGTAGACAACGCCGCCGAGCGCGTTCAGCGCCTGCGCAGTGCAGATGTTCGAGGTCGCCTTCTCGCGGCGGATGTGCTGCTCGCGGGTCTGCAGCGTGAGCACGAACCCGCGACGACCGTCCACGTCCGTGGTCTCCCCCGCGATCCTTCCAGGCATCCTTCTCAGGTACTCCTCGCGGGCAGCGAAGAACCCGAATGAGGGCCCGCCGAAGTCGAGCCGGTTGCCGAGTGGCTGGCCCTCGCCGACGGCCACGTCAACGCCGCACTCGCCCGGCGGCGCAAGGATCCCGAGCGTGATCGGGTCTACTTGGGCAATTACGACCGGATTGCCCGACTCCTTCGCGGCGGCGCTCAGTGCGGCCGCGTCCTCGACGGCACCGTAGAAGTTCGGCTGGGCGAAGATCGCCGCGCTGCACTCGCCGTCGATCGCCGCCACCCAAGCCTCAGGGTCGGTGACGCCGTCACGGAGCGGGACTTCGACGACCTCCATCCCGTAGCCGTGCGCCTGGGTGCGCAACGTCTCGATCGAGTGCGGGTGCAGCCCGGCGCTCACGACGAAGCGCCCACCGCCGTTGTGCAGCTTCGCCAGATAGCCCGCCGCCGCGACCGCGGAGGGACCCTCGTAGACCGAGGCGTTCGCGACCGGCAGCGCGGTCAGCTCGGAGATCGCGGTCTGGTACTCGAACATCACCTGCAGCCCGCCCTGGGAGATCTCCGGCTGGTAGGGGGTGTAGGGGGTTAGGAACTCCGAGCGCTCCATCAGCATGTCGATCAGCGCCGGCACGTAGTGGTCGTACATCCCCGCACCGAGAAAGCTCAGCTCGTCTTCGGCGGAGACGTTTCTGTGCGCGAGCTCGCGCAGGTGCGCAAACACGTCCTGCTCGGGTCTGCCGTCGGGGAGCCCCAGCGAACGGCGCAGACGCACGGCCTCAGGGATCTGGCGGTCGAACAGCGCCTCGATCGAGGGCACGCCGATCGCGTCGAGCATCGCGCCGAGGTCCGCGGGAGTAATGGAGGTGTAGCGGCTCAAGTTCTCGCCGTCAGCTTAGGACGCCCTCGGGAACGTCCGGGAGGAGATCGCTAACCGCCAAGCGTGGCCGAGTAGGCATCGGCGTCCAGCAGCGCCTCGCGCTCGGCCGGCTCGGCGATCCGGATCTTCACGAGCCAGCCCTCGCCGTAAGGGTCCTCGTTGATCGCACCCGGATCGCCGACGAGGTCGCCGTTGACCTCGACGATCTCTCCCGACAGCGGCGCGAGCACGTCCGAGACGGCCTTCACCGACTCGACCTCGGCGTAGGGCTCGTCCTTGACGAGCGTCGTCCCGATTGCCGGCGGATCGAAGAACACGACCTCGCCGAGCGCATCCTGCGCATACCAGGTGATGCCGAGCGTGGCGAGATCGCCTTCGACACGCGCCCAGTCGTGCTCGGGGTGGTACAGCAGGTCTTGGGGGTAGTTCGCCTCGGCCATTTACGCGCCCTTCTTTCGGTAAAGCGGCTTCTCCTTCACGACAGCCGGGCGGATCTTGCCACGAACGTCAATTTCCAGGCGCGTCCCGACCGCGGCCTGCGCGGCCGGGACATACGCCATGCCGATTCCAACCCCGAGGCTCGGCGACAGCGTGCCGCTGGTGATCTCGCCGCCGCCGAGGACCGCGTTGCCCTGCCGCGCGATTCCCGGACCCTCGATCGTGAACGCGACAAGCTTTTCCGCTGGAGAAGCCTCGCGCACGGCTTGCACGGCCTCGGCGCCGATGAACCCCGTCTGCTCGCGGCAGCACCAGCCGAGCCCGGCTTCGATCGGGCCCCGCTCAATCGAGAGATCGTTGCCGTAGAGGTGAAAGCAGGCCTCCAGGCGCAGCGTATCGCGCGCGGCCAGCCCTGTAGGGACGGCGCCGCGCCGCAAAAGCTCGTCCCACAACATGGGGGCATCGCGGGGCGAGGCGAGCAGCTCGACGCCGTCCTCGCCAGTGTAACCGGTTCCACATACTAAGATCTGAGCACCGACCAAGCATCGTGTGGCAGCCGTCATCCTGGCAGGCAGCGGCGCGTCGGAGATCGCCTGCACGAGCTCTCTTGCGCGCGGTCCCTGGACGGCGAGCATCGCGTAGTCATCCAGCCGGTCTGTCACCTGAACATCGTCGAAATCCTCGGCGTGCTGCTGAAAGGAGGCGAGGTCGCGTTCGTGGTTGGCCGCGTTCGTCACCGTCAGATAGCGATCGGGCTCCAACCGATAGGTGAACAGGTCGTCGAGCACGCCGCCGTCCTCGCGACACAGAACGGAATATTGAGCGCCGCCGATCGGGATCTTCGAGACGTCGTTGGAGAGCAGCCGCTGCAGCAGCGGGAGCGCGTCGGGCCCCGCAGTTTCGATCTCGCCCATATGCGAGACATCGAACACGCCCGCGTTCCCGCGCACCGCCATGTGCTCCTCCCGGACGCCGACGTATTGGACCGGCATCTCCCAGCCGGCGAACTCGACGAGCTTCGCGCCGGCGGCGACGTGGCGGTCGAACAGGGCTGTGCGCCGGAGCGACGTATCGGCCAGTGTCGACACCGGCCCCAGGCTATCGAAGGACTACCGTAGGAACGGCGGCACGTCGATGTCATCGTCGGAGATCTCAAGCGAGGAGCGCTGACGATCGTCGATCCGGGGATTGCGGTCCGGACGTCCGGCGCGGTCGCGGCGCGCTGCTGATCGGAGCCCGCCCCCCCGGTGATCGAAGCCGGTACCGATCACGGTCACGCGGACCTCGTCGCCCATCGCCTCGTCGATAACGGCGCCGAAGATGATGTTCGCGTTCGGGTCGGCTGCGTTCTGAATGATCTCCGCGGCGTCGTTGACCTCGAACAGGCCGAGGTCCTTGCCGCCGGTGATGTTCAGCAGGATGCCGGTGGCGCCGTCGACGGACTCTTCCAACAGCGGCGAGGAGATCGCGGCCTTCGCGGCGTCGGCGCAGCGGCTCTCGCCACCGGCCGTGCCGATACCCATCAACGCCGAGCCGGCGTCGTGCATGATCGTGCGCACGTCGGCGAAGTCGAGGTTGATCAGGCCGGGGATCGTGATCAGGTCGGTGATGCCCTGCACGCCTTGCCTGAGCACGTTGTCGGCCTCGCGGAACGCGTCGAGCATCGACGTGCGCCGCTCCACGACGGCAAGCAGCTTCTCGTTCGGGATCACGATCAGCGTGTCTACGACCTCGCGCAGTCGCTCGATGCCCTCACTTGCCTGGCGCCCACGCTGGGAGCCCTCGAAGTCGAACGGGCGCGTGACAACGCCGACGGTCAGCGCGCCGATCTCGTTCTTCGCGATCTCGGCGATCACGGGCGCTGCGCCGGTCCCCGTGCCTCCGCCCTCGCCCGCGGTGACGAATACCATGTCCGCGCCCTTCAGCGTCTCCTTGATGTCGTCGCGCGACTCCGAAGCCGCGCCCAGTCCGACGTCCGGGTTCGCGCCCGCGCCGAGACCCTTCGTCGAGGTGTGGCCAATGTTCAGCTTCACGTCGGCGTCGCACATAGCGAGCGCCTGGGCATCGGTGTTGGCGGCAATGAACTCCACGCCGCGCAGCCCCGCGTCGACCATGCGGCTGACCGCGTTCGTGCCGCCACCGCCGACGCCCACGACCTTGATTACCGCCAAGTAGCTTCCGCCGCCGCTCTCCATGGGTTCTATCCGAAGCCTTCAGTAGTTATTAAGGGTTGGGCAGCCTACCGCATCTGGGGAGCCCGGATCAGCACGTTATGCAGGGATCTTCGCCCTGTCAACTTTGCTCACCAATCTCGCAAGATTCGTTGCAGATCGCCGAACTCTCGACCACTACCCGAGGATTGCCATTTTTCTGAGCTCAACCTTAAGTTGAAGTTTAGAGTCGTGGGGGATGCTCTCACACTTCTGCCGTTGTCCTCAGCCGCCCCACCTCAGCCGCCCGGCGTCGCGCTTACCGCCGGGGATTCCGGTTCGCTGGTCGCTGTCGTACCCGTCGTGCCGGTGCTCGATTCCACTGCTCCAGGCGCGGTCGATGGGGCTTCCGTCGTCGAGGTCGATCCAGTTGCAGGCGTCGTCGCCGAGGACGCTGCAGGTTCCCCGTTCGTGTCATCGGTCAAGCCCGCCGCCAGCGCCGCGACGGTCGATTCCGGCGTAGTCCCTTGTTGACCCGACGTTGTCGTCGAAGCGGACGGAGCGTCGACAGAGGAGAAGCCCGCGGCGGGGCGTTCGGGCACTCGCACGTCGATATAGACGGCGCCCGCCGAGGTCGAGTCGGCCAGCACCCGCGCGAGCGACAGCCACTTCGCATGAGGCCGGGCGGCGTCGCCGAAGTAGACGAGCAGGCCGTTGCGCATCGCCACCGTCAGGCCCTGCCCACCGGGGGAGGTGTACACGCGTGCCACAAACCGCGTCAGTGGTCGGGGAGCCGCGCCCATCAAAGTCAGCTCGGCGAGCAGCCTCTCGCCCTGTACGCGCTGGCCCGGTTGGGGCGATGTCGATGTCACACCCTGTGGCTCGCTGAGCGCAGGCAGCGAGCTGGACAGCAGCGCGGGGCCGAGCACGACCCCGTCGGCGGCGACCGCGGTGCGCGTCCCCGCGATCGTCAGCGCCGCGACCGGCAGCTGCTCGGTCACCTCGATCCGTAGGCCATGCGGGAAGCTCGGGATCGCGTGGACCGCGCGCACGACGGGAAACGACGCCACAGCCGCGCGCAGCGCGGCGGGGTGTACGTCGAGCGTGCTCATATGGCTCGCAGAGCCATCCAGGGCCGCTTCGATCGCCTGCGCCTGCGGCCCGTGCAGGCCGCTCACCCGCACGTGCTCGACCGCTGTGAACGAGGACTTCCTCAGCAGCAGCCAGCCCCCGGCGAGCAGTGGGAGCGCGACGAGCATTGTCAGGAGCACGACGCGCAGGCGACGGTGGCTCGAGATCGTCTGAAATGAGCCCCGTGCGAGGCTTCCGGCTAATTCGAACGGGCGCCAGAGGATGTCCAAGGACCCAACCGGAGAGCGAGCGGCGACGGGGCGTTCCATTCACGGGGTCTTCGACCCCGAGGGACAAACCCCTACCAGGGAAAGCGCACGGGGCCGAGCGTCTGCACCTCGGGCTCGAGCTCCACGCCGAAGCGCTCGTTGACGCGCCGATGGCCCTCGGCCATCACCGCGATCACGTCCGCCGTTGTCGCCGAGCCGGTGTTCTCGATGAAGTTCGCGTGCTTCTCAGCGAAGCGCGCGCCGCCGATCGTCAGGCCGTTGCAGCCGGCCTCGGCGAGCAACAGGCCGGCGGAGCGGCCTTCGGCGCGAGCATCGTCGGGGTTCTTGAAGGTCGAGCCGAACGTCTTGATCCCCTGCGGCTGGGCGGCATGACGGCGCTCGCGCATCTCCAAGAGCGTGGCCTTCACGGCGGCCGTCCGCGCCGGCGTGAGCAGGAACGAGGCCCGCGCGACGATCTCGCCCGCGGACAGGTTCGAGTGGCGATAGTCGAACCCCAGCTCGGCCGGCACGCGGCGCTGCGCCCCCTCGGCGGTAACGACCTCGACCCACTCGAGCGCTTTTGCAAGCTCGCCGCCGTAGGCGTTTGCGTTCATCCGCACCGCGCCGCCGACGGTGCCGGGGATGTTCACCCCGAACTCGATCCCCGTCAGCCCCGCCTGCGCCGCGCGCGCCGCGACCGACGGCAACCTAGCGCCACCGCCACACGTAAGCCGCTCCCCTTCGTGCTTGATCAGCGCGAGCTTGCGGTCGAGCTTCACCACGAGGCCGCTCACACCCTCGTCGGCAATCAGCAGGTTCGAGCCGGACCCGACGACGGCGACCTCCACGTCAATCGTCTTCGCCCACGCGAGCAGCTCCTTCAGCTGGACGCCCGAACCGGCCCGGGCGAAGTACTCGGCCTCACCGCCGGTCCGCACCGTCGACATGCGGTCGAGCGGGTAATCCCGCTGGACGGTCGAGGGCACCATCCTGGGGGAGTCTCTAGACACACCAGTCCCTCTCGACACCATCGACTCTCCTCTAAGCACGATCGCCCGCCACCAAGCGCAGGGCGAGGGTATCGACATCGCCGGCGCCCATCACGAGCCCTATATCGCCCTCACCGAGTACCCCCCTCAAGACCGCCTCGGCCTCCGCGAAGCCCGGCAGCCAGTACACCGGCTTTCCCTGGGCCGCGTCCGCCGTGGCCTCGGCGATCAGCAGGCCGCTCACCCCAGGATGGTCCTCCGCGCGCTCGCGCGCGGGATATACGTCGAGCACCGCCACCACGTCCGCCAGTGCCAAGGCCACGCCGAACTCACGTGCGAGCAGCGCGGTGCGCGAGTAGAGGTGCGGTTGGAACACACCCACCAGCCGTTTGTGCGCCAACGTCCGCGCGGCGCTCAATGTCGCCGCAATCTCGGTCGGATGATGGGCGTAGTCGTCGTACACGACCGCGCCACCCGCGGTCTCTCCCAGCCGTTGGAAACGCCTCCCGGCACCCATGAAACCGGCGAGACCCTCGATCGCGCCGTTGGCGTCGGCGCCCGTGAGCCGCGAGGCCTCCAGCGCAGCCGTCGCGTTCAGCGCGTTATGTACACCGGGCACCTTCAGCTCGACCTCGTGCCCACGCCACTGAAAACGGGAGCCGCCTGACTCGAGCGTTAGATCGGGCACGTCGTAAGGAATGACCTCCACGTCCGCGGCGTCCTCGCTGGTTAGCGCGACCAGCTCGGGGCGATCCCACACCACGACGGCTTTTCCGGCATGGCTCAGGAACGCGCGAAATGCCCCCTCCAGCTCCACCAGCGAAGCGAAGTTCGCGTGGTGGTCCAGCTCGACGTTGGTCAGCACGCCGATCTCGACCTTCAGGCTCAACATCGAGCGATCCGACTCATCGGCCTCGACCACCAACCACTCGCCCTCGCCCCACTCAGCGTTCGGCAACCCGCCGCCCACCGGAGCGCCCACAAGCCATCCCGGCCGCGTTCCGGCGGCACGCAGCGTATGGACGATCATCGACGCGGTGGTCGTCTTCCCGTGCGTGCCCGCCACCGCAATCGTGCGCTTCATCTCGGTGAACTCACCGAGCAGCTCTGCGCGCGGGCGCTCCTTCAAGCCCCGCTCGCGCGCTGCCTCACGCTCGGGGTTCTCCGCCGGCACCGCACTCGAATAAATGACCTCCACGCCCTCCCCCTCCGGCAGGTTCTCAGCGGCGTGGCCGACCTTCACCTCCAGCACACCGTCCGCGCCCAACCTTTCCGCGTAGGGAGATAGCGCCCCGTCCGAGCCCGTCACCTCGGCCCCCAACGCGTGCGCCGCACGCGCATAGCCGCTCATCCCTGCGCCGCCCACGCCAACGAAGTGCAACCGCCGACCACTCCACGGCCCTTTCGGCGGACTCATACGCCGCGACACCGCCGATCGCGAGCGCACGCGATAGCGATCGCACTGTCCACCCGAGGCCTCATACCCGTGCCGCCTCCAGCAACTCACCCGCGATGTCCTTGGCGGCGTCCGGCCGCGCCAGGCCCTTGGACGCAGAGGCCATCGCCGCCAATCGCTCTTTATCGGCCAGCAGCTCGGTCAACTCTTGCGCCAGACGCGGCGCGTTCAGCTCACCATCGGGGATCACGATCGCGGCGCCCGCGTCTGCCATCCAGCGCGCGTTGGCTGTCTGGTGATCGGCTGAGGCGTGCGGATAGGGCACAAGGATTGCCGGCGTGCCGCTTGCGGCGATCTCGAACACCGAGCCACCAGCACGCGCCACGACCAAGTCGGCGGCAGCCAGCGCATCCCCGAACTCGTCCAGATCGAGGTATTCGCGCAGGTCATATCTTTCCGGGAGCGTTCGCGAGGCCAACTCCGGATAGTCGCGGCGGCCGGCCACGTGCAGCACGTCGAACGCCGCGGACGCTTCGTCGGCAAACGCCTCGACCGCGGCCATGTTGATCGAGCGCGCACCGAGCGAACCGCCGAACACGAGCAAGCAGTCACGTCCCGAAATCAACCCGAGCCGCTCCCGTGCGCCTGCGCGATCCTCCTGTGCCGGCGGTCCCGGCCGACCCGTCACCCGATAGCGCGCACCTTGCCGCCCCGCCAGCGGAAACGCCAGGCACACCCGCCGCGCGGCGCGCGCGAGCACACGATTCGTCAGCCCCAGGTGACTATCGGCCTCAGTGAGCACAAGCGGGATTCTCAGCGTTACCGCTGCCAGGCCCACCGGTCCGGCGACATAGCCACCACCACCCATCACCGCGTCCGGCTTCAGCTCCTTCAGCATCGAACGCGCGCGCAGGAATGCGACCCCCGCCCGCCCCAGCGCACGGACGGCGCGCAGCGGGTTGGTCCTGCTCATCCCTTCGATCACGATCTGCCTCAACTCGTACCCCTCGGCAGGCACCAGCTCGGCCTCAGCGCGCTCGCCGCCGATGAACGCGACCTCTGCGCCCTCAGCCCGCAGCGCGTCTGCCACCGCCAGCGCCGGCACCACGTGCCCAGCGGTCCCCCCGGCGGCGATCACGATCTTCGTCTCTCTGCTCACGGTCCCATCGTGCCGGTTCGCGGCCCTTGGCGTCGGCTGAACCTTCGGCGGACGGGCGCCCCCCGTTTGAACGCGCCTGGGTTGCACCCCGTTTGCGCGCCGGCGCCACCGCCCGCACGTGCGCGGTCCCACCAGCAGCGACGTTCATCAACAGGCCCATCGCCGCGAGCATCACGATCAGGCTGCTCGACCCGTAGGACACGAACGGCAGCGGTACTCCGGTGAGCGGCGCCAACCCGAGCACGGCGAACACGTTCAGGATCGCCTGCGAGACGATCAATGAGGTCACACCGACCGCGATCAGCGCGCTGTACAAGCTCCGCGCCCCCTTCGCCGCACGCAGACCCGCATAGGCGATCAACCCATAGAGCGACAGCAGCCCGAATACCCCGACGACACCGAGCTCCTCGCCGATCACCGCGAGGATGAAATCCGTGGGAGCCTCGGGCAGATAGAAGATCTTCTGCACCGACTGTCCCGGCCCGGCTCCGAACAGCCCGCCCGAGCCGATCGCGATCTGCCCCTGCACCGCCTGAAAGCCGCTGCCCGAGGCATGCGCCCAGGGGTTGATGAACGAGGTCAGCCGCGCACGCTCGTACGGCCGCGCGAGCGCGTACAGAAACACCAGCCCGAGCGTCACGCCGGCGATGATCGCCAGGTTGCGCATCGGGATCCCCGCCGCGATCAGCAGCGCGCAGGTCGTGAACGCGATCACCATCGCGGTGCCGAGATCTGGCTGCGTAACGACCAGCAGGCAGGCCCCGCCGACGACGAACAGCAGCGGTTTCATCAGATCGCGCAGGTCGTTCACGCGTCCCGGGCGCTTGGCCAGCAGCGTCGCCGCGTACAGCACGAGCGCCAGCTTCATCAGCTCCGAAGGCTGGAACTGGAGCTGGCTGGGCCCGATCCAGCGCCGCGCGCCGTTGACGCTGACGCCGATGTGGGGCACGTGGGTGGCCAGCACGAGCACGAACGAAACCGCCAACAGAGGGCCGGTGATGCTCTGGACTTTCGCCACGCCGTCGCGTGCGAGCACGCGCATCAGCACGAGCCCGACCGCCCCGTACAGCACGTACTTGACCAGGTCTCCCGTGCCGTTCCCTTGGCCCTGCAGCAGACTCGTCGCCGAGGAGGCGCTGTAGACCATCACCGCGCCGAACGCCAGCAGGCACATCGTCGCCGTCAAGAGGATCCGCTGCTCGAGCGGCTGCCGGCGCTGCGCGGTCTCGGCATTACCGCTGACGCGAGCGGCACGTTTGGCTTTTGTCCCCTTCAGGGATACGCGCTGGGCGGCTGACGCCATTACCGCACACTTCGACATCGCCTCCGTGAAGCCTTCTATCCCTCAACGAGGTCGCGAAACCGCTCTCCTCGCGCTTCGAAATCCGCGAACTGATCAAAGCTCGCGCAGGCCGGCGACAGCAGCACCACATCTCCCTCACCGGCAACCTCGCGCGCCCTGCCGACGACCCGCTCCAAGTCACCACATTCATACACCGGCACTCCCTCCTCCGACAGTATCGTCGCGATTACAGGAGCGTCTTCGCCAATCAAATACACCGCCCGGCAGCATCTCTGCACCGGATCGCGCAACGCCGAGAAGTCTTGCCCCTTGCCCTGCCCACCGAGGATCAGGTGGACGGCGCCGCCGGCTCCGAACGCCTCCAGCGCGACCACCGTGCTCGCCACGTTTGTCGCCTTCGAGTCGTTGACCCACCGCACACCGTCCCTGCTCGCAACCTCCTCCAGGCGATGCCGCACGCCCGAGAACGAGCGCAGCCCCGCGCGCACGGCGTCCGCCTCGACCCCGCGCGCCAGGCACACGGCCGCCGCCGCCATCGCGTTCTGCACGTTGTGCGCGCCCAGCAGGCGCAGCTCGTCGACCCGTAGCAGCGCCTGCTCCTCCCACCACAGCTCACCGGCCCGCAACGACAACGACGCACCCGGACCCTCGCCGAAGCACACACGGCGCGCGCAGCCGCCAAGGTCCTCGATACCGATGCCGAGCGGCGCGACCGCGACGTCATCGTTGCCCTGGCGCGCAAAGATCTCGAGCTTCGCGTCCCTGTAAGCCGCGAACGTGCCGTGCCGGTCGAGATGATCGGGAGTGATGTTCAGCAGCACCGCCGCCTCCGGCGCGAACGCCTTCGTGTCCTCCAGTTGAAAACTCGAGACCTCGCACACGACCGTCGTTCCCTTCTCCACCTTCCCAACCAGCCCGCTGACCGCCGCGCCGACATTCCCCGCGACCGCGACCGGCAGTCCCGCCTCGCGGTGGATGTGCCCGATCAGCTCGACCGTCGTCGTCTTCCCGTTCGTGCCCGTCACCGCCACGAACTCGTTGCTCAGCAGCCGCCAGCCGAGCTCCAGCTCCCCGAGAACCGGCAGCCCACGTGCGCGCGCGGTCTCGATCACCGGCGCCTGCGCCGGCACGCCCGGGCTCTTCACGACCGCCCGCGCTTTCTCCAGCAGCGCCACCCCGTCCACCCCCAAGTGCAGCTCCACCCCCGCCTGCGCGAGCTCCTGTAGCCCCTCAGGCGTTCCCGAGTCCAGCCCGATCACCCGCTCCCCCAAACCCCGCAGCGCCAGCGCCGCCGCCACGCCCGAGCGGGCCAGCCCGACCACCAGATATGGCCCTCCCGGCAGCTCCGGTCTTGCTCGACGCCTCATCGCGCCACTACTGCTGCGCCTGCCCGTTGCGTTACATGAGCGTCCTGACCGGCGACGCTACGCGTTCTGCGGATGACTGTGCGCGACAGTCTCCCATCCCGATCCAAAATGTTCGCTCACCCACCCCTACTCTGCCTGTAAATCGTAAAGCCGATCGCGCAGCAGATCGCGGCGACGATCCAGAAACGCAGGATGATCTTGGTCTCTGACCACGCCTTCAGCTCGAAGTGATGGTGGATCGGCGCCATCAGGAACACGCGTTTGCGCATCGTCTGAAACGAGATCACCTGGATCACGACCGACAGTGCCTCGATCACGAAGATCCCGCCGAGCAATATCAACAACACCTCGGTCTTCGTCATCACCGCCAGGCCCGCGATCGCACCGCCCAGGCCAAGCGAACCGGTGTCGCCCATGAAGATCGTCGCTGGAAATGCGTTGAACCACAAAAAGCCGACGCACGCCCCCACCAGACAGCCCGCGAGCATCGCCATATCGAGGTCCGCTCCGGTGATGAATGTGATACCGATGTAGGCGAGCAGCACGATCGCCGCGCAGCCGGCCGCGAGGCCGTCCAGCCCGTCCGTCAAGTTGACCGCGCTGGTCGTGCCCGCCACGACGAAGTAGATCAGCACCGGATAGAAGATCCCAAGGTCGATCTGGTAGTCGACGAACCGCAGCCGCAGCGTCGGCGCGAGGTGCGCCTTGTGTTCGGCGACGTACCACAGCGCGAGCGAGATCGCGATCGTAACGATCAGCTTCGTCCGCGCTCGCAGCCCGAGCGAGCGGCGCCGGACGAGCTTGATGTAGTCGTCGGCGAAGCCCAGCAGCGCGCACGCAATCGCCACACCGAAGACCCCGATCGAGCGCCATTCGTAGTCGCTCAGAATCAGGAACGGCACCGCGACCGCCAGAAAGATCAGCACGCCGCCCATCGTCGGCGTCCCCGCCTTGATGTGATGCCCCTCCGGGCCGTCCTCACGGATCTGCTGTCCGAACTCGCGCGCTCGCAAAAACGCGATGAACTTCGGGCTCAGGAAAATGCAGATCAACAGCGCCGCCGTCCCCCCAATCAGAATGCGGCCCATTCAGCGCCTTCCCGCCGGATGATTGGAGCCCCGCTCGCCCCGATCCACGGCCGGACCGCGCCGCTCCTGACCTGGGCCGCCCGCGTACGCCTCACCTTCAGCTTCGAGCACCTGCGCCACGAGCTCCAACCCGACGCCGCGCGAGCCCTTCACGAGCACCGTGTCACCCTCGCGCAGCAGCCCTCCGAGCAGTTCGCCGGCCGCCTGCGCGTCGGGCACTCGGTGCGCCTCGCCACCGAACGCCGCCGCCATCTCGGCGGCCAGGGGACCGACCGTCACGAGCAGATCGACGCCGTGCATGCTCGCGTACGCGCCCACCTCGCGGTGCAGGCCAGGCCCTGCCTCGCGACCGAGCTCGAGCATGTCTCCCAGCACGGCCACCTGGCGCGCCGTTGCAGTTTTCGTCAAGTCCTCGATCGCGGCGCGCATGGACATCGGGTTGGCGTTGTAGCAGTCGTTGACCAAAACGATCCCACCGGGTAGCGTGATCCGCTCACCGCGCAGCGCCGAGAAGCGCACCTGCAGGTTCCCCTCCGGAGTGACGCCGAGCGCCCGCGCGGCGGCGACCGCGGCGAGTAGGTTGCTCAGGTTGTGAGCCTGCGTAAACGATGGCCGCAGCGTCATCCACTGCGTTTCGTGGCGGACCGTGATCTCCCCGGGCCGTGCCTGCTCCTCCAGCACCACGTCACCGCCTTCGCCGAAGGTGATCGTGCGTACATCCGCGCGCCGGTGTCGCTCGAGCAGCGGCTCTCGCGCCGGAATCACCACGGTGGCGCCACTCGCGATCCCCGCGATCAGCTCCGCCTTCGCCGCCGCGATCGCTTCGATCGAGCCCAGCAGCTCCAGGTGTACGGGCCCCACGTTCACGATCACACCGACGTCGGGCTCGGCGATCGCCGTCAGCTCGGCGATCTGCCCCGCGCCGCGCATCGCCAGCTCCAGCACCAGCACCTCAGTGTCCCCGGGCGCAGCCAGCACCGACAGCGGCAGCCCGATCTCCGTGTTCAGGTTCTCGCTGCTCGCCACGGTCCGCCTCTGAGCACCCAGCACCGCCGCCAGGATGTCCTTCGTCGAGGTCTTTCCGGTCGAGCCTGTGACCGCCACGACCCGCGCTCCTTGCACTCCCAGCTCTCGCCGCCATTCGCGGGCGAGCGCCTGCAGGCCCCGCAGCGGATCGGGGTGCACGAGCACCGCCCCACCCGGCCCGGCCAGGGCCGCCGCCAATGCCCGCTCGGCGTGCGCCTCCGCGACCAGCACGCCCCAAGCGCCCGCCTCCAGCGCCTGCGCCGCGTAGGCGCCGCCGTCGTGGTGCTCGCCGCGCAGGCCGACGAACAGATCGCCGCGCTCCGCCGCGCGCGAGTCGATCGTCGCGCGCTGCGGCCCCGGCTCGCCCGTCGTGCGGGACGACACTGCGCCCGAGGATGGCTCCTCGACCAATTGGGCGCCGGCCGCCTGCGCGATCCGTGCCGCATCCCATTCCCTCATCTGCTTGCCCCGGTTGACGCCTCGGTGGGCGAATCGGGGAAGACGCGATCGGTGTTGAACCGGACCCTTAGCGCGTCCCGGGCGACATCCACATCGTCGAACGGCAGCTTGTGGCCATTCGCGAACTCCTGGCCCTGCTCGTGGCCCTTGCCGGCGATCACCACGACGTCTCCCGTCGCAGCGTCCGCGATTGCTCGGAAGATCGCCTCCCTGCGGTCGGGGATCGACGCGATTGGCCGTGCGCCCTCCGGTCCGAGCACTCCCGCTGCCCCCGCGAGGATCTCGGCGATGATCGCGTCCGAGTCCTCCGAGCGCGGGTTGTCGGAAGTGACGATCGTCACGTCCGCGAGCCGCGCCGCGATCTCCCCCATCAACGGGCGCTTGCCGCGGTCGCGGTCGCCGCCGGCGCCGAACACGCACACAACGCGTCCTTTCCCGTGCTCGCCCGTCCTCACCAACTCGCGGGCCGCATTGAGTACGTTCTCCAGCGAGTCGGGCGTGTGCGCGTAATCCACGAGCACCGCAAAGGCCTGACCCTCGTTCACCGACTCCATCCGCCCGGGAACGCTCACCCCCCGCTCCAGCGCCCCAACCAGTGCGTCGATATTTCCCCCGAGCGCGTGCACGGCCGCCAGCGCGCCGAGGGCATTGGCGACGTTAAAGCGCCCCGGCATTCCTAGCGCGACCTCGAGCTCGCCGGCGGGCGTGTGCAACACGAACCGGCACCCCTGCAGATCGCAGCGCAGATCCGTGGCGCGGTAGTCGGCCTCGCCCTCCACCGCGAACGTGACCGCCCGGTCGAGCTCCTGCGCAAGCCGCTGTCCGTACCGATCGCCGACATTTACGACGCTAACCCCGGGATGAGCGTCGAATAGCCGCCGCTTGGCCTGGAAGTAGTCCTCCATGCTCGCGTGAAAGTCCAAGTGGTCCTGCGTGAGGTTCGTGAAGATCGCCGCCGCGAAGTGGACGGCATCGGCACGACCCAGCTCGAGTGCGTGCGAGGAAACCTCGATCGCACAGGACCGGTCGCCACCGTCGAGCATCGCGCGGAAATCCGCCTGCAGGTCGATCGCCTCGGGGGTGGTCCGGCTGACGGAGCGCTCCACCCCGCCGATCACCGACTTGACGGTCCCCAGCAGCCCGCAAGAGCCCGGATCGGCCGCCTCCAACAGCGCCTTCAACAGGAACGCCGTCGTCGTCTTCCCGTTCGTCCCCGTCACACCTACGACCCTCAGCGCGGCGCTCGGATCTCCGTAAAAGCGAACCGCCGCCGGACCCATCGCGGCGCGCGCGGAGGAGACCAGCACCTCGGGCACCCCCAGTCCGAGTGGACGCTCGACGACGAGCGCCGCAGCGCCGCGCGCCAGCGCCTGCGCGGCGAAATCGTGCCCGTCGCTCTGAAAGCCCTTCACGCAGAAGAACAGGCTCCCCGGCGTAACGGTGCGACTGTCGTAGGCGAGCCCCGTGATCTCGACCGCGGCGGCCTCGCCCTGAGCACCCTGAACCAAGCCCTCGCCCGTGGCGATCACCTCGTCGAGCCTCATCGGTGGATCCCCCGCGGTAGCACCCACCCAGTCTAGTTTCTGCCCGGGCGGCCTCCCGCGAACCGCTGCCGGAATTCAGGACGCCACGAAGTCGAACAGGAGCTGCGCGGCGCCGTTGCTCGCGGGCAACAGATCCTGTGGAGACGTTAGGCAGGCTTGGGCGCTCGCACCAGAGCGGGTGCGATATCGGTGGCACAGCTTTCGAGGAATGCCTCGGTGGCGGCTACATCGAGAGGTCGCGCGAACAGGAAACCCTGCCCGCTGTCGCACCGCTCGTCGCGAAGCAGCGAGAGCTCCTGTGTCTGCTCGATGCCCTCGGCGAGCGTCTCGATCGAGAGCGCCTTGCCGAGCTGCACAAGCGTATGGATGAGGGCCTCACCCTCCCCCTTGTTGGTGAGGCCGGAGATGAACGAACGATCGATCTTCAGCGCATCCACCGGGAACTTCTGCAGGTGGGCCAGCGATGAGTAGCCCGTCCCGAAGTCGTCGATCGCAATCCTCACGCCGAGCTCCTTGATCGTGTTGAGCCGGCGGGCGGTCTCGTCGGCGTTGCGCATCAGCGTCGTCTCGGTGATCTCGATCGTCAGTGCTCCCGGGTCCAGGCCGCTCTCTGCAAGTGCGCTCTCGATGTCGCCGATCAGCTGATCGGTGTCGAGCTGGCGTGCCGAGACGTTGACGGCCATGCCGATCCTATGCCCGGCCGCGCGCCATGCGGCGCCCTGCCTGCAAGCCTCCTCGAGGACCCATTTGCCGATCTGTGTGATCAGGCCGGTCTCCTCCAGCAGCGGGATAAAGTCGTCTGGCTGGACGGTCCCTCGCGTGGGACTGTTCCAGCGGATCAGGGCCTCCACCCCGGTGGGACTCATGTCGCTCAGGTCGAACGTGGGCTGGTAGACAAGCGAGAACTCTTCGTTCTCCAGCGCGACGCGCAGGTCCATCTCGAGTTCCATCCGAGTCTGCACCGCGTCCTGCATGCCGGCCTCAAAGACGACGTAACGGTTCTTGCCATCCCACTTCGCCCTGTACATCGCGATGTCCGCATCGCGCAGGAGATCTGCCGGCGCCGCCCGGTCACCGGAGGCGATCCCGATACTCGCCGTCACCGTCAAACGAGTACCTTCGTCGGATCCGAGCTTGAAAGGCTCTTTGAGCGCTTCGATCAGCCGCTCCGCGATCAGCTCGGGACCCGCCGACAGCGACAGTTCCTCGGAGACCACGACGAACTCATCGCCCCCGAGACGGCCGAATGCGTCGGTTGCGCGCACAACGCCGTCCAGCCTTGCGGCGACCGCTCGCAGCAGTTCGTCGCCAACCTCATGGCCGAGCGTGTCGTTGATCGACTTGAAGTTGTCGAGATCCACGAACAGAGCCGCCACCGGTGTCTGTTTACGACGCGAGCGCGCGAGCATCTGCTCGACGCGATCCAAGATCAGAGTACGGTTCGGGAGTCCGGTCAACGGGTCGTGGGTGGCCAGGAACGCGAGCTCCTCCTGGCGGTGTTCGAGCTGCTCGTCCGCGAGCTTGCGCTCGCTGTCGAAGGACTCGCACATCCGCACGAGCGTCACGTTGAGGCTGCGCTGCAACATCGCCAGCGCCTGCAGCAGAGTCTCTGGCGGAGTTCCGAGTGCCGCGGCGCTCTCACGCACGACTTCACTCGCGGCGTCACACCACCGCAGACAGCGCTTGGTGACCTCGTTCAGCGCGGCGGCGCGCTGCACGGCGAGCTGACCAAAGATCTGCCAGGACTCCCTACCAACCTCACGGGCCACCTCCGGCGGCTCGCCTGACATCCATCGCGCAACGGCGATCGTGGAAACCGTGCCGACCCGCGCGAAGGAGTCCTCCACCATCGCGTCGAGCGTTTGACCCGAAGCGACGTTGCGCGCAAGGATCCTCTCCAGGACGTCCTCCGTACGCTCGTTGAGCGCCTCTCCGAGACGGCGAAGATCCTCGTCAGCCGTCTGCGGATCGCTGCGAACAGCCTGTGGCTGCGGAGGGTATGACTCGCCTTTGTTAGTGCTCGACCCCGACATCGCCCTGAACATCGACCGCCAACGGCATTTCCATAAACGCCGGATAGATGCTGCCCAACTCGAGCGGGCATACTCACGTGCTTGTTGCGACTCGTCACGATCCCGATCAGTCACTATTGCGAAAAGGCGCGGTGGGCACTGGAGCGCGTGTCGATCCCCTACAGCGAGGAGCGCCACGTACAGGGCATCCACATGCTCGCCGCACGACGCGCGGGAGGCGGGATAACAGTTCCCGTGCTCGTGACGCCTGACGGTTCGATCGCTGACTCAGCGGACATCCTGCACTGGGTCGATGCGCGCACTCCCGCTGAGCACCGGCTGTTTCCGACGCAGGGCCATGAGCGCGATCAGGTCGAGGGTCTCTGCCGGCGGTTGGATGGAGAGCTCGGGCCCAAGGGGCGGCGGCTGATGTATGTGCAGGTGTTCGCTCAGCACGATCTCGCGTTGAAATTCAACAACCAGGGCGTGCCTGTCTGGGAGGACCGCGCTATCCGCCACGGGTGGCCGCTGGCCAAGCGCGTCATCCATCGCAAGCTCCAGATCACCCGTGGGGTCGAGATCGCGGATGAGGCGGCGGTTTGGCGGGAGCTTGACTTCGTCGCAGATCTGCTCACGGACGGCCGTCCCTGGTTGTGTGGTGAGCGGTTCGGTGCGGCCGATCTGACGTTCGCGGCGCTGTCTGCTCCGATTGTCGTTCCACCGGAGTACGGGGTGGCGCTGCCGCCGCTGGATGAGTTCACGCCCGCCGTGGTGGAGTTCGTAAAGCGGGCACGCGAGCACCCAGCCGGGCGCTACGCGCTCACGCTCTTCGCAGAGCAACGCCGAGCAACGGTCCGCTAGGGCCGGTACCCAGTCCACCGGCGAACAGGTCACGGACAGTCACAACGACTCGGGTGACCAACGGGATCTTCGAGGGTGAGCGACGGGGATCGAACCCGCGACCGCCGGAACCACAATCCGGAGCTCTACCAGCTGAGCTACGCCCACCACGGGCGTCCCGGAGTCTAGCGTCGCCTCAGCGCTCTTCGGCGTCCAGCGAGCGCAGCGTCGCTTCCGCCAGCGCGAGCGCCTCGCTCGGCGCGAGCTCGGGCCGGCGCTCGGCGCTCAGGCGCCAGGCCTGTAGCAGCGCCGCAGGATCGGACCCGAGCAGCGGCTGCAGTTGCTCCACGGGAGCACCGGTCGGTGCGGCCCGTGGGACCACCGGGGTTTGCGTGCTCTGCCCGGCCTGCGCCAGCACGCGCTCGGTCACGTCCTCGCTCTGATTCTGTGCGTTGCGCCAGCCACGGCCCATCGCCAGTTCCTCGAGCGGCAGGTGTGGACCCTCGAGCACCTTCAGCTTGGCCTGGTGGGGGCTCCATTTGCGTTCGCCCATCTCGATCCACTGCCCCTGCGCCCACCCCCCCACGATCGTGTCAAACAGCTCCCGCTCGCTTAGGTTGAACTTGCACATGTTGTGCGGAAACTGCCTCAGCTCGACGTGGTACACCCCTTATAGGCTCCCACGTCGGCGCCCGCGACGCCCCCGCAGGCGGAAGAGACACATCGCGGGCGCCGCCCGCTCGCCCAGCGTCGCGAGGATCTCGGCTCTGGCGGGAGCGCCGTCGGGAGCGGACGCCTGTGGCTGGGAGAGATAGAAGCTCGCCATCGCGGCGAGAATCAGCCCGTGCTGGCGACCGTTGGGGAGCGCCTCGCTCGCGCGCATCGCCTCGGCCGAGATCGCCTTCAGGCGGACGGCCAGCTCGCGCGATGAGGCATAGTGATCGACGAGGCTGTAGCGGCCGCTCCTGAGGTCGTCTTTTTGATCGATCAGGCTGTCGAGTAGCAGGTGCAACGCGCCGATCCAGGGGAAGTAAGCCCGCGTGATCGCGCTGGTGTCCTCCTCGCTCGCGCTCGGCTGGGCCGCAGCGGCGATCAGCGCGAACACCAGCAGCGAGGAAGCGGCACCCGCCGCTGTCTCCCACCAAAGCAACCCGCTGCCCTGGGGGGTCTGGGCATCGGCCCAGTCAGAGAACTCCCGCCACGCGTCCCCGTGGCCATCCTCGCCGTCGTGGGCGAGACCCTGAAAGGCGACGATGCGCTGCACCGCACCCTGCGCCGGCACCGTGATCGAGGCATGTGAAGGCAGGGCCCCGAACGCTCTCCTGCAGGCATCGACCAGCTCCCCAAGGTAGCCGCCATCCTCTTTGTGGAGGCTGTGCACGTAGTAGTCGGGCTGTCCCGGATCGGGCTGTCCCGTGTCGGGATCGAGCGCGCTCAGCAGCGCGCGATGCAGCTGCCGCCCGTTCTCGGCCGGGTCCGCGCTCGGCTGCTCGGCAAGCGTGTCCACGTAATCGTAG
>Ga0302235_10000411_pt1 | contig 34438 bp, 31 predicted proteins | sample II_Palsa_N3_3_FD_193577 | JGI IMG/M metagenome (GOLD analysis project Ga0302235, IMG submission 193577) | Peat permafrost microbial communities from Stordalen Mire near Abisko, Sweden - II_Palsa_N3_3 | ecosystem: Environmental > Terrestrial > Soil > Palsa > Peat permafrost | place: Sweden...
CAGCCCGTGGCGCTCGAGGATCGCCGCGATCATCCGCGTCGTGGAGGTCTTCCCGTTCGTACCGACCACGTGAATCGTCTCAAAACGCTGCTGCGGCGAGCCCAGCACGGTCATCATCCGCCGCATTCGGTCGAGGCCGAAGCGCATTCCGAACAGCTCAAGCGAGCGCAGGTGACGCTCGGCCTGGCTCTCGCTCCAGCCCTTCGGGGGACCCCCCGGCCCGCCGGCCATCAGCGCAGCTTCAGCCGCCGGCGCGCGGCACGAATGAGCATCAGTTCGCGGCCCGCGCCCTTGAGATCGAGTTTGCGAGCCAGCCTGCGCAACTCATAGCGCTGTTTCACGCTCAGGTTGCCCCTGCGCCCGCGTGACTCGCGCAGGATGCGAGTCAGCTGCGCCCGCTCCTTCTCCGAGAGAGCGCTCCAGCGCCTGCCCACGATCACACCCGCCTGCAGCATCATCAGCCAAGGCAGATCCCTCACCCGGTCGAGCTTTGACTTCGCCACTCAGGCGGACTCCTCGCGCAGCGCCCCATCCTCGGCGTCTTCGGGTGCGGCTTCGGTGACGAGTGTGGGCGTGAGCCCCTTTTCGACGGTCTCCTTGGTCACCACGCACTTCTTCACGTCCCTGCGCGAGGGCAGCTCGAACTGCACCTCGAGCAGGATCTCCTCGATGATCGAACGCAGACCGCGCGCTCCGGTTTCGCGCGCCAAGCCCTTCTCGGCGACGGCCGTGAGCGAGTCCTCTGAGAAAACCAGCTCGATGCCGTCGAAGGAGAAGAAGCGCTGGAACTGCTTCACGAGCGCATTGCGCGGCTCGACGAGGATCGACACGAGATCCTCGCGCGTGAGCTGGTGCACAGCCGACATCACCGGCAGTCGGCCGATGAACTCGGGGATCAGCCCGTACTCGATCAGATCCTCGGGCAGGCAGTGCTCGAACACTTCGCCGGTGTCCTTCTCGGCCTTCGCTTCGATCGCCGCCGCGAAGCCCACGCCTTTGTGTCCGATACGCCGCTCGATCACCTTGTCGAGGTTGGCGAACGCACCGCCGCAGATGAACAGCACGTTCGTGGTGTCGATCGTCAGAAACTCCTGATGGGGATGCTTGCGCCCGCCCTGCGGGGGCACCGAGGCCTGCGTACCCTCGAGGATCTTCAACAGCGCCTGCTGCACCCCCTCGCCGGACACGTCGCGCGTGATCGACGGGTTGTCGGCCTTGCGCGCGATCTTGTCGACCTCGTCGATGTAGATGATTCCCGTCTCGGCCTTCTTCACGTCGTAGTCGGCGGCCTGAATCAGCTTCAACAGGATGTTCTCGACGTCCTCGCCCACATATCCCGCCTCGGTGAGCGCCGTGGCGTCGGCGATCGCGAACGGCACGTTGAGGATCCGCGCGAGCGTCTGAGCCAACAGCGTCTTGCCGCAGCCGGTGGGGCCGAGCAGCAGGATGTTCGACTTCTGCAGCTCGATGTCGGACTCGCCGGACATCATCATCTGCACGCGCTTGTAGTGGTTGTAGACGGCCACCGACAGCGTCCGCTTGGAGGGATCCTGGCCGACCACATAGTCGTCGAGCACGTCGTAGATTTCGCGCGGCTTCGGCAGGTTCTCAAGATCGAACGCCGGCGGAGCGGAGAGCTCCTCGTCGATGATCTCGTTGCAAAGGTCGATGCACTCGTCGCAGATGTACACGCCCGGGCCGGCGATCAGCTTCTTGACCTGCCGCTGGGACTTGCCGCAGAAGCTGCACAGCAGCTGCTCGTTGGTGTCTGTCGGTCTGGCCATATTCGTTCCCTCCCTGAGCGAGTCTCGGTATGCGCGAGCCCCGCCGCTAGTGCTCGGAGATCACCCTGTCGATGATGCCGTACTCCTTGGCCTCCTCGGAGCTCATGAAGTAATCGCGATCGGTGTCTTTGCCAACGTCCTCGACCGACTTGTGCGTGTGCTTGGCGATGATCTCATCCAGGCGCCGGCGCACGTCGATGATCTCTTTTGCGTGGATCTCGATGTCGGTCGCCTGACCTTCGAAGCTCGAGGAGACCTGGTGGATCAGGATCTTGGCGTTGGGCAGCGCCATGCGCTTGCCCTCCGCTCCTCCCGCCAGCAGCAGCGCGCCCATCGACATCGCGATGCCGACGCAGATCGTCTGCACGTCCGGCTTGACGAACTGGATCGTGTCGTAGATCGCAAGGCCCGCGTAGACCGACCCGCCGGGAGAGTTGATGTACAGGGAGATGTCCTTCTCGGGATCCTCTGACTCCAGGTGCAGCAGCTGAGCCACGATCAGGTTGGCGATCTGGTCGTCCACGGGCGTGCCCAGAAAGATGATCCGCTCATTGAGCAGCCGGCTGTAGATGTCGAACGCGCGCTCGCCTCGCGAGGTCTGCTCGACGACCATTGGAACAAGTGGGCTCATAGTCCTCGCTTTGGTTTCGCTTCGACGGCCGGATTCCTCTTAGAGGCTAGCTGGCCGATCTCGAATCGGTCGGTGTCCACAGCCGGCCAGGCTGTGCTGCTGCATCCTGCTCGTCCTTGTCCTTCTCCGGCGTCCACAGCTCTTCTCGCGCCTGCGCCTGCGCTACCGGGATGGCCTTGGCCTTGGCAGCTATCAATTCGACGGCCTTGCGCGCGGCGAGATCCTCGCGCACCTCCTCAAGGCGCCCACTGTCGCGCAGGTCGGAAAGCAGCACCTGCGGCTCCACTCCCTCGCGCTCGGCTGTCGGGGAGATCGCCTCCAGAACCTCCTGCTCGGTGGGGCTGATCGCCTCCGCGGCGACGACCGCCGTCAGCACAGCCTCGCGGCGCAGCGCCAGGTCGGCCTCCGGCTCCATCTCGGCGAGGATCTGCGGCTCCTCACGGCCAGCGATCTGCAGGTACGCCTCACGTGTAATCCCGCGATGGGACAGGGAATGAAGCATCCGCTCCCACATCTCCTGCGCCCGCGCGGCGACGAGCTGGGGCGTGAGGGGAACCTGCGCCTTCGCCACCGCCGCATCGAGTGCGGCCTGTCGAAACTCTGCCTCCACCCGTGCTTCCTCGACCTCCATCAGGCGCCGGCGGATGTCCTCGCGGAGCTCCTCCACGCTGTCGAAGCCGGCGTCGATCGCGAAGTCCTCATCGACGTCGGGAAGCTCCTTGAGCTTGACCTCCTTGACGGTCACCTCAAACGACGCGCTCTTGCCGGCGAGCTCCTGGCTGCCGTAATCCACGGGGAAGGTGACCTCGACGGTGCGCGTCTCGGGAGCGCTCGCACCGAGCAGCCCCTCCTCGAAGCCGGGAATCAGGTTGCCGGCACCCAGCTCGACCAGCTGGTCGCGACCCTCGCCGCCCGGCAGCGGCTGCGGGCTCGAGCCCTGAGCAGAGGAAGCGTCTGGGTGCAGCGAGCCGACGTAGTCCACGACGACGAAGTCGCCCTGGGCAGCAGGGCGCTCGGCGGTCTGCAGCCGCGCCAGGCGCTCACGCAGCGCATCGATCTCCTGCTGGATCTGCGTGGGATCGACGGTGGGCTCACGGCGTGCGACCTCGAGGCCCTCGTATTGACCCAGCTCCGCTTTGGGCAGCACGCCGATCTCGATCGAGAACTCGAGCGCCTCTCCCTGCGGGGGCATCTCTCCGAGCGCCACCTGCGGGTCCCCCACCGGGACGACGCCGGCGGTCTCGATCGCGTCGGAGTACCAGCTTGAGAGCGTCTCGCGAACGGCTTCCTCGAGCACGGTCTCACGGCCGATCCGCTGAATCACCAGCGGCGCGGGAACCTTGCCCTTGCGAAAGCCCGGGAGCTTCAGCTCGCGCCCGAGCTGGTTGGCCTTGCGCTCGAGCCGCCCCTCCAGCTCGCTCGGGGGCACGTGCACCTCCAGGCGCACGCGCGACTCGGGAAGCTCGGTGACGGTGGTCTTGACCGCGACGGGCACGCCCGCCACGATACCGTGCCACCCCGTGAGCGTCCGTCCCCAGTCCTCGCTGTTGCGACGCGCTGAGGGCCGGCTGTGGACGGGTCCAGCGGGTCACCTGGTGGGCGGCACGCTTGACTTCCTGCAGGCGCTCGCACGCCACCTGCGCTCGCGCGCACGCGGGCGAGCGAGCGAGCGCTGAGACATCCCGGGCCGGTCAGCGAGCCCCGGCCCGGGACGCAACGCGCAGTTTGCTCGTGCTAGGCGACCGCTCCGGCGGTCGCGCGGGTGAACGCAAGCGTCACGCCACGTGGCACCACCAGCACCGGGCAGGTGGCCAGCTCGACCAGATGCGAGGCCGATGAGCTGATCGACACTCGACCCTGCTGTGCGTCCGGACGCGAGTCGATGACCAGCAGGTCGGCGTCCTGGTTGGCGACGGGTGCGACGGTCGCTCCAAGCGCTTGAGCCAGACCCTCGGCGGTCGCCTGCGCGCCACCGTTGGCGTCGCCGACGGCGACGATCTGCTGGACACTCGCCTCTGCGGCGCTGTCAGCGAGACCGGCCGGTGCGATGGCGACCGCTGTGGAGCCGCCCTCGAGCAGCCGCTGCGCGGAGTTGCCCACCGCGATGTGGCCCTTGGCGGTGTGCGAGTCAGAGCAGAACACGATCGCGTCGGCTCCCTGAGCCTCGGCGAGCTTGCGCAGGCCCTCGGGCGTCGAGCGGTCGGTGACGACGTGCCGCGCGGCCTCCGGGTTGCCGAGCACACCGGCAGCGCGCTCGAGCAGCGCCTCCGCTTGGTTCTGGGCGAGTGTCTCGCCGCTGTAGTCGGGCTCGACACTGTGGCGCACGTATGCGAGCGACACCTCAGCACCGGCGCGGTGGAAGATGCGGCCGAGGGCGACGGCGTCGTCCTCGTTGGCGGTTCCGTCGTAGGAAACAATGATCTTGGCGGACATGGCTTTCTCCTTTTTGGTTCTCGCTGATCCTCTTGGTCCGGATTGACCGGGATCGGTAACTGAACGTGTGTTTCATTGCATGGTGGCACGTTCCTGCCATCAGTCCCAGTGATCTTTCTGATTGGTGATATAAGATGTACTTATGCTTAATGTCGGTCGCTTGCGGGTTCTAAAGGAGGTCGCCTACGAGGGCTCCATCTCCGGGGCGGCGGAGTCGCTGGCCTACTCCCAGTCGGCCGTGTCCCAGCAGATCGCGACACTCGAGCAAGAAGCGGGAATGACCCTGCTCGAGCGCCATCCCCGGGGGGTCAGCCTCACCGCCGCGGGCCAGACGCTCGTCGGGCATGCCGACGGCATCCTCGCGCGACTCGAGGCAGCCGAGTCGGCTCTGTCGCTGATCGCCGGATTGCGCAGCGGGCGCCTGCGTATGGCCTCGTTTCCCACCGCGGGCGCGACGCTCATGCCGCTCGCGATCGCCACGTTCCGCGCGAGCTACCCGGACGTCGAGCTGACGCTCGCCGAGGGCGAGCCCGAGGAGATCGTCCCCCGCCTGGCGGCCGGTGAGCTGGACCTCGCGCTGCTGTTCGAGTTCGCCGGCGAGACCCCCCTGCGGGAGGGCATGACGAGGGTCGAGCTGCTCGAGGATCCGATGTATCTCGCTCTCCCCCGCGACCACCGGCTCGCGGGCAGAGCCAAACTCCGCCTCGGAGATCTTCGTGACGAGGCCTGGGTGCAGACATCCCGCTCGAGCCCGTGCGCGCGCCATGTCGTGCGCAGCTGCCACGCGGCCGGGTTCGAGCCGAACGTGTCATTCGAGAGCGACGACTACCAGACGGTGCAGGGCCTGGTGGCAGCCGGAGTCGGGGTCGCCCTGATCCCTGAGCTCGCGCTCTCCGTCGAGCGCGATGACGTCGCCATCCGCGCCCTCTCGCCGAGCCCGCCGGTCCGTCAGGTGATCGCCGCAACACCCGGCGGTGCGGATCTGGTGCCGGCGGCGCCGGCCATGCTCGGCATCCTCGAAGGAGCCGCCGCGAGCCACGAGATGCTCGTGGTGCCCGTCACCTAGCCTCCCGTCCGAGGCGGATGTCACCGTGGTGGGTTCCCATGGGCGTCCTCTTGCTGATCCTCGGAGTCCTGCTCGGCGCAGCCTGCGCCGTCGCGTTCGCGCGCGTGAGGCCCAACCACGAGCAGATGCGCGACGACCTGAAGGCGATCACGGTGGACGTGCTCGCGCAGACCGGTGACTCGCTGGCGCAGCGACTCACCGACCAGCGTCGCGCCGAGGAGGACCGCGCGGCCGGCGAGATGGCACGGCGCGCCGAGGAGTTCAAGGGTCTCGTGACGCCGGTCACGGAGAAGCTCGGGCGGATGGAGAGCGAGATCTCACGCCTGGAGCGCGAGCGCCGCCAGGCCCAGGGCGAGCTCGCGCAGATGGTCCGCCAGCTGAACGATGGCGTGGGCACCCTGCGCCAGGAGACCGGCAACCTGGTCTCCGCCCTCAAGCGTCCCACCACCCGCGGCTCCTGGGGGGAGATCCAGCTGCGCAACGTCGTCGAGATGGCCGGCATGGTCTCCCACTGCGACTTCCTCGAGCAGAGCACGATCCACACCGAGGACGGGATGCTGCGGCCTGACATGCTCGTACGCCTGCCCGGTGCCAAGCTGATCGTCGTCGACTCCAAGGTCCCGCTCGACGCCTACCTGTCGGCGCTCGAGGCCTCAACCGAGGACGAGCGCGAGGTTCACATTGCACGACACGCCTCCCAGACGCGCGAGCACATCACGAAGCTGGCCTCCAAGGGCTACCAGCACCAGTTCGACTCGACGCCCGAGTTCGTCGTCATGTTCGTGCCGTCCGACGGCATCTACCAGGCCGCGCTCGCCGAGGACCCTGCGCTGATCGAATATGGAGTCCAGCAGCAGGTCCTGATGGCCGCCCCGACAACGTTGATCGGCCTGCTGTGGGCTGTCCACTACGGCTGGCGCCAGGAGCTCATCGCGGAGTCCGCGCGCGAGATCGCCGAGTCCGCGCGCGAGCTGCACCGCCGGCTCGGTCGTTTCCTCGAGCCGTTTGCCAAGGTCGGCCGCCAGCTCGACTCTGCCGTCGGCGCCTACAACGAGGCGGTCGGCTCATTCGACCATCGCGTCGTCCCACAGGTGCGACGGATCGAGCAGGCCGGCGCGTCCTCGGAGCGCGAGGTGCTGGCACCGAATGCCGTTGAGACCGCCGCCCGGGCGATCACGGCGCGGCTGGACGCCGAGCCGGAGGACTCAGCTCCCGAGCAGTTGACGCCGCTGGGCCAGGCAGGCCAGAGGGCCGCGCCGGAACCGGTGGAGCCACCCGTCGAGGTGGACCGCGGTCAGCCGCGCCGGGTGAGCCTGCTGCGCTGAGCCGCGAGCCGCGGGGCAGTCGCAGCCGTCCCGTGGCCAGGAGGATCAGCAGGGCGAGCGCGACGGGCACGGTCGCCGGCAGCTCATCCACGAGGAAGAACAGCAGGTCAAAGCCCACCGCCAACAGCGCCGTGAGCGCGCCGCCACGCAGCTGTACCGAACGACTCGCCGTGCTCGCGAGCAGCGCTCCCAGTGCAGCGGCCACAAACAGGTCCCCGTAGCCCATCACCGCCGAGCCGAACACGGCGGCCTGCAGCTGCGGCAACCCGGCCGCAGGACGGGCTGCGTTGAGCGCATTGTTGGGCCGCTGCAACAGGTCGGACACGACGAGCGCCGTATCCGCCGCGGCCATCGCGACGATACCCGCAGCCAGCCACCGCGGAGGCGTCACGGTAGCGAGCAGTACCCCGAGCGTCACGCAGCTGAGCCCCGACAGCACAACCGCGGCGCCCTCGCCGGCCAGGCCGCCGCGGTCCGCCCACGCGAGCGCGAACAACGGCAGGACGAGCAGCGCCTGCCACGGACGCGCGCGATGCGTGAGCCAGCCCAGCGCGAGCGCCGCCAGCACGGGCACGGCACACAGCGCGAGATAGGTGAGGCCTTCCGCGCTCGTCTGTTCCGCAGCACGGGCGATGAACACGAAGGCGATCACCGACGCCGGCGGGATCGCCGCCCAGCGACGGCCCGACAATCGCGCAAGGCGCGGGGCGGCGAGCGCCCGCGGAAGCCCAACCAGAACCCCCTGGGCGATGGAGAGCAGGGCGATCGACGTCCAGAACGGGAGCATCACCGCTCAACATAGATGGGTCCACCGACCACTGGTGCGGTTCCCGTGGCCGTTGCGATACAAGACAGGGATCAAGCGCTGGGACTGGACATGGGAGGAGCCTCGCTCCACCACGCTCTCCGAGCAGGAGCCCGATCCGGACGCGCCCGCAGCCGCCGACGCGGAGACAGCGCCCGCCCCGCCCGCCGCGCTTCGTCGCCGGCGCGCGGCGTTCGCCCTGGGCGCCACCTTTGTCGTGATCGTCGCGGTGCTGCTCCTGACGCTTGCGGGCGGCGGAGGAAGCTCTCCCCACTCGGCCGTTGTGCGTACGGGCGCCCGCCACGCTGTCGCCCCGCGCCTTGACGCCACCGAAGAAGCCGCCCTGGTCAATCACAGGGAGGACGCGGCCATCGACCGGGTGCTCTCCTACACCCCCGCGATCACCGAAGGTGGATCGAAGGGCAAAGAGCTGGCGCTGACGTTCGACGACGGGCCCGGGCCCTACACCGAAGAACTCGTGGGCGTGCTCAACAGGCTGCACGTACACGCGACGTTCTTTGCGATCGGCGAGGAGGAGCGCTACTTCTCCGGTGGAACGCGCCTTGAGCTGCGCTCCGGCGACACGGTCGGCGATCACACCGAGACCCACCCCATGATGGCAGCGCTCTCGCGCCATGATCAGCATGAAGAGCTGCTCGAACAGATCGCACGCATCGAACTCCTCGGGGGGCCGCGACCCCGGCTGTTCCGCCCGCCGTACGGCTCCTTCGACGCGACCACGTTCAAGGAGCTTCACGCCATGCGCCTGCTGATGGTCCTGTGGTCAACAGACACCGCCGACTACACGCTGCCGGGGGTGCAGGCGATCGTCCAGCGCGCACTCGCAGGCGCTCACCCGGGCGCGATCATCCTCATGCACGACGCCGGCGGAAACCGCGCGGAGACGATCGCGGCCCTGCCGGCGATCATCGCCGGGCTGCGCCGGCGCGGCCTTCTGCCGGTCACGATCCCGCGGCTGATGCTCGACGATCCACCGCCGGCCGGACGGCCGATTCCCACGAGCCTCGCGGGCGACTGATGAAACGCCCGCGCAAACCCCTACGATTGTCGCTGTGAACGCGCCCGCCGCGCAGGCGCCACCGATCCTCCACCTCTCCTCGGTAGTCGGCAGCCCGCTGCGCGACTCCGACGGCGAGCGACTCGGGAAGGCCGAGGACGTGATCGTCCGCCTCGGCGGCGCAGGCTATCCGCCGATCACGGGTTTCCTGGTCACGGTCGCCGGACGGACCTCCTACGTGGGCGCCGACCGCGTCTCGGACATCGGCCCGGACGGCGTCGTGCTGCGCAAGGCCAAGCTCGACCTGCGTCACTTCGAGCGCCGCGCCGAGGAGGTCCTGCTCAAGCGCGATGTGCTCGATCGCCAGCTCATCAACGTCAAGGGCGCCCGGCTCGTTCGCGCCAACGAGATCGAGCTCGCGCTGCTGGGCGGCGCCTGGCGCGTGGTCGGCGTCGATACCGGCCCCCGAGGAGGCCTGCGACGCCTGCTTCCCAAGGCGCTCGGCGCTCACATTGCCACCGGCGAGTTCCTCGATTGGGCGAGCGTCGAGCCGTTCGTCGGCCACGTGCCGACGGTGCGGCTGCGAATCCCCCATCCCCAGCTCGCCAAGCTTCACCCGGCGCAGATCGCCGATCTCGTGGAGGCGGCCTCCCGCCGGGAGGGCGAGGAGATCATCCAGGCAGTGGGCGATGATGATCGCGAGCTCGAGGCCGACGTGTTCGAGGAGCTCGACGACCACCACCAGCGCGAGTTCCTGGAGGATCGCCCGGACGCACAGGTCGCGGAGATCGTCTCGCGCATGGCACCCGATGACGCGGCCGACGTGATCGGCGAGCTCGACGAGGACAGGCGCGAGACCGTGCTCGCCCTGCTGCCGGTCAGCCATCGCGTGAAGGTGCGCGCGCTGCTCGGCTACGACCCTGCGGAGGCAGGCGGGCTGATGAGCCCCGACTTCGTGCTGCTTACAAGCGCCACCGTTGTCGGCGATGCGCTCGATGCGGTGCGTCGCAGCGACGTTGCCGCTGAGCTGCTGACCGCGGTCTTCGCCAGTGCGCCAGACGGATCACTCGAAGGCTGGATTCCGGTGACCGCGCTGCTGCGCGCCGATCCCGCTCAGCGGCTGGAGGCACTCGTCAAGCACGAGATCCCCACGCTCCGACCCGACGCTTCCTTCGAGGAGGTGGCGCGGCTGATGGCCGATTACAACCTCACGTCCGTTCCGGTACTGGATGAGGACGAGCGCATGGTCGGGGTGATCACCGTCGACGACGTGCTCGAGGCGATGCTTCCGCGCGGCTGGCGCCGGCGCTTCGGCCTGCTCGGCGAGGACTGAAACAGCCCGAGGAAACGTCTTGCCAATAGACTCATGAGAGTGAGCGTTCCAACGGGTCAGCTCGATGGCGGTCCGAGTACCGTCCGTCATGCGTCGCGCCAGGTCGGCCATCCGTGGCCGACCGCGTCTGCCTGCCCGGCTTAGCTCTCGCCGCGCCCGCATCATCGCGTTGCTGGGCCTGCTCGGCCCGGGCCTGATCGCCGCAAACGCCGGAAACGACGCCGGCGGGATTGCGACCTACTCATCGGCCGGCGCCAAGTACGGCTACAGCGTGCTGTGGATCATGGTGCTGATCACGGTCTCGCTGGCGATCGTGCAGAAACTGGCCGCGCGCATGGGCGTGGTCACAGGCAAGGGCCTGGCCGAGCTGATTCGCGAGGAGTACGGCATCCGCTGGTCGGTGCTGGCCACCACAGCCGTGCTGATCGCGAACCTCGGCATCTGCATCTCGGACTTCGTCGGCATCGGCGCAGCCGTCGGCCTGACCGGCGTGCCCGTTCAGGTGTCCGTGCCGTTGGCCGCACTGGCGATCTGGCTGATCATCGTGCGCGGCTCATACCGCTCGGCTGAGAAGACCTTCATCTGGTTCACGATCCCCTTCTTCGCCTATCCCATCGCCGCGATTCTCGCCCACCCGCACTGGAGCACGGTCGGCACGCAGATCGTCCAGCCGCACATCATGTCCAGCTCGCCCTACGTGCTGCTCGTGGTGGCGCTCGCGGGCACGACCATCACCCCATACATGCAGCTCTATCTGCAGTCGGCAGTGGTCGAGCGCGGCGTCCGCGAGGACGAGTTGCCCCACGAGGAACGCGAGGCTGTCCTGGGCGCCGTGTTCGCGAACGTGATCGCCTCCTTCATCATCATCGCGACAGCAGCGACGCTCTACACGCACGGCATCCACAGCATCTCCTCGGCGGCCGAAGCGGCGCGTGCGCTGAAGCCCTTCGCCGGCCGCTACGCGGAGGTGCTGTTCGGCGTCGGCCTGCTCGGTGCGAGCCTGCTGGCCGCAGCGATCCTGCCGATCGCCACCTCCTACGTGGTCTCGGAGTCGCTCGGCTATGAGAAGGGCGTCGGCAGGCGTCGCCAGGAGGCTCCCGTGTTCGTGAACATCATCACGGGGATGATCCTGATCAGCGCGTTCGTCGCGATGATCCCGAACGTCCCGGTGATCTCGCTGCTGGTGGGGGTGCAGGTCGTCAACGGCCTGCTGCTGCCCATCAACCTGTTCTTCATCTGGCGCCTCTCCCGATCCGCCGATGTGATGGGCGAGCGCCGGAGCAGCCCCTTCCTCGACGGCGCCGCCGGCATAACCGTGCTCGTCACCTCGGCCCTGTCGATCGTGCTCGTACTCGTAACCCTGCTGGCGCTGTAGATCCTCGACTCGGCCGCTGCGTGCACCCGCCCGGTGCCGGCGCCCCCGCTGCTAGCCCGAGGCCGCCGGCTGGCGGTCGCGCTCGAGCAGCAGCGCGGCCCCGATCGCACCGCCGAGGTCGCCCAGCGCTGCCACATGCACGTGCGGCGGACGCCAATCGGCGAACAGGTGCGGCAGCATCTCGGCGGCGATCCGCTTGGCGTAGGGATGCCCGAGCCTGATTCCCAGCCCACCGCCGATGATCACCCCTTCGACGTCCAGCACGTTGCACGCCGAGGCGATGCCGGTGCCGAGCGCCCTGACGGCGCGGTCGATGATCTCGGTAGCCATCTCATCGCCCTGCTCCAGCGCACGCATCCAGATGCCGCTCGTCAACCGTGTCCGTTCGCGCTGCTCCATCAGCTTGAAGAGGTCGGTCTTCCTGCCCTCCTGCATCAGTTTTCGCGCATGTTTTTCCATCGCGGCGCGCCCGGCGTAGGCCTCCATGCAACCCACGCGCCCGCAGGTGCAACGCGCGCCGCCCATCTTCACGACCAGATGACCTATCTCGCCGGCGGCGCCGCGCCCGGTCCACGCCCGGCCGTCGAGGATCAGCCCCCCGCCGACCCCCGTGCCCCAGAACACGCCGAGCAGCGAGGAGTAGATCCGCCCGGCGCCCAGCTTGAACTCGGCGTCGGTTGCGACCTGAACGTCGTTGTCCACCTTGACCTCACATCCGAGGGCTGCTTCGAGCGTCGCCGCCACCGCAAACGTTCCCTCCCATCCGGGTAGATTGCCGGCCCCGGAGACGCTGCCGTCATCGATGACCCCCGGCGAGCCGACGCCGACCCCCGCGAGCGTCGCCGGCTCCACCTCGGCGGCCTTGGCGGCGTCGCGGAGCGCAACCTCCATCTCCTTGACGACATCGGCGGGGCCACCGGAGGTCGGTGTGGGCCGGCGGGCAGAGCCGAGAACGCTGTGGTCCTCATCGACGACGACCGCTTGGATCTTCGTCCCGCCGAGGTCAATTCCACCGTGCAGCGCCATTCGCCTTGATCATCGCAGACGCGACGGTGGCTGCACGGCGTTAGATAAAGCGGAAAGCCAGCGCACTTTAGGAGATTTTATCCCCACTTGCAGGCTTTCTTCGTAGGTTATTACGGGGTCGCCACAGTATTAATCCGAGCGATATGACAGAACGCACCAGAGCATCCTGGCCCGTATACCTGCTGGGAGCTCTCTGCGCCGGTGCGATCGCAGCTGCCGTCCTGCTGGTGGGCCCGGCGTCGGGCAGCCAGACCGCCCAGAGCCGCACGGCCACGGCCCAGAGCGGCGTGGTCCAGTCCACCGTGTCCGGCAGCGGCAACGTCCAGGCCGCAAGCCAGCTGAACCTCGGCTTCAAGACCAGCGGAACGGTCACCCACATCTATGTCACCCAGGGTCAGCAGGTCGCGCAGGGTCAGCTGCTTGCCACGCTCGACCCGCAGAGCGCCGAAGTGACGCTCGAACAGTCGAAGGCCACGTTGCAGTCTGCTGAAGCCAACCTCGCCAAGGAGGAAGAAACCGACGGCGAAAGCTCGAGCGGCCAGACCGCCAGCGGCTCGAGCGCCGGCAACGCCACGGCCGCAACGGCCTCGGTCAAACCCGCCCGCGCCTCGGAGATCGCGACCGCCGCCTACGCGGGGCCCACCACGCCCCCGAGCGGGCCGAGCGCGACCACGCCGGCAACCACGCCCACCGGCACAACGCCCGCCGCGACCACGCCGACCACCACCACAACGCCCACGACCTCGCCCACCACGACCACCCCCACGACGACCAGGAAAACGACGGCCACCGCGCCCAAAAGCACCTCCCCGAGCAATAGCACCACCAGCAAGCAATCCAAAGAAACGAGCTCCAAAACGACCTCAACCCCGGCCTCGTCGAGTACGACCGTGAGCTCGGCCACGCGCGAAGCCAACCTCGCATCCGCAAGGGCGGCCGTCAAGAGCGACAAGCTGACGGTGCAGGGCGACGAACAGGCCGTGCAGGACACGAAGCTGGTCGCGCCCGAGGACGGCACGATCGTCTCACTGTCTGGCCAGGTCGGAGAAACCGTGTCCGGGAGCGGCACGACGAAGGCTTCGAGCAGCAGCTCCTCCGGCGGATCGGGTTCGAGCACCGCCGGCGCGGCCGGGGCCTCCACGGCCGGCGCCCGCTCGACCACCGGCTCTGCGAGCACAACCGGCTCCTCGAGCTCCTCGAGCTCCTCAAGCTCCGCGTTCGCAGTCCTCTCAGACCTCAGCTCGATGCAACTCGTGGTGCCGCTGAGCGAGTCCGAAGTCGGCAACGTCAAGGTCGGCCAGATCGCCACCGTGACCGTCGAAGCGCTCGAAAGCGGCAAACTCGCAGCCCACGTCAGTGAAGTGGCGATACTTTCCACGAGCACCAGCGGCGCCGTGAGCTACGACGTCACATTTCAGCTCGACCAGATGGAAACCGGCTTGAAACCGGGAATGAGCGCGACCGCCGAAGTTGTCGTCAAGCAGGCCGAAGGGGTCAACGTCCCGACCACGGCGATCACCGGCGGGTCGGTGACGGTGATCGAAAACGGCAAACAGGTACGCAGGCGGGTCGTGACAGGTCTGAAGGGCAACAGCTCTACGATCATCCTCAGTGGTTTGAAGGCAGGAGAAAAGGTTGCGCTGCCGGTCGCGACGAGCACCAGCAGCACGTCCGGCACACGCGGCGCCGGTACGAGTAAAGCCGGAGCTCTCGGCGGCGCAGGCGGCCTCGGCGGCGGTGGCGGCCTCGGCGGGGGCGGAGGCGGTCCTGCCTTCTTCCGGGGCGGCGGCTGATGGTTCGCCCCTTTCGCGCGCGCCCCGAGATCAGAGCACGCGTCCCGCGACCGCGCCCGCTCGTGCACAGCACGGTCTCCCGCGATGGCGCTGAGGGCGCCTCGGCGCGCCCGCAACGACCGGTCATACAGGTGCACAACGTCACCAAGACCTACGAGCTGGGGCAGATCCGCGTGCGAGCGTTGCGCAGCGTCTCGTTACGCATCGACTCCGGTGATCTGGTGGCGATCATGGGCAGCTCGGGCAGCGGCAAGAGCACGCTGATGAACATCCTCGGCTGCCTGGACATACCGACGAGTGGTCGCTACCTGATCGATGGCGTCGACGTCAGCCAGATGGACGAGGACGACCTCTCCGACCTGCGCAACCGCAAGATCGGCTTTGTCTTTCAGAGCTTCAACCTCGTTCCGCGCACCAGCGCGCTGGTCAATGTGGAGCTGCCGCTCGCCTACGCCGGGCTGAGGGGCGCCGCGCGACGAGACCGCGCCGAACGCGCATTGCAATCGGTGGGAATGGCCCATCGCATGCAGCATCAGCCGGCGGAGCTCTCAGGTGGCCAGCAGCAGCGGGTGGCGGTCGCACGCGCGATCGTGACGAACCCATCGCTGATCCTGGCTGACGAGCCGACCGGCAACCTGGACTCGCACTCCAGCGAGGACGTGCTGCGGATCTTTGCGCGCCTGAACGAAGAAGGACGGACCGTTGTCCTGATCACTCACGAGCCCGACGTCGCCGAACAGGCCAAGCGGGTTATCCGCCTGAGCGACGGCGAGGTCGTGGAGGACCGTCGCCTGCTCGGCGTGGACGACCCCCCACCCGTGGTCCAGGGCCAGAAGACATCCCACCCGGCGATCGACGCGAGCGTCGCGCAGGTGGGGCCATGATCGGCCGCGAGACGCTGCGCATCGCTTGGAGCGGAATCACCGCGAACAAGCTCCGCTCCGGCCTGACGATCCTCGGCATGACGATCGGCGTCGCCTCGGTGATCGTCCTGATCGCCGTCGGCAACGGCTCCTCCAAGGCCATCCAATCACGCATCCAGAGCCTCGGGACCAACGTGCTGGTCGTGATGCCCAGCGGCGGCTTTCGCGGCGGCGCACGAGCGAGCACCACGTCGAGCGTCTCGCTGACCAAGCAGGACGCCGAAGCGCTCCAGAATCCCAGCCTGGCTCCGGACATCAAGAGCGCCTCGCCGGTGGTCAACGCTTCGAGTGTGCAGCTGGTCTACAACGGCTCGAGCTACGAACCATCGTCGTTCGTGGGCACCACGCCCTCATATCTGACTGCTCACGCCTATACGGTCAAGGAAGGCGCCTCCTTCACCTCCGCCGACGTCAGCCAGCACAAGCACGTCGCGGTGATCGGACAGACAGTGCTCCAGGAACTGTTCGCCGGGCAGAGCGCCGTCGGCGCGAACATCAAGGTCAACGGCAGCAACTTCGAAGTGGTCGGCGTGCTGGCCTCGAAGGGAACCAATGGCGCGACCAACGAGGACGACGTGGTGATGGCCCCGATCACGACCGTGCAGGACGCGCTGACCGGCCCCGGCGCCGTCGACTCGATCACGGTCGAGGGCAAGTCCGAGTCAACGCTGAACACCGCGGAAGCGGAGGCCACCCAGATCATCGAGGAACGTCACAAAATCACCGACACCACCGAACCGGGCTTCAGCGTCCTGAACCAGGGCTCGCTGCTTGAAACGTCCAGCTCGACCAGCAGCGTGTTCACCACGCTGCTCGGCGAGGTGGCGGCGATCTCGCTATTGGTCGGGGGGATCGGCGTGATGAACATCATGCTCGTCAGCGTCACCGAGCGCACCCGCGAGATCGGCATCCGCAAGGCGATCGGCGCGAGGCGCTCGGACATCCTCACGCAGTTCCTGACCGAGGCCGTGCTCGTCTCGCTGATCGGCGGCTTCACCGGCGTGTTCGTCGGCGTGCTCGGCAGCCAATTTGAAATTGCCGGAGTGCACCCCGAAGTCGCCACCTACTCGATCTTCCTCGCCTTCGGCGCGGCGGCGCTGTCCGGCCTTTTCTTCGGCACCTACCCGGCGGCCCGCGCCGCCTCCCTGCGACCGATCGAAGCGCTGCGCTTTGAGTGAGTCACCTTCCCCCCACGAGGAGCCCCTCATGCCCCACGAAGAGCCAACCACCCAGGACATCGCTGCCGCGGACACGCCTGCCCAGGACACGCCTGCCCAGGACACCGCGGTTCAGGCGCCGCAGCGCCAGGTCTATGAGCCGGCCATGGCACAGGAAGATGACTGGCTTCAGGAGGACGAAGAGCTGCCCCGCCGGCCGCGCAGGCGCCTGCTCAGCCCCGTCCCGCTGGCTCTCCTCGGCGTGCTGCTCATCGCCTGCGGCTTCATCGGTGGCGTGCTCGTCGAGAAGGGTGAAACCTCCTCAGGCGGCTCCTCTGCTGCCACGTCGGGCCTCGCCGCGCGCTTCGCGGCGCTGCGGAGCGCCGGCGCCAGCGGTGCCAGCGGAGCGGGCGGCTCGACAGCCGGTGCCTTCGCAGGCCGCGCAGGGGCGGCGGCAGGAGGCTTGACGAGCGGCAGCGTGGCTTACCTGGCGGGGAGCACGCTGTACGTGACCACGACAGAAGGCAACACCGTCAAGGTCACGACCTCCCCGGCGACGAGCGTGACGAAGACCGTCAAATCGAGCGTCAGCAGCATCCACCCCGGTGAAACTGTGACCGCGACCGGCGAAACCGGCGCCAGCGGCACAGTCAGCGCGGAATCGATTCGCGTCGGTGCGGGCGGGGGCGCGAGCGCGTTGTTCAGCGGCTCGGGCGCAAGCGGCGGGAGCAAAGCGGGAAGCGCCGGCAGCGCCGGCGGAAGCGAACCGGCCCTGTTCGGGGGCTAGCAGCACAGCCGAGCGGACGTGCGTCCCAATGGAACATCGACAAAGGAGCTTCATGCCTCACATCAACCGAACCAGACGCGTCTCCAGGGGAACGGCGACAGGCGTCGTTGTCCTGCTGCTCGCCAGCCTGGGCCTCGCGGCCTGCGGCGGAACCTCGAGCACCACGTCCACGAGCGCGAACGCGGCCGCCACGAGCGCAACGGGTGCGACGGGCGCCACGGGAAGAGGCGCAGGACGCTTCGCGGCGTTGCGCGAATGCCTTGCCAAGAACGGCATAACGTTGCCCAAACGAACCCCCGGCCAGCGCCCCCAGGGCGGAGCGGGCGGCTTCCTCGGCGGAGGCGCGAGCGGCCCCCAGCTGCCCGCCGGCGTGAGCCGCGCGCAGTATGAAGCCGCTGTGAAGAAGTGCGGCGGTGCTGCATTCGTCGGCGCGGGTGGCCGACTCCGCAGCCCCGCGGCCAAAGCGGCGCTCCTGAAGTTCGCCGCGTGCATGCGCGAAAACGGCGTAAACGTCCCTGAACCGAACACCTCCGGCGGGCCGATCTTCAGCACCAAAGGCCTGAACACCTCGAGCGCGCAGTTCAAAGCCGCCGAGACCAAGTGCCGAAGCGACCTGCAGGGCGCCTTCCAGCGTGGAGGAGCCGGCGGCGGGCCGCCCGGAGCAGGAGGTGGGCCGCCCGGAGCAGGAGGCGGGGCGCCCGGAGCAGCAGGCGAAACCGCAGCGCCGCCCCAGTAGCCGGGCGCCTGGAGCAACCACGAGATCGATGCTCCCCAGGCCGGCGCCGAGTGCGGCGGCCTGGGGCGTCCGTGGGATCCGCCCGCGGACGCTCGGTTTACCTAGTGGGTCGGATCGGCGATTGCCGATGAGCTCGGCTTGGTGTCGACCTTCGGGGCCGGCAGCGCGGCGATGCGCGCGAGCAGCTGTTCCCACTGGGCTGCGCTCAAATCGCTGCTCACAGCGAGAGGCGAAGGTGCGCTCTGACCGGCGCCCGCGGAGTGGGCGACCGTGGCCTGACTCGCGGCGGGCGTGGCGGCGATGCGCGGGGACACGGGCGAGAAGTCAAGCTCGATGTAGGCGCCGTGGTCGTGGCGGGCGACGGTCCTCGAGTTGTGGGGGTAGTGCATGAGGCTGACGATCTGGCGGGGGACAAACTCACCCCTGAGCGTCAGCAGCGTGCGAATGGTCGTGTCGGTGATCGAGCCCGAGCCCTGGTGTCCTGCGATCGGCACGCCGTTGATCTCGGAGATGGCAACGGCGTCACCGAGGTGATCGGCCGGCGCGTAGCCGGAGATGTCGTAGCTGCCATCACCGCAGCGCAGCGTGCCCACCGTCGGCTTCAGTCCGCTGCGCGAGAGAAATGCCAGCACCGCGAGCACGCGCTGATCGATATGTCCGGAGTTCACTTCGTGGCGTGAGCACGCCGACATGACGATGCCCGGATCGGACAGAACCTCCCGCTCTAGCTGGCTCTTGGAGAGCAGGAACACCTCGTTAACGGTGGCGCCGAGCAGTTTCGATTCTCCCTTCGCACCCTGCGGGTGGAGCGCCGCCTCGAGCTGCACCCAGTTCTCGAGGATCGCCCGCGGATCTACCGTCGTCGGGTCGCCAGCCGGTTGGATCGCGAAGCGCAGGTGACCGTCCTTCGCGCCACGCGGCATGCGCACGCGGCCCAGAACGGTCCCCTCGGCCACCACAGATCCGCGCCGCAGCGGCTGGCGATGACCTGCGGCGATCGATCGTCTGGAAGCCGCCAGGGCCTGGCTGGCGGCGCTCGCCGCAGCGGCAATCGCGTCGGGGTTGCCGGGATGGGCGAACAGGCGAACCTTGCCCATTCCGGGGGGCGCCGATTCGGCCGAGCCGGCCGGGATCGAGTCCTGAGTTGGCGCGCTCTGGCGAGCCGCCGTCTTCACCTGCAGCGTGAGCGGCAGCGGACTCCCTGCCGTGGCGGGCTGCGAGGGCGCCGCTTCATGGCCAGTCGTGCCGGCGATCGGTGCCTTTGCCGGTGCCGGGGGAGCCATGGGAAGAACGTAGGTCGGGGCGATGCTGCCAAGCCCGGCGTAGGTGAAGACATCGCCGTAGAGATCGCGCAGGACTATGTACCTCCCGAGCTTGCGAGAGCTGCCGAGCTTCATGACGCGACCGTCCTGCACCGCCACCACCTTGGCGTTCGGAGCGCTCACCAACTCGACCAGCCGCGGGGGCGGGGCGGTCGAGGCGGCTTTTCCCGTGCCTACGGCAGCGGCCACCGCCGGCTCGGGAGGAGCCGAGGATCCGGGCGTTGCCGGGCTCTGCGTCGCCGCGCCGGCCGCAGCGGCGGGCGCCAATGGGCTCTGGGCGCCGGTCGACCCCGTCGCGCCGGTCTGTCCCTGAGGCGGAGCCGGCACCGCGTTTGCGGTCGCGCTCGAGGGGGTCGGCAGCGGAGCGCTCCAGGCGAGCTGTTTGCCCGTGACCGGCAGGCGATCGTCGACCAGGCCGGTCAGCGTCGCGATCACGGACTTCGGATAGGTCGAGATCAGTTTGGCGCGCAGGAGCACCGATTCGGCGTATTCGTTGGAGTGGTTGTAGGCGAGGATCGCGCCGCGCAGGTCCGTCGCCGCACCGGCGGCACGCAGGTAGCGCGCGGCCGCGAAGATCGCGTCGACCGGGTTATACGGGTCGGCGTAACCGGCGTTCACCGCGTCCACGCCATATCCGGTCCACGTCGAGGGCTCGAACTGCATCCACCCCACCGCTCCCGCCGTGGAGACCGACTGGTCCGAGCCGTAGTCGGTCTCGATTTCGTTGATCGCGGCCAGTATCTGCCAGGGCACCCCATACTGCACGGCAGCCGCCTGGTAGATGGGCAGCAGGAACAGCGGTATGCGGTAGAACGCGAGCGCCTGAGCGGATGCGGCCGATGAGGCCAGCTGTACCGCCGCCGCTTCGGCCTGTGCCGCGACAAGCTGGGGCGGCATCGCCACGTTGTTGGGACCGGACAGCACACCCTTGGCACCGGTGGCCCCCTTCCCGCCCTTGGCGCCCTTGGCACTCCTCGCCCCGGCCTTTGACCTGGGGACCTTCCCCTTGACGTGGGTGGCCGTGACGTTGCGTTTGGCTCGTTCGGCCGCGGTCGTCCTCTGCTTACGCTGCAGCACGATCACGGCGGGCTGTGGCGCGGCGCTCTGCGATGCCCCGGTCGTCGGGCCGGTGGTTTGCGGGCCCGTCGCACCCGACGGCGCCGGCGGCGGCGCCGTCGCGGTGGTTGTCGGTGTCGTGGAAGAGATGCTCGAGGGCTGCCCCGCGGTCGTCTCCTGCGGGCCCGAGGTCGTCGCCGGGACCGCGGTCGCGTCCGCGGCGCCGGTCGCTCCGGAGGGCATCACCGCGGCGACCGCCCCCGGGGCGAGAGGTCCGCTCAGACTCGCCGCGGTCAGCCCTCCGCCGGCGAGCGCGGACAGCACCGCGCGCAACGCCCGTCGGCGGGAACTGTTCATTGGCGGCCTGCGCCCGGGTTGGCTATCTCGCGGTGATCCCATGGTCGTGGTCGGCGCTGCAAGCCCACGCTCGCGAGATACGCCCACCGAGGCTCTTATCGGCAGCCACGCGGAAAGCCGTAAAGGGTTCATAATCCGGCCCCGTCGCGGCGCCGGCCGGCGCTATCTCACTGCGCCTTTCAGGATCCGAGCCGACGCGATAACCTGCGGGCTGTGGAAACCATTTTCTCCGTCACGCAGGTCATAATCTCGGTGATCGTGATCTTCCTGGTGCTGATGCACTCGGGCAAGGATTCGGGGCTCTCCGGTGCGTTTGGTGTCGGTACGGGTACGGGCCCGCTCGGCGGCGGCTCGATGGTTGAGCGCAACCTCAACCGCTGGACGATCTTCTTCGCGCTGCTCTTCCTCGCGAACGCGATCCTGCTGCTCAAGGCCCCCTGGTCCTGAACTACTCGCCGGCTGAGGCCTCGATCCGGTTGAGGATCTCAACGGCTTCGGTTCGCAGCGCGCCGTCCACGGCCTCGTAGTCCTCGCGCGAGAGCTTCCCCGTGCGGTAATCGAGCTCGGCGTCGCGGATCTCGCGGTACTTGGCCTCCCGTGCGACCTCCAGCTCGTGGCGCTCGGCAGATTCCGGCTCGAGCTGCTGTTGCGCCGCTCCCCCGGCCGGCGGGCGATTGGCGTTCCGCAGCGGGGCGCTCACGACGAAGATGACTCCGGCGATCAGCACCAGGGCGATGAGCACGATCAGCACGCTCATCGAGCGACGAGAGGGATCGACGGATTCATCCGGTTCGGGCGCCCCGGTGCGATCTTGCCATGACGACGCTCAGGCGCGGGCCAGGCCGTGGGCGGCCCGAGCGCGCGAGCGCATGCTGACGCGGCGACGGACGGCGCTGGGGGCCGGCCAGATCGCGATCAGTCCTCCTCCAAATACGATCAGACCGCCGATCCAGATCCACATCACGAGCGGCGAGACGATGAAGTGGAACTGGGCTTGCGGGGGATGCTGCAGATAGGCCCGCGCGAGGTAGCCGATCGCCACCACGGCGTCTTCCGGTGGCAGCGTGCGGTTGCCGATCTTCACGATTCTCTGCAGGGCGGGCGTTTCGATATCCGGCTCGATCGCCGTCCACACGTCGCGCGTCACGCCGCCGTCGAGGGCGACGTGGCTGACCGGCTGGCCCCCGATCAGGCTGCCGACCGATCCCTGGCTGGCTTCCTGAGAGGCGTAATAGCCCTCGCTCGGCAGCAGCGTGGCGACATGGTGCCCGTGCTTGGTCACATCCAGCACCGCGCCGAGGCTCAGGGTCGAGCCGGTGTGAGCGGCGTCGTACTTGGGGGTGACCGTCGCGGTGGGACGGACGTAGCGGACGGTGTAAGCGCCCACGCGCGTTGACTGGCCCGGTGAGAGGCCCAGCTCCGATGCGTGCTGGAAGGACGAGGAGGCGGCGACCCCGATGAACAGGACCGCGATGCCGATGTGCACGATGTAGCCGCCATAGCGCCTGCGGTTGCGCCGAACGAGCGCGAGCAGCGCTACCGGGGCGGCCTCGTTGGCCATCGCGCGCCGCGCGCGCACGCCGCGGAAGAACTCCTGCCCGATGCTGGCGAACACGAACGCGCCGCAGCAGAACATCGCAATCGCGAACGGCTTCTGCTGGACGCCGCTAGCGAGAAGCACCGCGAGCGTCAGCAGCGCCACGAGCACCGGCGCCAGGAAATTGCGCCGCGCGTTCGCGAGCGTCGCCCGCCGCCAGGCGATCACCGGCCCAATGCCGCTGAGCAGCACCAGAACGAGCGCGAGGGGAACCGTGTAGCGGTCGAACCAGGGCGGACCGACCGAGGCTTCCTGGCCGGTGAGCGCCTTGGAGATCAGCGGGAAGTAGGTACCCCAGAAGATCACGAAGCAGAGACCGACGAGCACCAGGTTGTTGGCCAGGAAGATCGACTCCCGCGACAGCAGCGAATCGAGCCGGTGCTCGGAGCGCAGCATGTCCCGACGGGAGACGACGAGGTAGATGGAACCGGCGATCAGCACCCCGATGAGGGTCACGAAGGGAACGCCGAGGGTCGCGCCGCCGAACGCGTGGATCGAGTTGAGAATCCCGCTGCGCACCAGGAACGTGCCCATGATCGCCAGCGTGCCCGTGGCGAGCACCAGCGAGACGTTCCAGACCTTCAGCATCCCCCGTTTCTCCTGGATCATCAGCGAGTGCAGGAATGCCGTGCCCGTCAGCCACGGCATCAGCGACGCGTTCTCGACGGCGTCCCAACCCCAGTAGCCGCCCCAGCCGAGCTCAGAATATGACCAGCGGGCGCCGAGCAAGATGCCGATGCCGAGGAACAGCCACGCGGCGAACGCGAAGCGACGGATCGCCCTGATCCACTCGGCGTCCACCCTCCGCGCGAGCAGAGCGCCCATGCCGAACGCCAGGGGAATCGTGCAGAGCGTGTAGCCGGAGTAGAGCATCGGCGGGTGGATCATCATCGTCGGAAAGCGCAGCAGCGGATCCAGCCCAACCCCTTCGGCGGGCGCCGGCCTGGTGGTGGCAAACGGGGTTGCGTAGAAGACCATCAGCGAGACGAAGAAACCACCGAAGCCGAGCAGGATCGCCGTTGCGTAAGCGGCCACGTCGCGCATGCGCTTGCGCGTGAGAAACAGCGCAAGGCTCGCCCACAGCGACAGCAGCCACGCCCACAGCAACAGCGAGCCTTCCTGCGATGACCACACGGCGGCCGCCCGGTAGAACGCCGGGGTCGTGCGGCTGGAGGTGTCGGCGACGGTGTTGAAGGCGAAGTCGTTGCGCAGAAAGGCGATCTCGAGGATCACGAATGCGACCGTCAGAATCCCAGCCAGCGCATACACCGACCGGCGCCCCGATTCGGAGAACTCGACACGTCCGCGGCGCACGCCATACAACGAGGCGCCGATGCCGTAGGCGCACACCGCGAGCGCGAGCAGCAGGCAGAGCCGTCCGAGGCCCGCCATCTAGCTGTTCTGCTTCTCGCTGGGTGGAGCGGTCTTGTACTTCGACGGGCACTTCGTGATCAGCGAGTCGCGTTCGCCGACGAATTGGTCGCCCTGCTTCTCCACGGTGACGATCACCTCGCGGCCTTCGCGAAACGGATCCGGCACGGTGCCGGTGTAGTCCAACGGGATCGTGGTTCCCCCCACTCGGTCCTCGACACCGAAGTGAAGCACCGCGCCTTCGCGGTGAACCGATCCCTGAACGACCGTGCCGGTCAGCTGGTAGCTGCGGCCAGGCTGCGCCTCGTGGACGAGCTGAGTGGGGCTGAGAGCCGGGCTGGCGGCACTGAAGCTGGTGTAGATCAGTGCGCTGGCCAGCACTACGGCCGCGCTGAGCGCTACCACCAGGCGCACCGTTCGCTTGCGCGCGGGGTTCATCGCCGCCAAGTATCTCAGACCCCCGGCTTCGCCGTTGCGGTCTCCAGGCACCACCGATCAGAGGCCAAATAGAAGGTTCGGCCAGGAAATAGTGCTTGCAGAGCGAAACCTTCGCGCGTGAGCCGAGTCTTTACTCCTAGACGATGAGAGCCGGCAGCCGAAAACCCCTCCGCGAGCGCATCCCGCGCTCCCTGCGCGAACGCCGCCACGCACGCGGGAGCCGCAGCCGGACAACCGCAAGGACAAGCGGCCAGCCCGCGAGGGTCACCACACAGCCAAGATCAGCCGTGCCGGCACACTGCGATCCAGCCGTACAGCGCGTGCGCGAGGCCGGCGGCCCCCTCGATCGGGCGTCCTACAGCTGCGAGTGCGGATTCGTGTTCCTGGCTCCGGTGTCCACCACCGTGAAGTGCCCGCACTGCGATACCGGCCAGGCCTGGTAGCGGGCCGAGCCCGCTTGCGCGGCACTCATCAAGCCGGAATTCCTCTGCATCCGCTTGTCAGTTGTGCATAATCTCGATACACTTACTAAGTAATGGTTCCCGATAGGCGCTTTTCTCCGTCGCAATGCGACGCCCAGACTGGTAGCCTGATCAGTGTCGCCTCAGCGTGGGCCGGCGTGATCGGACGATGTAGACGTACCTGACGCTTCGTATCTCCTCCCCCCCGGGGAGGGTGGCAACTCCCTCCTCAGGCTTTCTCAACGGTTGGGCTTGGCTTGCGGGCTGCCCGATCACAAATCATCCGACCAGCCCCAGGAAGGGAGCTCCCCAATGGCGAGGATCATCGTTACCCCAGATCAGAATGTCCCAGGCGCCGCACCAGTGTTGCTCGACGAGAGCGTCTATTCAGTGCACCTCAGTACAGGCCATGCGGCCATGCAGCTGATCGAGCGGCTCAGCTGGGCGCTGAGCGACGCGGAGGCGATCGAGCGCGCACGGCCCAATCGGATTCCGCGCAGACGCGCGCGCAACCGCCGCGCCGGCAGCGGGCGTACGCAGGGCGCTCCACCCCGCCAGCCGCTCAAGGCATAGGCGGCTGAAGTGCGCAAAGTGGAACGGGGCGCTGGACTCGGATTAGGCGCGAGGACACCGAGGAAGAGATGTCCCCGCGCCCGCTCCGGCGCGTTTGGAGGGTAGGAGCCGACCTCCGCGCTGCCCCTGGACGGCCACCGGGAGGAGTCGGTCGCACGTCCAAGCTCTTCACAACCCGCGCCCGCCGCGGGTTGCGCTTCGGATCCTGTGCTGCCGAGCGCCATGTTTTGCGTCCCTGACGACCTGCTCCGCGCGCCCGGGGGCCGGAACGCGGGGGGCCGGAACGTCGTCGCCGCGTGCGGCCGCGTGGCACATCGCCACGGAGAACGTGAGGACCGCCAACCAGATGCTCGGAATCAGTATCGGAAGCACGTGACCACCGAGATGGGCTGTGGCCTGCACTCTCGCCGAACAAATCCGCCGGGCAAGCTCGTGGCAAGCATCTCGCATCCCTTCAAAACGAGTGACTGCACGGACCAAAGGCCTGCGGCCACCGTGTGACCGCGAACGAGCTCCGCTCTCAGAGGCGCAATCCCAACCGTGGCCAATGGCCGCACGTCGGGGATCGCTGTACGCCAAAGATAGCCGAAAGCGCGGCGGCATGTGAAGAGGCCTCTCGCAACTTTTCGCCGCTCGTTGCGGAATCTTGTGAACGCTCATCGGGCTGATCCCAATAATTTGACTTCGGTGAGCGTGCACGCCGAGCCCGTACAGGCGCCGCGGCTTGACCGTCGCGGGCGCCTGAAGTACGATTTCAGCGCGACAGACAAAGCCACGGACCCACGGACGGACAGGGCTTCGCGAGCCCTCCCACCAGGAGCAGCAGAAGTGAACGAAGTGAGCGCGAAACCTGCCGCCGGCGACGACGTTCCGCTCGCGGGCGGACATCTCCTAGCAGCCATCTCCACGAGCATCGTGGGCATCCTGCGCGAGCACTATGGCCGCGGGCCGATGAAGGCCAAGACCTACGCGATCGACGACATCATCGTGGTCGTCATGCGCGGCAGCGGCTTCACGGCGCTCGAGCAGACGATCATGGACAGCGGCGAGCCCGATCGCGTGATCGCAATGCGCGAGGACTTCCAGCGCGTCATGGCCAAGAGCTACAGGGAGACGATCGAAGAGTTGACGGGCCGCAAAGTTCTTGCGTTCCTCAGCCAGGCCCACGTCGAGCCGGACATCACGATGGAGATCTTCTTCGTCGATGGCCCGCTCGAAGGCTTCGGCACCGTCGAGATCCACGAACCCGAATAGCCCTCCCCTGCTGCTTGCGAGCGAGGTCCGCTACCGAGCGTTGAATCCGCCGCCGGGCTGCTACTTGATGTGCATGCCCGAGATCGCCCGTGCGATCACGAGCTGCTGGATCTCCGCGGTGCCCTCGAAGATGTCGTAGATCTTCGCGTCGCGGTGCCAGCGCTCGACGGGGAACTCACGGGTGTAGCCGTTGCCGCCCAGGATCTGGATCGCGCGCTCGGTCACCCAGACCGCGACCTCGCCGGACTTCAGCTTGCTCATCGAACCCTCGGCGTTCTCGAACGGAACTCCGTTGCGGCCCATCCAGGAGGCGCGCCAGACGAGCAGGCGGGCCGCGTCGATCTCCATCTTCATCCGCGCCAGCGTGAACGCGATCGACTGGTTCTCGATGATCTTCCTGCCGAACTGCTCGCGCTCCTTGGCGTACTCCAGCGAGTACTCATAGGCCGCGCGCGCGATACCCAGCGCCTGGGCGCCGACCGTGGGCCGGGAGCTCTCGAAGGTCGCCATTGCAGCCTGGGACTTGCTCCTCTTTCCCTCGCGCACCCTCGCAAGGCGGGCATCGAGCTTGTCCTTGCCCCCGAGCACATAGCCGGCCGGGACGCGGCAGTCATCAAGGAACACATCGGCGGTGTGCGAGGCCCGCAGACCGTGCTTTGACACCTTCGTGCCCTGCGAAATGCCCTCCGCTTCGCTCATCGGCACGACGAACGCGGCGTGGCCGCGGGAGCCGAGCTCGCGATCCACCGACGCGATCACCACGTGCACATCGGCGATGCCTCCGTTCGTGGCCCACGCCTTCTGGCCGTTGATCACCCATTCGTCCTTGGCCTCGTCGAACTTGGCCGTCGTGCGCACGCCGGAGATATCCGAGCCGGCGTTTGGCTCGGAGGCACAGAAGGCGGCGACCTTCAGCTCGTTCTCGGTGCCGAAGCAGCGCGGAATCCACTCGCCGATCTGCTCGCCCGTGCCCTGCCCGAAAATGGCCGCGACAGCCAGGGAAGTTCCCATGATCGACATGCCGATGCCAGCATCTCCCCAGAACAGCTCCTCGTTCACCAGCGGCAGGCCGAGGCCTGTGGGGTCGGCAAAGAACTGTGCAACGCCTTCGAAGCCGTACAGGCCGATCTTCGCCGCCTCCTGGATGATCGGCCAGGGCGTCTCCTCGCGCTCGTCCCATTCGTGGGCGGCTGGGCGAATGACATCCGCGGCGAAGCCGTGAACCCAGTCGCGTATGTCCTTCTGGTCCTGCGTCAGCTCTAGCGAGAAGGTCGTCTCCTGGCCGGCCGAGCTCTGGATCGCCTCGACGGCGGCTTCGGCCGTCTCGGTTGCGTTGGCGCTGGCGACTGAGGATGTTGCTGGTGCTGACATCTGACGGGTCTCCTCGGGGTGGTTAGTTATGCGTGGAAGAAACCTGGAAGTAGCGTAGCCCACGCGTTGGCGGAGTGTCTTTGACGTCCGTCACATTTCTATTATGCGCAGAATTATGCGCGAATCTCGATTGGGACTCGGGTTTCGCTATTGCGCGGCGGACGATCCGCGCGCCGCGCGACCGCCTAGCGGGTCTCCCAGGCTTCCTCTTGGCGCGTCAGCGCGAGCACGTCCTTGGGCAGCTTGCCGGCAGCGACGTTGGCGATGCTCACCTGCTCGAGCACCCCGCGAACGTTGGCGCGCAGCGCGATCCACACCTGCTGCAGCGATTCGGAGGAGCCGACGTATTCAATCTCCTCCGGACGCTGCCCGCGGATCCCGACCAGCGGGCCCTCGACGGCACGGATCACCTGCGCGAGATTGACCTCATCGGGAGGCTGAGCGAGCCAGTAGCCGCCCTCGGGACCACGCTGGCTGCGAACGATCCCCGAGGAGCGAAGCTGCGTGAGGATGTTCTCGAGGAACGAGACCGGGATGCCCTGAGCACGCGCGACATCGTCCACCTTGCGAGGCGAGTCCTGCGCGCTCTCAGCCAACTCCACGACGGCTCGAATCGCGTAGTCGGCCTTCGCCGTGACGTGCATCGGGACATTCTCCCCGAAAGCGCGGCGGATGACGACGCGGCCGCAGAACTTCAGCCTGCTGCCGCCGGTGCCGGGCGGTGGCCCGGCTCCGGCGAGACCCCAGCCGGGGAAAGACGGGCCGCCAGCGGAAGCCCGAGCAGCGATACCGCGCCCATCGCCAGAAACGCCGCGAGCGGCTCGTGGACGAGGACCTGCACCATCAGGGCGATGACCAGCCCGCCCAGATTGCCCGCCATCCAGACGATCGCTCCGGCGGTGCCCGCGGCGTCTCCCGCAAGCCGCTCGGCGGCGGTGAGAACAACCGGAAGAGCCGGCAGCAGAAACAGGCCCATGACGGCGATCACCACGGCGCGGACGCCCAGCCAGGGCACCAGCCCCATCGCCACGCAACCCCCGCAGCTTGCGATCACGACGCCGCGCATGAAGGTCCGTTCCGCGCCCCTGCGGGCTATCACTGGCGGCAGCACCGCGCAGCCGACGATCCCAGCGATAACCATCCCCACGAGCAGCCCGCCGGCCGCGGCTTCCGAGACGCCTTCCGGTTCAAGAAGCGTCTGAAGCCAGGTCGCGAGGGCGACGAATATGCCAAAGCCGAGGAATACCAGCCCGCAGAGGATGCGCATCGGCGTGAGCGCCCACAGAACCCTGGCCGCACCCCTGGCGATCGCCGCGTGCTCGGCCGTACGGCGTCCCGGGCGACGCAGCGCCAGCGCCAGCGCCAGCGCCACGGCGGGTATCGCCGCGAGCACGGCCTCCAGCAGCAACAGGCGTTCCAGATGCCCATGCCCGCCCACGGTCGGACCGAGCACCAGCGCCAGCACGATCCCCACGAAGCTGCCCGCCGAACCCACCGAGATCCCTCCGGCGCGCTGATCCTCGGGCAGGTACTCACCGGCCAGCTTGCTCACCGCGCTGAGCACGACCGGCTGCGCGACCGCAACGGTGATCTGGCCCGCCATCGCCCAGGCAAACGTATCTCCCCCCAGCCGCACGAGTCCTCCCAGCGCCACGAGCACGCCGCCACCCGTCAGCACCGGGCGGAACCAACGATCGAGCAGGATCCCCGCGGGAATCGCGAGCACAACGTACAGCAGGGGGAAGATCTCTGCCAGCCAACCGACGGCGGACACCGACACCCCGTAGAAGCGGGCAGTCTCGGTTGTGATTGCCGCATAGGAGAGCCACAGCACCTGCGTGGCGGCGCACACGAACGCGTAGGCGATGATCACCGGCCAGCCGCCGCGCTTCACCTGCAGGCACCCCGCCGAATCATCGTCGCGCTCCGGTCATGAGCCATTGCGGGGTGCACCCTACCGGTCCATCCGTCTAGACTTCGGTGGCCGTGAGCCTCCGTCTCAAACCCCGCCTGCGGGTTGCCATAGCGCTTGCTGTGGCGGTCGGATTCATCCTCTGCGCGAGCTGCGGACTGGGCGGGGACGGTCTTCTTTGCATGGTGCCCGCGGTGGCGTTGCTCGCGGTGCTTTCTGCTCGCCGCTACCCCGGCGAGCGTCTGCTCGTGCGCCTCGCGGACCGCCGGCCCTCTCGGCGGCCCGCAGCGGCGGCCGAGGCCCGGCGAGCGACGCGCGGGCCAGCAGTGCAGGTGCCGCGCGGCGGGCTGTTGATGGGCTTCGCGCTGGCGGTCCGCCCGCCTCCCGGCTGCTCCGCCGCGAGCTAGGCCGCCCCGCTGACCGCGTGGGACGGCGACTCGCAACCGAGCCCCTGCCCACGCGCACCTGCGAGGAGTCCGACCATGCGTCGTCATATCTATGTTCGTCCGCTGCTGCTGAGCATGCTCGCCGCGTGCCTCGGCGCGATGGCGTTCGCGTCCGCGGCGTCCGCTCATGCACAGCTTCTCGGCACCTCACCGGAATCTGGCCTGACGGTGCCGGCCCAGCCCAAGGAGGTGATCTTCAAGTTCAACCAGAATGTCGGCGGGACGCTCGGGGCCGTGCGCGTGTACAACGCCAACGGCGACGAGGTAGACAACCTCGACGTCTCCCATCCCGAAGGTCAGGAGCACTGGATGGGCGTGGGGCTCAAGGCCGGACTCCCGGACGGAACCTACACCGCGACCTACCGGGTGATCTCCGCCGACACGCACATCGTCTACGGCGGTCTCGTTTTCAACATCGGCCACCCCGGGACGTCACGGACGACCGTCACCGTCGCCGGCCTGATAGGCCGCAACAAGACCGGACAGGTCACGGAGGTCGCCTTCGGCGTCGTGCGCGGCCTCGACTACCTCTCGATCGCTCTGATGCTCGGAAGCCTCGCCTTCCTGATCCTTGCCTGGCTGCCGGCCTTCGCCGCCGTGGCCGGCCCGGAGGGCGAATGGCGGGCGGCCGCGCGGATGTTCGCCGGACGCATCAGATGGCTGCTGATCGTCGCGGTCGTGCTCGGCTTCCTCATCAGCGTGCTCGGCATCCTGCTGCAGGGCGCGAGCGCCGCCGGCGTCTCGCTGTGGACCTCGCTCAAAGACACGGTCCTCGAAAACACCCTTGAAAGCCGTTTCGGGAAGGTGTGGGGCCTGCGGGCGATCGACTGGCTCGTACTCGGTGCGCTGCTGGCGGCCGGCACGGCGCTCGTCCGCAGGACAGAGCGGAGGACGAGCGCGAATGCCTCCGAGACCGATGCCGCGGCGCTCGCCACGCCGCCGCGCTGGCTGCTCGTCCTGATCGGCGTGTGCGCGGCTTACCTGGCGGCGACGCCCGCACTGTCCGGCCACGCGAGCATCCAGAGCCCGACGGTGATCTTCTTCCCCTCCGACGTCCTGCACGTACTGGCTGCGAGCGTGTGGGTCGGGGGGATCGCGTGCCTGCTGTTCGCGCTGCCCTCCGCGACCAAACAGCTCGCCGGTCCAAACCGCAGCCGCCTGCTGCTCGCAACGCTCATTCGGTTCTCACCCGTGGCCCTGACCGCCGTGATCGTGATCGCGATCACGGGGGTGGTGCAGGCCTACATCGACGTGCGCACGCTGAACGCCCTCTTTCACAGCACCTACGGCACGCTGATCATCGTGAAGATCATCCTGCTGCTGTCGCTGATCGGCCTCGGCTGGGTGAACCGCGAACGCGTCATCCCCGCCTTCAAGCGGATCGCCGGCGCCGAGCAACCACCCGGTCAGACCGGACTGCTGGCGCGCCGCACGATGCGGGGCGAGCTCGCGCTGATGCTCTGCGTATTCGGCGTGACCGCCGCACTGATCAGCTACGCGCCGCCAATCGACGCCGCCTCCGGGCCGTTCTCGATAAACACGACCCTCGGGCCGGCCGAGCTCGAGATGACCCTGGAACCGGCCGCGGTCGGGCTGAACACCGCGCATCTCTATCTCATCAACGCCAATACCGGCACCCAGTTCACGGCCACCAAGGAACTCGTCGCCACGGCTTCGCTCCCGGCCAAGGGCATCGGCCCGCTGCCCTTGCGCGCGACCCCCGCGGGTCCGGGCCACTACATCCTCAGCTCGATCGTGCTCAGCCCCGGGGGCAGCTGGGAGATCAAGCTCACCGACCGCGTCTCCGAATTCGAAGCCTACACGCGCACCGTGAAGGTCCCGATCCGATGAGCGCACGCGGTGCTCGAGAGCGGCTCAATTTCGCACTGCTCGCCGGGGTGGCGGCACTGGCCTGCATCTCACTCATGCGCGTTCCAGGAACGGGAGCGGCCCTCGCGTACCTCGCCCCCGGCGTATTCGTGTTCCTGCTGCTCTGGCTGGGTCGTTATCCGGGGCAGAGGGCGATCGTCGCACTCATGCGCAGGGCCCGGCTCCGCCGCGTGCGCGCAGTCAGCATGCGCACCCTTGGCAGGGTGTCGCATTTGCCACGCGGCGGACGGCTGCTGGCCACGGCGCTCGCGGGCCGCGCTCCGCCCCTGAGCGCACGCAGCTGGCCAGGAGCCTCATCGCCCGGCCGTCTCGGACGCTCCACGCACGGGCCTCGTGCGGGGACTCGCAGAACCGGGGCGGCGTTCGACATTCACAGGAAGGAACGACAGCAACATGAGAAGAGCAAACGTCGCGGGGCTGCTCGCAGTAGGAGCGCTAATCGCACCCGCCAGCGCACAGGCGCACATCAGCCTTCACCCCAACACGATCCCGGCGGGCGCCTTCGCGACGCTCGACATACGGGTTCCCGGCGAGCAGGAAGGCGCATACGTCACGAAGGTGGACACGCTGTTCCCTTCGGGGTTCACGGGTGTCGACTATGAAAACGTGCCCGGCTGGAACGCCAAGATCATCGAAACCAAGCTCGCCACACCGATCAAAGAAGACGGGGAAACGATCGACACGCAGGTCTCCCAGATCGTGTGGACGTGGGCCGGGCCGCAGGGCAAGGTGAACAACGGCCAGTTCATCAACTTCCCGCTGTCGCTGGCGATCCCTGACAGCGCCACCGGCAAGGCACTTGAATTCAGGACGGTTCAGACCTACAGCAACGGGCAGATCGTGCACTGGATCGAACCCTCGCTGACTGCAGAACACCCGTCGCCGAGGATCAACGTCACGGCCAAGGGCGGACTGATCGAGGAAGTGGCAGGCGACGAGGCCGGCCCCGAAGCGGGTCAGACAGGGTCAAGCCAGACAACACCCGCGTCCAGCGCGCCCGCCGCGAAGCCGAGCAGCGGCGCAAGCAAGGGCCTGGGGATCACGGCGCTGATCCTCGGCGCGCTGGGGCTGCTGGCCGGCATCGCCGCGCTGATCACCGCGAGGCGATCCCGCACAATGGGGTAGATGGACCTCGAGGATCTCCACAGCCGCCGCGAGGCGCGCCGGCGGGCAATTCGCCGCAGGCGCCGCCTGACGGCCGGCCTGATCGCGGCGGCGGTTGCCGTCGCCGTCGCGGTCATCCTCGCCACCGGCTCAGGTGGCAAATCCGCGACCGTCGCGCAGCGCACGGCCTCCTCGGGCTCGCCCGCCGCTGCACGCTCGGCGGGCGGAACGAGCTCGCCGAGCGCCACGAACACGACCGCGACCGGCGGAGCTCCCGGGACCCAGCCAGTACCGATCCTCACCTACCACGTGATCGCGGCGCCACCCGCAGGAGCCCCCTTCCCCGGCCTGTACGTGACGCCAGTCGAATTCTCCGCCCAGGTGCAGGCGCTGAAGGACGGCGGCTGGCACGCCGTCACGCTCGACCAACTCGAGGCCTACTGGAGGAGGGGCGTGCCACTTGGGCCGGGCAAGCCGGTGGTGCTCACGTTCGACAACGGCTATCAGAGCCAGTACACCCAGGCACTGCCCGTGCTCCGCAGCATCGGCTGGGTGGCCGACGAGAACATCCAGCTCACCGGCCTGCCACCGTCACAGGGCGGCCTTTCACGGACACAGGTGCGCGGCCTCGTGAATGCCGGTTGGGAGCTCGACACCCAGGGGATCAGCCACGCCGACCTGATCACGCTCGATGCCGCGCAGCTACAGGAACAGGTGGCGGTTGCCCGGCGCATCGTCCAGCAGCGATACAACGTGCCCGTTCACTGGTTCTGCTACCCCTCGGGCCACTATGACGCAACGGTGATCGCCGCCGTGAAGGCCGCCGGCTTTACGGGTTCCACGACCGTCGTTTCCGGCTGGGCCCGCCCGCAGGACGACCCCTACCGGCTGCCCCGCCTGCGCGTGCTCGGCGGCACGACACCCTCAGAGCTGCTCGCGCTGATCGCCGCCGCCCGCGACGATCCGCCGGCGCCATCGTCCTACAGCTGAGGCGCTTCTCGCAGAGCGGCGGACGGGGGTCGAACCCGCGACCTCGAGCTTGGGAAGCTCGCGCTCTACCAACTGAGCTACCGCCGCGCTTGCGCAGATACTAC
>Ga0302235_10000416_pt1 | contig 34228 bp, 29 predicted proteins | sample II_Palsa_N3_3_FD_193577 | JGI IMG/M metagenome (GOLD analysis project Ga0302235, IMG submission 193577) | Peat permafrost microbial communities from Stordalen Mire near Abisko, Sweden - II_Palsa_N3_3 | ecosystem: Environmental > Terrestrial > Soil > Palsa > Peat permafrost | place: Sweden...
GGCGGCAACCCGCCGACTGCGAACGCCGCGACCATCGATCTGAGCCAGGCGCAACTTGCCTGGCTAGCGGCCGATCCCATGAACTTCCCCCGCCGGCAGCACAACGCCACCATCCTCCCGGACGGGACGGTGCTAGTAACCGGAGGTACCCGCGGCGGCGGGGCACCCGGTACCGCACAGGCCTTCAACGATCTCGACCCGGGCCAGCCCGTGCACATCGCGGAGCTGTGGGACCCGAAAACCGGGCAGTGGACGATGCTGGCGGCGGAACAGACCGACCGCTGCTACCACTCCACCGCGTTGCTTCTCCCGGACGGCAGGGTGCTCAGTGCGGGCGGCGGTGAGTTCATCCTGAACGAGGGGACGCCGCAGCAGGTGGCGAACAACCCGCAGGACACGCACTACGACGCCCAGGTGTTCTCTCCCCCCTACCTGTTCAAGGGGCCGCAGCCGCAGATCACCTCGGCGCCGGATTCGGTGCAGTACGGCGACACCTTCGAGATCGGTACTGCCCAGCCGGAGCAGATCGCGACCATCAGCTTGATCAGCCTGTCCTCCGTGACCCATTCGTTCAACGCCGGCCAGCGGATCAACTTCCTCCCGGCTCAGGTGACGGGAGGAAGCCTCACGGCGACCGCACCGCCCAACGCGAACGTCTGCCCGCCCGGGCACTACATGCTGTTCCTCGTGAACCTTCAAGGGGTGCCGTCCGTCGCCGAGATCATCGAGGTCTTGGCGCCCGTGGCCGCACCGCCCGAGGCTGCTGCCGTCAGCGCGGCAGCCCCCGCGCGGCAGGTCCCACAGGACGCCTTCGCCCAGCGGGCCACGATACGCGCCGCGGCCAGCGGCACCCGCGTCGTGGCCGGGATCACGGGGACCTGCCCGTATGGCATCGCGGCCTGCTGGGGAGGCGCGAACGAGGCGCTGCGCAGCCTGGCGGGAGTGCAGTATGTTGACCCGATCCCCGATGGGGGCAGCTCAACAGCGACTGTCTACCTGCAAGACGATGGGCTTCCGGCACTGGATCGCTGGGATGATCAATTCCGGCGGATGGTCCACCAGGCCTATGAGCTGCGCGGGGTCGAGGTGACGCTCACGGGGACCATCCAGGCGCGGAACGGCGTGTTCGTTCTGGTCGGGGAAGGCCGCAGACCTTCGGTTCAGCTGGTTCCCCTTGACCCGGGAGGGAAGATCCAGCGGGATCCGGCCACGCAAGGCCCGCAGGCGGCCGACCCGGACGAGGCGGGCGCGTACGGCACGCTGATTCGCTCGGCGCGAGCGGCCGGCGCTCGGCCGCTGACGATCACCGGTCCGCTGCATCAGACGCAGGCCGGCTACCGGCTTCAGGTGCGCCTGGTTGAGTTCTGATCAGCCGGCCCTTCTGCTGCGGCCCACGCGAGTCGGCAATGCTAGTGGAGATGTCTTGTCCGTTCCCTGCGGGCTCAAGTAGTTTGCAGGTAGCAACTAAGTTGCCGGGGTGTTCTGATGGGATCGGGAGGTCCGATGGGTGAGTTCGGGTTGCGGCGAGGCAGGGCGGAGCTGCGGTCCGCCGGGCCGATCACGTTCGGGCCAGCCGGCATCTTGTTCCTGGCCGACAATGCGGCGGCGAAGGTGTTCGCGGTCGATGTCGCGGACCCGGGCCCGGCGGGCGGGTCTGAGCCGTTCGACCTGGAAGACGTCGACGCGCGAGTCGGCTCGTTCCTGGGCTGCGAGCCCGGCGACCTCGTCATCAAGGACATGGCGGTCCACCCGCTGACCCACAACGTGTACCTGTCGGTCCAGCGCGGCCACGGCGAGGCGGCCCAGCCGGTACTGGTGCGGATCGACGGCCTCGACGGCGCGGTCACCGACGTCCCGCTGGATGACGTGCCTGTCGCCGAGGTGACGATCGGCGACGCCCCCGCCGAGGGCGACGAGCGGCTGGACATAACGCTCCCGCTCGGCGACGAGGGCGAGGAACTCCAGGTCGGCGAGCGCAAGATCCGCATCCTGCGGCAGCCGATCCGCACCTCGACCGTGACCGACATGGCTTACGCAGACGGGGCACTGCTCGTCGCCGGGCTATCGAACGAGGAGTTCTCCTCCAGGCTGCGGCGTATCCCTTTCCCGTTCAGCGACGAGGTCGCGGGCAGCAGCCTGGAGATCTTCCATGTCTCGCACGGCAAGTGGGAGACCGCGGCTCCGATCCGCGCGTTCGTGCCCTACGACGGCGGCGCGAGCATCCTGGCCAGCTACACCTGCACGCCGGTCGTGCACTTCCCGCTGACCGACCTCACGGACGGCGCCAAGGCCGTCGGCCGGACCGTCGCCGAACTCGGCGCGGTAAACCAGCCGCTTGACATGGTGTCGTTCCGCCAGGAGGGCCAGGAGTACCTGCTCGTGGCCAACACCGCCCACGGCCTGGTGAAGATCGCCTGCCGGGACATCGACGCCCAGTCGCCGCTGACCGAGCCGAAGGAGCCAGTCGGCGTGCCCAGGGAGACCAAGGACCTGCAGGGCATCCGCCGCCTGGCCAACCTGAACGGCAGCCACGTGCTGGTCCTGCAGTCTGACGACGCCGGCCACCAGCACCTGCGTTCGCTGAAGACCGCGTCCTTGTAGCCGTCGCCGTGACCGAGGTGTCTTGGTCGCGCCGCGGCGATGCTGACTGCATCCGGCTGACGGGCCTGCCCGCCGGCGCAGACGTGCAGGTACGTCCGGGCACGGCCGCCGCGCTGGGCGGGCTGCCGCCCATGGCCGGCCGGCTGGTCCGCGACGGCGCCGGCCTGTGCTTCGTTCCGCGGTTCGCATTTCTTGACGGCACCGCCTATACCGTCGCCGTCGACGGCGCCACCGCCGCGGTCCTGATTCGTGCCCGGCCGGACCGCCCGGCCACGACCGAGGTGACGGCCATCTACCCGACGGCGGCCGAGGTGCCCGGCAACCTGCTCCGGCTCTACGTCTGGTTCTCGGCGCCGATGAGCGAGGGCTACGCCGCCCGGCAGATCCGGCTGGCCGGCGATAGCGGTGAGGTCATCGCCGGGGCCTTGCTGCCCGGCGAGCATGAGCTGTGGGACGCTTCCCGCCGCCGGCTCACCCTGCTGCTGGACCCGGCCCGGATCAAGCGGGGCCTGGCCAGCCACTGGGATGCTGGCTACCCGCTGCGATCGGGTGAGCCATTCCGGCTCGTGATCGACCGCGGTTTCCCGGACGCGCGCGGACGCCCCCTGCGAGCCGGCGCGGAGCGGCGGTACCAGGTCGGCGGCGAAGAACGCCGCCACGTCGACCCCGGCACCTGGATCCTCACGGTCCCGCCGGCCCGGACGTCCGAGCCGGTGCAGGTCACCTTCGGTCGGCCGCTGGATCACGGCCTGCTCGCACGCTGCCTGCAGGTCACCGGGCCGGGCGGCCAGCCGGTCGACGGCACGGCGCGGATCGGCCCCCAGGAACGGTCCTGGCAGCTTGCGCCCGGCCAGGTCTGGGCGCCCGGACCGCACCAGCTCATCGTCGATCCCATCCTGGAAGACCTGGCCGGCAACTCGGTCAGCCGGGTATTCGACCGGGACCTCGCCCGTCCCGAAGACGAGCCGCGGCAGGCCCGGCCGGTCACTCTCCCCTTCCACCCCCGCTGACAGGCCGACCGGCAGGTTACTAGGACGTGAGCTCAGTCGCGACCGCCCACAGTCGTTCGGCGTTACCGGGGTCTACGGCGTAGGGCGCGAGGCCACCGCTGAAGTCGGCGGGCCGCTCGGCGACGATGGGCGACTCGTTGCTGTCCTCGAAGTAGCGGCCCCCGATCCCGTCGAGAAGGGGGGAAGACGCGAGCAGCACCGGGGTAGCCGCGCCCTGCGGCGGCGTCTTGCGCAGTTCGACCGGGGTCCGCAGGCCTCCGGTGTGCTTTTGCAGGTTCGTGGCGATCGCGCCGGGGTTGACCGCGTTGGCGAAGATCCCGTCCGGCAACCATCTGCGGGTCGCTTCGACCGCCAGCAGGATGTCGGCGGTCTTGGACTGACCGTAGGCGGTCCAGGGGTCATAGGGCCGGAACCGGTAGTGCAGGTCGTCAAAGACAACGGGACAGAGCAGGTGCCCGCTAGAGCTGAGCGAGACCACGCGCGCCCCGTGGGCTTTGGCCAGGGCGTCGTGCAGGCCGGCGGTAAGCGTGAAGTGCCCGAGGAAATTCGTCGCGAACTGCATCTCCCATCCTTCGGCGGTGCGGGTCAGCTCGGGCAGCGCCATGATCCCGGCGTTGTTGACGAGGATGTGCAACGGCCCTTCCCAGTCCGCCGCGAACCGGCGGACCGAGGCCTGGTCGGCGAGATCCAGGGTCCTCACGGTGACCGCCCGGTTACCGGCCGACCGGGCGATCTCGTCCGCGACCGGCTGGGCGGCCTGCGGGCGGCGGACCGCCATGACCACCTCCGCGCCCGCGCCCGCCAGGGCCCGCGCGGTCTCGATGCCGATGCCCGACGCGGCCCCGGTCACCACTGCGGTCCGGCCGGCCAGGTCGACCCCGGCCAGCACGTCCGCCGTGGTCGAGGCAAACCCGAACGGCGTCCGGACAAGCTCCGTCATGCTCCCGTCCTCTCCTCTGCTCCCCCTGGATCATGCGGCTCCCGGGAAGCGGCCAGGGCTCTACAAAGAGCGGTACCAGCGCACCCCGTGGGCACGCCACGACGTGCGGCTCCTCCTCCTCGCGCTCTCGCCCAACAGTAGTAGTCCCGACCTTCGCGGCAACCGTCGTAGGAGACGGGCGAGAACGCCCCGCGGCCGTGATCGGCAGATGCCGTGAGGGCAAAGGGCGGGGGGGAGGCCCGGAACCCCTGCCCCGCCCCGTAAAGATATGGCCAGGTTCCAGATGTCCCAGGCTCGTTTTTCCTGATGGTTCGCGGCATCCTCCGGCCGCAAGCTAAGGGGTCCGAAGGGGCCGTCGCGGCCCGTACGGCCAGTGTGATCCGCAGCAGCCGACCCGATGGAACATAGGGCCGGTTCTATGCGGCCCTATGTTCCATCGGTACGATTTAATTTCGAGTTAGCCTGTCAGATGCGCCGCCAGCCTGACCTGGCCCAGCTCGCGCCGCTGCATTCGTTCGGGGTCACGGCCTGGGGACAGGCCCTGATCAAGTGGGGCCTGAGCGACCCGCGGGTCACCGTCTCGCTGACCGCCACCGCCCATCCCGAGCGGCTCACGGAGAATGCTGCCGCCGGGTCGCCGCCGTGGTTCGGGCCGGAAGAGCGGGACTATGTGCTACGGCTGGCCACGGGGCGCTTACGGGGGCAGGGCGGCGCCCGCCCTCGGTCAGTTCACCGCCTCCGTTCTGATCAGGCTCCTGGGACACGGATGATGAGGGCGTCTCCCTGGCCTCCGCCGCCGCAGAGCGAAGCGGCTCCCACTCCGCCGCCGCGGCGGCGCAACTCCAGCGCGAGGGTGAGGACCAGCCTGGCGCCGCTCATGCCGACCGGGTGGCCGAGGGCGATGGCGCCGCCGTTGACGTTCACCCGGTCCAGGGACAAGCCGAGGTCGCGCGCGGAGGCGAGGGTGACCACGGCGAAGGCCTCGGTGATTTCGAGCAGGTCCAGGTCGCCGAGGCCTAGGGCGCCGTCGCGGCGCAGGGCGTCGCGGATCGCGTTGGCCGGCTGGTGTAGCAGCGAGGGGTCTGGTCCGGCGACGGTGCCGTAGCCGCCGATCTCGGCGATCCAGGGAACGCCTTCGCGTTCCGCGCGGTCCTTGCTCATCACGATGACGGCGCAGGCGCCGTCAGACAACTGCGACGCGGAGCCGACGGTGATCGTGCCGTCGGCGCTGAACACCGGGCGCAGCTTGGCGAGCCGCTCGGCCGTGGTGCCGGGACGGATGCCTTCGTCTTCCTCCACGATCACGTCGCCCTCGCGGCCGGGAATGGTGACCGGGACGATCTCCTCGGCCAGCCGCCCGTCCTTGACCGCCGCCGCGGCTCTGGCGTGCGACTCGGCGGCGAACGCGTCCTGATCCTCGCGGGAGATCCCCAGGCGTGCCTGGTAGCGCTCGGTCGCCACGCCCATCGAGATGCCGTCGAAACCGCATATCAGCGCGTCCTGGTCGAGGGCGTCGGCGAGCGGCGTATCGCCGTAGCGGAAGCTGCGCCCCGCGCGGGGCAGCAGGTACGGCGCCTGCGACATGGACTCGATGCCGCCCGCCACGACAATCTCATGCTGGCCGACCATGATCTGCTGAGCGGCCTGCGCTATCGCCGTCAGCCCGGACAGGCACAGTTTGTTGACCGTGGTCGCGGGCGCACTCATCGGGATGCCGCCGGCCACCCCCGCCAGCCGGGCCGGGTTCGGTCCCACCCCGGCTTGCACCACGTTGCCGAGGATCACCGCGTCCACTTGGTCCCCGGTGATTCCGGCCCGCTCCAGTGCGGCGCGGACCGCCGTGCCGCCCAGCGCTGGCGCCGTCAGGCCGGCCAGGGAGCCAAGCATCTTGCCGATCGGGGTACGCGCTCCGGCGACGAGCACGGGCTGCGCCATGAGAATCCTCCCTCGTTACCGGGGCCGCGACCCGGTTCTTATGCTCCGGCGCGCCGAAGCCGCGCCGCGTGCCACCGGCGGCAGGGTTGCCCCGTGTCACCAGGCAGGTACTAGGTCTGTTGTCATCTCTGCTGGTATTCGTAGAAGCCCCGGCCCGCCTTGCGGCCCAGTAGGCCTGCGTCGGTCATCCGGCACAGCAGCGGCGGGGCGGCGTAGACCGGTTCCTTGAATTCCTCATACATCGAGTCGGCGACGGCCCTGAGCGTGTCCAGGCCGATCAGGTCGGCCAGTCGCAGCGGCCCCATGGGGTGGGCGCAACCCAGGACCATCCCGGTGTCGATGTCGTCGGCAGTGGCGTGACCGGAGTCCAGCATGCGGATCGCGGCCAGCAGGTAGGGCACCAGCAGCGCGTTCACCACGAATCCGGACCGGTCGGGCGCGGTGATCGCCGTCCTGCCGAGGGTTCCGGTCACGAAGTCGCGGGCGCGCTCGGCCGTCTGCGAGTCGGTGAGCACGGAAGGGATCACCTCGACCAGTTTCTGCACCGGAGCGGGGTTGAAGAAGTGCATGCCGACAACCTGGGCCGGCCGGGAAGTGGCCCGCGCGACCTGGACGATGGGGATCGAGGAGGTGTTGGTGGCCAGGATCGCATCCGGCTGCTTCACGGTGCGGTCCAATTCCTCGAACAGGGCGGCCTTGATAACCGGGTTCTCCGTGGCGGCCTCGATAACAAGGTCGCGGTCGGCCAGATCGCTCAGCTCGGTGGTGACCGCGATGCGTTCGAGCGCGGCGTCGCGTTCGGGGCCGGACAGCTTCCCGGCCTTGACGGCCCGCCCCAGCGAGGCCTGGATCCGGCCATGGCCAGCCGCGGCCGCGTCCTCGTCGATCTCGCGGACGATGACGTCAAGGCCCGCCCGGGCGCAGACCTCGGCGATGCCGGACCCCATCAGGCCGCAGCCGATGACACCGACTCGGGTGATGTCGCTCATCATGTCCTTTCAGCTGCTTGCGGCTCATCAGTCAGCGACGACTTCCCCGACCCGCTCGTCTCGGTAATCCCTCGAAAGTCCTTGAACGGCCAATATTTGGATTTTAAAATAAGTGGTAAGTTTCCGTCAAGCCAAACGGGTGAGAGCCGGCCCGGGGGCAGCTGCGCAGCGCAAGCTGAGGTCACGTACGGTAGACCGCGTGCCGACTGCCGAGCCCTTCGACCCCATCGCCGAAGCCCACCGCCAGTGGAGCACCCGCTGGCCCGAACACGCCGACCATATGGCCGCCGTTACGTCTGTCATGCGCGTCCAGCAGATCCTGCTGGCCCGGATCGAGGACACCTTGCAGCCCTACGGTCTCACCTTCGCCGCCTATGAGGCGCTCCAGCTCCTGGCCTTCACCCGGAGCGGATCCATGCCCATGGGCAAGATGGGTGAGCGCCTCATGGTCCACCCCGCCTCGGTCACCAACGCCATCCGGAAGCTTGAGCAGCGGGGGTTCGTCCAACGGCACATGTCTCCCGACGACCGGCGCGTCGTGCTCGCCACTGTTACCCAGCAAGGACGCACCATCGCTGACCACGCCACCACGGCCCTCAACCAGACCGACTTCGGCCTTCAGGCCCTCTCCCGCGACGAAACGGCCCACCTCACCGCCGTGCTGCGTAATGTCCGCATCGTCGTAGGCGACATCCCGGTGAGCGCCTCGGCCACAGAACTCGGCTGAGGGAAGCAGCTAAGCCGACGTCCCGCAGGCGGGCGCAATGACAGGTAACCGTTCCAGGTCGTGCCACCGGCGGCCGTCCTCCTCGATGAGCTGCGCGGCTTCGCGCGGACCCCAGGTGGCCGCGTGGTAGAGCGGAATCGGATCGGGGGCGTCCTGCCAGTAGGCGAGCAGCGGGTCGACGATCCGCCAGGACCGGGCCACCTCATCGGCGCGGATAAACAACGTTGCGTCGCCGATCAGCGAGTCGAGTATCACCCGCTCGTAGGCGTCGTCGCGCGATTCGCCGTAACCGTGCGAGTAAGAGAAGTCCATCGACGCCTTGCGGATGCGGAACTCATGGCCTGGCACCTTGGCGCCGAAGCGCAGGCTGACCCCTTCGTCTGGCTGCACCCGGGCAATCAGGGCGTCGGGTCCCAAGGTCACGGCCTCCGCCGGGAACAGCGGAAGGTGCGGCGGCCGGCGGAACTCCATGACCACCTCGGTCGTGCGGCGAGGCAGGCACTTACCGGTCCGGATATACACCGGCACATCGGCCCACCGCCAGTTGTCGATATCCAGCCGCAGCGCCACGAAGGTCTCCGTGGAGCTCAGCGGGTCGACGCCGTCTTCCTCCCGGTAGCCCACGATCAGGTTGTCCCGGCTGCCGCCCCGGGTGTACTGACCCCGGACCGCCTGCCGGGCGATGTCCTCCGGCTCGGTCAGCGGCCTGATCGCGCGGAGCAGCTTGACCTTCTCGTCGCGGATGGCCTCGGGATGGAAGGACGTCGGCGGCTCCATCAGGAACAGCGACAGCACCTGCAGGACATGGTTCTGGACGATGTCGCGCACCGCGCCGGTCACATCGTAGAACCCGCCACGCGAGCCGACCCCGAGCGTCTCGGCCACCGTGATCTGCACGTTATCGACCCAGTTCCGGTTCCAGATCGGCTCGAAGATCGAATTGGCGAAGCGCAGGGCCAGCAGGTTCTGGACGGTGTCCTTAGCCAGATAGTGATCGATACGGAAGATCTGCGATTCCTTGAACGACGTGCTGATGTCTGCGTACAAGCTGCGGGCACTTGCCTCGTCCCACCCGAACGGCTTCTCGATAACCAACCGCGGCCAGTTCCCGTCCGCGGCGACGTTCAGCCCGGACGCGCCCAGTTGCACGGCGATGGTGCCGAATAGGCGAGGCGGCGTCGCCAGGTAGAAGACGTGGTGGCCGGCGGTGCCCAGCGTGCGGTCACATTCCTCGAGCACCTCGCCGAGGCGGCGGTACGTTTCCGGGTCGTCGTAGCCGCCGCTGATATACCGGAAGCTGGCTTTCGGCGCCCACTCCGCGATCGCGTCGGTCTCGCCACCGTCGTCCGAGAGACACTTGTCCGCCCACTCTTCGTCGCTCATCGCGGTCCGGGCCACGCCTACCAGGGCGAACTCGGGCCGCACGCGGTGACGAGCGGCGAGCTGCCGGATCGCCGGCAGAAGCTTACGCTCGGTCAAGTCACCGGATGCACCGAAGATGACCAGCGCGCACGCCGGCGCCCGGCGTTCCGCCTCACCATTAATTTCGCGACCGTTGAATCTCGTCTCACCCGCCAGTTCGCTCATCGCTCCATCATCCAACTCATCAATCCGGGATAAAAGCCCGCATCATCGGCTGCCATCCGCCCGGGCTTCTTTATTGGCGCGGCCGGGACGGACGGGGCACCGACCTCGTGACCTGTAACCTGTCACGCTGACCGTGGGGAAGGCAAGGGTTACTGGAGTCGGAATTGGGTTAGACCCCGGCTTACGCAGCAAAGCCCTGGCCGGCCGCGTAGGAGATGCCCGTGTACGTCCGCGACCGGACGCCTGATTAACCGGAGAGGAACGCCTCGACGAGGGCGGCGCTGGCTTCCGGCTGCTCGAGCAGCCAGAAATGGCCGCCGCCTGGTATCAGCTCCAGCCGCGCGTGGGGGATCTGGCGAGCGAGCAGGCGAGCGTTCTGCACCGGGACGAGCGGGTCCCCCGTGCCGCTGATCACGAGGGTCGGCGCGGTGACCCGGTGCAGCCAGGGCAGGCTCGTCCACCAGCTGATCGCGTACAGCTGCTGGAAATGGCCGATGAGGTTGGGCGAGTGCTCCAGCCATCGCGCCAGCTCGCGCGGCGCGGGGGCGCCGCCGCGCCGCCACTCGCCGCCGTAGACTACCGGCGCGATGCGGGTCAGGTAGGTCCTCGACAGATACGGCAATGGCGACGACGCGAGCGCCAGGACCCCGAGCGAGGGCAGCCGGCCGCCCAGGCCCGGCGTCGTGGCGGCCAGGGCGAGCCTGCGGACGCGGTGCGGCGCGTCGTGGGCAAGCTGCTGGGCCAGCACACCGCCCCAGGAGTAGCCCAGCACATCGACTTGGGTCTCGCCGAGCGCATCGCACAGGGCGACGACCAGCCGGGCCAGCTCGGGCATCCGCACTGGCCGGCGCAGCTGGGGCGATCCGCCGGCCCCTGGAGCGTCGAACATGATCAGCCGACGGCTCTGGCTGAGCCGGCGGGCAAGCGGCCACCAGGTCTGGAACCCGGCACCGATGCCGTTGACGAGCAGCAGCGGCTGGCCAGAACCGGCCTCGGCCACCCGGAGGGTTACGTTGGTGAGGACCACGTCGCGGACGTGCGGCTGGTAGTGGTAACGAGCAGGTGCGGACGACGTCGACCGGATCAGCCCCGACGGTGACGAGGATCCCACTAAGGCAACGGATCTGCAGCGATCTCGAAACCCGTCGAGACGCGACTCAAATTGGCGAGCTCGGCGCGGAACCGGCGCAGACCGAGTGTCCGGTACGGCTCGGCGAGACCGAGGTAGGAACGAGCGGCCATTTCGTACAGAACGATCATCGCTACCCCGTTGACGTGCGCGGTGGCCCGCTCACGGTCGGGAGCGAGCCTGCGGACGGCCTTCGTCGCCAAGCTGATCAGCTGCTTGCGCGCGTCGCTTCGGATGCGCTCGGCCAGCAACGGTTCCTTTTCCGTACTCAGGAAGAAGATCTTGGCTACCGGCCCGGACGCGTCGATATCGGTGAGCAGCGCCACGGTCACGTCGCACAACGCTTCGGGTGTGTCGGCCGCCTTCAGCCGCCGCTTGACCATGGCAATCCAGCGTCCCGCGAATTCCTGAAGAATCTCTTCGAGGAGCTGCTCCCGGGAGGAGAAATGATAGTAAAATGTCGCAGGCGTCATACCCGCGCGTTCGACGATGTCCGCGACGGTGATGAACTCCCACGGCTCAAGCGAGAACAGCTCCACGGCCGCGTCGATGAGATAATGCCTGCGGGATGGCCGGTTCGCCGGTTTCCGGACGCTAGCGTCTACTGTCATGGGATAACGTAAGCGTCAACGGTCATGAAACCCATGGTAACCGCGCTTACACTAGGACATTACGGTGACCCCTGCCGACAAGCGTCCCGCTCACCGGCCGTCCCGGCGTAAAGAGATCATCGAAGCCGCGACGATCGCGTTCTCCCGCGACGGATATGTGGAAGTCAGGGTCGACGACATCGCCCGGGCCGCCGGGGTAGCCCCGACCGCCATCTACTACCACTTCGGCGGCAAAGAAGAGCTCTTCACCCAGGCTCTGCGTACCGCGATGGCTGAATTCAGCGAGTCCATTCTGCAGGCACGTCCCGACTACGAGGCGGCCAACATCGAGGGCCTGCGCAAGGTTCTCGCTGCGGGCTGGCAATTTTGGCACACGCACCCGGACGAGGCCCGGCTCGTGGCGCGCTACTCCGAAGGGCCCACACCGCACGCGGTTTCGCTGCGCCGGGAATGGGAGGAGCGGCATCTGCAGCGCGCCTATGACTACGTGCCCGCCGCCCGCACAACCCGCAGCACGCGCAAGGCACGCGAGCAGCACGCCGCGCATACCATGGCGATCCGGGTGATGCTGGACGTCATTCTCACCACTCAGGCGGCGGTGCTCGAGGGCTCGCTCGGCCGGGTCCCCCGCGGTGCACTGGTCGCCGCGGTGGAGGAGATGTGCGTGTCGCTTATTCTGTCGCTGCACTGATCGTCTCCGATTCGACGGATTCGATGGCCCCGGCGACCGCCAGGGCGGCGTGGGCCGCGGCCAGCCGGGCACCGGGCACCCGCGAAGGCGAGCACGAGACGTAGTCCAGCCCGAGCCGCTCGCACAGCTCGATCGAGGCCGGGTCACCGCCGTGCTCGCCGCAGATGCCGAGTTTGATCGTGGGGCGGACGCTGCGCGCGCGGGTAATAGCCGTGCTGATCAGCGCGCCGACGCCGTCCGGGTCCAGGCTCGCGAACGGGCTGACGGGCAGTAGCTTCTGCTCGACGTAGGCGGTGAGCAGCTGCGCCTCCACGTCGTCCCGGGAGAAGCCGTAGGTGAGCTGGGTGAGGTCGTTCGTCCCGAAAGAGAGAAACTGCGCGATCCCGGCCAGCTGGTCGGCGATCAGCGCGGCGCGCGGCGTCTCCACCATCGTGCCCACGGTGTAGGGCACGGCCACGCCCGTACTGGCCTCGACGTCCGCGGCGGCGCGATGGATATGCTCTGCCGCTGACGCTAGCTCCCCCGCCAGGGCCACCAGCGGCACCATCACTTCGAGCTCCGGTGTTACGCCGGTGGCGGCGAGGTCGACCCAGGCGCTGAACAGCGCTCGCGCCTGCGCGGGGTAAAGCTCGGTCCGCATCAGGGCCAGCCGGACGCCGCGCAACCCCAGCATCGGGTTCACTTCGTGGGCCTCTTCACCCAGGAACTCATGCAGCGGCGCGTCGAGCAATCGAACCGTCACCGGCCGGTTGCCCGTCGCGGTCAGCAGGTCGAGGAAGTCTTCCTTCTGCGCCGCGGCCAGCTCGACGAGGGCGGCGGCCTCCTCGTCCGGATCCGTGGCGAGCAGGTACCTGCGCACGAGCGGGAGCCGGTCACCCAGAAACTGGTGCTCGGTACGGCACAGGCCGACACCTTGTGCGCCGTAGGTGATCGCAGCCGCCGCATCCCGGCCGTTGTCCGCGTTCGCCCGGACCTGCAGCCGCCGCACCCGGTCCGCACGCTGCAGCAGCCGTTCGATATCACCGCCCGGCCGCGGCGGAACGACATGGACGGCGCCGGCATAGATCGTCCCGCTGCTGCCGTCAACCGAGATGAGCGCGCCCTCGGCCAGCGACTGGCCACCGGCCGCCACCGTCCCGGCGGCCTTGTGGATCCGCACGCCAGTCGCGCCGCAGACCGCGGGCCGCCCAAGCCCCCGGGCCACCACGGCCGCGTGTGCAGCCAGCCCGCCGCGCACGGTGACGATCGCCTTCGCCGCCAGCATCCCGGCCAGGTCGCCCGGCGAAGTCTCCTCGGCCACGAGGATGACCGGATCGCCGCCCTCGCTCCATTCGACGGCCCGCTGGCTGCTCAGCGCGATCCGTCCGACGGCCGCGCCGGCCGAGGCAGGCAGGCCATGGGCGAACTCCGTCTCCCGGCCCGTGAGCTGCAGCTGCGGATGCAGCAGCGCCTCGATGTCAGACGTCCGGATGGAGCCGACCGCGGTCACGTCATCGATGATGCCCGCCTCGGCGAGATCGACGGCGAGGCGGATCGCCGTCCGGGGGGCCGACCGCTCGACCCGGTGGGCGGTGAGCAGCGCGAGTCCGGCATCCCGGATCTCGAACTCGACCTGGGCGGCGCCGCGCATGTGAAGTTCGAGGGTGCGCAGCGCGGACGCCAGCAGATCCCGGCCGCCGGGCAAGTTGTCGAGTGGCTCGCCTGGCTGGTCCTGTTCCGCCGCGCGGCGTACGCCGCGGCGGAACGTGCCGGTGGGAGCGAAAGCCCCGGTGGCCGGGTCACGGCTCTCGGCCACGCCGTACCCGCAGGTCTCCGGCGGCCCGACCCGGATCGCCTGGACGTGCAGCGCGAATCCGAGGTCCTCGGGCAGTCCGTGCCCGCGCCGCTGGCGACGGGCCCGGGGGGAGGCCCAGCGGCGCAGCATCGCCTCCGCCGCGCGCGCGAGCTGGTCGGCGGGATCGTCCGGGAACGGGAAACCCGCTGTGGCGCTCAGCTCAAGGAACACCTCAACGCGCTCGGCGTGGCTGGACGTGGCGTACTCCGCCTCGGCGAAGTCGTCGCCCGGTATGCCCGAGCCGTGTTCGCCGACATAGCGGATGACCGCGGCGAACACATCGTAGATCGCTCCCCCCGAGCCGACCAGCTCGTCCAGGCCCGGCGCGGCCGCGGCGGTGATGCCCAGCCCGGGGAGGTCGGCCGGAACTCCGCCGCCCCCGGCCGGCGTGCTCGCGAGCAGCCTGATCAGCAGCGGGTGCGCCGGATCGCCGGCCGGCCGGCCGGACAACTGCGTCAGCAGGTCAATCGCCGCTCTGGCCACCTCCGGCCGCGCCAGCGACGCCACCTGCGAAACCGGCATGGTCAGACCCGGCACGACCGGCAGCCCCAGCGCCACCAGCCGGTCCACCTCCACGCCGTGCGCACCCAGCTCCGTCGCGTCCAGGCCGCGGCCGCGGCCCTGACCGTAGGGAACGAAGATCGTCGAGTCAGCTTCGGCGCCCGTCATGTCGCCTCCGTCCTCGTGGTGGGTGACCGGTGTCAGCCGGCGATGGTCCGCTCGCTACTCCAGTAGGGTGCCCGCATCGCTTTCTTGTCGGGCTTGCCCATCGCGTTGTAGAGCAGTTCGTCGCGGAACTCGTAGGCGCGGGGCACCTTGTAGGGCGCGAGGCGTTCCCGGCAGTAGGTCTCGAGCTCGGCCGGGTCCGGAGCGTCGCCGGACGGCACGATGAGCGCTAGCAGGCTCTCGCCGAGGTCGGGGTGCGGCACGCCGATGACCGCGACCTCGCCGACGGCCGGGTGCGTGACGAGCACTTTCTCGCTCTCGGCCGGATAGAGGTTCACCCCGCCGGACACCACCATGTCGGCCATCCGGTCGGTGATGAAGACGTAGCCTTCCTCGTCCAGGTACCCGACATCGCCCAGCGTGAAGACCCCTGGTGCGATGTAGGCGCTCTTGGTCTTGGCCGGGTCGGCGTGATAGCGCGGTCCACGCCCTTCCGGTGCCCGGAAGCCGAGCACGCCGACCTCGCGCGGCGGCAGCGGCTCGCCCGCTTCGGTCAGGACCACGGCCTCATACGGCGGCCGGGGCCGCCCGACCGAGCCGCGGTGCGCGAGCCACTCGTGGGAGTCGATCCGGCACAGTGTCCCGGTCTCGCTGCCACCGTAGGACTCCACCAGGATCGGCCCGAACCAGGTGATCATCGCGAGCTTCGTGTCGGCCGGGCAAGCCGATCCGGTCTGGCTGACCATCCGCATGCTTGACACGTCATAGCTCTCGCGGATCTCGGGTGACAGCGCGAGCAGGCGCCGCATGTGCGTCGGGACCATGACCGACGAAGTGACGCGATACTTCTCGATCAGGCGCAGGACCGCCTCGGCGTCGAACTTCCCGAGGATGATCACCGGCTGACCGGCCAGCAGGTGCCGCACCGAAGTGAGCGGGGCGTTGTGCTGGAGCGGCCCGACGACCAGGTGCGGCCCGGGCGGGAAGGCGGATTCCGCGGTGATGGCGGCGACGTACTCCGCGGCGGTGGCCGGCAGCGTCACGGTCCACCGCACCTCGGCGCCGCGGGCCCGGCCGGTCGTGCCTGACGTGTAGACCAGCGGTGCGCGGGGCGGGCGCTGCCCGGCGTCCGGCGGCACCGGCGGTGCCGAGTTCAGCCACTCGGCCCAGGTCACAGCGCCGCCCGGGAAGCCAGTGCCGCCCGGTGAGCCCGTGCCGCCCGGGAAGCCGGTGCCACCCGGCGAGCTTGAGGGTTCGGTGCCGTGCACGACGAGCGTGGGCACGCCGGCGGCTTTGGCCGCCTCGGCCACAGTCGGCAGGCTGCCGGCGCCGGCGATCGCGGCGACCACATCCGCGTCGGCGTACTGGTCGGCGAGTTCGCTGGCTCGCAGCTGACGGGAGGTCGCTATCGTGCCGACGCCCACGGTGAGCGCCGCGGCGTGCGCCTCCAGCGTCGGGATGGCGTTCTCACCGATGACCGAGACGCGCTGCGCGGATTCCGGGGCGGCGGCCAGCAGCGCTCCGGCGGCGCGGTCGAGATCGGCGGCCACCTCGGCCCACGTCCGGGTCCCGGAATCGTCTGCGAGTGCCACGTCCTGCGGCGCGGCCTCGGCCCTAGCACGAATCGCGGCGGTCACGAGAGCTCCTTCGGACGCGAAAAATCCGGTCTTGTGTATCGTCGAAGCAAAGTGCTCTCCGAGTCAAGAAACTCCTCGGCTGGGCGCAGCGACTGACGACGAGCCGAACTCCTCGCTGCGCGCGACGAAGTACCGGTGCAGGTTGCGGTCAGACCGCGGGTAGGGCTTGATCGACTCGCGAAACGTGGCGATGTGCGGCGTCTTGAAGTGCTCGACGAGATCCACCTCGGAGGTCCACCGTTCGAAGACCACGACTCGGCCCGGGTTCTCCGGGTCTGCGCAGACCGCGTAGTCGAGGCAGCCGGGCTCGTCCCGGCTCGCGGCGGCGACGACGGTGAAGTGCTTGAGAACCTGATCGCGGTTGGGCCCGTAGTCGAGCCAGCCGGCAATGATGAACTCTTCCGCCATGACGACCTCTTTTTTGTTTCTAGGGACTCGCTAAAGTTACCGCACTATTGCGTCACAGGCCCATCCTGAGCAGGCTTACTCTAAACATCCTCGACTACCGGGCCGCGGAGGCACCGTGACAGACCAGAACTGGATCATCGACACCGTTGCGAGCACGCGATACCCCGTCTACACCCGGCTCAACGCCAACGACGTAATGGCGGACCCCATCACTCCGCTCGGCGCGAGCCTGGTGTGGGTGCCCGAGGTCCTGCCGGGCTGGGCGGTCGGGAACGTACGGCTGAACGCGTTCACTCCGGAGGAGATGTCGCCTGACCCCTTCCCGCCGGTGGCCGGCTTCTTCTACGGCTACCTGTACATCGATCAGACGTACGTGCGCATCACCGGGATCCGGGCCGGCATCGGCTCGGACGCCATCGACGCGGCCATCTTCTCCCACCCGAACCCGCCGCCGCACCAGTCGAGCCCGAGCGACGTCAACGAGGAGTTGTCGGCCAGCATCGCCGCGCGGATGCAGTGGACGCTGACCACCGCGACGTTCCCTGAGGTTGAGGAGGAACGGGAACTCGCCGACCGGGTCCGGGCCGAGCGCCCGGATCTGCACACGACCTCGAGCGAGGTCCTCATCACCCTGGCCCGCGCGGCGGCGCCGCTGCAGCGGATCATGTGGGGGCGCGGGTACGTGATCGCGAGCAACCAGTCGGCGATGGGCCCCGGGGTGATCAACTCGCTGGTCGGGACCGAGGATCCGTCGCTGGCGACCCGGCTGATCGGCAACGCCGGCGACGTGGACTCGGCGCTCCCGTCGTTCGCGCTGTGGGACCTGTCGCGCGTCGTGCGCGCGGACGCCGGGCTCACCGCCGCCTTCGACGCCGGTGACGAGGGCCTGCTCGACCGGCTGCGCAAGGAGCATCCCGGCTTCGCCACGCGATTCGACGTGTTCGTGCGCGAGTTCGGCTACCGCGGGCCCAGCGAGTGGGACATCGGGGTGCACACCTGGGAGACCCAGCCGGAGCTGCCGCTGTCGCTGATCGGCCGGCTCCGCCTGCTGGACGACGACGCCTCGCCCGCCCTGCGCATCCAGGAGCGCAGCGCCGACGCGGCGGCCGCGCTGGAGCAGGCGCTGAAGATCCTCGGGTCGAACGAGGAGGCGGTGCAGACGCTGCACCTGGCGATCGCCTCGGCCCGGCGCTTTGCCGCCTGGCGTGAGCGCGGCAAGACCAACGCGGTGAAGGTCATCCACGAGGTGCGGGCGCCCCTGTTCGAGCTCGGCCGCCGCCTGACCGCCCAGGGCGAGCTGGACCACCCGCAGCAGGTCTTCATGGCGCTGGAGTCGGAGCTTGACCTGCTGGCGACGCACGCGGCCGCGCTCCGCGACACCCTGCGCGAGCGCGAGCGGCGGTGGCGGGAGCTGTTCGACATCGAGGTGCCGACCTTTGTCGTGGCCGGCCAGCCGATGACGCCGCTCGCGGACCTGCCGCGCAAGAGCGCACGGGAGACGGTGACCGTCAAGCCCGGCGACGTCCTGCTCGGGGCGCCAGCGTCGGCGGGCGTCGCCCGCGGCCGCGCCCGCGTGGTCACGAGCACATCGCAGATCGCCGCGTTCGAGCCAGGCGAGATCCTCGTCGCACCCCAGACCGACCCGTCGTGGACCCCGCTGTTCATGGTGGCCGCCGGAGTGGTGGTGAACGTCGGCGCCCTGATCAGCCACGCCATGATCGTCAGCCGCGAACTCGGCATCCCGTGCGTGGCCGGCGTGGGCGACGCGACCTCGCGCATCCCGGACGGCACGCTGCTAGAGGTGGACGGCTCGTCCGGGAAGGTCACCGTGCTGGAGGGTTGAGCGTCTCACCTTGGTGAGGGCTGAGACCCTGGCCCGTTCCGTGCTGGGTCTCAGCCCTCATTACCGGCCGGTGGGGGTCCAGCCGGCCATGACCTCGGTTTCGTGGTCGGCCCGCACGGACAGGAGTTCCTCGCCGCGCCCGACCAGGCCGGTCAGCCGCCCGGCCACGGCAGTCTCGAGCGCGGCGGACAGGACGTTGCCCGCCCGGCAGTACGTCTCTACCACGTCGTCCAGATGCAGGCTGTCTCGCGGCGCGCCGGCCAGCGCCTGCAATGCGGCGCCGACCGACTCGGCGGCCGGCGCCTGCTCGGCCACCGCCTGGGCGTAGCTCTTGATCTCGGCCGTCTCCTCCCGCATCCACGCCACCTCGTGCGCGGCCCGCGCCGCCGTGTTGCGCAGCACGGTCTCGACCATGATCACCGAGACCTGCGCCGTCTCGTCGGTCAGCGCCGGAAGTACGACGTTCATGAGCTCGCGGCAGCAGTCCAGCAGGATCTGCTCGGTCGTGGGTCGGGATAGCACGGCTGCTCCTTCAACTTGCCAGTCGGTGGGCGACCTCGACGAACGCGCGCGTCGTCGCCGAAGTGCCGTTCATCATGTATGTCGCCATCACGCCACGCGACCGGCCCTGGGCCAGCGCGTCCGCCGCCTCGAACATCTGCCCGAGCAGTCGCGCCATGCCCAGGACGTAAAAGTAGGAGACGGTGTTCTCGTTCACCTGCTCCTCGCTCAGGCCGGTGCGCTCCCGGTACCGGGCGAGGAAGCCCTGCGGATCGGCCTGGAACAGGTTCGGCGGGACGGGCAGGTGGCTGTAGTAGCCGAGGTCCTCGCGCGGGTCGCCAATGCGCCCGAACTCCCAGTCGATCATCAGCACCGGCCCTTCGTCCGGCACCAGGATGTTGGCCGGCTGGGCGTCGCCGTGCACGAAGGCGAGCGGCACCGGGGGCGGACGGTGTGCGTGCAGCTGAGCCGCGGCATAGTGCAGGGCGGGGTTGGTGTCAGCGACGGTGCTATCGAGGCGGCTGAGGTGCTCGACCAGCCCCTCGATGTAGCTCTCCCAGTCGGCGGGCCGCGCCAGTTCGGACGGCAGCACGTCCAGCGGTGTCCGGTGCACCTCGGCGATGGTGTCGGTCAAGATCCGCGCCGCTCGCGGCAACTGATCAGGCGACTGGGCGATGTCGGACAACGGCCGACCCTGGAAAAAGTCCACGATCAGGCATTTCGCGCCGAAGTACGCCCCCGTCTGGTCATACCACCGGGGCGTCGCCGTGCGGATCGGCAGCTTTCCCGAGATCGCCTGCAGCAATCGCCACTCGTCGTCCCGGTCGCTGACGAAGACCCCGGTATCGGGCGGCGGGTCCGAACGCAACACGACGGTTTCCTCGAGACCGTCCGCCCACCGCACGGTCGCCAGCGCACTGAGCCTGCTGTAGCCGCCGCTAATCGGCCGGAATACGGTGACCGTCCCGCCACGGTCGCCCTCGACGTGGTCGAGGAACCTCTGCAAGGACGGGGCGTCGAGATGCAATTCGTCGGCCATAGTGCCTCCTGCAACGTCGCGTGGGTGGCTGAAATCGATGCTAGAGACATTGACCGACGGTGACTAGGCTGTTTGTGGAGTAGCTCAATAAAAACTCATCCGGCCCGACCGCTAGGAGTCCCGGTGGAAACGTTCGATGTCATCGTCCTGGGAACCGGAGCGGCGGCCCTGAGCGCCGCCGTCCGGGCCGCCGACGAAGGCGCCAGCGTAGGGCTGTTCGAGAAGGCCGATGCGGTCGGCGGCACGAGCGCCTGGTCGGGCGGCATGGTGTGGATTCCGGTGAACCCGCACATGGCCGAGCTCGGTGTCGAAGATAGCCGGGAGGAGGCGCTGACCTACCTCGAATCCCTGTCCAATGGCCTCATCGACATGGACCTGGCCGCGGCGCTCATCGACGCCGGTCCCGAGGTGGTGACCTGGCTGGAGGACAACACGCCGGTCAGGTTCCAGATCATCAAGGACTTTCCCGACTACCAGCCCGAGCACCCCGGGGCCAAGCCAGGAGGCGGCCGGTCGCTGGAGTGCCCCCTGTTCCCGTTCGTCGAGCTCGGCAGCTGGCGCGAGCGGGTCACGGTGGGGCCGCAGCTTTCCGGCAACATCAAGATGAGCGAGACATCCCTGGGCCGCGGTGCCCCGCAGGGCGTGGATCCCGCCGAGCTTGACCGGCGCAAGATCCGCGACGAGCGGGGGGCAGGGCAGGGACTGATCGGCCCGCTGCTCAAGGCCTGCCTGGACCGCGGTATCGAGCCGCGTACCGGCATGCGCGCGGTCGAGCTGCTGCGAGACGGGCGGCGGATCACCGGCGTCAGGTTCGAGACCTCCAGCGGTCCGGTCGAGGTCGGAGCGACCGGCGGCGTGGTCATCGCGACAGGCGGTTTCGAGTGGGACCCGGAGCTGGTGCGGGCGTTCAGCCGCGGCCCGCTGGTGCGCTCCGCGTCCGTCCCGACGAACACCGGAGACGGCCTGAAGATGGCGATGCGGGTGGGGGCGGGACTGGGCAACATGCGCGAGGCGTGGTGGGTGGCCATTATCGACGTCCCGGTGGGCGGCCAGATGGCCGCCTGGCAGGTCAACGGCGAGCGCACCCGTCCGCACTGCATCATGGTGAACCGCCGCGGCCGCCGGTTCACCAACGAAGCGGCGAACTACAACGCCCTGGGGGCCGCCTTCCACGTCATCGACGTGAGCAGCTTCGAGTACGTCAACCACCCTGCGTGGATGATCTTCGATCGGCACTACCTGACGCGCTACGGCCTGGCGGGCTTCAAGGGCGGATCGGCCACGCCGGACTGGATGACGGAGGCGCCGGACCTAGACGCGCTGGCCAAGGCCATCGATGTCCCGGCCGAGGCGCTCGAGCAGACGGTGGCGCGGTGGAACTCCCAGGCCGCCCGGGGCGAGGACACCGACTTCGACCGCGGCAAGAGCGTGCACGACCGCTGGTGGGGTGATCCGGCGCAGGGCCCAGGTCCGGAGGCCACCCTGGGCCCGCTGGACACGCCGCCCTTCTACGCGGTGCAGGTCTACTCCGGCGTGCTTGGCACCAAGGGCGGCCCGCGCACCGACGGCGACGGGCAGGTGCTTGACGTCGACGGCCGGCCGATTCCGGGCCTGTACGCCGCCGGAAACGCCATGGCCTCGGTCATGGGCATGACCTACGGTGGCGCCGGGGGAACGCTCGGGCCGGCGATCGTGTTCGGCTATCTGGCCGGCCGGCACGCCGCTGCGGCGGCCGGCCGATGAGCGCAGCCTTCACCGGCAAGGTCGCGCTGGTCACCGGGGCCTCGGGTGGCATGGGCCGGGCGACGGCGCAGGCGTTCGCCGCCGCCGGGGCTCAGGTGGTCGCCGCCGACATCGCCGTCGATGGCGGCGAGGAGACCGTGGCGGCGATCAAGCGGGATGGCGGCGAGGCGATCTTCGTCCGCACCGACGTGTCGCAGGCCGACGACGTGGAAGCAGCCGTCCGGGCGGCCGTCGAGACCTTCGGCGGTCTGGACTGCGGCGCCAACGTGGCCGCGATCGAGACGGAGACGACGCTGCTCGCCGACTGCGACGAGGCCACCTTTGACCGCTTGGTGGCGGTCAACCTCAAGTCGGTCTTCCTCTGCCTGAAGTACGAGATCCGCGCGATGCTCGAACGCGGCGGCGGGGCGATCGTCAACATCGCCTCGACGAATTCCTTCCGCCCCCTGCCGAAGCAGGCGGTCTACACGGCGACCAAGCACGGGGTCGTCGGGCTCACCAAGACCGCCGCGATCGAGTACGCGGCAGCGGGCATCCGGATCAATGCGGTGGCGCCAGGCGCGATCGACACGCCCATGCTGCGCGGCGCGATGGCGGCCCGTGGATCGGCGGAGCAGGACGTGCTCGCCCGGCTGAGCCTGACCGGCCGGTTCGGGCAGCCCGCGGAGATCGCGCACGCCGTCCTGTGGCTGTGCTCGGACGAATCCGCGTTCACGATGGGGCACGTGCTGGCGGTCGACGGCGGCTACCTGGCGCGGTAGCCGGTCATGCTGGCGCGGTAGCCGGTCATGCTGGCGCGGTAGCCGGTCATGCTGGCGCGGTGGCCGGTCAGGTGCCGGCGAGCGCCGCGGCCACGATCGCCCGGGTGCGGTCCATCGCCAGCGTGGCGGCGTCAAGCACCGGCATGGCCGCCAGCTCGGGGCTGATCACCTCCGGGCCGACCCAGCGCAGCGCGCCGATCCGGTGCAGCGCCCGGACGGCGGCAATGAGGTCAAGCGCGCCGTCTCCCGGCAGCAGCCGCCGGGACGTCTCCTCGCGCAGCGAGCCCTGCGGCACGGCCGCCGCGTCGTCGAGCTGAACGCAGAAGATCCGGTCGCCGGGAATGCCGGCCAGCACGTCGAAGTCCGGGTCGCCGCGGAAGAAGTGCCAGGTGTCGAAGACCAGCCCGCCGTTGGGGCGATCGGCGCTGCGGACGAGGTCCCAGGCCATCCGGAGGTTCCGCACGATCGTGAACGGCATGAACTCCAGGTGGACCTGCGCGCCGAAGTCGGCGGCACGGTCGCAAACCCGCCCGAAGTGCCCGGCGAGCTCGGGTACCGGCACATCGCTGCTGGCCGTCGCGATCGCCGTCAACGAGGTGACGCCCAGCGCCTCGCACATCCGGAGCGCTTCGTCGGTGCTGACTCCCGCGAACCGCGACGGCGACGGCACACGATCGGGGTACCAGTTCATGACCGGGTCCATGACGAGGTCCAGACCGAGATCGGCGGCCTGCCGCCCGATCTCGGCGGCCGTCGTCCCGGACTCCGCCGCGCGGAGCACGTCGGGCGGGCTGAGCGCCGCCCGGCGGCACCCGGTCGCCGCGGTGGCGGCGAAGCGCTCGGCCAGGGGGGAGCTGAAGCCGACGGTGCCCGCCCACAAGATGTACCCGGCGGGTCCGGCCTGGCCTGCAGACTCGGTGGGACTGGCGTTCACAGATCACCTCAGTGACGACTCGGCGGGGGCTGCCCGCGCAGCGGGCGGATGGACCAGCCTATTCTGGACAGCGAGGTCTTAGTTTATAATTTGACTCTGTCTCAAGTAAGTCCCGCGATGGAGGGCAGCTGCATGACGACCACCCACCGCGTGGAGGAACTCGCCAAGCGGACCACACTCTGGTACAGCCTCGTCCTGGACGACCCGCACCCGCCGCCGGAGTACCTAAGCGAGCGCTTCCCATACGAACCGCGCAGCACGCAGATTCCGGTGTCCCGGTACACCAGCCGCGAGTGGCACGAACTCGAGCGCAAGCAGCTGTGGCGCAAGGTCTGGCAGATGGCCTGCCGTGAGGAGAGTATCCCGGAAGTCGGCAGCTACGCCGTCTACGACATTGCCGGTGACTCCTATCTGGTGGTCCGATCGCGCGACGGCATCAAGGCGTACGTGAACGCGTGCCTGCACCGCGGCCGGGCGCTCAAGGACTATGACGGCCGGTGCAGTGAATTTCGCTGCAGCTTCCACGGCTTCACCTGGCGGCTCGACGGCAGCCTGCGGTACACCCCGGCGCCGGCGGAGTTCCCGGAGATCGAGGCGAACCGCGACGACTGGCGGCTGCCGGAGGCCAAGGTCGGCCTGTGGGGCGGGTTCGTCTTCATCAATCCCGATCCGGACGCCGAGCCGTTCGAGGCGTTCCTGGGCACGCTGCCCGACCACTTCGCCCGGTGGGACTTCGAGCACCGGTATCTCCAGGCCCACGTGGCGAAGAAGGTCCGGTGCAACTGGAAGATAGCTCAGGAGGCGTTCGACGAGGGGCTGCACCTGGGCGCGACCCATCCCCAGTCGGCCCCCTACGTGGGCGATGCCAACGCCGCGGTCGACGTGTACGGCAACTATTCACGGCAGATCAGCCCGTCCGGCACTCCGATCGAGGACATGCCCGGCGAGGCGAACGAGGCGGACATCCTCAAGCGCATGCTGGACGTGCGCGAGGGAGAGGACCTGCCCATCCCGTTCTCCCAGCGCAGTACCGCCCGCGACGCGATGGCCGAGGCCGGGCGGGACCGCTGGCGCCAGGTGCTCGGCGATGAGGCGGATGACATCAGCGACGCCGAGCTCGTCGATCACTGGAACTACGCGGTGTTCCCGAACCTGCACCCCTGGGGCGGGTACAACCGGATCGTGTACCGGTTCCGGCCCAACGGCGACCGGCACAACGAGTCGATCTTCGAGGTGATGTTCCTGACGCCGTACCGTGGCGAGCGACCGCCCACGGCACAGGTCACCGAGCTCGACTTCGGCGAGCCCTGGACGAACGCACCGGAGCTGCAGACCCTCGGGCTGGTCATGGAACAGGACACGTTCAACATGGAGGCGGTACAGCGCGGTCTGGAGACGACCCGGCGCCAGTACGTCACCGCGTCGCAATTCCAGGAGGGCATGATCACGTGGCGACACGACCTTCTGACCAAGTGGATCGGCTAGAAACCGACGGGCCCGACGCCCGGCCCGGGCCGGCTGGCGCGATCAGGCATCCGCTCAACCCGAACGCCTTCTACGTCAGCGACGACGACGGCACCGTCCGCGTCACCATGGGTACCCGGTGGGGCCGGTTCCAGGCCAACGGCAGGTACCTCGAAGGCACGCTGTTCGAGGCCGATCCCGAGTTGTGCGTCTGGGTGTCGGCCCCCCGGCCGTCGAGCCACCACCGCATCAGCCGGGTGCTTGACATGCCGTCCGAGCGCTAGGTGTCGCAGCCAGCCGACCCGGCCGCCGCTGAAGCCATCCGGCAGGCCGCGCTGCGTTACTGCCGCGGGGTCGACCGCCTGGATGCCGAGCTCATGCGCAGTGCCTACCACGACGACGCTCAAGACGACCATGGTGTTTTCGTGGGGTCGGCGGCGGACCTGTGCCGGCGCGTCGTGGAGTCACACCGCCGCTATGACTCGACGATGCACTGCGTCCTGAACCACGCGATCGACATCACCGACGACACCCATGCCACCGGCGAGGTCTACAACGTCACCTACCTGCTGCGCACCGTCGACGGTGTCCGCCAGCTCGACACGTGGTGGGGCCGGTACCTCGACCGCTATGAATGCCGTGACGGGCGGTGGGCCATCGTTCATCGGGTGTGCGTGCACGAGTGGACGCGGACCGAGCCGCTCGGCACCGCCATGCCGATCGAGGCGCACCGGTTCCGGCAGGGCCAGGACGACCGGGCGCGGTAAGGTCAGGCGGCCGCCTCGAGCAGCGGGGCGAGTGTTCGCGGCACCTCGGCCCAGCGCTCCGGCGTGTCCAGCGCAGGGTCGAAGTTCGTGTCGATGATGACCGCGTCGACGCCCGCTTCGGCGGACCGCGCGACATCCTCGCACAGCTCGTCCACGCCACGCGTCCGCAGGTTCGCGACCTCGACCGGCGGCGTCGTGAACAGCCGGCGATACAGCTCGAGGGGCTTGCGGTCGGCCGGGCGCATCTCCGCTAGCTTGGCGAACATCTCCAGGTGCTGCTCGAGTTGGCCGGACGCGGGGTTCCAGATGTCGAACTTCTCCGCGGTGCGCCGCAGCCCGGCCGGCGAGCGCATTCCCGAGAGCAGCCGGGGCCGCGGCTGCTGGGCCGGCTTGGGCCGGATCTCGGATTCGGGGATGGTGAAGAACCGGCCGCCGAACTGCACCGGGTCCGGCCCCCAGCACGCGAGAAGAGCATCGATGAGTTCGTCGCACCGGGCGCCGCGGGTGCGCGGATCGACGTCCATCACCTGATGCTCCTCGTCGGACCAGCCGACGCTGAAGCCTGCCACCAGCCGCCCTTCCGACAGCACGTCGATGGTGGACAGCTGCTGAGCCAGTGCGACCGGCCGATGCAACCCGGCCACCAGGATGCTCGTCCCGATGACCGGCCTAGACGTCCAGGCCGCCGCCGCGGCTAGCGTCTCCAGTGCGCCCAGGGTGCTGCGATAGGCGTCCGGCACCTTCAGGCCCGGGCGCGCCGAGTACCCGGAGACCGGGTTCAGTGGGTAGAAGATATGCTCTTGCACCCACAGGCCACCGTAGCCCACCTCCTCCGCCCGCTCACAGAAGGCCCGCAGGCCGTTACGGCTGACGTGACCGCCGAGCTGGGGCAAACATAGGCCGATCTCCATGGGGCCTCCCGCTGACTTTATGAACCCAACCTATAGATACTTACACATGGACAGTGGCAAGGTTGACTTCGGGACTGTCACGCCACGCTCGCCTTGGGAGGTTCGCGGTGGATGTTCGCAACGAGCTCTACATCGGTGGGCGGTGGGCGAAACCGGGGACGGACGGCCACATCGACGTGGTCGACAGCCGGACCGAAGATGTCATGGGCAGCGTGCCGCGCGGTGGCGAGCCCGAGGTCGAACAGGCGGTCGCGGCCGCTCGGGCCGCGTTTCCCGCGTGGTCGCGGACATCCGTGCCGGAACGGGCCGCCGCGCTCCGGGCCATCGCCGACGGCCTGGAGGCGCGTACCGAGCAGCTCGCCGAGGCCATGAGCCGCGAGGTCGGGACGCCGATCGCCACGTCGCGGCGGGTGCAGGTCGGCTTGTCGGTGGACGTGTTCCGCTCGGTAGCGGACATCCTCGCGGACTTCCCCCTGGAGACCCGGGTGGGCAATTCCCTGCTCATCCGGCAGCCGGCCGGCGTCGTCGCCGCCATCACGCCGTGGAATTATCCGCTGTACCAGCTGGCGGCGAAGCTGGCCCCCGCGCTCGCGGCCGGCTGCACCACGATCCTCAAGCCGGCCAGCGCCGCCCCGCTGGCTGCCTTCGTCCTGGCCGAGATCATCGACGAGCTGGGCCTGCCGCCGGGCACGGTCAACGTCATCAGCGGCCCGGGCAGCGAGATCGGCGAGATGCTGTCCGGCCACCCGAGCGTCGACATGGTGAGCATCACCGGCTCGACGCAGGCCGGGATCCGGGTCGCCCAAGCCGCGGCGCAGACGGTCAAGCGGGTGACGCTGGAGCTCGGCGGCAAGTCGCCGTTCATCCTGCTCGACGACACCGATCTGGCGGCCGCGCTGCCGGTGGCCGTCCGCAGCTGCTTCGTCAATAACGGCCAGACCTGCTCCGCGCTGACCCGGCTGATCGTGCCGCGCGAGCTGATGCCGGCCGTGGCGGAAGGCCTGGCTGACCTGGTCGGCGCCATGCGCGTCGGCGACCCGCTCGATCCCGGCAGCGACCTCGGCCCGATGGTGACCGCGGGCCAGCGGCGGACCGTCCGGGGTTACATCGAGGAAGGCCAGGCCGAAGGCGCGACCCTGGTCGCAGGCGGCGCCGGCCCCCCGCAAGGCCTCGATCGCGGCTTCTACGTCCGGCCCACCGTGTTTTCCGCGGTCTCGCCCGACATGGCGATCGCCCGGGAGGAGATCTTCGGGCCGGTCCTCGTGGTGATTCCCGCGGGCAGCGACGACGAGGCCGTGCAGATCGCGAACGACTCTGACTACGGGCTCTCCGGTGGCGTGTGGTCCAGCGACCAGGAACGGGCGGTAGCGGTGGCCCGCCAGCTGCGCACCGGCCAGGTGGCCGTGAACGGGGGCCGGTTCAACGTCCGCGCGCCGTTCGGCGGCTACCGGCTGTCCGGAGTCGGCCGCGAGCTCGGCGAGCACGGGCTCGCCGAGTACTTCGAGCTCACCTCGCTGCAGCTACCCGCCTCGCCCGCGGGCCGGTAAGCAGCCTGACCACGAGGAGAATCCATCGCCATGCCGGACCGCGACTACGAGGACGTCACGGTGTACTCACTCGGTGAGAGCGCCGAGGCTGAGCTGCTCGCCAAGCAGGCCGAGTGCACGTTCATCTGGAGCAACTCCTCCGGGCACCCGGTCGGCGTCATCATGAACTACGTGTTCCGCGACGGCAGCTTCTGGCTCACCGCCAGCAGCCAGCGTGCGCGGGTGCCGGCCGTGCGTCGCGACCCGCGGGTGAGCATCGTGGTCAGCTCCCTCGGCTCGAGTATCAAGGCACGAAAGTCGCTGACCTATAAGGGGCAGTGCGTCATCCATCAGGACGAGGCCACCAGCGCCTGGTTCTATCCGGCGCTGGCCGCGGCGGTCCGGCCCGGTGACCCGGAGGCGCAGGCGGGCTTCGTCCGGCACCTCGACTCCCCCCGCCGCGTCGTCCTGGAGGTCGTGCCGGAGGGCCGGATCGGCTTCGACAGCACGCAGATGTGGCGCGACACACCCGACGCGGCCCGGCGGGAGTGAGCCGGCGGGAGTGAGCCGGCGGGTGCCCGGCGGGTGAGTCAGGCGCCGACCACGGCGGGATTGCCAGCGCTCCACATGGCCTGAAGCCGTCGCTCCCGGATGCGCCATCCGTCCGGAGTGCGAACCAGCTGATCGTCGTACCGTCCCGCGATGATGAAGTTGTCGCCGCCCTCGGTGCCGGTCTTGACGTGCTGGGCCTGCAGGTAGCAGGTGGATTCGGCGCGATCGCCGTCGAGCCGGACCACGACGTTGGAGATCAGGTGCTGCGTCGCCGACAACGGCGTGAGGGCCACCCGGCAGGTGTCCTCGATCGCCTGGTACCCGTGACACGAGGGCAGGTCCAGGTAGTAGGCGTCGGCGTCCGGCGTGAACAAGGCCGCCAGCGCCGCCCAGTCGCGGCCGTCGACAGCCAGGCCGTAGCGGTAGCAGATCTCGGCGATCTCCCACTTGTCTTCGAGCGCCTTGAGGCCATCATCATCCGACACGTTCCACCGTCCGATTCGTGAGTTATCCGGGGACCACGGTGACCGTACCCGCCGTGCCGTCCACCGCGAGTACCATGCCGTCGCGCAGCCGCGCGGTGCCGTCCTCGACCGAGAGCACGCAGGGAATCCCGAGTTCCCGGGATACGACCACGGCGTGGCTGTTCAGGGCGCCGACGTCCACCACGACCGCGCCAGCCACCAGGAACAGCGGCGTCCAGGCGGCGTCGGTGATCGGCGCGACGAGGACTTCGCCCGGCTCCAGGGCCAGCGCCCCGGGCAGGTCCATGCCGACGCGGGCCCGGCCCTCGTACCGCCCGGCGCTGCCGCCGATTCCCCGCAGCACGTCGCCGGGCTTGGCCGGCTCGGCCCCGACGGACCCGGCGACCCGGTCGGGCCCGCCGGGCCCGTTGGCTCGGACCCGGCGACCCCGCCGAGGCCACTTCGGCAGCGGCTCGGGGTCCGCGTCGATGATGAACGGCGGCTCGAGCTCGAACAGCGCCCGGTACTGCGCCAGCCGCTCGGCCAGCACCGGGACGAAGCGCGCCGGGCCGGCCACGTATTCGTCGAGCTCGGACTCCAGCAGCATCATGACGTCCTCGGGCGCCGCGAAGTAGCCGGCCGCGACGCCTCGCCGACCGAGCTCCCGCAACGTCATCCGCACCTCGTTGATGGCGGTGACGGCGATCAGCTTCGTCTTCTCGCGCAACGGGATCATCCGGGCCGCGGACTGCATCGCGGTGTCGAAGCTCTTCTGGCTGGCGTCGTCGGCGAGGGCGGCGCGGATGCGTTCGGCGGTCGACGTGCGGGTGGCCTCCAGCCGCTCGTGGCGGGCGTCCGGCGAGTTCTGGTCGGGCATCTGCCGCATGCTGTCGACGAGCGCGAGCACCTGATCTGGCCCGGCCTCCCACGAGACCGCGCGGATGTCCCACTCGTTGGGGCCGCGCTGCCCGAAGTCGGCGAGAAACCCGTCCAGGGCCCCGGCGAACTGCACCACCGACGGCGCCGACGCGGTGGGCAACGCCGCTTCGACTATCGCCACGCCGTCGTCGAACAAGCCGCTGACCTCGGGCGAGGCGTTGGCCAGGCGGGAAAGCCGCCACAAGCCCCACGACGGCGACGCGGACGGCACCTCGCCGAAGCCCGAGATCAGGTCGAGCAGTGCCCCGGGCTCGCCCGCCACCGCGCAGGCCTCCGCGAGCATGGCCGGCGCCGCCGCCGAACCGAACGTCGAGTAGTCGTGCCGGGCAAATGCGTTGTCCAGCTCGGGCAGGAACGACCGGGCGTGCGCGACCAGGGCGGCCTCAGGCAGCGCGGTCAGGTCCGGACGGCCGCGCCGCTTGGCGAGGATGCGCTCCAGGTCGGCGTCGATCTGCGGGAACTCGGAAGCGGTCAGGATCTCGCCCATCGTCCGCGCGACCCGGGCCGAGCACTGCTCGCACGGGTCGTCCGGGCGCGGCTGGTACCGTGGCGCGGCCGCCGCGTTGCCGAGCAGGGCCGCGTCGAACGCCTCGACCGTCAGCCCCATCCGGATCGCGGCCACGCGGCAGTGCGAGAGGTTGATGTAGAAGTAGCCGCCGAACATCCCCGCCACGGGCGGGCGGTCCATCGGCAGCTCACCCTCGCGGTAGATGCCGAATTCGACCAGCCCGCGCAGCCACCCGGGCAGCAGCCCCTGCTCGAACACCAGCGTCCAGCCGAGCGGGCTCGCCGGGTCGGGCAGCACCTCGCCCGCGTTGGCGCGGGTGTAGAAGGGCATGCGCTCGCTGCGCTCCCAGTCGATCAGCCAGCGATCGGGCAGCCCGCGATCGGGCTGCGCCGCCGCCGGATTTACCACTGCGAGGTGCCACCGTCAACGTTGATGAGCGAGCCGGTGATGCCGCCGCCCAGCTCGCTCGCGAGCAAGGTCGCCATGGCGGCCACTTCCTCGACCGTGTTCAGCCGCTTGATCGCGGATTCCGCCGCGTAGTTGTCGAGAAACTGCTGGTACGTGATGCCCGCACCGGCGGCCGCCTGCGGGCCGAGCTCCCGCATCGTGTCCGTCTCGATGGCGCCGGGGCAGATCGCGTTGCAGGTGATGCCCAGGGTCCCGTACTCGGTCGCCACGGCCTTGGTGAGGCCGTTTATGGCGTGCTTGTTGGTGATGTAGTGGCTGACCGCGGGTTTGTTGCCCTGCTTGCCCTCGACCGAGGAGATGTTGATAATCCGCCCCCAGCCTCGCTCGAGCATGTACCGCAGCGCGTGCCGGGTGCCCCAGAACACCGCGTTCAGGTTGAAGTCGAGCGCGTACTGCCATGCCTCGTCGGTCATCTCGTGCACCAGCGCGAAGCGGTCAGTGCCGCCGGCGTTGTTCACCATGATGTCCGCACTGCCGTACCGTTTAACAGCCTGATCGATCAGGTTTTCGACGTCCTCACGACGACGCACGTTACACGGCACGAACGTGGCACGATCGCCGATGCCCATCTCGTCGACGGCCTGCGCGCCCTTCTCCGCCGACCTGCCGCCGAGCACCACGGCGGCACCCTGGGCGGCGAACGATTCGGCAATGCCGCGGCCGATGCCGCGGGTGCCGCCGGTGATCACGGCGACCCTCTTGTCTAGTAGCGGCGTACTCCCGGCCTGGTCCACGGACAGTTCCTCTTCTTCGATATCTGTCGCTCCGCCGCCGCTCATGACAGCCTCTCTTTCAAGACACGATGGAAGTGCTGGACCCCCGGCTCGTTTCGGCCGAAGGTGAAATCTTTGCCGTCCAGGGCCTGCAGGCCGCGCTGCACACCGTAGCCGGTCGCGTAGTCCTCGTCCATGACGACGTCATGGAACCAGTCCCGGGTGTGCTCGGCCGCCTTGCGCTCGTCGTCGTCCTGGGGTTCATGACGTAGCGCCAGGATCTGCTGCGTGCGCGAGGTGTCCCAGGTGGTTCCGGGCAGCACGAGCGACACGACGACCTGGGACCGCCACCCCCCGGCGACGGCCAGGCCGGGGAACAGCCAGTAGATCGCGCCGACGCAGAGGGCCGGATCCCACTGCTCCCGGGGCAGGTCGACGGCGTGGGCGATCGGCCGCAGGGCGAAGGAGTTGCGCTGGTGCGGCCCCCAGCTGTCGAAGGCGGCCATGTTGGACAGGTTGGTCCGGAAGACGGTGGTGCGGTGCAGCGACGCGAAGTGGTAACCCTCCAGGTAGCCGTCGATGACGACCTTCCAGTTCGGCCCGGCCAGGGTCCGGGTCGAGTAATGGAAGACCTTGTCGAGCGCCATCGCCTCAAGCAGCATGATCAACTCGGCACCGAGCCACTGGTCCAGGTCGATGGTGGCCTTCGGGTCCAGCGAGACGAAGATCAGCCCGGCGCGCTCCGCCGCGGGCAGCGCGACCAGGCCCATCCGGTCGCGGTCGACGCCGCCGAAGGTTTCCTCGCCGTACACGCCGAGCAGGCACCCCTTCAGGTCATAGCTCCAGGCATGGTAGGGGCAGGTCAGCCGGTGCGCGCGCCCGGTGCCCTCGGCCACGAGCTCACTGCCCCGGTGCCGGCAGACGTTGATCATCGCGCGGACGGAGCCGCCCGGATCGCGGGTGATCACGACGGGCGTGCCGGCTACGTCGATGGCCTTGTAGGTGCCGGGCTCGGGCAGCTCGCAGGACATGGCGAGCGGGAGCGGGACGGTGCGGAATACCTCCTTGATCTCACGTTCCCACAGGTCCGGATCCCGGTAGTTGCGGACGGGTTCCCGCCACTGGTCCGGCGCCTGGTCGGTCGACTTGTTGCGGTAGTGCTCGATGAGCCGCGCCATGACGTCGAACGCGTCCTGACGCACCGCCGGGTCGAAATCGATTCCCGCTACGTAGTGTGGAGCAGTCATTAAGCACTCTCGTCAGTCGGCATCGAGCATGTCCTGCACGACGCGGTGGAAATGGGTGATCTTGCACTCGCGGTTGTTGAACACGTTCCGGGTATAGGCGGTGGACCGGCGGGCGGCCGCCCACTCCTGGTAGATCTCGACATCCTCGGCCACGACGCCCTTGAGCCGCTCCCAGTGCGCGCCGGTCTTCTCCAGGTACTCCTCGTCCCCGTCGGGGTACCACAGCTCCCAGGTCTCGAACCTGGTCCGGTCGACCGCGATCGGGACCGCGCGGAACAACTGCAGGTGGGCCGGGTTGTTGTTGAACACCGACGTCGGGAAGATCGTGTAGTGGCAGATGGCCAGGCCCTGGTGGTCGGCGGTCTTGGTCAGCTCCTCCAGGACGCCCTTGTAGGGGATGACCATCATCCCGTTGCGGCCGAAGGTGAAGTAGGTGCTGAACCGGCCGTCCTTGACGTCCTGCCGGGAGATCGTGTGCAGGTGAGCCGCGTGGTAGTTCTCGTTGAACCCGTCGACGACGACCTTCCAGTTCGCCTCCAGCTCCCACGTCAGCTTGTCGTGCAGCACCATGTCTTCCATCCGGTAGGCGCCCAGGTCGCCCGCGATCTCCGCGCCGATCCAGTCGGCCAGCGGCGGCGCGACGCCCGGTCCGGCGAGCACCGCCCAGACCCAGCCGCCCCATTCGCCGCACTCGACCGGCGGCGCGCACGCGTCCTTGAGCTGCCGCTCGTCGAAATCCTCGCGGTCGGGCACGCCGACCAGGGTGCCCTCCAGGTCATAGCTCCAGCTGTGCCAGCGGCAGGTGAAACGCCGGGCACCCTGGCCCGACCTGGGCACGATGCGGGCGCCGCGGTGCTGGCAGACATTGTGGAAGCCGCTGACGCCGCCGTCGCGGCGGCGGCTGATCACGATGGTCTCGCCCTGGCCCTCCCACACCACGTGATCGCCGGTTTTCTCGAGCTCGCTGGAGCGGCAGATGATCTGCCAGCTCCGGTTGAGCACCTTGCGGCGCTCGGCCTCGAACCGGGCCGGGTCGGTGTAGACCGCCGAGTCCAGCTCGGAAGGGCCGATATCGGGAATCAG
>Ga0302235_10000421_pt1 | contig 33942 bp, 30 predicted proteins | sample II_Palsa_N3_3_FD_193577 | JGI IMG/M metagenome (GOLD analysis project Ga0302235, IMG submission 193577) | Peat permafrost microbial communities from Stordalen Mire near Abisko, Sweden - II_Palsa_N3_3 | ecosystem: Environmental > Terrestrial > Soil > Palsa > Peat permafrost | place: Sweden...
TATGACGGCGGTGATCGAGCGCGCTGGTCCGCCATATGTATCGAGCCGGATTCCTCGGCACGGGCGAGTAGAGGTCATTCGAGCCGAAGACGAAGGCGCCAGGACGATCGAGCAGCGGCCCCAGTGACTCAAGAAACGGCTGAACGGATTCAGGGTGGGCAATCGAATCGCCCGTGTTCACCACAAAGTCCGGCTCAAGAGCGTCGAGCGACCTGATCCAGGACATCAGCCGGTGCCGGCCGGGAGTCAGGTGCGCATCGGAGATGTGCAGGAGCCGGAGCGGCTTGGCGCCTTGCGGGAGCACCGGGACGTCGTAGCGGCGCAGCGCAAACCAGTTGCGCTCGACGATGGCCGCGTAGGCGAGGGCCGTGGCGCCTGCCGCCGCCGCGATCCCGATCATGCCTTGTGGTCGCATCCAGTAATGGTGCCACGCAGTAGGGACTGGCCTGGCCGCGCGCGGCAGTATGGACTCATGACCGGACTGAAGGAACGGCTCCGCAGCGATCTCACGGCGGCGATGAAGTCCCGCGACGAAGTGCGCACCCGGACCCTGCGCATGGCCCTCACCTCGGTGACCCACGAGGAGGTGGCGGGCAAGGCCGCCCGCGATCTCACCGACGCCGACGTGCTCCGGTTGCTCACCAGGGAGGCCAAGCGGCGCCGCGAGGCCGCCGAGGCGTTCGAGGCAGCGGGGCGGCCCGGCCAGGCCGCCGCTGAGCGGGCCGAGGGCGAGATTCTCAGCGCCTACCTGCCTGCCCAGCTGCCGGATGAGGAACTCACGGCGCTGGTCGCCCGGGCCATAGCCGAGACCGGAGCGGCCGGGCCGGCCTCGATGGGCCAGGTGATGAAGGCGGTCACCCCGCTGGTAGCGGGCCGCGCCGAGGGCGGCCGGGTCGCGGCCGAGGTCCGCCGCGCGCTGGCCTAGCCGCGCGCTGGCCTAATGGTGGCCGCCGCCATGGCCGCCGCCGCCAGGACCGGGCGGGCCGCCGCCGCCGGGCTTAGTGGGCTTAGTGGGCTTCGGCGGTTTCGGCGGCTTGGGTGACGCGACTCCGGTGCCCTTGGAGTAGTAAATGCTGTCGGCCGGCACGGCAACGAAGTTGGCGATGGACCTGCCCAGGTCGGCGTGGTCAAAGGTCAATTGCCAGATCTGGCCGGCGTCAGTGCCGAAGATCTGGCCAACGCACTCAATCGGTCCGGCCGCCGACCGGAAGCAGGCACCGTCGCCCTGCATCGACCTAGTTTCTGCCGGGTAGAACATCGACACGTACCCGGCCAGGCGCGGCGTGTAGCCGCCGAATGCGGCGAACTCGAAGTTGTTCGCGGTCCCGGTCTTGCCTGCCTGCGGGATGACGACGCCGTGCTGGGTGAATTCGTCGCCGGCCGCGGTGCCGGGCGAGACCATCACGCCCTGCAGAATGTGGGTCGCCGCGTCAGCGACGGCGGCAGGGATCACCTGGTGGCAGTCGGCGGACTTTACCGGGAGATGCCGGCCGGCCATGGTCACGATCTTGTCGATGGCGATGGGACTGCAGTACCTGCCGCGCGCTGCCACGGTGGCGTACGCGGCTGCCATCGTCATCGGCGACACGCTGACCGAGCCCAGGGTGAACGAGGGGACGTCGTCAGCCGGATACTGATAGGCGGCCGTGCCGCGCTTGCCCGCGCCCTGGAAGAGCGACCTGCCGTCGGCCCGGTGGACGCCGAGTTTCACCGCGGTCTTGACCACGTTGCACAAGCCGACCTTCTGCTCCAGGTGCGCGTAGAACACGTTGATCGACTGCGTGGTCCCGTTGTACAGGGTGTAAGTACCCTTGCCAGGCCCCTCGGCGTTCGTGACCGGGAAGTCGCCGGGCGGGTTGCCCGCAAGGACGCCGTGGCAGTTCGTGAATCCGCCGACAACGGTCGGGGACACGACTTTCTCGCTGAATCCGAACGGAATCTGCTGCTCGAGGGCGGTGATCAGGGTAAACAACTTGGACGAGGAACCGGTCTGCACGCCCTCGCCGCCGTCGTACCTGGTGTCCACCGCGTAGTCGATGTTGTCCTGCCCCTTGCCGATGCCGTACGGGCGGTCGACGGCGATCGCGCGGACCTTGCCGGTCCCTGGCTGGATCAGTACCTCCGCGGCGGCGTTGCCGCCCGGGTTGTACTGGGACGGCGGGGCCGGGACCATGTAACTGACCGCGTGCTCCGCAGCGCGCTGGTCTTGCCGGTTCAGCGTGGTGTAGATCTTCAGGCCGCCGGTCTTCTTCAGCTGGGCTTCTGCCTGCGCGTAAGCCGGGTCGCTCCGCAGGACCGCCAGCACGTAGTCGCAGAAGAACGCCGCGTCCCGGACGGACCGGCTGGTGCAGCCACTCTGCAGTGCGCGGGTGGACGGGTGCAGGCCGAGCGGGGCGCGTCCTGCGGCCTGGGCCTCGGCGGACGTGAGGTAATGCAGCTGGGCCATCCGCGCCAGCACCGTGTTGCGCCGGTTCAGTGCATTCACCGGGTGCACGAACGGGTTGTACTTGGTGGGATCTTCCACCATCCCGGCCAGCATCGCCGCCTCCGTCAGCGTCAGGCGCTTTGCTGTGGTGCGGAAGTAGCGCTCAGCGGCCACCTGGATGCCGACGGCATTGTTGTTGAAGGAGATGGCGTTGAGATACGCGGCGAGCAGCTGGTTCTTGGTCATCTCGTGCTCGACGTTGATGGCTATCCGCAGCTCGCGGATCTTCCTCAACCCTGAATCCTGAGTGGCGTCCGCCTTCTCTGTCTCATTGGTCGCCGTCAGGATCAGGGCATTCTTCACGTACTGCTGCGCGATCGACGAGCCGCCCTGGGTGGGACGGTGCTCGGCGTCGTTGACTATCGCGCGGAGGGTGCCCCTGAAATCCAGCGCACCGTGCTGGTAGAACCTCGAGTCCTCGATCGCGACGATCGCATCCCGCATGACCGGCGCGATCCGCCGGTAGCTGACCGGGATGCGGTCGATCGGGCGGTTTTTGCTGCCGAAACCGCTCGGGTAAAAGTAGGCGAGCGGGTGGCCGTTGCGGTCCAGGATCTCCGAGCGGACCGGCAACTGCCCGAGGGTCGGCACGGAGAGATTGTTGAACTTGTTGGCAGCGTCACGGGTGACGATCGCGACCCCGCCCACGGCAGGCAGCGCGAGCGCGGCGATGAGCAGGCCCGCGATCGCGGCGACGACGAGGAGCAGGCCCGCCGCGCCGGCTTTGGCGCGGCGATCTGAGGTCAGCACGGAATCCAGGGTACGCTGGCCGCCGCTGCGGCCCGGTCACGACGGTGAATCCGCAGCTGGGAAGTACCAGGAACCCCTGAACCAGGCGGCATGTAGCCTGGGTGACTAGTCACGGCTGTCCGTATGGCCCATGAGGGCTATCCGGGAAATGGGCACGGCAGGGTCTAGCGCTCCGGCCCGGATTTCCGTAAGTTACATTTCCGCAACCATGACACCGGAGCCAGGCAGCGTCGCCGTCGGCTCATACCTGCCAGTGAACGCCATCCGGCGTGACGACCCCTTGCGGGCGTGACGACAGGAGGAGTTGGGCTAAATGTGGATCACGGACTGGACCGCCCGCGCCGCGTGCAAGGGCACGGACCCTGACGAGCTCTTCGTTCAGGGGGCGGCGCAGAACCGGGCCAAGCTGATCTGCCGCGGCTGCCCCGTCCGGACCGAGTGCCTCGCGGACGCGCTCGACAACCGGATCGAGTTCGGCGTGTGGGGCGGCATGACCGAGCGTGAGCGGCGCGCCCTGCTGCGCCGCCGTCCGGATGTAGTCTCCTGGCGCGACTTGCTTGAGGACGCGCGCAACCAGTACGAGCGCACTGGCGACGAGCTCGTCGCCAGCTGAGCAGGCGGGCTGACCGGTGCCTCCGGGCTGACCGGGCCGCCGGGCGCTGCGGCACCCGCGCAAGCTGCCCGGGGAAAGCTACCCGATCGCTACCCGGGGGGAAAGCTCTCCCCGATAGCCCTCAGCCCGGCCAGGTCATGCACGTCCTCGGCCTGGGCCGGCACTTCGGCGACCGGAATCAGCGGGTGCGCTGCGGTGAAGCCGTCCGCTAGCCGCCGCTGCGCGGCGGCTAGCTGCATCCGCTCAGCGTGCAGGCGCAGCGCCGCGATGGCTAGCGAGTGCGGCGCCTCTGCCCGCGGTGACCTGGCCGGCGGCTCGTCACCGCGCTGGTCCCGGTTCGGGACGCCGGCGGCCTGCAGGCTCTCTGCGGCGGCCAGGCTGCGGGCAGCCGATAGCCGCGCCGCTGGCGAACGGTGCACGCGGTTAAGGATGAGCCCCGCGAGCGGCATCCCCTCCACCGCGAGCCGCTCCACGAAGTACGACGCCTCCCTGAGCGCATCGGGCTCGGGCGCGGCTATCACCAGGAACGCGGTGCCCGGCGTCCGCAGTAGCTGGTAGGTGTAATCGGCGCGCTCCCTGAAGCCGCCGAACATCGTGTCGAGCGCGGTCACGAACGTCTGGGCGTCCTTGAGCACCTGGGCGCCGAGAATCTTCGTCAGGACACTGGTCACCATGCCGAACCCGACATTCAGCACCCGGAGGTAGGCCCGGCCGCCCAGCTTCGCCGGCGCGGTGAGCAGCCGGAGAAGCCGGCCGTCGAGAAACCGCCCCAGCCGCTGCGGTGCGTCGAGGAAGTCGAGCGCGGACCGGCTCGGCGGGGTGTCGACGACGATCAGGTCCCATTCGTCGGCCCTGCGTAGCTGGCCGAGCTTCTCCATGGCCATGTACTCCTGGGTACCGGAGAAGCCGGACGACAGCGACTGGTAGAAGGGGTTCGCCAGGATCTGCGCGGCCCGGTCCGGATCGGCATGCGCCTCCACGATCTCGTCGAAGGTCCGCTTCATGTCGAGCATCATCGCGTGCAAGCTGCCGCCGGACTGTGCTGCGTTCTGCTGTGATCCTTCCGTCCCGTGCGGCGGACCGGCTGTCCCTGCGGTGGGGACAAGCCGCGGCGTGTTATCCAGGGAGGACAGCCCCATCGACTGCGCGAGCCTGCGGGCCGGGTCAACGGTGAGCACCACCACGCGGCGGCCACGTTCCGCCGCCCGCAGCCCGAGCGCCGCCGCCGCCGTGGTCTTTCCGACGCCGCCGGACCCGCAGCACACGATGATCCGGGTGCGCCGGTCGTCGATCAGGCGGTCGAGGTCGAGCGGCGGCGGCATGGTCCGTGGCATCAGGCAGCGCCCTGATCCCGCAGCGCGGCCGCGAGCCGGTAGAGCCCGGCCAGGTCGATGCCGTCAGCGATCATCGGCAGGTCGTAACGTGGCTGGCCCGCGCCCGCCAGCCTGCGCCGCTGCGCCCGCTGGCCGGTAACGGTCCTGGCATGATCCGTGAGTTCGGCGGCCAGGTCAGCAGCGAGCCGGCGGCTGTCCTCGAGCCCGGCGGCCTTCAGCTCCATGGCAAGTTCGTCCTCGTCGACCGATCCGCTCGCTGCCGTCCGCAGCTGATCCGGCGACAGCACGAGCGGATGAACCATGTTGATCATGATGCCGCCGGCCTGCAGCCCGCCATCACCGAGCCCCGCGAGCTCGGCGATGCCGTCCAGGGTTTCCTGAACCGGCATCTCCTCGAGCACCGTGACGAAGTGCACGGCCGTTTCCGGCGAGCTGATCACCTTCTGCACCGTGTCCGCATGGCCGCGGGTGGGCCCGACCCTGGCCAGTCCTGACACCTCGGCGGTCACGTTGAGGAACCTGCCGATCCGCCCGGTCGGCGGCGCGTCCATGACGACCGCGTCGTACACGTGCCTGGTCCCCTCCCGCCGCCGGGTCGCCTCGGCGGCCTTGCCGGTGAGCAGCACGTCCCGCAGGCCGGGTGCGATCGTGGTGGCGAAGTCGACGACGCCGAGCTTGGTCAGCGCCGTGCCGGCGTGCCGGAGGTTGTAGAACATCTCGAGATACTCAAGCAGCGCCTGCTCCGGGTCGGCGGCCAGCGCGAACACCTCGCCGCCCGGCTGGGTGGCGGTAGACGGCGCGACCGCGACCTTGCGCTCGGCGTAGGGGAGCGGCGGGCAGTCGAAGACCTGGGCGATCCCCTGCCGTCCCTCAACCTCCATGAGCAGTACCCGCTTACCGCCGGAGGCGAGTGCCAGGGCCAGCGCGGCGGCAACCGTCGTCTTGCCGGTGCCGCCCTTGCCGGTGACGACGTGCAGCCGCACGCCCTCCCAGTCCGTGTCCCGCGCGCTCACTCCATGGAGGCTATCCGCGCCCGGGCACCAGGGTCTCCGCCGGCTGGCCGCCTGAACCGGAAAACTCCCTGGCCGGCAGCGCGCTCAAATGTCACTAGGCTGGTGCATGGAGATCGGCGTGCAGCCGGGGAAGAGGTGTTCGCGATGGTCGTTGTTCTGATCATCTTGGTGATTCTTGTGGTGGCAGGCCTTGCCGCGACGGGCCGCGCGATGCGCGTGGTGCAGCAGTACGAGCAGGGCATCGTCTTCAGGTTCGGCAAGGTGCTGCCGGGAACGCGCGGTCCCGGGCTGCATGTGATCCGGCCGTTCGGTGACCGGATGCAGAAAGTCAACATGCAGATCATCGCCATGGCCATCCCGGCGCAGGAGGGCATCACCCGCGACAATGTCAGCGTCCGGGTTGATGCGGTGGTCTATTTCCGCGTCATCGACCCGATCAAGGCAACCGTGAACGTACAGAACTACATGTTCGCCGTTTCGCAGCAGGCGCAGACATCGCTTCGCTCGATCATCGGCCAGTCCGAGATGGATCAGCTGCTGGCCGAGCGGGCAACCGTCAACAAGGAGCTTCGCCGGATCATCGACGAGCCGACCGAGGGCCCGTGGGGGGTCCGGGTCGAGCGGGTGGAGATCAAGGACGTGAGCCTGCCCGAGGGCATGAAGCGGTCCATGTCGAGGCAGGCGGAGGCCGAGCGAGAGCGCCGCGCTCGGATCATCACCGCCGACGGCGAGTACCAGGCGTCCAAGCGGCTCGCCGCCGCGGCCAACGTGATGGCCCGCGACCCGGCGGCGCTGCAGCTCCGGCTGCTGCAGACCGTCGTCGAGGTAGCCGCCGAGAAGAACAGCACGCTGGTCATGCCGGTGCCGGTCGAGCTGCTCAGGTTCTTCGACAAGTTCACCCCGCCGACACCTGCGGGCGAACGGAAGTCGGCAGCGGATTCGGCTTCGATGGCCGACTTCGGCGACGCTGCCGTGGCCGAGGCGGAGGCAGGGGCAGAGCTCGGCGGCGCGACCGCGCCGATCGAGATACCCGACCTCCCGCCGATCCCCGAGATAGCCGCGGACGTGGACGATGCGGCGCCCGCCGCCGGCAATGCCGCGGTGGCCGCCGGCGACGCGGTGGTGTCGCCGGCCGCTGCGGTGGTGTCGCCGGCCGCTGCGCAGCCGGATGCGGGCGCCTAGCGGCGGCTGCCGGCCGGCCGAGCTTGCCCGGCGGGTCCCGCTAGAGTCTGGTCATGCAGAAGTGGGAGTACGCAACGGTGCCGCTGCTCGTCCATGCGACGAAGCAGATCCTGGACAACTGGGGTGAGGACGGGTGGGAGCTCGTGGCCGTGGTGCCCGGGCCTAATCCCGAGCAGCTCGTCGCCTACATGAAGAGGGGCAGGCCGTGAGCATGGCCGGGAACTCAGCTCCGGCGGAGACCTCTTCCGGGGAGACCTCACCGGAGGACCGGCTGGCTGCCCTCGGCCTCAGCCTGCCGAAGGTGGTGGCTCCCCTTGCGGCCTACGTCCCCGCTGTGCTTACCGGGAACTACGTTTACACCGCCGGGCAGCTGCCGTTCGTGGACGGGGTGCTCCCTGCGACGGGCAAAGTCGGCGCCGGCGTGGGCACGGCGGAGGCCAGCGCGCTGGCGCGGATCTGCGCGCTGAACGCACTGGCCGCGGTCGTCTCGGTGACCGGCAGCCTCTCGGCCGTCCGCCGGATCGTGAAGGTGACGGGCTTCGTGGCCAGCGCTCCCGACTTCACCCAGCAGGCCCAGGTGGTGAATGGTGCGAGCGACCTGCTGATCGAGGTCTTCGGCGAGGCCGGCCGGCACGCCCGCAGCGCCGTCGGCATGGCGGTCCTGCCGCTCGATACCCCGGTCGAGGTCGAGCTGATCGCCGAAGTCAGGAGCTAGGCCGGCCGCAAGCGCAGGAGGCTCGTCGTGGAAGATCCCGCCAGCGGCCCGGCGATCCGGCTCCCGCGTGCGCTCGCCGGGCACGCTAGCGACGTCCTGGCGGGGCGGCTGCCGCCCGTCGTCCCGCGTGACGCGGCAACCGTGATGCTGCTGCGCGCCGCGCCGCCGGCCGCGGGCCGGCCGCCCGGTGCGGAGCACGGCATCGAGGTCTACATGCTCCGGCGCAAGTCCTCGATGGCATTCGCTCCCGGCGCGTTCGTCTTCCCCGGCGGCTCGGTCGATCCCAGGGACGCCGACGAGGATGTCGCCTGGGCCGGCCCGGACGTCAGCGCATGGGGCCGGGTATTTGACGCCCCCGACGATCTGGCCAGGGCACTCGTCTGCGCCGCGGTCAGGGAGACCTTCGAGGAGTCCGGGGTGCTGCTGGCCGGGCCGTCGGCCGGGACCGTGGTGGCCGACACCAGCGGCGACGACTGGGAGTCCGACCGCAGCGCCCTGCTCGAGCGGTCGATCTCGCTCGCCGAGCTGCTCGGCCGGCGCCGCCTCGTGCTCCGCGCCGACCTGCTCAGGCCCTGGTCGCGGTGGATCACGCCGGTGGTCGAGGAGCGGCGCTTCGACGCCAGGTTCTTCGCCGCCGCGATGCCAGCGGGCCAGCGGACCAGGGACGTCGGCGGCGAGGCAGCGCAGGTTACCTGGATCCGGCCCGCTGACGCGATCGCCGCCGGGCGTAACGAGGAGATCGTGCTGTGGCCGCCCACCGCCGTGACCCTCGCCGAGCTCGCCGCGTGCGGCACCGTGGCAGCGGCTCTCGCCGCGCCGCGGCAGGTCAGCCCGTTGTTGCCGGAGATCACGGTGAGCCAGGGCACGCCCTGGCTCACCCTCCCTGGAGAGCAGGAGTATCCGCTGTGACCCCGGTGGCTTCCGGCGCAGCCCCGGACGCGGGCATTGACGGATCAGGGACGCCGCGGGCTCGCTGCGTGCTGGCGCCTAACCCGTCACCGATGACCCTGGACGGCACTAACACCTGGCTGATCGCCGAGCCGGGATCGGCCGCCGCCATCGTGGTCGACCCGGGACCTGAGGACGAAGGGCACCTGCGCCGGGTGCGCTCGATCGCGTCCGATGCGGGGCAGCGGGTGAGCCGGATCCTGCTGACACACGGGCACCGCGATCACTCGGCCGGCGCCCGGCGGCTCGCCGAGCTGACCGGCGCACCGGTGCTGGCGCTCGACCCGGCGCAGCGGCTGGGAACCGAAGGGCTAGGACCCGGCGACGTGGTGAGCGCCGCTGGCTGCGAGGTCCGCGTCATCGCCACGCCGGGCCATACCGCCGACTCGGTGTCTTTGCTGCTGGCGGCCGACGGCGCGGTGCTCACCGGGGACACCGTGCTCGGCCGCGGCACGACCGTGATCGCCCGCGATGGCAGCCTCGGCGACTACCTGGGCTCGCTGGACCGGTTGCGCTCGCTCGCCGACTCGGCGGCGCTGTCGGTGCTGCTGCCCGGCCACGGGCCGCTGCTCAGGCAGCCGGCCGCAACGCTCGACTACTACATCGCCCACCGCGCGGCGCGGCTCGCCGAGGTGCAGGATGCTCTTGCGGCCGGGTGCACCTCGCCGGCCGATATCGTCGCGCGGGTCTACTCGGCCGTCGACCGCGGCTTGTGGCCGTACGCGCAGTGGTCGGTCCGTGCGCAGCTGGCCTACCTCGCAGAGCGCGGCCTGCTGCCCGAGCCGGACGGCCAGGCACTCTGATCGCTCAGTCACCGTGATCGCTCAGTCACCGTGATCGCTCAGTCATTCCGATCGCTCAGTCACAGTGATCGCTTGCGCAGCCGCTCCGGCTCGATGAGCAGGACGGACTTCGCGGTCAGCTGCAGCCAGCCGCGCGCCGCGAAATCGGCCAGCGCCTTGTTGACCGTTTCCCGCGAGGCTCCGACCAGCTGGGCGAGTTCTTCCTGGGTGAGGTCGTGATTCACCTGAAGCCCGTCTTCGCGGACCTCGCCGAACCGGTCAGCCAGGTCAAGCAGGGCCTTGGCCACCCGGCCGGGCACGTCGGTGAAGACCAGGTCCGCCATCACGTCGTTGGCACGCCGGAGCCGCTGCGCGAGCGCCTGGAGCAGGTGCAGGGCAACGTCAGGACGGCCGGTCAGCCAGCTGCGCAGGTCGTCATGGGCAAGCGCGCCGAGGCGGCTGTCCGTGACGGCGATCGCGCTCGCCGTGCGGGGCCGCGGGTCGAAGAGCGAAAGCTCGCCGAACATCTCGCCGGGCCCGAGCACACTCAGCAGGTTCTCCCTGCCGTCGGCCGCGGCGCGAGTCAGCTTGATCTTGCCGTCGAGCACCACGTACAGCTGGTTGCCCGACGCCCCCTCCTCGAACACCCGGTCGGCGCGGGCAAGCTCGACGATGGTGACCCCTGCCTCCAGCGCCGCCGCGCTGTCATCATCGAGCGCCTCGAAGAGCGGCGCCCGCCTCAGCACGTCATCCGCGTGATCCACGGGTGCCTCCTCGCCTGCGTTCGCTGCTCCTTACCCAGTGTCGCCCATTTGTGACCTGGGATCGATAGCCGGCCGCCGGCCCGAGCCGGGCAGCCGCCCGGCCGCCTGACAGCGGGGCGGCCGGCCAGCCGTCAGTGCGCCCCGTGGCCGCCGGCCGACCTGAGCCTCGCCCGGGACTCCTCGATCTCGGCCTCGGCGTCGGCCTTGCGCACCCAGGTAGCTGTCTCCACTTCCTTGCCGGGCTCCAGTGCCTTGTAAACCTCGAAGAAGTGCTGGATCTCCAGGCGGTCGAACTCCGAGACGTGCTCAATGTCGCTCAGATGCGCCATCCGGGGGTCGGTGGCGGCGACGCAGAGGACCTTGTCGTCGGCCCCCATTTCGTCCCGCATCCTGAACATGCCGATCGCCCTGCAGTGGATCAGGCAGCCAGGGAAGGTCGGCTCGTCCAGGATCACCAGCGCGTCAAGCGGGTCGCCGTCGTCCGCGAGCGTGTCCTCGATGAATCCGTAGTCGGCGGGATAACGAGTCGACGTGAAGAGCATCCTGTCCAGCCGGATGCGCCCGGTCTCATGATCCATCTCGTACTTGTTGCGCTGCCCTTTCGGGATCTCGACGATCACATCGAATTCCACGATTCCGCTCCCTGCGCCCGTAGATGATTGACTCCATTGCCGGGATGCCTGCCCGGTGCCCAGACCGCCCGCGTTATCAGCATCTCGCGAAGGGAGGCGCAGTGACGAGCCGGCTCCGGCGCGTGGCACTGCTGGCCCTCGCGCTGCTGACCGTATTCACCATCGGAGCGGGCGCCGCGGTCGCGCATCTGCTGCCCGCCCGCCTTGCCCTGTGGCAGATACCGCGGGTGGCCGTGCACCGGCTGGCAGCCGCTCGCCCGGTGCTCGCGGCGGCGGGAAATCCGCGCGGAAGGGCAGTAACGCCGGGCGGCCTGTCGGCCCGGCTCTCGGGAACGCTCGGGCTGCCTGCGCTGGGGCCGCACACCGCCGCCGTCGTCGCGAACCTGTCATCTGGCCAGGTGCTCTTCGCACGGGACGGCAGTTCCCCGTTCGCGCCGGCATCGACGGCCAAGCTGGCGACGGCAGTCGCGGCCCTGGAGGTGCTCGGCCCGGCCGCCCGGTTCAGCACGCGGGTAGTGGCCGGCACTGCTTCATCGCCCGTCATCCTCGTCGGGGGCGGTGATCCCACCCTGGCGGCAGGCCGCCCGCCTGCGGCGGACTACCCGCAGCCCGCGACGCTCGAGTCGCTGGCGGCGAAGACGGCGCGCGCGCTGCGCGCCAGGCACCGCCACTCGGTGCGGCTGGGCTACGACACCTACCTCTACACCGGCCCGCTGCTGCCGCCGTCCTGGCCGGCCAGCTACGTCAGCACGGGAAACGTCAGCCCGATCACGTCTCTCGAGGTGGACCAGGGCAGGCTGACCCTCAGCGGGGCACCGCAGGACGCCGATGACCCGGGAAATCTCCGGCCCCGATCGGTCACCCCCGCGGCCGACGCCGCAGCCGCCTTCGGCTCGCTCCTCACCAGGCACGGGATCCGGGTGCTCGGGCCGGCGCGGCCGGCCGCGCCGGCGCCGGGGGACGTCACCATCGCCAGGGTCGCCTCTCCGCCGCTGGCCGAGATCGTGCAGTGGATGCTGATCGAGAGCAACAACGTGATCGCCGAGAACCTGGCCAGGCAGGTGGCGATCGCGACCAGGATGCCTGCCTCCTTCAGCGGTGCCGCCGCGGCCGTGACGGCGACCGACCGCAGGCTGGGAGTGCGCGGCATCCAGCTGGTGGACGGGAGCGGGCTTTCCCCCGATGACAGGATCACCCCGCGCGCGCTTGTCCAGCTGATCATCCTGGCCGCCCGGCGCGGTGACTCCCGCCTCCGGCCGGTGATCACCGGCCTGCCGATAGCGGGCTTTGCCGGGACGCTCGCCCCCGGCGGAAGCGTCTTCGGCGCTGCGGGCCCGGCTGCGCTCGGCCTGGTGCGGGCGAAGACGGGCAACCTGAACACCGTGGCGGCGCTGGCCGGAGTCGCCTACGCGAGCAACGGCCAGCTGCTGGGATTCGCCTTCATGGCCGACCGGGTACCCAAGAACGGCCTCATCCAGGCCGGCGGCGTCATCGACGAGCTCGCCACCGAGCTCGCAAGCTGCGGCTGCCGTTGAGCTGCGGCTGCCGTTGAGCTGCGGCTGCTGTTGAGCTGCGGCTGCCGTTGAGCTGCGGTTTGCTGAGCCGCCGCTGCCCAGCTGGCCGCCGGAGCCGGACCTTGCCACCGCGCCACGTACGGTGGAGGGGTGAGCAGCGCACAGATGATCGACTGGGATGTGGCCACATCAACCGGCGTCCGGTGGGCCAGGCCGGGCCCGGAGGTAAGCCGGGCGGAGGCAAGGAAGGTCGTGGCCGAGCTACGCGACCTCGCGGCTGCCGTCCAGGAGCCGGTGCGGCAGCTCACCGGGATGGCCGGCCTTGCCGATGGCGGCAAGATCGCCATCGTGGACCGCCCCGGGTGGATCCGCGCCAACGTGGACGGGTTCCGGGTCGTGCTTGACCCCCTGGTCGAGAAAATGCAGGAGCGGGCGGGCTCGCCCGGCGGATCGGTGATGACGGCCGTCGGCTCGCGCGTCACCGGCATGCAGGCCGGGCTGATCCTGGCCTACCTGGCCGGGCGGGTGCTCGGCCAGTATGAGCTGTTCCTGCCGCCCGACCCGAGCCTGCCGGAAACCACTGCCCCGGCAGGCCGGCTCACCCTCGTCGCGCCGAACATCGTGCTGGTGGAGCGCGAGCTCGGCGTGGACCCGCATGACTTCCGGCGCTGGGTCTGCCTGCATGAGGAGACGCACCGGACGCAGTTCACCTCCGTCAGCTGGCTCCGCCCCTACGTGCAGCAGCAGATGACCGAGTTCCTGCTGGCCTCGGACCTGGACCCCGCGTCGATCCTGGACCGGCTGCGCTCAGCTGCGGACGCGGTGGCGGGCGCGGTGCGCGGCGGCGAAGGCGAGAGCCTGATCGAGGCGATCCAGAATCCAAGGCAGCGGGAGATCCTGGAACGGCTCACCGCGGTGATGACGCTGGTGGAGGGACATGGCGACTACGTCATGGATGCCGTCGGGCCGAGCGTGGTGCCCTCGGTCGCCGATATCAGGGCGAAGTTCAGCGCCCGCCGCGGCAGCGCGGGCAGGCTGGAGCAGGTGATCCGCCGGATCCTCGGCATCGACCTGAAGATGAAGCAATACGAGCAAGGGGCGCGGTTCGTCCGTGCCGTGGTGGGCCAGGCGGGGATGGCGACCTTCAACAAGGTCTGGGAGTCGCCGGATACCCTCCCGTCCGGGGCCGAGATCGCCAATCCGGCCAGCTGGCTCGAGCGGGTGGGCGGCAGCGGCAGCGCAGCCGCGGGCTGACCGGTCGTGGGCCCCCATCCGGCGGTCGCGCAAGTGCGGCTCGGTGTCCGCCGGTCGCTGGCTGGCCTCGGCTCGGGTGACCTTGTCCTGGCCGCTTGCTCCGGCGGGGCGGATTCGCTCGCCCTGGCGGCGGCACTGGCGTTCGAGGCTCCCCGGCTTGGGCTGCGCTGCGGCGGGGTCACTGTCGATCACGGGCTGCAGGCCGGATCGGCGGAGCGCGCGCGCCGGGTGGCCGCGGCGCTGACGGCACTCGGCCTCGAGCCCGTGCAGAGTGTCCGGGTGACCCCGTCGGGGCCCGGCGGCCCGGAGGCGGCGGCGCGGGCTGCCAGGTACGAGGCGCTGGACGCCGCAGCCGCCCGCGCCGGCGCGGTATCGATCTTGCTTGGCCACACCCTGGACGACCAGGCCGAGACCGTGCTGCTCGGGCTGGCGCGCGGGTCCGGTGCCCGCTCGCTGGCGGGGATGGCCGCGCGGCGCGGGCGCTACCTGCGCCCGCTGCTGGCCGTCCGCCGGGCACAGACCAGGGCAGCCTGCGCTGCGCTGGGCCTTGAGCCCTGGGAGGATCCGCACAACCGTGATCCCGCGTATGCCAGGGCGCGGGTCCGCCACCAGGTGATGCCTGCCCTCACCGGCGCGCTCGGCCCCGGCATCGCCGAGGCCCTCGCGCGCAGTGCCTGCCAGCTGCGCGCCGACGCGGATGTCCTGGATGCGCTGGCGCAAGCAGAATTTGAACGGCTCCGGGGTGGTGACGGCGCATTCGAGACCGGCGGCCTTGCCGGGCTGCCCGGCGCGATCAGGGCGCGGGTGCTCCGGGCCGCCGCGACCGCGGCGGGCTGCCCGGCTGGTGCGCTGACCGCGCGTCATGTCGCGGGCCTGGACGCGCTGGTGACCGGCTGGCACGGGCAGCGCTGGACCGACCTGCCCGGCGGCGTCCGCGGGCTGCGGCGGTATGGCAAGCTGATCTTCACCGCGGGGCCGCGGGCCGGGGCCGGGCAGCCGGCCGGCCCGCCAGCGCGGAAGCCGGAAAACGCGGAGGGCGCGGGTGGACGCGACTGACATGGGTGCGGACCTCGAGGATGTGCTGATCACCCCCGAGCGGCTGCAGGCGCGCGTGCAGGAACTCGCGGCGCGAATAGACGCGGATTACGCTGGACGCGAACTGCTGCTCGTCGGGGTGCTCAAGGGCGCGGTGATGGTGATGGCCGATCTGGCACGGGCCATGCACCTGCCGGTCCAGATGGACTGGATGGCGGTCTCGTCCTACGGCTCGGGCACCAAGTCCTCCGGGGTGGTCCGCATACTCAAGGATCTGGACGCCGACATAACCGGCCGTCACGTGCTCGTCGTCGAGGACATCGTCGACTCCGGCCTCACCCTGTCCTGGCTGGTGGGAAACCTGCGCTCACGGGATCCCGCGTCCGTCCAGGTCTGCGTCATGCTCCGCAAGCCGGCCGCCGCTTCGATGGATGTCGAGGTGGCTTACACGGGCTTTGAAATCGACGACGCGTTCGTCATCGGCTATGGCCTCGACTATGCCGAGCAGTACCGTAACCTGCCGTTCATCGGCACCCTCGCCCCGCACGTGTACGGCGGGGAACACATCTCGCGATGAATTACGTTCACGTCGTGAGAACGCTGTCAGGCGCCAGCCGGGCAGTGCCTTCTGCGTGTCGGCCACAGCCGGCGCGGTGTACCTTCGAATATCCCTGCGGATCAGCCGGGAAGACAAGGAAGCTGGGCGTGGTCACTAGGACGCATGGCACTCCCGCCGGCAGTCGGCGGGAATGGACGCTCGCCTGGCGGGACCGGCCCCGGAGCTGCGGGGTCGTTCGCCGATGGATCTGAAGCGCTACTTCCGCGGGCCGTTCGTTGCCCTCCTTGTTGTCGTGCTGCTGTTCTTCTTCGTGTACAAGTACGCGAGTTCGGGCACGGCCTATCAGCAGGAGGACACCTCTCATGTGATCTCGCTGATCCAATCGGGGCAGGTGAAGTCGGCCCTGCTGATCGAGGGTCAGCAGACCATTCAGATCACCCCCGATCACGGCTCGCCGGAGCAGGCGAGCTGGGTGGGCAATCAGGGCTCGGTGCTCGCGGCGCTGCTGCAGAAGGAGTCCGCTGACGGCAAGCTGCCGCTGGGTTACAACGTCCAGGTGCCCAAGGGCAGCTCGCTGCTGGACCTGATCGTCGGCTGGCTGCCGTTCCTGCTGGTCATCCTGATCTTCTTGTTCCTGCTGAACCAGATGCAGGGCGGCGGCTCCCGGGTGATGAACTTCGGCAAGTCCAAGGCGAAGCTGGTCACCAAGGACACGCCGAAAACGACTTTTGCCGATATAGCGGGCGCCGACGAGGCCATCGAGGAACTGCAGGAGATCAAGGACTTCCTGCAGAGCCCGGGGAAGTTCCAGGCCATCGGGGCGAAGATCCCGAAGGGCGTGCTGCTGTACGGGCCGCCCGGGACCGGCAAGACCCTGCTGGCCCGCGCCGTGGCGGGCGAGGCGGGAGTGCCGTTCTACTCGATCTCCGGGTCTGATTTCGTCGAGATGTTCGTCGGCGTCGGCGCCTCCCGGGTGCGTGACCTGTTCGAGCAGGCGAAGGCGAACGCCCCGGCGATCGTCTTCGTTGACGAGATCGATGCGGTCGGCCGGCACCGCGGAGCCGGTTTCGGCGGCGGGCACGACGAGCGTGAGCAGACGCTGAACCAGCTGCTTGTCGAGCTTGACGGCTTCGACACCAAGGGCGGCGTGATCGTGATCGCGGCCACCAACCGGCCCGACATCCTGGATCCCGCGCTGCTCCGCCCCGGCCGTTTCGACCGCCAGATCGTGGTTGCGCAGCCGGACCTCACCGGGCGGAAGGGCATCCTGCGGGTGCACGCGCGCGGCAAGCCCATGGGCCCCGACGTGGATCTCGACCTGATCGCCCGCCGGACCCCTGGATTCACCGGCGCCGACCTCGCCAACGTCATCAACGAGGGCGCCCTGCTCACGGCCAGGGGCAACATGACGCAGATCGCGATGGCCTCGCTTGAGGAGGCGATCGACCGGGTCACCGCCGGGCCGAAGCGCAAGAGCGTGCTGCTTTCCGAGAAGGAAAGGAAGATCATCGCGTATCACGAGGGCGGCCATGCCCTCGTCGGGCACGCCCTGGCGAACGCCGACCCGGTGCACAAGATCACCATCATCCCGCGCGGCCGGGCACTCGGCTACACGGCGTCGGCGCCGACCGAGGAGAAGTTCCTGGTCAGCAGGGCAGAGATGATGGACCAGCTAGCTATGCTCCTCGGCGGCAGGACCGCGGAGGAACTGGTCTTCCACGAGCCGACGACCGGCGCGGCGAATGACATCGAGAAGGCGAGTTCGATAGCCCGCGGCATGATCACCGAGTACGGCATGAGCGAGCGGCTTGGCGCCCGCAAGTTCGGCACCGGGGACGGCGAGCCGTTCCTCGGCAGGGACATGTCGCACAGCAGGGACTACTCCGAGGAGATCGCGTCCGCCATCGACGATGAGGTGCGCAGGCTGATCGAGTCCTCGCACGACGAGGCGTGGGAGATCCTGGTCCAGTACCGCGACGTGCTCGACGACCTGGTGCTGCAGCTGATGGAGCACGAGACCCTGGCCAGGGACAAGGTGCTGGAGATCTTCAGCCCGGTGCGCAAGCGCGTCATGCGCGGCTCGTATACCGGTTACGGGAAGCGGCTGCCGTCCGACCGGCCGCCGGTCCTGACGCCTAAGGAACTTGCCCTGAACGGCGCGGATGGCGCCGCGGGCAACGGGCAGGCGATCGGCTCCGGCTCCGACGGCTCGCAGCCGCTCGGCGGGCCGCCGCCCATCGGCGGGCCCTCCCCGCTCGACGGGCCGCCGCCCATCGGCCCGATGAGCACCGGTGCCCCGATGGCTGCCCGCGCGCCGGATGAAGGCCCGTCTGGCGGCGCCTGTTGAGCGGGAGGTTCGATCTGCCGCGGATCGAGCGCGCAGTACGGGAGATCCTGCTGGCGATCGGCGAGGATCCGGACAGAGACGGCCTCCGCGACACCCCGGCACGGGTCGCGCGAGCCTATGAGGAGCAGTTCTCCGGGCTGGGGCAGCAGCCCGAGAGCGTCCTTACCACGGTCTTCGACGCCGGTCACGACGAGATGGTCCTGGTACGCGACATCGATGTATACGCCACCTGCGAGCACCATCTGATCCCGTTCTTCGGCGTCGCGCACGTTGGCTATATTCCGAACGAGAAGGGCCAGCTCACGGGGCTCTCCAAGCTCGCCAGGCTGGTGGATCTCTACGCCCGGCGGCCCCAGGTCCAGGAACGCATGACCAGCCAGATCGCCGATGGCCTGATGGGCGTGCTCGAGCCGGGCGGCGTCATCGTGGTGATCGAGGCCGAGCACCTGTGCATGGCCATGCGCGGAGTGCGCAAGCCAGGGGCGAGAACCGTGACCTCCGCAGTCCGGGGCAGCTTCCGCGACAACGAAAGCACCCGGGCGGAAGCGATGAGCCTGCTCCTCAGTCGCCGGGGCGGCTGACGCAGCGGTGGCCCGCCAGCACGCGTCCCCGCGTCCATTATCGTGTTTGCCCTCGCCGTATCTCGGCGATGACTACGCTGATGCCCCGTGATCAGGGGCTTGACCAACTTGTCTGAGATGACTGAACGCAGCGGGCCAGGCCCGGCAGCACCCACGTCCGGTGACGATGACCGATTCGCCAGGCGGTTCGCCATCCGCCCGCCGGATCGCAGGCATCAGCGGCGCTGGGTGCCGGTCGTGGCGGGCTGGCTTGCGCTGCTCATCGGTATTGCCGACGTCATCGAGGGCGCCGTCCCCAGCCTGTACGCGCACTACCGGCTGCACCGCATCTTCGATCTGGCGCCGGGCACGCTGACCAATGTCACCCGAACCGCCGACGTCATTACCGGCCTGCTGCTGCTCATGCTGTCGCACGGACTGCGGCGGCGGAAGCGCCGCGCATGCCGGTCGGTGATCCTGCTGCTCGGCGCGAGCACCGTCCTGCATCTGGCGCACTACCCGCACATCGGCCGGGCCATCGTGACCGCCGCGCTGCTCGTCGTGCTGCTCTGCTACCGGCGGGAGTTCTACGCGGTCGGCGATCCGCGCACCCGCTGGCGGACGCTGGCCGTGCTCGGCTGGCTGGTGCTGGCGGACCTCGCGATCGGCCTGAGCTACATCACGCTGGTCAGAGGGCTAAAGTCCGATTATTCCGTGATGCAGCGAGGGCAGTCCGTTATCTATGGCCTGTTCGGATTCTCTGGGCCCGTCCAGTTCCAGCCAGAGAGCCGCGGAGATCTTTTCGGCCTCCTGACCAGTGCGCTCGGCCTTTTCACGCTGATCGCGGCCGCGTACATGTTCCTCCGGCCGGCCGAGCCGCCCGGGCGGCTGAGCGGCCAGGACGTGGCCGGGATCAGGGAACTGCTCGACAGGTACGGCGCGCAGGACTCGCTGGGCTACTTCGCCCTCCGCGACGACAAGAGCATCATCTGGTCGCCGACCGGCAAGTCGTGTATCGGCTACCGGGTGCTGTCGGGTGTCATGCTGGCCGCCGGGGATCCCATCGGAGATCCCGAGGCGTGGCCGGGCGCGATCCACGCGTTCCTGGACGAGGCGGCCCGGCATGCCTGGGTTCCCGCCGTCGTGGGCTGCGGTGAGCTCGGCGCCGAGGTGTGGTGCCGCGAGGGCGACCTGACCGCCCTCGAGCTCGGCGATGAGGCGATCGTGGACGTGGCCGGGTTCTCCCTTGAGGGCAGGGCCATGCGCAACGTCCGGCAGATGGTGTCCAGGGTCTGCAGGCACGGCTATGTCGCGGAGTTTCACCGCACCGGCGACGTGCCGCGCGCGGAACTCGACAAGCTGATCAGGCAGGCCGACTCGTGGCGCGGCAGCCCGACCGAGCGGGGCTTCTCGATGGCGCTCGGCCGCGTCGGCGGCTGCGACGACGGGCGCTGCGTGATCGCGACGGCCACCGAGAACGGCGTGCTGCGCGCGATCCTGCATTTCGTGCCCTGGGGATCCGACGGGCTCTCGCTCGACCTCATGCGCCGCGACCGGGCCGCGCAGCCGGGTCTTAACGACTTCCTGATCGTCGAAACCATTTCCCGCGCGCACGAGCTGGGCGTGAAGCGCATCTCGCTGAACTTCGCCGCCTTCCGCTCCGCCCTCGAGCGCGGTGAGCGGATCGGGGCCGGCCCGGTGCTCCGCGCCTGGCGCGGCATCCTGCTGTTCATGTCCCGGTGGTTCCAGATCGAGTCGCTCTACAAGTTCAACGCCAAGTTCAACCCGGACTGGGTGCCGAGATTCATGGTCTTCCCGAGCACCAGGGACACGCCCCGGATCGGCCTGGCGGCGCTCGAGGCTGAGGCGTTCCTGGTCTGGCCGAATCTGGAGGCGCGCAGGCTCGCGCGCAAGCTGGGGCACAAGCTGGGCCTGGGCAGGCTGCGGCGGCTGCGTCACGGCGGGCGGCGATCCCGGCCGACGGCGTAAAACGTAGATTGGCGCTCATGACGGGTGACGCGCGGACGGCGAAAGGATCGGCACCCGCAGGTCAGCAGTCCGGCGCGATGCTGCTGCCCGCGGTGCGCGGACTACCCGCACCGGGCAGGTGCCTGGTCATGGGCGTTGTCAACGTCACTCCCGATTCCTTCTCCGACGGCGGGAAATGGTTCGCCGCGGACGCCGCGGTCTCCCGCGGCCTGGAGCTTGCCGCGCTCGGCGCGGACATCATCGACGTGGGCGGTGAGTCAACCAGGCCCGGTGCGGCCAGGATCTCAGCTGCCGAGGAACTGCGCCGGGTCGGCCCGGTCATCACGGAGCTTGCCGCCGCCGGACTGACAGTCAGCGTGGACACGATGCGGGCCGCGGTGGCGGAGACCGCGCTGGGGGCCGGGGCGAAGCTGGTGAACGACGTGAGCGGCGGCCTTGCCGACCCCGCCATGTACGGGCTCGTCGCCGTGGCAGGCGTGCCCTATGTCGTCATGCACTGGCGCGGGCACAGCAGCAGCATGCAGGAGCGGGCTCGCTACGGTGACGTGGTGCAGGAGGTCTGCGACGAGTTGCGGAGACGCGTGGACGCGGCCGTCGGCGAGGGCGTCGATCCGTCGCTGATCGTGCTTGACGCCGGGATCGGCTTCGCCAAGGCCGCCGAGCACAACTGGGCGCTGCTGGCCAGCCTGCCGGAAATCGCCCGGCTAGGCGGCGGCGGGGCGCCGTTCCCCGTGCTCGTCGGCGCATCACGGAAGAGCTTCATCGGCCGCCTGCTCGCGGCCGCCGACGGGACGCCGCGGTCCTTTGCCAGCAGCGACGACGCGACCGTCGCGCTCACCGCGCTGGCCGCTGCCGCCGGGGCATGGTGCGTGCGGGTGCATGCGGTTCCGGGTAACGCCGACGCGGTCCGGGTGGCCGCGCAATGGCGCGCGGCAGGTGCCGGATGAGCCTGGACAGGATCGCGCTGCGCGGACTGCGGGTACGCGGCCATCACGGCGTATTCGGCCATGAGCGCCGTGACGGCCAGGAGTTCGTGATCGATGCTGTGCTCTGGACGGACACCAGGGCGGCGGCCGATGCCGATGATCTATCCCGTACCGTCGACTACGGCGGCCTGGCGGACCGGCTGTCGGCAATCGTCTCGGGCGAGCCGGTCAGCCTCATCGAGACGCTCGCCGAACGGCTCGCCGCGACCTGCCTGGCGGACCATCGCGTCGAGGAGGTGGAGATCACCGTGCACAAGCCGCAGGCCCCGGTGCGCCATCCCTTCGACGACGTGGCGGTGACGATCCGCCGGACCCGCCGGTGACTGCGGCCCCGGACCCGCCGGCCACCGCGTTGCCGGACCCGCCGGTGACCGCGGCGGCCGGCGCAGTTCGGCCGGCCCGGGTTGTCCTCGCACTCGGCAGCAACCTCGGCGACCGGATGGCGAACCTGCAGGGCGCGGTCGACGCCCTGCTCGGTCCGCCTGGGCTCGGCTACCTGGCGGTCTCGCCGGTATACGAGACCGCGCCAGTCGGCGGTCCCGGCCAGCCGGACTTCCTGAATGCCGTGCTGCTCGCCAGTACGATGCTGCCGCCCGGCGCGATCCTGGCGCGCGGCCAGGCGGCGGAGGCGGCCTTCCACCGGGTCCGGACAGTGGCCTGGGGGCCGCGCACGCTGGATGTCGACGTCATCGCCTACGGCGACGTGGTCAGCGACGATCCGGTGCTGACGCTGCCGCACCCGCGCGCGCATGAGCGGGCCTTCGTCCTGGTGCCATGGCATGACGTGGATCCCGGCGCCGAGATCCCCGGCCGCGGCCGCATCGCCGACCTTCTTGCCGCGGCTGCCTCGTCGGCAGCCTCCGGGGCGGTGCCAGCAGCAGCCTCCGGGGCCGGGCCAGCGGCAGCCTCCGGAGCCGGTACCGGCGCTGCTGCCGTGCGACGCGTTCCTGGCCTGCTGCGGCCGCCGTCGTGACCGGGCGACGCGGGCTGCCCGACGGGATGGTGAGCAGGTGACGCCGATCCGGCCGCGGTCCCTGGCGGCGGTGGCCGTCTGCTGCGCCGCGCTGGCGTGGCTGGTGATCCGGCTGGCCTATTCCTCCTTCCCGCCGCTGCCGTGGACCGGTGTGCCCGCCCTGCTGCTGCTCGCTGTCACCGAGGCATGGAGCGGGCGGAACCTGCGGGCACGGATCCGCGGGCGCCGCCCTGGCGCGAAGCCGGTCGCGGTCATCGCGGTGGCCAGGATGGCAGTACTGGCAAAGGCCAGCGCGGTGGTCGCCGCGATCTTCGGCGGGCTAGCCGCCGGTTTCCTGATCTTCCTGGGCGATCTCACTGATCTGGCCGGCCGGCCGACTCCCCGGGGCGACGCGATCACGGCGGGAGTCACGCTTGCCTGCGCCGTCGTACTGGCCGTTGCTGCCCTGTACCTCGAACGCTGCTGCCGGGCACCCGACCTGCCGGACGAGGCCGACACGGAGTAGCCAGGTCACGCCCGGCGGCTGGCGGGCCGCGGTTATGCTGATCCTCGCCGTCCGGTACCGGCGAGGACTGGAACGAGCGAGGACTGGAACGAGATGGATAACGAGGATCTGCGCGGCCCCGGCGCCGCGTCGCACCCGGCGCGCCTGCGGGTCGGCGTTATCGGCGCCGGCCGGGTCGGCAGCGTCCTGGCCGCCGCGCTCGGCCGGGCCGGGCACCGGATCATGGGCGCCTCTGCGGTGTCCGACGCGTCCGTGCAGCGGATCGGCAGGAACCTGCCCGGCGTGCCGCTGCTGCCGCCTGATCAGGTGCTCGCCCGGGCCGATCTCGTGCTGCTCACCGTCCCTGACGACGTGCTGCCCGCCCTGGTATCCGGGCTTGCCTCGACCGGGTCCCCGATGCAGGGCCGCCTGGTCGCGCACGCCAGCGGCCGGCACGGGCTGGCCGTGCTCGAGCCCGCGGTCCGCTGCGGCGCGCTGCCGCTGGCCTTGCACCCGGTGATGACATTCACCGGCCGGCCGGATGACATCGACAAGCTGGCCGGGATCTGCTTCGGGGTGACCGCGCCGGCGTCGCTGCGCCCGGTGGCCGAGGCGCTCGTGGTGGAGATGGGCGGCGAGCCCGTGTTCATCGCGGAGGAAAGCAGGAACCTGTACCACGCGGCGCTCGCGAGCGCCGCCAATCACCTGGTCACCCTGGTTGTCCAGGCAGCGGACCTGCTGCGCGCGGCCGGCGTAGCGGACCCGGGCCGGATGCTCGGGCCGCTGCTGTCCGCGGCGCTGGACAATGCGCTGCGCCTCGGTGACGCTGCCCTGACCGGCCCGGTCGCGCGCGGCGACGCCGACACCGTGGCCAGTCATATCGATGCGCTGCGGGCTGTCTCGCCGGAGGCTCTCGCCGCCTACGTGGCGCTGGCGAGGCTGACTGCTGACCGCGCACTCGCCGCGGGCTCACTCGCCGCACCGGATGCGCAGCGCCTGCTTGACGTGCTGGCCGGAGCGCCCAGGTGATCCCCGTCCTCGCCCGGACCAGGGCGGAACTGGCGGCAGCGCGCGGCAGCATGTCCGGCCCGGTGGTGCTGGTACCGACCATGGGCGCGCTGCACGACGGGCACCGGGCCCTGCTCCGCCGCGCCAGGCAGGTCGCGTCGCCGAACGGGAGCGTGCTGGTTTCCGTCTTCGTCAACCCGCTCCAGTTCGGGCCGGACGAGGATTTCGCCCGTTATCCGCGCAGCCTGGACACCGACGTGGCCGTCTGCGGCGAGGAGGGCGCGGCGGTCGTGTTCGCGCCGGATCATGCCCAGATGTACCCGGCAGCGCAGCTGATCACCGTCGACCCGGGGCCGATGGGGCAGGTGCTCGAAGGCAAGTCGCGGCCGGGTTTCTTCGCCGGAGTGCTGACCGTGGTGCTGAAGCTGTTCCAGCTGGCGCGACCGGATGCGGCGGTATTCGGCGAGAAGGACGCGCAGCAGCTGGCCCTGGTACGCCGGATGACCGCGGACTTTGCGCTGGGAGTCGAGATCGTGCCCGAGCCCATCGTCCGGGACTCCGGCGGACTGGCCATCTCGAGCAGGAATGCCTACCTCTCCGGGCCGGAGCGCACGGCTGCGCTCGCGCTGTCCAGGGCGCTGCTGGCGGGCCAGCAGCAGGCTCACGCGGGCCCGGCCGCGACCCTGGCCGCCGCGCACACGGTGCTCCAGGCGGCCGCTGCGGCGGACCCGCCGCTGCGGCCTGACTATCTCGCGCTGGTCGATCCGGGCACGTTCGATGAGGTCACCGATGACTACCGGGGACCGGCTCTGCTGCTGGCGGCCGGCCGTGCCGGATTGACGAGGCTGATCGACAACGCCGCGCTCCTGATCGGCGGCCCGCAATGACCGCCCGGCGCCAGCCCGCACCGGCACCCGCCCGGGCCAGGGAGGCTGGAGTGAGACCGTCATGCTGCTGACGATCGATGTGGGCAACACCAACACCGTGCTGGGCATCTTCGACGGCGAGGAGGTGGCCGAGCACTGGCGCATCGCCACTGTCCCCGACCGTACCGCCGATGAGCTGACGGTCATCCTCCAGGGACTGCTCGCGCAGAGCACTCAGCTCAAGAACCCTGACGTCACCGGGATAGCGCTGTGCTCGACGGTGCCTTCGGTCCTGCACGAGATGCGGGAGATGTTCCGCCGCTACTACGGCGACATCCCGGCGGTCATCGTGCAGCCGGGGGTGAAGACGGGCGTGCCGGTGCGCATGGACAACCCCAAGGAAGTCGGCAGCGACCGGATCATGAATGCGCTCGCCGCCATCCACCTGTTCGGCGGACCCGCCGTGGTCGTCGACTTCGGGACCTCGACGAACTTCGACGCGGTCAGCGAGCGGGGCGAGTTCGTCGGCGGGGCGCTCGCACCGGGCATCGAGATCTCCGTCGATGCGCTCTCGCGGCGGGCCGCGCAGCTGCTGAAGGTTGAGCTGACCCGCCCGAGTCACGTCATCGGCAAGAACACGGTCGAGGCGCTGCAATCGGGAATCATCTTCGGGTTCGCCGGCCAGATCGAGGGGATCGCCAAGCGGATGGCGGCCGAACTCGCCCCCGGCGACCCGGACTCGGTCACCATCATCGCCACCGGCGGGCTCGCGCCGCTGGTCATCGACGAGGTGGCCATGATCGACGCGTACGAGCCGTGGCTGACGCTGATCGGCCTGCGGCTGGTGTTCGAGCGCAACACCGCTGACGGCTAGCCGGCCACCGCACTCGCCGCGCCGCGCCGGTGCTGCCAGGCGGCCGGCCGGGCAGCGGCACCGGGAAACCCGACTGCACCCTTTGCGGGTGCACGGAAACCCGGCTGCACCCTTGCGGGTGCGGCCGGTAACCTCGGGCAGGTGAAAACGGACGAGGCCGGCGCCAGTGAACTGCCGGAGCAGACCAGCGGCCAGCCGGAACAGACCACCGACCTGGCAGGGCAGACCAGCGGCCAGCCGGAGCAGACACGGGTCCGGCTAGCTAAGCTCGCCGCCATCCGCGCCGCCGGGGGTGACCCCTACCCGGCCGGCTTTCCGCGGACCGCGACCATCGCCGGAGTCCGCCGGCGGTATCCGGACCTGGGGCCTGGCGTGGCAACGGGCGACCGCGTCGGCGTCACCGGCCGGGTCATGCTTTACCGCAGCGGCGGCAAGCTGTGCTTCGCGACGATCAGGGACGGCACCGGCGACATCCAGGTCATGATCTCACTGGACCGGGTGGGCCACGACGCGCTGGCCGCCTGGAAGCGGGATGTAGACCTCGGCGACCATATCGGGGTGCAGGGCGAGGTCATCACCTCCCGCCGCGGTGAGCTGTCGGTGCTCGCTGATTCCTTCGCCATGACCGCCAAGGCGCTTCGGCCGCTGCCCGACAAGCACGCCGGCCTGTCTGATCCGGGGTCACGGGTAAGGCAGCGTTATCTTGACCTGATCGTCAATCCCGACGCACGGCAGATGGCTGAGCTGCGCGGCACAGTGACCAGATCGCTGCGCGAAGAACTGCACCAGCGCGATTTCCTCGAAGTGGAAACGCCAGCGCTGCAGGTGCTTCATGGCGGCGCGAACGCGAGGCCGTTCGTGACCCGCAGCAATGCCTACGACACGGACCTGTACTTGCGGATCGCGCTGGAGCTTTACCTCAAGCGGCTAGTCGTCGGCGGCATCGAGAAGGTTTACGAGATCGGCCGGATCTTCCGCAACGAGGGCGCGGATGCCACCCACAACCCCGAGTTCACCATGCTCGAGCTTTACGAGGCCTACAGCGATTACGACGGGATGGCGACGCTGACCCGTGAGCTGATCCAGGCGGCGGCGCGCGCGGGGCTCGGCGGCACTGTTGTCCGCAGGCCCGACGGTTCCGAGCACGATATCGGCGGCCAGTGGCCGCGCAAGACGGTGCACGGGGCGGTGTCCGAGGCGCTCGGCGAGGAGATCACGCCGGATACCAGCGCGGAGCGCCTCCGCAAGCTGGCCGCTCATGCGGATGTCCGGCTGGACGCCGGCTGGAACCGGGGCCAGGTGCTGCTCGAGATGTACGAGCATCTCGTGGAGCGGCGCACGGTGCTGCCGACGTTCTATTGCGATTTCCCCGTCGAGGTGGCGCCGCTGACCAGGGCGCACCGGGAGGATCCCCGGCTGGCGGAGAAGTGGGACCTGGTCGCGTTCGGTGCCGAGATCGGGACGGCCTATTCCGAGCTGGTCGACCCGGTGGAGGAGCGCCGGCGCCTCACTGCGCAGTCGCTGCTGGCCGCAGGCGGCGACGCGGAGGCCATGCAACTTGACGAGGACTTCCTGCGGGCGCTGGAGTACGGCATGCCGCCGACCGGCGGTATGGGCATGGGCATCGACCGGCTGATCATCCTGCTCACCGGGGCGAGCATCAGGGAGACGGTCCTCTTCCCGTTCGTCCGTCCCGAGTGAGCCTCCGGTCCCGCCGGAGTGAGCCTCCGGCGATTGCCCGGCCAGGGACATTGCCCGGCCTGGCACGCAGGTGACTCAGCCGATGATCCGCACGGCCCCCACGTAGGCACTCCAGAAGATCGGCTGGATCTGCACGGGCTGGCCGAACGTGGGCGCGTCGAGCATCAGGCCATCGCCGACGTACAAGCCGACGTGGCTGATGTCGGGGAAGAAGAACACCAGGTCGCCCGGTTCCAGCTGGCTCCGTGAGATGTGCTCGCCGGAGTTCCACTGACTGCCGGTGAAATGCGGCAGGCTGATTCCGACCTTTCCGTAGGCCCACATGACGAGTCCGGAGCAGTCGAAGTCGTTGGGCCCGGCACCGCCCCAGACGTAGGGGTCACCGCGCCTGGTCAGCGCAAACCTGAGCGCCTGGACGCCGATCGAGTTGCCAGGGATGGTGAAATCCGGGTAATGGCCAGTCTGCTTGAAGACCGTCATGGCCTGGGTGAACGCGGCGCTGTTCAGGATGCTCTCGCGGCGCTGGATCGCCCGCACCCTGACCTTCATCTGGGCGGCGAGCTGAGCCGCCTTGCTGGCCTGCTGCTGGGCGGTCAGCCGGGCTCGGTCGGCGGCGTCCTCGGCGGCGGCGAGGACGGTCACCTTGTCGCCGTTCTCCTGCTGAAGCTGGAGCATGATCGACGCTCGGTTGATGAACGACTGCGGGTTAGTTGCCTGCAGCAGCTGGAGTGCGGGATTGACGTCGCCCGTCATGTAGCCCTGGGCGGCGATCTGGCCGACCGCGAGCTGGCCGGCGGTGAGCTGCTTCTCCTCCCGCGCGGCGGTCTCGCGGGCGATCCTGGCCTCGGCCTTTGCCTGCGAGAGCTGGATTTTCAGCCCGTCGTACTGCTCGCTGAGGCTATCGATCTGGTTGGACAGCCTGGCGGCCCTGGCCAGCAGCACATGCAGGCCGGGCTGCGTGGTTGTCACCGCCGCGCTGACAGGCCCGCCCGGCAGCGCGATGCTGACGAGCGTCACGGCCCCGGCCAGCATCGCGACGCGGCTCCATGCCCAGTGTGACCTGGCACGGGCACGTTTCCCCCGTGAGCTACCTGCGACGTGCCTGCCGGCGGGCAAGCGCTCCACGTGGAGTCTCCTCTCCTAGGCCGCCTACCGGGTTAGCTGACGGGTTCGGGCCGGAGTAGCCCTACGGCGGGACGGACCGCGAGGTGCGACCGCGACCCGCCGATTCACCCCGGGAACGTGGGTTCCCGGCTCCCCGGCACGTGGTCGCGCGCCAGGAACTCGGCGGATGACGCCATCGCCTCGCGGGAGCGGGCGGCGGCAGGTGGGACAGCGGTTGGAGACTATCGAATCGGGGTGTGCCGCCAGCCAGAATGACGGAAGTTTTAACAGTGGCATTCCGTTAGGCCGCAGGAGGTTTCGCCGCCCGGCGGCGGGAGCTGCCGGGCCCGGCATGCTCTGCTGCTTCCCGGCCGCAGTCAGGCAACTCGCTGTCTGCGCAGGTCACTATGCGTTTCGTCACTAAAAGCAGAATTACGTGATCTGCGCGTGATGTGCGCCCCTACGGCCAGTTGCCCGTGTTGACGACAATATGTATTTGCTTCGTGACAATGTGTTCGCACCGCTCGTCATCGACGCTCCGCGCGGCGTCTGGTGCGCCCGGATCGTTGCGGCAATGCCGGATTCGGCGGTAGGGACCGCTGCGCCGGGCCGCCCGCCGGCCGCCCGGTGCTGCGCGCGGTGACCGGCTCAGAGCAGCCGGAGCTGCCGGTCGGCTGGCCGTCTCGGCCGTGGCGGTACCGGACGGTCGAGCAGCGCTGAATCAATCGCGGCCAGGAAGGGCGAAGGGCCGGCCGCCGCAGTCGTGCCGTGCCTGGTGCGCCGGGCTGCGCAGCTCAGGAACAGCCGGGCTCGCGCCCGGGTCATCCCGACGAACAGCAGCCGCCTCTCCTCGGCCAGGTCGGGCCCGGCCGCCGGAGCCGAGCCCGGAAGCCAGAGCGGAAGCAGGCCCTTCTCGCAGCCGGCCAGGAAGACGACATCGAACTCCAGTCCTTTGGCCGCGTGCAGGGTCAGCAGGGTGATTGCCGCTGCCCTCGGATCCAGGGCGTCCGCCATCGCGCCGAGCGAGATCTCGGTGAGGAACCGCTCCAGGTCGCGGCCGCAGCGGCGGGCCAGCGGCGCCAGCAGCTGGCCGGCGGACCTGACGTCGACAGCAGGAGCCGCGCTAGCGGGACCGATGGCTGCCAGCCTGCGCACGGCGGCGCGCAGCCGGGCGGCCACGGTTGCCCCGGCGCTCGCCAGCCGCATTTCCCTGACGATGTCCGGAACTCCGGTCCTGCGCTCCAGCAGATCGTGTGAGCTCTTCTGGAACGGCAGTCCGGCACGCGTTAGCGCTTGGCCGAGAGGGCCGGCCTGAGCATCCGTCCGGTACAGAATGGCCACCTCGGACAGGTCAATTCCGTCCACGCCATGACCATCCGCGCGCCCGCTGTCCAGCGAGTGGAAGGAGGATCCGCCCAGCAGGCCGTCGATGGCCGCGGCGATCCAGGCCGCCTCAGCTCGCTCGTCGGCGGCCTCATGGAAGATGATCGGAGCCCCGCGGGGGCGGACGGCCTGCAGCGTCCTGCCAGGGACGAGCGTGGCCGGCGCGATGGCCTGCAGCGCGCCGGCCACGATCGTGCCGCTCGCACGGTAGTTCCTGGTCAGGTGCAGGGTCGTGGCACCCGGGTAGTCTGCGGCGAAATGCAGGAAGAAGCCCACGTCCGCGCCCCGGAAGCCGTAGATGGCCTGGTCAGGATCCCCGATTGCCGTCAGCCCGGAGCCGTTGCCCGCCAGCAGGCGCAGCAGCTCGTACTGCGCCGCATCAATGTCCTGGTACTCATCCACGCTGATCCGCGGCCAGCGTCCGCGCAGCCGGCCTGCCAGCGCTGGCAGGCCGCGCAGCAGCGCGGCCGGCAGCTCGATAAGCCCGTCAAGATCCACCAGGTCGCGGGCCAGCAGCGCCGTGACGAGCCGCCGGCGGCCCTCCGGGTCACCGGCGGCGCCGGCCAGCAGCCGCCGGCCGTCGCGCTGCGAGCCGGCCAGCTCGGTGGCGATCTCCAGCCGGGCGGCGTCGTCGGCGATCCGGAAGCTGCTGGTCAGCCCGGCACGCTCGGGATGCTCCCGCAGGATCATCAGGCCGAGGCCGTGGAACGTGGTGACGGTGATCTCGCCGGCCTGACGTGGGGCGAGCACGGCCAGCCGCTCGCGCATTTCGCGTGCCGCCCGCCGGGTGAAGGTGATGGCCAGGCATGATTGCGGCGGAGCGCCGCGCTCGGCAATCTCGTGCGCGATCCGGTGCGCAAGTGCGCGGGTCTTACCCGTGCCAGGCCCGGCGATGATCATCAGTGGCCCGTCAGCAAGGACCGCAGCCCGCTGGTCCAGATCGAGATCACCGGGCAGCGCCCGCCCGGCCGGTGCCAGCCTGCCGGGCGGTGCCAGCCTGCCGGGAGGGGCGACGTCCGGTGCCGCCGGCCCGCGGCCGGGTGCATTGCCCGTCGCGAAATCGCCGTTCCCGGGCTGCCGCGGCGGGAACTGGGTGACCCGGCCAGCCGCGGCCGGCCGGATCACCTCGAATAGCGCGGCGGACCGGTCAAGTTCGCCGGGACCGAACAGGCGCACCACGCCATATTCGCCGTCGTACCCGGCTTCCCGCCGTACCTCGTCCCGGCGCAGCCGCGATATTGCCTCGCCCAGCAAAGTGCCGCCGACCTGGCTCAGATCACTCACCGGGAGGTCACCGAGGATGCCGAGTTCCGGACCGAGCGCCGCGACAAGCCGGCTAACCTCCGCCCCGACTTTCTTGCTCTTCGCGCCTGTTCCCAGGATTTCGCCGACGATCTGCGGCAACTGCACAAGATTGGCGAATCGGGGTGCACCCTCGGGCCGATAGCCGGCCGGCCGGTCGGCGAGCTCCGCTACCCTGTGCAGCACGCCAACGGTCACCTGCTTGCCGCACTCGGGGCAGCTTCCGCCATGCTCCCTGGTCTGCGCGGGCTCGAAGCGCACACCGCACTTCCGGTGCCCGTCCAGGTGGTACTTGCCCTCCTCTGGATAGAACTCGATCGTGCCAATCAGGCCATCGCCCGTGCGCAGCGCGTCGGCCATCGCGAAGTAATCCAGGGGCGTACCGAACGTGGTCGCCTCGCGGCCGAGCATCGGCGGTGAATGCGCGTCAGAGTTGCTCACCAGGCGATAGGCATCAAGCGATGAGCACTGCCAGTTCATCGGTGGATCCGAGGAGAGACCAGTCTCGATGGCGAAAATTTCCCCAGCCAGATCGGCGTAGCAGTCCGCCACCACATCGAAACCCGATTTGGAGCCGAGCACAGCAAACCACGGCGTCCAAACGTGCGCGGGAACCAGATAGCAGCCTGGCCCGCCGTCCAGCGTGATCTCCAGCAGATCACGCGAGTCGAGCCCGAGGATCGGCCTGCCATCCGACGCCAGGTTCCCGATCTTCGATAGCGCGGCGGTGATGCGATCCGCCGCCTCGAACGTCGGCGCGTACAGAAGATGGTGGACCTTCCTGGTCCGCTCACCGCCGCGGTAGATCGTGGAGACCTCGGCCGACAACATAAATCTGACCGGGTGGCCGCAGCTCCGTGGTGAGGCGCGCCGCACCCGGTCCGCCATCTCCGGGCGGAGGCGGAAAAGGCCCGGCTCGGCGGGGATTAGCGTTTCCTTCAGCTCCTCTGCCCAGCCAGGGTGGGTGAAATCGCCAGTTCCAGCAACCGTGATGCCCTTGCGCAGTGCCCACCATGCGAGATGCTCTATGTCGCAGTCCCTACTGCAGGCCCGAGAGAACCTGGAGTGGATGTGCAGGTCGGCGTGGAACAAGACGTGGCGGTCCGCTCTATCTAACGCTGCGGGATCTAACGCTGCGGGGCACGGGCAGGCTCCGATATTGCCATGCCGGCGGCCGCGTATGTGCAGTTCCGCCCACTCCCCGGCGCAGCCGTGCCAAGTCCGGTGCGTGACAATACGAAGGAGGCCGCGGCGCGAGCCCGGCGCGGCCTGACCAGCGGTCTGCACGAAGGAGGATGCGCAGTGCTCGCGGACTTGGCGGCTCTCACTCCTCCCCTCGTTGTCTGCGCGGCTTCACTGATCGCGATCGGCGCGTTCCTGAGGCATGAGATGGGTGCAGGCAGTCGGCGCGTTGATGATGTGCTCTCTGCCGATATTTCGGTCAACGGCCAGATCCCGGATGCTGGAATCGGCGAAGCTGCTTCGGCGCCCGATGCCGGTACCGGCAATGACTCTCCCGCTGAAACTTGACAGGACGGTTGCAGGCCTCGTCAGTAGCTTGTCCCGGCACTACAGGGTACCCGCCATGGGCATTTTAGAGGCGGATCCGATGCTGATCACGGAGAGTTACTGTGACCTTCCGGAATGCGTCAACCCTGTAGTCGACGCAACTCGTGACGGGAATCGCGGTCGCGTGAATTGTCAGATGCAACGGTCCTGGTATATGTTTGGCAAACCTAAAAGGCTGCCTGCAGCGGAAGGGCTGGATCTCATGGCTCGAAAGATTACAACGACCGTCGTCTGCGACCTTCCCCACGATGGCGAGGTCGTGAGTAAGGAGACGGTTTCGTTCTCCTTTGACGGAACTGCGTACGAGATCGACGTGTGCAGCGAGCACGGCAAGGAACTGCATGACAAGTTCAGCGCATATACCGACCACGCCCGGCGCGCGGGTACCGGCGGACGGCGGCGCAGGGCCAGGACCGGCCCGGGCCGGGAGCGGAGTGCGGAGATCAGGGCATGGGCACGGGAGCGGGGACACAAGGTGAGCGAGCGCGGCCGCATCCCGGCGACGATCATTGCCGAGTACGACGCCGCGCACTGACGCCTCCCGGGACAGGGCGTCACCTGCCCGGTCCCCGGCCCTCTGATCGCTCGCAGCGCAGTTTCAGCCAGCGGCGCACCGCCCGAATCCCGGGCAGTGCGCCGCTGGCTCATGCAACCGCGCGTTCGCTCGCGGCGTACCCGGGAACATGTCCCCGGTTGGCCCAGGTTGAATAGGGTGAACGTCCCGCGCCGGGGGAACGTTTTAACATGTGCGACATATCTCATGGGTAACGTCTCAGGAGTAACGTCGTCCGGCGCGCGGGCTAGCATGCGGAAGGGACGGGGCGAGATAATGTGCCTCCCCGACCGCTCTGTGAGGGAGCGACGAGATGTTCGAGAGATTTACCGACCGGGCGCGGCGGGTTGTGGTCCTGGCTCAGGAAGAGGCCAGGATGCTCAATCACAACTACATCGGCACCGAGCACATCCTGCTCGGCCTTATCCATGAGGGCGAGGGCGTCGCCGCCAAGGCGCTTGAGTCGCTGGGCATCAGCCTGGAGGCCGTGCGCCAGCAGGTGGAGGAGATCATCGGCCAGGGCCAGCAGGCCCCGTCCGGGCACATCCCGTTTACTCCGCGCGCCAAGAAGGTCCTTGAGCTCTCGCTGCGCGAGGCCCTGCAGCTCGGCCACAACTACATCGGCACCGAGCACATCCTGCTCGGCCTCATCCGCGAGGGCGA
>Ga0302235_10000424_pt1 | contig 33815 bp, 30 predicted proteins | sample II_Palsa_N3_3_FD_193577 | JGI IMG/M metagenome (GOLD analysis project Ga0302235, IMG submission 193577) | Peat permafrost microbial communities from Stordalen Mire near Abisko, Sweden - II_Palsa_N3_3 | ecosystem: Environmental > Terrestrial > Soil > Palsa > Peat permafrost | place: Sweden...
AGGCACTATGGGTGAGTTGCTTGGCCTCGAAGCTGATACGCGTGTGAAACTGCACTTCGAACCGCTGGCCGGTATCTGGCTCGATCCACTGGCTGTTGATGCCCTTGTACTGATCATCGGACCAGCAGTTCTTAAGCTTGTCTAGCTTAAAGCCCTGATCCTTCAGGTGCACGATATCGGTCAGAACGCTCTGGGTGTAGCGAGCCTCCTGGTACTGAAAGGTGTAGCGGATCGCGTCAGGTACAAGCGAAACGGCCTGCTCCGGGGAGCGGTTAAAGTCCTTGATAGTCCCGTCGACCTTGTCTTTGATGCGGTCGTGGCCTTTCAGGCGGTGCTCGAAGCCGATCAGGTGGCGGTCTGGCTCTTGGCTTTCTATCGCGCGCAACGCTGGCGAGATTTTCTCTTGCTCACGTTCGGTGACACGGTCGCACTCGGCTTCGACCCGGCTGTTGACGGCGCGGGGTAGGAACCTGTCGCCTTCTCCGCGCCAGGAGCCCGGCGGATCAGCGGACCTGTCGACCACCGGGCGTTCCTCGGACGGCCACTTCCGTTGGTACTCCGTCCACATCCAGCGGGACTCCTTGGCCGAACCATCCCATTTCTGCGCCGCGGCCTGTTCCCTGGCCGCAGCCTGTTGTGCCGTAACCGACTCCTCGGCAGACACCGCCACGCGAAGTTCGGCGTAATACTCCTGGCGGTGGCGTGTCTCGGGCTGGGCGCCGCCGGCCCGGGCGGTCCGGCTGTCGTCGCCGCCACCACCGCCCTCGTCATCCCGATGATCTGCGCGCCCATCGGGCGGGATGTCGCCGTCATCGGGCCGGTCAACTCCCACCGGACCTCACCGTCGCTCCGCGGCGCAGGGATGTGGCACAAAGAGAGCATTTCATGACAATAGGTAGCGTGCCTTCTGGGCCAAGGATCTAACTGCCACTTCGTAAGACGATGTCGGCCATCGACCGGTTCACCGGTGTGTGACGCACGGCGGCCGTGGTCGACCAGCACGAACCGTGCGTCCGCACGCGCTTCCCGCTGATTGTGTGTATTTACCACCGGAAAATGGGGTGTTGAAAATGGGGGCAGTTACCCACGATCCTGAGCTGACGTCGACCTCGACTACGCACTGCTGGAAGATGTGCTCTGGGATGGACGAGTCTGAGCTGGGGTTTGATCACGCCGGGAGGGGTGGCTCGGGCGGTGTCCGGGGCTCGTTGAGCAACGGCAGCAGGTCGTCGAGTGTACGGAGCGTCACGTCGACCGTGTCGTGCGTGCCGGGAGCGTCGGCATATGAGCGGGGCAGATAGGCGGTGCGGAACTGATGTCGTTTTGCTCCCGTGAGATCCCAGGGATGGGCGGCTACGAACAGGGTCTGCTGCGGATTCAGCTGCAGCTCGTCGATCGCGAGCCGATAGGTAGCGGGGTTTGGCTTAAAGGTTCTGACCCGCTCGGTCGAGAGCACCGCGTGCCAGCGTAGGCCGCCGTAGAAGGACATCTCGGCGACTTGCGCCAGCCCGGCGTTGGTCAACCCGAAGACGGGCCGCACCTTGGCCAGGTCGCTGAGTTGCCGGACGGCATCTGGCCAGGGGACGAGCCGGTGGCCGACGGAGGCAAGCCAGCCGAAGACCTCCTCTGACAGCCGGACACCGTGCTTATCGAGGGTGTCCTGCAGCGTCTCGCGACTCAGCTGACTAGTAGGGCGCCACGGCCGCCCGCCTGATGAGATCTCGGCGATCCGGTCGTCGAGGCGCCGCACCCAGTCGTCGGCCAGCGTGGACGCTACGGCGATATCGTGCCCGCTGGCCTCGAGCGCCTGCTCGGTGTCGGCCCGTATCGTGCCGTTCTCGTCGACGAGCGTGCCGATGATGTCGAAAAGGACTGCCTCGATCTCACCAAGATGAGTGCCGTTGGTCGTCCCGCTAGGCATCGGCTCGGCTGCGGTAGGCGGCCACGATGAGGCCGATACTGGCGTCGATTGGCACCGCGGTGCTGTCGATCTGCAGGTGGTAGAGGTCGGGGTCATCAATGTCGAAACCGTAGAGCCGCCGTACGTACTGCGCGCGGGCACGATCGACTTCGGGCAGGCGCTGGCGGGCAGTGGCCACATCCACATCCTCGATGCGGGCCGCCTGCGCGATCCGGGCCTGTTCCGGGCCGAACAGCCGCACCCGTAGTACCCCTGGCTCGGCACGGAACGCGGCGCCCCCAGCCCGGCCCAGGATGACAGCGCCGGTCGCCAGGGCCGTCCTCATGATGGCCTCGGCCTGCTCACGGAAGAACGCGGCGTCATCGGGCACCGGGACTGCCTCCGGCGGAGCACAGTCGGTGCCGGCTCCCAGCACGCCGCCGGCCAGCGGCGCCAGCACGGCCAGGAACCTGCCAGGACCCGAGCGCTTAATTACCGCGCCTTCGGCCTCCTGAACGGAAACCTTGAGCTGCGCGGCCACGTGCGAGCTGATCGCGCGGTCGAGCAGCGGCAGGCCGAGTTGCCTGGCGACCTCGGGAGCGATAATGCTCCCGCCTGCGCCATAGCCTGCCGAGATAGTGACACCGGGCATCTAGTGCATCCCTCCGGGAACGGGCGGAGCCGCGCCGGTCTCCCCGGCAGGCGCGGCGGACGTGACGGATCCCGCAGCTGCGGCGGACCCGGTGGTGGCAACGGATCCCGCGGCTGCGGCGGATCCGGTCGTGGCGACGGATCCCGCGGCGGCAACGGATCCGGTGGTGGCGGCGACGGTCGCGGCGGGCAGACCGTCACCGGCCGTCCCTGGCTGGGTATTGCTCGTACGCAGCTTGACCTGCTTGATGAACAGCGCAGCGATGACACTCAGCACTGACACCGGCACGGCGACAAGGAACATCCGGTCAATGGCGTGCGAGTAGGCCTGGATAATTCCCTCGTGCAGCACGGGATTTGTTTGCTTCAGTGCGTCGAGCACGGCGGGGCTCTGGATGAGATCGGCTACCTTGCTGGCGTTGTTGCCGCCTGTCGCCAGGTCCGCACGGGGCAGGAAGCGAGGGAACTCGGCGGCTATGCCCGCGGTCAGGACAGCTCCGAGAGCCGAGGCCCCGATGGCGCCTCCCATCGAGCGGAAGAAGGTGACAGAGGAGGTTGCGACACCCAACTGCCTCATCGGCACCGCGTTCTGCACGACGACCGTCAGCACCTGCATGAACAGGCCAAGTCCGAGGCCGAAGACCAGGACGTACAGGCCGACCAGCAGCAGCGAGGTGTGCGCGCCGAGATGGCTGAGCAGCACCAGCCCGATCGTGACTACGATCGTGCCGGCCAGCGGGAACCAGCGATAATTGCCGGTGCGCGAGATGTACTGGCCGGAGCTGATGCTCATCGTCAGCAGGCCCACCAGCAGGGGCAACAGCAGCAGACCCGACTCGGTGGCCGAGACCCCGTGCACCAGCTGCATGTACTGGGGCAGGAACGCCAGGGCGCCGAACATCGCGATGCCGCTGACGAACGCGATGATGTTGGCCACGGTGAAGATCTGGAGCCGGAACAGCTCAAGCGGCAGGATCGGCTCCGGCGCCTTCGCCTCGCGGAGCGCGAAACCGGCCAGGATCAGCGCTCCCAGCGCGAACAAGCCGACGATCTGCCACGATCCCCACGGGTAGTTCGCACCGCCAAGCTGAGTGGCGAGCAGGATGCACGACACCCCCAAGACCAGCAGCAGCGCGCCCTGCCAGTCAATCTTCACCTCGCGTTTGCGTACCGGCAGTCGCAGCACGCGGTTGGTGACGATCAGTGCGACGATGCCCAGCGGCAGGTTGATGTAGAAGATGTAGCGCCAGCTGAGATTGTCCACAAAGAACCCGCCTGCCAGCGGGCCGACGACGCTCGCGACACCGAAGGTTGCCCCGAAATATCCCTGGTAGCGACCACGCTCCCGGGGCGGTATCACGTCGCCGATGATCGCGAACGCGAGTGAGAGCAGGCCACCGCCGCCGACGCCCTGCAACCCGCGGAAGGCGATCAGCTGGAACATGTTCTGCGACGCTCCGCAGAGCGCGCTGGCCACCAGAAACACGACGATGGCGAGCTGGAAGACGCGCTTGCGACCGTAGAGGTCACCGGTCTTGCCCCACAGCGGCGTCGAGGCGGTACTGGCCAGCAGGTACGCGGTGATCACCCAGGACAGCAGGTTGCTGCGGTGGAAGTCCCCCACGATCGTCGGCAGCGCCGTCGAGACGATCGTCTGGTCGAGCGCGGCCAGGAACAGGCCGAGCATCAGCCCGGACATGACCGTGAGAATCTGCCGGTGGGTGTAACCCTCGGTCTCCGGCGGCTTCGCGGTCAAGGTGGGAGAAGTCATTGGTGGCCACTCTTCTGGTTCTGTGTCGGTGCAGACGCTCCTGGCCATGCTGCCAGCCGGGCCATCGAAAAAGCTAGTTTGAGTTCGCGCAGCGGTTTGAGGGGCTGTGCCGGTGGGCTGGGCTGTACCGCCGCGGGAGCCGCGGTTAGGGTAGCCGCTGTGGAGCGGTCTGCGCTGGCCGACGCGGCGGGAAGCATGCACGGCTTTCCGGCTGCGCTGACTAGTTTCGTGGGCCGCGCCGCGGTGGTGGACGAGATCGCGGGCCAGCTGGGCCAGTACCGGCTGGTGACACTGACCGGGCCTGGGGGGGCCGGGAAGACGCGGCTGGCGGGCGAGGTCGCCAAGCGGGTGGCCGGCCGGTTCGCGGACGGGGTCTGGCTGGCAGAGCTAGGGGCGGTGCGGGAGCCGGCGCAGGTGGCGGCCGCGGTGGCGGCGGCGCTGGGGATCCGTGACCTGCCCTCGGCGGGGGCGCCCGATGCGGTGGCGCACGCGCTGGCCCGGCGACAGCTGCTGCTAGTGCTGGATAACTGCGAGCACGTGATCGGCGCGGCGGCGGAGCTGTGCGGCAGGCTGCTGCTCGGCGCCGACGATGTGCGGGTGCTGGCCACCAGCCGGGAGCCGCTGCGGATAGCCGGGGAGACGCGGCACCGGCTGGCGCCGCTGACCCTGCCTGACCCAGCTAATCCGGCGGATCATGACGGGTCGGAGGCGGTGGCGCTGTTCGCGGACCGGGCGCGGCAAGCCGACGCCAGTTTCGCGTTGGATGCGGAGACCGCACCGGTGGTGGCGCGGCTGGTGGCGCGGCTGGACGGGATGCCGCTGGCGATCGAGCTGGCCGCGGCGCGGCTCGAGGCGCTCGGCCTGGCGCAACTGCTGGACCGGATCGATGACCGGTTCCTCCTGCTGGAGGAAGGCGACCGGCTCGCGGCGGCCCGCCAGCGGTCGCTGGCGGCCACCGTGGAGTGGAGTTACCGGCTGCTGGATGAACTCCAGCGGCGGGTGTTTCGCGCGGTGTCGGCGTTCCCCGGGCCGTTCACGCTGGAGGGGGCCGAGGCGGTCGCGGGGGCTGGCTCCGGGCCGGCCGTGCTGCACCTGGTGGACTGCTCGCTGCTGGTCCCACCGCGGGCGGGTCCAGATGGCCGGTCCCGGTACGTAATGCTCGAGACGCTGCGGGCGTACGGGGCGGGGCTGCTCGCCGAGGCCTGCGAGGGTGACGCCGTCGCGGCCGCGCTGGCGGGGTACGCGGTGCGGGTGGCCGAGGACGCCTTGGCGGAGCTGACCGCAGGCACCGGCGCGATGGGCGCTGGCACCGGTGAGGTGGGCGCAGGCACCGGCAAGGTGGGCGCAGGCACCGGCAAGGTGGGCGCGGCCCGGTGGCTGGATGCCGAGGACGCCACCACGCGTCAGGCGCTGGCATGGGCCATGGAGCATGATGCGGCGGTGGCAACGGGGCTGGCGGCCGCGCTGGCGTGGTGGTGGCAGATCCGGGGCCGGCTGGCGGGCCAGGTGCCGCTGCTGCGCGAGGCCGTCGATCGCGCCGCCGCCGGCAGCGACGCGTGGTGCCTCGGGCACACCTGGCTCGGTCAGGCGTCGCTGGATTCGGCCGACCCGGCCGGGGCGTTGCGCCACTTCACCGCGGTCCGCGACGCCGCCGGGGACCGGGGGTCGTTCCCGCAACTGGCCAGGTGCCTGAGCGGCCGGGCGGCGACGTTGCTGTCCATGGGCCGGGTCGGCGAGGCGGCTGACGATGCCCGCCGTGCCCTGGCCGTGGCCCGAGAGGATGATCGCCCGCTGGCCGAGGCACTGGCCCTGGCGGTCCTGAGCCTGGTCGCCTGTGTCGTCGGCGACCGCGAAGGCGCCGTGCAGCTGGCCCGGCAGGCGGAACAGATCGCGGCCGACCGCCACGGCCCGACGACCCGGGTGTGTGGCCACGCCGTGACGACGGTGCTGATCGCGGTCGACGAGCTGGCCGCGGCCGAGCGGGTGTGCGCGGCCGCGCTGGCCGGGGCCCGGGCCGCGGGCGACCTGTGGAGTCTGGGGAACCTGCTAGAGAAGATGGTGGTTCTCGATCTGAACTCGGCCCGTTTCGCCGATGCGGCCGCGCACCTGCGAGAAGGGCTGCAGACCGCCTTGCGGACCGGCTCGCGGGCCAGGGTGCTTGACGACCTGGACTGCTGCGGGTACCTGTGCGCCATGACCGGGCGCTGCGCCGAGGCCGTCACCATCTGGGCCGCGGTGGTCGCGCTGCAGGGACACGACGGGTTCTCAGTCCCGGCCCACCCGGAGCTGCCCGCGGGTTGGTTCGAGCGGCAGGAACCCCTGCGTGAGGCCCGGCAGGCGCTCGGGCCGGCCCAGGCGCGGGCGGCCGAGGAGCGGGGCGCGGCGATGAACCTGGCCACCGCGGCCGAGTACGCCGTCCTGCTCACCGCCGCGGACCCGCAGCCGCCGAGCGCAGCGCCGGGCCTGGAAAGCCTCAGCCACCGAGAGCGGGAGCTGGTCACCCTGGTCGCCCGGGGGCACACCGACGCGCAGATCGCCGGCCAGCTGTTCATCAGCGTGCGCACGGTCAGCTCGCATCTTGATCGCATCCGCGATAAGACCGGCTGCCGCCGCCGCGCCGACCTCACCCGTCTCGCGCTCAGCGCCGGCCTGGTCTGAACGGGACCTGGCCTGAAGGTGCCTCTCTGAACGGGCCTGATGTGAACGGGCCCTGATCTGAACGGGGCCTGGTCTTACGCTGCTGGTCTACCTGGCAGCCGCCCGTCGCGCGGCGTGTGGGTGATTCCACCCCGTCCATGGCCTGCGGCGAGAAGGGGTGAATCCACCCCTGCCGCGGACCTGGCCGGGCGGCCGAAGCTATGGCTGAGGGCCGGAAAACCGGCCAGTTCCGAGCAGATAGGGCAGGGAAATGTCCGCACAACTTACCCACGAGGGAATTTCGGACGGGACGACAGAGCGCACCGCCTCTGCTCGCCACGGGCGGCTGCAGGGATTGTGGCAGCGGATCCGCGCGACCGTTCAGGAAATGAATTACGCGACCCGCAGGGTCGTTGAGGTGCAGGCGCCTTGGAGCGTTGACGAGCAATGGCACAGTAGGTAACGATCATGGGTGTGGACTCGTTCACGGGCAAGCTCGCGGTGGTCACCGGCGGTGGTTCCGGTATGGGCCGCGAGCTTGTCCGCCAGCTGGCGGCGCAGGGATGCTCGGTCGCGGCCTGCGACCTGAACGCGGACGCCGTCAAGGTGACCGCGGCCGCGGCGTGGGCGGCCTCCCCACCCGGCGTCCGGGTCACCAGCCATGCCTGTGACGTCTCCGATGAGGCGCAGGTCCTGCGGTTCCGCGATGAGCTGCTCGATCAGCACGCGAGCGATCACGTCGACCTGGTCTTCAGTAACGCGGGCATCGGCGGCGGCGAAAGCTTCGTCACCAGCCGCCGGGAGGTGTGGGAGCGCACGTTCGCCATCGACTGGTGGGGTGTGTACTACTGCGCCCGCGCGTTCCTGCCGCTGCTCATCGCGAGCGGCGACGGCGTCCTGGTCAATACCAGCAGCGTGAACGGGTTCTGGGCGTCGCTGGGCCCGGGCATGCCGAATAACGCCTACAGCTCGGCCAAGTTCGCCGTCCGGGGCTTCACCGAGGCGCTGATCGAAGACCTGCGCGTCAACGCGCCCGGTGTCCGCGTCGCCGTGGTGATGCCGGGACACGTGGGCACGGACATCATCGCGAACAGCATCCGTGCCCGTGGCCTGCCGGAGCTTGAGCAGCTGACCGACGCCCAGGTGGAGGAGCTGATCCCCCGCGAGGTGCAGGCCAAGCTGATCCGCGCCGGCCTGCTGCCCGAAGGCGCGTCGGCCGATGACCTACGCCGGATGCTCGTGCAGGCGAACGCCGACTTCCGGGACAAGGCGCCGGTCAGCGCGGCGCAGGCGGCGACCACCATCCTGGACGGGGTGCGATCCGGGGCCTGGCGGATCCTCGTCGGCGCGGACGCCGAGAAGATCGACGCCGCGGTGCGCGCGAAGCCCGAGTCCGCTTACGACTACGCCGAGCTGTTCAGCGCGCTGGCCGCAGAGCCGGCGGCGGAAACACCCTGAGCGGCAGCCATCGCGCTACGAACCCGCGCGGTGATGCTGAGCATGCCCGCGGTGTTCGGCGAGTACGAGCGGCTGAACGCGGGGTGCGGGTCATCTCTGTCGTCGCGCTTCGCCGGGTCCAGGTAGAGCGGTACCCCCAGGCCGGCCGCCCGTTCCCAGACGACCGAGAAATCCGGGTCGTCCAGGTACTTGCCGTTCGTGTGAGCGTTGACGAGTCCGCCGACCAGGCCCAGCTGCGTCACGGCTCGCTCCAGTTCGTCCGCCGCCGCCGCCGGATCTTGCAGCGGCAGCGCCGCGAACCCGCGGAACAGGTCGGGATGGTCGCCGATGACGCTGGAGCCGGCGTGTTATGCCGGGCGGTATCCCAGTTCGGAGGAGATCTGCCCGGCGGTGCTGCGGAGCGCGCCGGCCAGCCCGTCGGCCTCGACCCCATTACCCTGTACCAGCAGGCGGGCGGGCATGGCGAGGCCGATCGCGAGCACAAGGCCCCGGTCGGGACCGAATACGGGTGCGCCGAACGCCGCCATCCCGTAGATCATCCGGTGCAGCGAGCTCGCGATCCCATCGCGCCTGGTTTTGACCAGAAGCTTCTCGAGCGCGGCGGCGCCAGGAGTGTGTGTCTCCTGCCGGGCCTGCTGGGTGGCCAGCACGCCGGCGGTCTGCGCGGCCGGCAGGTGCGCCAGGAACATCAAGCCCACGGCCGAGTCGAGCAGCGGTAGCACCGAACCGACCCGCACGTTGAGCGGGAGCACGTGGGTTCCGGAGTCCCAGCGGACGATGATCGGTCCGTTCTCGGTCCACACCGCCACGTTGGTGGTATGGCCGGTCTGATCCCGCAGCCGCGAGGTGTAGGCCGCGGCGATGCTTTCTGCGTCCGTGCGGCGCAGCGCCTCCATGCCGAGGTGACGGGCGGCCGGCCCCAGGTCGTACTGGCCGGTGCGCGCGTCCTGAGACGCCAGGCCGGCCCTGACCAGGCTCACCAGGTAGCGGTGCACCTTGGCCGGGTGCATGGCGCAGTTGCGGGCCACCTCGGAAAGCGCCATCGGGCCGCGGCCGGCTTCGAGCGCGCGCAGCACCTGCGCGCCGACCTCGATCGACTGGATGCCCTGCTGAGGGTTTTCCTGCTGAGGGTTCTGCTGCTGAGGGTTCTGCTCGGCCCGGGCGTCCGCGGACATTCAGGCCACGCTGTCGCTGACCCGGAGCACGGTGTGGCCCACCGCCGTCCCGTTGGTCACCGCGTCGTGCACCGCGGACGCGGCGCGCATTAGTGCGCCATCATCTCCGGGTCGATCGGGCCCCACTTGTTGGCGGCCCCGGGGCCCAGGCCCCAGAACTGCGGCACCTGCGGCCAGCTCTCGTGCCACGGCCGGGGCTCGAACTGGCCGGTCGCCTCATCGGAGATCTTGTCGATCTCGGTGAACAGCTCCACCAGGTTGCCGTCCGGGTCGTGGTGGTAGGTGAAGATGTTGTGGCCGGCGCCGTGACGGCCCGGTCCCCACTGCAGCCGGATCTCCCGGGCGGCCAGGTGGTCCAGCGCGTCTTTGAGGTGCACGATGTCGCGCATCTCGAAGGCGACGTGGAACAGCCCGTGCTTCTTCACGCTGCGCATCAGGTTGATGGCGTGATGGTCGGCGTTGCAGCGCAGGAACGTGAAGAAATCCCCGATCGTGTCGGACCACCGGAAGCCGAGCACATCGGTATAGAAGCCCTGCGCGCCCTCGAGGTCTTCCACGTACGACGCGATATGACCGAGCTTGGCCGGCCTGATACCAAGCGCGGTCGGCACCCCGCCGGCCCCGCTGTGCTCTTGGCTTTGGTACAGGTAGATCGGCGTCGCCGTTTCCGGCTCCGGGAGGGTGAGGGCGGCGCGGATCTCGGGCTGCGGGTCGGAGCGGAGTTCGGCGTCGACACCCAGCTTCTTGAGGTCGCGCTGCACATCGGTGAGTGATCCGGCCACCTCGAAGCCGACCGCGGCGCGGCCGTCGGGCTCGCCCTGCGCGACGATCACGCAGTGATGGTCGACACCGGTGGTGAGGTAGGTGGTGGAGCCGGACCGCTCGGTGACCACGAGGTCGAGCGCGTCCTGGTAGTAATGCACGAGCCGTTCCGGATCCGGACTGCGGACCTCGTAGAACCCGGGCCGGGTGACGGGCGCCGGGGCGCGGTTATCCAAGCGTGTCGCCATGCGCCTGCTCCTCGCGGCTAGAGAAGAGCGGTACCGCCACGGTGGCCGCGGCCTACGCGCCGCGCCCGCTCCTCGCTCCTGCTGTGGACCAAACGTTACATTAACCGTAGCGAGTTTCTCAATGCGTAAGTGCAAACCTATCCGGGCCTCGGCGGGCCGCATCGCCACCGCACCGATGGAACCCTGGGCCGCATGGAAACGGCCCGATGGAACCCTGGGCCGCATGGAACCCAAGGCCACGTACTTAGCGCCTCGGCGGGGCAGGTCAAGGTCTCGCACAACCCTTCGCCGTCCACTGCTCCGGCTCACCCTGGCCCCGCTCACACCACCAACCCCACCCGCCGCCCCGATATCGCTCAGGTATTCTATGGATGTGACACCCTACCTACTCTATCGGGTAGAGTGCCACATTCATGCGCTGGCCAGCCATTTACCATGACAAGTAATGGTGCGGACGAGGAGAAAGTGGCGCATGCGGGCGCCTTCGCAGCGCCAAGGCCACCCTCGATACCGCCCAGCCATGCTGCGCCCGGAGCTTGACACCCTCGGCGAGGCGCTAAGTACGTGTCCTTGGCTTGGAACCGGCCCGATGCTCCGTAGGTGCAGCCCTGCCCGGGAGCGGAAGGACCCGGGCACGCCCCTTTTGGGGGGATATGACGACTTCGCGGATGGACGCCCCGGACCGATAGCCACGAAACCCGCCGGGGAGATGCCGCCTAGTGGCGCCAAAGGCTACGGCCGGCGCACGGCGCGCAGCGCGACGGTTATCAGCGGCAGGGTGAACTCGCCGACGGAGGTCTCCGGCTGGCGGGCCAGGAAATCGCGGATCGTGGCGAGCGTCCTGGCGCGCTCCGCCTCATCCATCACGAGCATCCACGAGCGGGTGGCCAGGGTGGCGACCAGCGAGTCGGCGCTCCGCAGCTGCCCATGGCCGAACTCGCCCTCCTCCGCCGAGGCAAACCAGCTGCTGCCTGCGCGCAGTGCGCCCTGCTCGGTATCGGCTTCCGGGGTTGCCCGCCAGCGTGACAACGTTCTCCCGCTCTTGCTGATCGCGGCGAGCCCGGCAACCCAGCCGACCCGGTCGTCTTCGACATTCCACAGCCCGGCGAGCACGCCGCCAGGTGTCAGCACCCTAGCGATCTCCAGCAGCGCCCGGTCCCAGGCACCAGCGGATGGCCGCTTCAGCATAGCCAGGGCGGTGCTGCGCGTATTGCCCGGCGGCCGCGCCGAACGAGGAGGCACGCCGCAGCCGGTCGGCCTCTGCTTCCAGCCGCTCTGCTCCCGTTTCCACCCGGCGATGTTACGCAACGGCAAGCTTGGGGTCTTCTCGGCGGTGTCATCCGGCCGGGATTTGCGCGGGTGCCGGATCGGGAGGATGGTGGGGGTACTGCTTTGAGGCATTTCGCGCCCGTCCGCAGCGGACGGGCCGTCCCAGGGTGTGGCGTGTAGTCAGCCGTCCGCCGTCGGCGGGTTCCTGGGACTGGTCGTGGACCATGGCCGATGCGAGCACGCCCGACGACATGGCGGCAAGCATCGTGGAGATGCAAGCGCTGCTGCTGGGCACCGAGACCATTCAGGAATTCCTGACCGAACTGGCCGGCCTGGCGATCCTGACGGTGGGCAAGGGGCTGTCGTGCGGGATCACATTGCAGCCCAACGGGCGGCCGCTGACGGTGGCTTCCACCGACGCACTGGCTGCGCAGGTGGACGAGGTGCAGTACGGCCTGGATCAGGGACCGTGCCTGCACGCGCTGCGCACCGGAAACCTGGTGTCCATCCAGGACCTGGCCAGTGACCAGCGGTGGACCGGCTACGCGGCCAGGGCCCTGCAGCACGGAATCGGGTCCTCGCTCTCGCTCCCGCTCAGCAACGGCAGCGACACCATCGGCGCGTTCAACCTGTATTCGCGGGTAGCCGGCTCCTTCGGGCCGGCGGCGACCCGCCGCGCCGAGCGGTTCGCGCAGAGCGCCTCTGGGGCCCTGTCGATCGCGATCAGGCTGGCCGGCCATGTCGCCCTCACCGATCAGCTGCGCGCCTCGCTGGCCTCCCGCGCGGTCATCGACCAGGCGATCGGCGTGCTGATGGGGCAACGGCGGATCAGCGCCGCCGAGGCGTTCGCGATCTTGCGCACGACGTCGCAGAACCGCAACGTCAAGCTCCGGGCCTTCGCGGCTCAGATCGTCGAGGGCGCCGGCGCGCTGCCACCCCTGCCGCCTCCCTTCGACCCGCCCCGCTGACGCGACCAGGCCCAGGCGAGTGAGGCCAAATGTCCGAACTATCCGTAATTTAGTTCTAACTAATTGTGGGATTCCGCAAGTCAGCGCCGTGATCATGTCTTAGAGTCTCTGCTCAGAACCAGCATGCGGTCCTGAGATGTGGCACATGCAATCGAGTAAATCTGTAGCGACAGCGGGAGACTGTCTTGGACTCGATGGGTTTGCTGCTCACCTCACACAGGCGCGGCCGTTGCCTGGTGGTGAACGTCTGCGGGAACGTCGGAGCGGGCACAGAAGGGCTGCTGCATACCGGGCTTCGCGACGCTTTGGAAAGCGATCTCCTGCTCATCGCGGTGAATCTGGCCGAGGCGGTGCTGGCCGACGCCTACGCCCTGGACGTGCTAACCAGCATCCACCGCCGCGCCGCCGCGGCCAGCAAGGTGTTCCTGGTGGTCGCGCCCGACCCCCAGGCGCACGAGACGATGCGGGTCACCGGGCTGGACCAGTCACTGCTGGTCTTCCCCACCGTCGCCGACTTCAACGCCTGGAACGGCGACCCCGGCACCCAGTAAACCGGCGACCTCCGCACCCGGTCAGATGGCGGGGTTGTCCTCACTTGCGGATAAGTCCCAGCAGGTGCGCCAGCCGGGACGCCGCGGCACGCGGCTCGCCCGCGGGGGCTAGCATCATGCCGTCAAAAGCGACATAGGACCCGCCCGCGACTCCGGCGGTCGCCGACACCACAACGGACAGCGGGTTTGTCACCTCAAGCGCGGGACATGGACCGGATCCCAGGCAGGCGTGCAAGCCGAGTCGGCGCAGGTACACGGCCAGAGCCCGCAGGGATCCGGAAGTGTCATCGTGCCCGTTCATTTCAGGCCGCCTCCAACGGGTTTCCCTCCATCATGCACCCGGTGACCGTCTGATCGCTGGACGTAGCTGGTTTTGGAGAAGGAACTTCCCAGGTCATCCCGCGCTCCTTCACCACGCAGCGCACCCGTACCGGTGACGGCCGTGCTCCGGCGATCCAGAGGCCGACCGGCAGCCGGGAGTTGATCAAGGTCAGGTATGGGGCCAGCGGGAGATCAGCGGCCCGTCACCGCCGCGCGGACCCGGGTCGCGATCATCTCGGTCAGGGCCCTGGTCTGCGACGTGGCTGTCATAGCCTGCGTCGGCGTTGTCTGTCCCATGCACACCGACCAGGCGCGGAGGATAAGGGGGCGGGTCTGGGCGACCGCTCCCAGGCGGTCGAGTTCCTCCGCTTCCAGCGTGACGCGCTCGCGGTAGCCAAGCAGCACCGCACCCGCCCGGCGCGGCTCCTTCGCAGCCTCCGCGTACAAAAGGAACGCCAGCGACCACAGGCGCGGCCCGCGGCCGGCACCTGCCCAATCGACCAGGACCATGCCGCCCGGCGCCGCGACCACGTTCGCTAGGACGAAATCCGGGTGGATGAGCCCCTCGGGCAGTCCCTCCGCCGCGTCCAGCGCGGCGACCTCCGCCCGGAGCGCATCGAACGCCACACGCTCGGCATCGGGAATGACGGGCGCGGCCTCGGCCAGCATCCGGCCAGCGGCCGCGATCTCCGCCGACGGCAGCCCGTCGGCGAGGTGATGCCAGGCACCTCCCGGCCGCGCGAGCGCCCCATCGCCAGCGTCAATACCGCCAGCGCTTGTGGCCGGCGTAGGGTCCAGCGTGTGCAGGCGGCCGAGCAGCGCGCCGAGGTGGCTGAGGCCGCCCGCCGCGCGGATCGCGTCCCGCCGCTGCTGCCGGGGAACCGGGTCGGCCCACTCGGTGACCAGGACGGAGCGGCCGTCAAGGACGGAGACCGGCTCGTCAGCCGCGCACCGCTCGGCCGGGAACTCGCGCGCCGCCAGGTACTGGAGGATCGCAGCGTCGCCCGCCACCGCCTCGGCAGGCCGGCGGGCGGGGAACCAGCGGGCCACCCAGTCCGGGCCGTCCGCGCGCCCGGCCCGCCATACGCCCAGGTCAAGCTCGGTCATCGCGTCCACCGTGATCCCGTACCACGTCTCCAGGTGCGCGCGCAGGCGCTCGCCTGGCCGACCGGGCAACGGCGAGCCGAAGCGGATCAAGTTGCCGTCCGGGTCGACGTGGGAGCCCTCGCGCAGCTTGTACGGCGTGTCGCCGACGCGGCGGGTCAGCCCGCCGACGGCGGGCTGAGCCCACTCCTCGTATAGCGCGTCGGCGTCCTCGACATACAGGTAGGCGGTACCGACGTGCTGGTGGCCGACCTCGGGTCCGTGCCCTTCGTCGAGCGAGAGGTGCAGGCTCACCTTGTCCCGCCCGGCAAACCCGTACCCGTCCCCGTCCGCGTATGGCTCCACCTCGAATCCGAGCGACGCGTAGTGCGCCAGCGCGCGCCGCAGGTCGCGCACGGGGAAGACCGGGCTGAAGCTGCTGAACCTGTTACGACGCGCGACAGCATCGTCCATGGGGCAAGCATCTCGCATGCGCCTGACAATCCTCGCCGGCGCCCGCCCGGGGAGGTTTCCGGACTCGGCGGGCATCTGCTCAAGCAGGCCGGGCATCGGGGAACAGTCACGGGATCGTTGCCCGGAATAGCGCAACTCCCGCGATCGGCCGCAGCACCCACTGGAGTGGCGTGCGCAGCTCTGTCGAAGCCGGCGGCGGGGCTGTGGTCTAATCGGCACGTGCTGGAGACGCCGGAGGAAATCGAGCGCCTGCAGGAGTTGCTCGACCGCAGCGCCGCCGGGGCGGGTGCTCACCTGAGGGGCATTATCAGCGACGACCACCGCCTCAGCGCGGCGCGGACATGCGAAAGACTGCAGGGCATGCGATTGCTCGTGGTCGCCACGGTGACGGCCGACGGCCGCCCGCTGGCCGGGCCGGTGGACGGCTACTTCCTGCACGGGTGCTTCTACTTCAGCTCGGGCAGGGACTCGGTACGGATGCGCCACCTCGCCGCCCGTCCCGCCGTCAGCGTCACTCACCTCGCGGGCGAGGACCTTGCCGTGACGGTGCACGGCCGCGCGGAGCTGTTCGATGTCTCCGACCCGGCCCGCAGCGAACTGCGCCAGGCGATGCTCGACCATTACCTGCCCAGGCAGGGACCGGCGTTCGAGACCTGGCTGGACCAAGCCGACCCGGTCGCGGCGCGCGTCGGGGCAGACAAGATGTTCACCTACGGCACCACCTGACGGCCAGCAGAGGCGGACTAGACACATCCGCCTGCCCGCCCGACGCCTGCCAGTCACTGCCCACGGCGGCGAACGCGGCCCGCTCAGTTCCCATTGAGCAAAATTTGTCATTGAGTAATCTTGCGCATTGAGCAACTAAGCTCTATGGTCGGTATCATGGACAGCACCACCAACCAGACCGCGGGCCTGCGGGAACGCAAGAAGCTGGAGACCAAGCAGGCGCTGGCCTTCGCCGCGATGCAGCTAGCGGTCGAGCGCGGCCTGGAGAACGTCCGAGTCGAGGACATCACCGACCAGGTGAACGTCTCGCGCCGGACCTTCAGCAACTACTTCTCCAGCAAGGAAGAGGCGATCGCCTCGCTGAACGCCGACCGGTTCGCCCGGGCCGCCGACGCCCTGGCCGACCGGCCGGCCGACGAGCCGCTGGCCGACTCCCTGGCCGAGGTCTTCGCCGCCCAGTACGAGGCCGCCACCGCGGTGGGCCAGGAGCGGGCCGGGCAGGTCCGGATGATGATGTCCTCGCCCGCGCTGCAGGGCGAGGCACTCAAGGGCATGGTCCAAGCCGAAGGGCCGCTGGCCAAGGTGATCGCCGACCGGACCGGCGCCGACCCGCAGGGCGACCTGTACCCGCACGTGCTCGCAGCCGCGGTCATGGCCGCGGTCCGGGCCGCGACCGGGCACTGGATGGCCACCGACGGCGCCGGCTCCCTGCCGGACCTGATCCGCCAGGCCGTTCGGCAGGTCGCCGCCAATCCGCCGTACACCAGCCCCCAATGAGGAGAACGTCCTGTTCGCGCTGCTGAAGGATGGGGGGACAACTCCGATCAGCACCACTACCGTCACCCTCGCCGAGGACCACACCGGCACCGCCGGGCCGCGCGGCCCGGCGGCGGCACCCGGCCGGGACCGCGGGGGCGTCCCGGCCGGGCCGGGCTCGCAGCCCTCGCCGAACAGGAGCAGGTTGCCGTCGGGCTGCTGGCCTGCGACGGCCAGCTGGCGAGGCCAGCTCCGCGATGGCCAGGCACAAGGCACCGCCGAGTTCGCACCCGTGCTCGGCCACCAGGACGGCCCGCTCGCCGGGTACCGCGAAACGACCCCCTGAACCACGCGACGCCAGAAGGCGCTCATGACCCGTCATGGGAGATGGCGCCGGATTCGGTTAGCCAGGCGACGACCGCGCGCTCGCGGGAGTCGCGGGCCACGTCGAGCGGAGTCTCGCCGGACCAGGGAGCGCGCCAGTTGATGTCGGCGCCGCGTCCGGCCAGGTAGCGGGCGGCTTCAAGTTGGCCGGCCCGGCAGGCGTTCCAGAACGCCAGGGCGAGCTCTTCGTTGGCCGGCGGGGTCACCGTCGCGAACTCGGTGACCAGCGGCATCAGGCCGAGTGCCGCGGCGCGGGACAGGTTCAGCGTCGCGCCGCGCTCATAGAGCCTGCGCAGAGCCTTCCACTGCGTGTAGCCCAGAGCGGACTCGGCCGGCGGACCGCCGCTGATGGACGAGCCCGGGTGCTCGATGTCGGCACCCGCATCGAGCAGCGCGTCGATGAGCTCGACGTCGTCGTTGCTCGCCGCCCAGTGCAGCGGGGTCTCGTGGTGCCACGTTCCGGCCGCGTGAGCGTCGAGGTCCGCGCCCGCCTCGGCGAGCGTGGACACCACCCCGGCCGGGTTGGGCCGGTGGCCAGGCGCGTCGGCGAACAGGTGCAGCGGCGTGCATGAGTTGATCAGGCTCGTCGCGAGGCCCGGGTCGGCCGCGAGCAGCGCCCGTAGCCGGGCCACCTCCCCCCTCTTGAGGGCGGTGGTGAACTCGAAGACACGCAGATCGTGCGCGACGCCGGGATCCTGGCCGGCGGCCGGCTCACCCGACGGCCGCTCTGCGGGGTCTTGGGGGTCTTCGGGGTCTTGGGGGTCTTCGGGCAGGGGTGAGCCGAACAGGAGCAGGTTGCCGTCGGGGTCGATGTGCGCGAGCTCGCGCATCTTGTAGTCCGTATCGCGCGGGGTCCGGCCCTGGCCGGCACCGGACGCGTCGAACTCCGCGCTCAGCTCGTCGGCGTCCTCGACCGAGATGTAGACCCAGGTGGCGGTGCGGCTGGGGTCGTGATCCGGCTTGAGCGCGAAGTGCAGCTCTACGCCGTCCCGCTCGCCGATGGCGAAACTGGCCTCGGCGGGCGGGGCGGCCGAGCCGGGCGCCGAGAACGTGAACCCGAGCCGCTGGTAATGCTTGACCGTGCGCGCCATGTCGGTCGTCGGGATGCCCGGCGCGACGCTGAACAGGCGCCCGAGCGGGATGTCATAGGTCCTTTGGCTGGCCACCGCGCCTGGTCCTTTCCCCGATCTTGGCGAGCGCGATAAGCCTATGTCCGGCCGCCGCGGGCGGACTGCGTCGTTCCGGTCAGGTGCCTTTCGGGCGGTACTGAAGCCGCTGCCGCGCCATCTCGCATACGCCATTGCGTTCGTTGTCCGCCGCGGCCTGCCTTGCCTCATCAAGATCGGCCGGGGTCAGCAGGTCGTTGGCGAGCAGGAAGTCGGCGAGATCACGCGCGTGGCCGCGTTCGGACCAGATGAGGCCCTGAAGCAGCTTCTTATAGTCGGATACCGCACCCTCTCCGCTCAGGTTCAGGGCGATGACCACATTCGTCATCGGAACCGTCTGCGGGGCGGCCAGGCCGAGGATGAACTCCTGGTAGTAATAGGCCATCGTCAGCCGCGCCGTGGCATTGCGCAGGAAGTAGCCGCGCACGCGAGCCACCGCGTCTTCCCCGGCCACGCTACCCCGCCGCATGATGGTCCCGGCCCGGGTCGTCAGTTGCTTCTCACCGTCCGGGGCGGCCGGAGCGGCGCGGGGGCGGGTCGGCCTGTCGAGCCGCAGCCGCAGCACCCAGGTACCCACGCTGACCAGCCACGAGCCCTCGACGAGGACCACCGGCAGCGCTTCGTAGCGTGCCGGTGCCACGGGCAGAACCTGGCGCGCTGTCCGTTGCACGGCCTCAGCGGTCAGAGGTGTCCCGGCTGCTTCCGGCGCTAGATAGACCCGGTAGGTCGTATCACGGCTGAACAGCTCCCAGCGGTGATGAACGTAGCGAAGACCCGCGCAACGCGGGGCCCGGTGGAGCGTGAGGTCCTCATCGCCACTAAGCAGGCGCCGGTCCAGCCAGGTGATCTCATCGGGGGGGCAGCTTACCCACTCACCGCGCTCTTCCGACCACAGGAAAAGCTGGCCCGTCGCCACTGCGTCGCCACTCCCGAACGACGGCGCGCCACCGGCGCGGCCATCCAGTCTCGCCATGTCTGGATGATAGTTGTCGCACCTTAGGGCCTTAACTGATCTCAACGCGAGACAGCAGCGCGTCCGGTCTGGTTCCCCAGCGGATCGCATCGCCGTCGCTGAGCGGCTGCTCCCCCGCCACGGGGGCGCCGTTGAGGGTGAGCCCATTCCTGCCCTGGTTGGTGATCCACCAGCGACCGTCAGAGAAGGTAAACCTCGCATGCTCTCTGGACACCGTGAGCACGTCGGGGAGCACCAGCTCCACCGGCCCGCGCCCGGCCCGGGCGCCGGACATCATGGTTTCCGCCACCGAGGAACCCGTGACCAGCCGCAGCACAGGGACGGAGGCGAGGCTTTCTTCCCTGATCGTGGCCATGCCGCCGGCGACAGTCAGGCCCGAGTCAGGTCCCTGCCAGACGCGGCTGCCGGGCCCGGCGTAGTCGTGCTGCGGGGCGGAATACGCGAACTCTGGCCCGGCGTCCGCGTACCAGGCGTCAGCCACGTGAGGCTGGGCATCGTTGCTCGCCAGGTCCCCCTGCCGCAGCCGGTAGCGGCCCGGCGGGACGGACCCGACGGCGATGACGCGCACGTCTGCCCGGCCCGATCCTGCGAAGCGTGCCCCATGCGCGGCTACCTGCTCTTCATAGACCTCCGTCATGCTGGCGCTGATCACGCCGAGTTCCATCCGCTCGCACAGCGAGCCAAGGTCGTCGGGGTTCAGCTGCAGCTCGACAGTGTTCGGTGCGAGCAGCAACCCGCTAGGCGTGACCACGAACACGTCGGACAGGTGCCGCATGGCGACCTTCAGCACGTCCTGCCCGTCGCGCCACGGCCGGGAGGCCAGCCGCCGTAGCCACGGATGATCCCTCGTGATGCCCAAGGCCCGCAGGCCACCCATGCATCCGGCACCGAGTCCCGCGAGGACCACCAGCAGCACGGTGGCGGAGACGACGGAACCCGTCATGATCTCCAGAACCACCCAGCACGCCGCGACGCCGCACGCGATCGCCCAGCGCCTCCGGCTTCGCTGCCGCAGCGGAGTGCGCGCTTGCCGACGCGCCGCTTCCCTGCCTTCAGTCATCGAGTACCGTCCTCGATCTTTCCGTGACTCGTCCGATGGCCTGATCCGTGCTGATTCGCCAGTCCCCCGTCACCGAGGATGCGGCCAGCGCAGCCTCCAGTCAACGAATCACCGGCAGCTTCCAGATGTCTGGAAGTTGCTATGTAGGGCCAAGGGGAGCCGTCCTTGGCCCGGGCAGCGGGATAGCGAAGGACGCCCGCTTATGCCGGCGACGGATGGCGATCACCCGATCGTCGCTGCCAGCCCGACTTCCAGATTTCTGGAAAAGACATTTAATTCGCGCACACTTGACTCGGTATCGCCGCCCGCGGGTATGCTTCCCCTCCAGATGCGGACAAGGGTAAAGGCCTGGCAATCGCGATTGCCTTCTCATCGGATTTTACCCAGACGATGCTACGGAGGTCCAGATGCACATCGGATCGGTACTTCTTACCATCTGGCTGGTCATCGGTGGTATCGCCGCCGGGCAGCGCGGCGATTACAAAGGCCCTATCGGCTGTAGCAGGGCTAGTACGGTCGCGGTGACGATCATCGCCGGTCCCCTCAACTACACAGGCGTGGATCCGAATATCAACTGCACCGTGCAGCACCCCAGCAATTAGTTATGACGGCGAATCCTAGCAATTCTGAAGTCTCCAGTGACGGCGAATCCGCCGCCGACTAATGGCGCATATTCGGCGTGCCCGTGATGTGAAATTCAAGGCTGAATTAACGATCACCGCGGCTGTCAGCCGTCGAACCCAGTCGCGCCATCTGTCTGCTCGCGGAGGATGTCGGCGTGGCCGACGTGCCGGGCTGATTCCTCGATCATGTCAGCGTAATAAAATAACGTGAGTTTCGGCGTGTCGCGACTGGCGGACAGTCCCGCGCCATTTGCGTGGTTTGCCGTGATTAATCCCCAGCCATGCCGCAGCCCGGCGTGCTTCCGGTCCCGCGCCGGCGCCCTGTTCCCATGATCATGAAAGACTCCGCCCGTGGACGCACGGCGCGAACACCAGGAGTCGGGTATCAAACCACATTCGGCGGCCCCGACACGCCGCGAAGTCACCTTACTTTGGAATGCTCACATGTGCAGGTAGATCCACCGCAGCGAGACCTGCCCCTCCGGCTGTCAACGCAATCGTCAAGCGAGAAGCCCGACGCGGCCTGGCGGGAGGCCGCGCACGCCCGCTCGTACCCGGCGAGCAGGCTTTCGGCCGTGTCATCGCTGCTCAGGATCCAGCCGCCGCCCGCCGGCGGTGGTCCTAGCCCGTCCTCCGGACGCCCGGCCAGCACCAGCTGGAACCATTCCCGCTCAACGGCAGTCAGGTGCTTCACCAGGCCGCCGGGCGTGGTCTGAGACGGAACATGCCGCTGACGGACCTGCTGATCGGACAAGCCGGCCAGCTTGCGCTTCAGTATGTCCCGGTACAGGTCGAGGAAAGCCTCGAGCACCTGGCGTTCCCCGCCGGTGCTCACCAGCTCATCAGGCGCCAGCGGCGGTACGGGGCTGAGTGGGGCCATGCCCGAACGCTACGCCAGAGTCGTAGCTCTTGCTGGCGGCGTCACGAGCGCCTGGTTGTTCCTCACCAAGATCACGGAATAGCCCTTAGCAGCACCACCGAAAGACAACCCGGCGCCGGGCGCCAAGGTATCCGCGATCAGCGTAGTCAATTCCCGTCGGCCCCGATACGTCATGCTGACGATGTGCCGGGCCTGTCCCCGCAGCCAGACTCCGTGTGTTCGCGCACGTCGCCGGACATCACGCGGGGAGGATTGGCCATGAGAAGGGAAGAACCGGCACCGGCCTGGAGGCGGCGGTACGTACATGATCGCCGGCCCGGAGGCGCGGGGGCGAGCATGACGGCCGGACCGGCCGGGGCCCCGCCCGACTTTGACCTTCGGGACGTGCTCCACGGCGCGGTCCTGCTGGCCGGCACCGCGAACTTGGTGATGCAGCTTGCGCGGCCCGCGATCGGTTACGGCGTGCTGGAGAGCAAGGTCGAAAGCGGCCAGGCGATGCGGCACCCGTTCCGGCGGCTCCGCACCACGGTCACCTACATGTCGGTGGCCTTGATGGGCACCGACGAGGAACGGGCGTACTACCGGCGCGAGGTGAACCGCGCGCACGCCCTGGTCCGCTCCGGCGCGGGCAGCCCGGTCCGCTACAGCGCCTTCGACCCACGGCTTCAGCTGTGGGTGGCCGCGTGCCTGTACCGGGGCGGCATGGACGTCCGCACCCGGCTGCACGGACCGGTCGACGAGACCACCGCCGACGCCATCTACCGCCAGTGCCGCCGGCTCGGCACCACCTTGCAGGTCGCGGAGTGCATGTGGCCCGCCGACCGGGCCGCGTTCGAGGAGTACTGGGCCGCTGCCCTGGCCGACCTGCGGATCGATCCGCCGGTGCGCGACTACCTGGACCGCCTCATCATGCTGGAGTACCTGCCCCGGCCGGTCAGCACCGCGCTTGGCCCGCTGAACCGGTTCCTGACCACCGGCTTCCTGCCCGCGCCGTTCCGCGAGCAGATGCAGCTGCCCTGGACCGAACGCGACCAGCGCCAGTTCGACCTGCTCATCCAGCTGATCGCGTCGGTCAACCGGCTGCTGCCCGCACCGGTCGCGCAGTTCCCGTTCAACGCCAGCCTGCAGGAACTGCGGCTGCGGATGATGCGAAACCACCTCATGCAGCTAGGCCGGACAGCACGGGGCTCCGACGATCAGATCCTGACGAACATCGCCTCGCGCTCGCCAAGGCTGACCGCCAGGGGGCGCTTGCCGAAATTACAGTAACCGGCCTCTGGCCGCCGGGGCGGTCCGGTACCGAGCGGGATCAGCCCGCCTGCCGGTAACGGCCGGGCGGCGGGACGGTTTTGGCTTCGAAGATGTCGATGTCACGGACGGCCCGCTCGACCGCGCCGTTGCGCTGTAGCAGGTAGTAACCTCCCCGGCCGCGGTCCACGTCGTGGTAGCCGAGGTCGAGCTGGGCGAGCTGCGGCGAGGACAGCGGCAGGCCGTGCGCGGCCCGGTACCGCTCGATCAGGTGGTACTTGGCTGCCCAGTCGATCTCCCGCGCGATATCGTCCAGGTTCCCTGTCGCTACCGCGTCGAGTACCCGCTCCCACATTCCGAGCACGCGCCTGGTAGCCGCGTCCGCGCCGTTTCTGTCCGTGAAGTCCCTGGCCCTGGCCAGGTACTCGCGCTGGATGTCGAGGGCGTTCAGTTCGCGGCCGTCCGCCAGCCGCACCGGGCTCCGCCCGGTCGGGTCAAGGCCGACCGCACCGATGGCCCTGACCGCGTCGTCCAGGATCAGGTCCGGCAGCACGGCGCCCGCCTCGATCATGCGCAGCACCAGGTCGGTCGTCCCCAGCTTGAGCAGGACGGTGGTCTCGTTCATGTTCGGCTCGCTGACGGCCACATGCAGGCGCCGGAAAGCCTGGCCGCCGACGCGCGGCTCGTAGCGGGCATTGATGAGCGGCCGCGACCGGATCCTCGCCGAGGACCCGCCCTGCCAGCTAGGCCCGGTCTCGTGGCTGAGGGAGAAAATGGCGCCCCGCGGTGTCTGCAGCACCTTCCCGGCACCGCAGATAAGCTGTCGGGTGACCAGGAACGGGATCAGCACGTCGGCCAGCCTGCCGAACTCGCCATGCGCGCCGACCTGGTAACTTTCCCTGCAGCCCGATGACTTCCCGGTGCTGTGCTTGAGCAGGTAGACGTCGGCGGCGATGCCCGCTTCGCGCAGCCGCCGCTGGGCGTCCACGCCAAGATCCTCCAGGATCCGCTCGCCCGCCCTGTCGTGCGCGATGAGGTCGAGGATGTTGTCGCACTCTGGCGTCGCGTATTCCGGGTGGCTCGGCGCCTCCAGAGAGAGCCGCGCCCCGTTCCTGAGCAGGACGTCGCTGCTCCGGTCCCCGGATAGCAGGGGGCGGAAGAGGTCGCGCGCTATCTCGTCCGGGGCCAGCTCTTCCGCAGACGGGCCCCGCTGCCCGTGGAAGACACAGGTGACGGCGTACTCGCTCTCAAGCCCGAAGATGCGCTTGTCCACATGGCCAAGGTATGTTTCGGGCGCTCCGGCGGGCAACCGCGGCGGTGCAGTCATTTCGCCGTTAGCTTCGACGAGCTTCCGGTCGCGGGATGCGTTCCTGCCCAAAATTATTACTTCTTTGCCTCAGCTTCAAGCGCTGCGACCCGCTGTGTTAGTGCCTCCACATCGCTGGACAGTTTCGGCACCGTCTCGTTTACTATTGGTTCGGCCTTCGCCCAGTTCGACTCAATGTCTGGCGACAGCACAGTGATCTCTTTCCGCTCCTCGGTAGCGACATCCCCAAGGGCGGCACGGCTGAAACCGTATTCGTGCACAGCAGCAAGCGCCACCTGCACAGTAAAAATCAACCCGGCAATCACAAGGCAGACTACAACGACGGCAGCTTGGGCTGCGGTCGGGTCCTTGGAGAAGATACTCCAGTGAGCTAGGAATGGAGATACGGCAACCACCACTACAGCTATCGTTCGTATTACCCATGCGGGAGTGGTGGCTGTAGCATTGGCAGCTTTAACAGCCTCTTGCTGTGGATTGAAAGTTCCCTTTTCAATATTGTCTGCTGCTTGGTCGCTGAGATCCATGTTTCTATCCCTTTGCTTGATAAGAGCCTATTGAAAGCCGTTCCAGCGCTGGCTAATAGGGTTGTCACGAGGCCTAAGAAGCGCGACTACCAAGGGTGGCGACGGCATGTCGGTTGGCCGTTTACCTATCTGTGGCCTACAACCGGATTGGCCTCTTGGTGCGCTACCTCCCCTACCATGCCATCATGACCCCTGCCCATCCATCAACGCGTAAGTGACATAATGTAGGGAAAGTAGAGTCCCGTCAACATCCGGGTCAAAGTGATGTTTCCCGTCTTTGACGGCAATGAGGTGATAGTCATATTGTCCTACTTTGTGCCTGATTATCTATATTGCGGGTTAACTAGCTAGGTGTGCGCGGCGCATCTCCATCTCGCGGTAGTAGAAATCGGCGGCGCCAGGCTCGTCCTTAATGTCTCCGCCCCTTTGCGCAGGGCCCGGTACAGCCCGGCGATCTGCCGTGAATCCAGCACACCGGGCCGCTGGTCGCCCGGCCGCCGGATGCGATCGCCGCGGCGGGGATGGAGACGCTGACCAACAGGGAACGCGAGGTAGTGGCGCTGGCCGCGCACGGGCTGAGCAACGACGAGATCGCGGCGGCCATGGTGCTCAGCCCCACCACCGCGAAGACCCACATCAGCCGGGCGATGATCAAGCTGGGCGCGCGGGACCGCGCGCAGCTCGTCGTCTTCGCCTACCAAAGCGGCCTGGTCAGCCCGCGCGACCCCGTCCCGCGCCGGTGACCGCGGGCGGCGCCTGGACGCCGCCCGGATGCGTGCCGCGTCTACAACATCCCACGGCCAGCTGGTACGTTCCTACCGGTAACACAATTAATGCATGACCGATGAGCCCAAGACCGTGACCATATGCTCGGTAACGTCTTACGACGTATTCCTTGACATCACGCGTGGCGATCAGACATTCCTGTCCCGCGCTGAAATCCATTTCCGCTACTCAGCGCCAGGCGACTTGTCGTTCGCTGATCTGCGCGCTGTCAGTGTTCGCCAGGCGACACTGAATGGAGAGGCGGTTGACGTATCCGCCTGTACCGAGTTACCGATCCAGCTGAGGGCAGCGGCTGTGTGTACGCCAAGGCGTATCGCGGCGGGGCAGCCCGCATGTACTGCTGCTTCGATGTTCCGCGCCTGCGAGCGCCGATCACCTTCTCGGTCCGCGCCCCGGCCGGATGGTCATGTCTGAGCAATGCGGCCGCCGTGTCGCGACCACCAGGAGACGGCACCGGGACCTGGCGTTTCGCCCCTACGGCGCCGATAGCTCCTGCCGTCTCAAGTATCTGTGCGGGCCCGTACGTCGGTGCATCGCTGAGCTGCGAGCGCGAAGCTGGCCCGGAGCTGCCGGTCAGCGTGCTGGCGATGCCGTCCGCCTCCGGGCAACTGCAGCCTCGCCGCGTGCTTGGCTTGGTACGCGAGCCGCTGCGCTACTACGAGCGCAATCTCGGCCTGCCGTTCCCGTACGGCAAGTGCGACGTTCTCTTCGTTCCCGGCTTCCCCGGCCTAGCGTTCTCCGCGCCTGGACTGATCGCCATTAAAGAAGAGGCGCTCAGCCAAGCCCGCCCCGGCGAGCGGTCGCTGTACCTTGCGACAGTCATCGCGCACGAACTGTCGCATGCCTGGATCGGCGGGCTGGCCAGCATCTGCCGCGGAGAGCAAATCGAGATGTGGCTCGTCGAGGCGCTAGCTACGTATGTCAGCAGGTCGGAGCTGACGGAGATCATTCCGGGAGCCACACCGTGGGCGGCTGGCGAAACGGCGCCACCCGACCACGACTACGCGGCAAACGCAGCGATCATCCAGCGACTGGAACTGCTCATAGGCCGCGATGCCGTATTTCGCGGGCTGGGCAGCTTCCTGCGCCAACACAGCCATAGCGACGCCGGACACGACGAGATGGTGCGCTGCTGGTCCGAGCAGAGCAAGCGGGACCTCAGGCCGTGGGCCGCGGCGAACCTGCGCCCCGTCGCTCGGGCCGGCGGCTGTCCGGATTGAGGCAGAGAACATGATGCCCTCCACGCCCTACACGTATACGAGTCCGGATGATCCTGCCCGGGAGGATGAGGGCCTGTTCGGTCCCGGATCCGTGACCTGGCGTGTCATGAGCAACCGGATCATGTGGGTGGCGGTGGTCCGCGCGCTTTACTTGCAGGCGCTGCATCCGCGGGTGATACGCGGCACATTGCAGAACGCCGCGACTATCACCGAGCCGGCGGATGCCTGGGCCAGGCTGAGGAGGACCAGGAAGTTCATCGAGACGCGCACTTTCGGGACAACGGCGGAGGCGGACCGGGCCGGACGCCGCGTGCGCAGAATTCACGACTCGCTCATCGGAACCGATCTCGACGGCACGCGGTACCGGGTCGACGAACCCGAGTTGCTGCTGTGGGTACATTGCGGCGAGGTCGCCTCCTGCGCCGATATCGCCCGGCGGAGCCGACTGCCGTTCTCGGCTGCGGACCTGGACGCGTTCGTGGACGAGCAGCGTGCCAGCGCGGAACTGATCGGCCTGGACCGGGCGACGGCGCCTGCGTCGATGGCCCAACTCGGTGCTTATTACGAGCAGATCAGGCCGAGGATGTACGCGTGCGACGAGGCGAGACAAGCGCTGCGGCTGACCTTGCATCCTCCGGTGCCCGACGGCAACCGGGTGCTGAAACTGGGGCTGCCGCCGGTCGCCGCCCTCGCGTTCCGGACCCTGCCGGGCTGGGCACGGCGGATGTACGGCAGACCGGGCGGCCCGCTGAGTGACATGGCCGCGACCGTAGGACTGCGGGCCACGCGCCTGGCGCTCAGCCAGGAGCGGCTGTTTCTGGGCGCCATGCGGGCGATACACCGGGCCGAATCGGCGGCCGAAGCGGGAACCCGAACACGGTGACCAGTCCGGGGTCGCCGAAGGAGGAGACCCGGCAGATGCCAGCGCTGGTGACGGTGAGCACGACGATTCCGTACGGCTGGTAGTCCCCGTGCTGGTCACGCGTGTAGGCCGCCGCGGCGGGCTGTCCGTTGGCGCTCGTGGCCAGCATGCGCCAGTCACCGGGCGCGCCGAGGATGTAGTTACGCAGGAAGGACACGCAGTTCTTGTGGCCAGCGAACCAGGTCCGCAACGGTGTCGCCTCCAGGGTGGCGTCGTGCACCAGCAGCCGTTCCAGGGCAGCGGCGTCGGCGTTCTCGAACGCCGCGATGTACTGGTCGAGCAGGGCCCTGGCTTGGGGCGCGGCTGGCTCGGTGATCTGGTCCGCGGCCGGGGCCAGTCCCTCCAGCCGGGCACGGGCGCGCTGCAGCGCGCTCTTGACCGACGCCGTCGTGGTGCCGAGCATGACCGCGACCTCGGCGGCGGGAAACTCCAGCACGTCCCGCAGGACCAGCACCGCACGCTGCCTGGGCGGCAGGTACTGCAGGCTGGCGATGAGCGCCAGCCGCAGCCCTTCGCGGGCCGCGACGATGGCCGCCGGATCGGCGGAGTCCATGGTCACCATCGCGTCTGGAACCGGTTCCAGCCAGGCGGCCTCCGGCCCGGCCTCCTCCGGGACCGCACCGGGATCCGGTTCGGGATCGTACCGGCCGGATGGCAGCATTCTCCGTCTCTGCTTGGCCAGCGCGGTCAGGCAGGCATTGGTGGCGATCTGATACAGCCAGGTGCGCACCGATGACCGGCCTTCGAACCCGCCATAACCGCGCCAGGCACGCAGGTAGGTCTCCTGGACGAGGTCTTCGGCATCAGGGACCGACCCGAGCATGCGATAGCAGTGCGCGAACAGCTCACGCCGGAACGGCTCGGTGTCCTGGACAAAGATCGCGCTGTCAGGCACAGATCACACACGCCTCCCCAGAAAGGCAGCAAGCTGATCAGCCGGTCCCGCGCCGGCCAGAGCCTGGGCAGCAGGCCCGAAAAACGCCTCGCCATCTGGACCGCGGTACGCATCGGTAATGGTGAGCCTGGCCTGGCTGAGCAGCTCCGCGGCCAGTTCGGGATCCAGGTCGGCAGAGTACCCGATGGCCCGCGCCAGGTCCCAGCCATGGGTGAACTGCTCCGTCGCCGCCAGGTCCCGCACGACAGCTCCCGAGAACTCGCCGAACGGCAGCCGGACCGTCTTGTCCAGCGCGCCCTTGGCGGCGAATGCTGCGACGGCTATCCGGATGCTCTCCTCATATGCGGCAACGAAGTCTTCGGCCGCGTAGTCAGCGTCGGCGGCCGCGTCCTCACCGGCGATTGCGTCCTCCCCGGCCATTGCGGCGGCCCACCAGCGCGCCGTGCCGACGAAATGGCTGACTAGCGCGCGGACATCCCACGACACACAGGGCGTTGGCGCGGCCAGGTCCTCGGACCGGACCTTCGTCAAGATGGCCAGGGTGCTCTGGAGAGCCTGGTTCAGCGGGCATTCACTCACGTGCGATCCTCTCATCCGAGATCTACCTACACCCAGGAAGACCCGACGAGGGCGGAAAAGGAATCGCTCCGAACCCGTAATTGCTAGAAGCCTCTATCTGATGGGCGGAAAAGAGTGCGAAAATATCGGTTAGGGCGCAGGTTGGGGCGGGCGTGGGAGGGACTGCGTGAAGTGTGGGCGGTGCGGTTCGCCTCTGGAAGAGGACGACCGGTTCTGCGGGGCGTGCGGTGCTCCTTCCGGCGGGTGCCGGTCGTGTGGTGAGCAGCTGCTCCCCGGTGATCGTTTCTGCCGTGCCTGCGGCGCGGCGGTGCTCGACGCCGCCCATGCGCCGTCCGTGGCTGTTCAGGCGGCCGGCCCGGAGCCCGTCGCGGAGCGCCGGGTGTGCTCGGTGCTGTTCTGCGACGTGGTGGGGTTCACTCCGTTGTCGGAGGCCCGGGACCCTGAAGCCGTCCGGGAGCTGCTTTCTGAGTATTTCCGGGTGGCCAAGACGGTGATCAGCCGCTACGGCGGGGTCGTGGAGAAGTTCATCGGAGACGCGGTCATGGCGGTCTGGGGGACGCCGTCGGCGACTGAGGGAGACGCGGAGCGTGCGGTGCGGGCCGCGCTGGACCTGGTGGCGGCGGTGGCCGAGCTCGGGAGTGAGGCCGGCGTGCCAGGTCTGGCGGCGCGGGCCGGGGTGGTGACCGGCGAGGTGGCGGTGAACCTGGGTGCGGTCGGCGAGGGGATGGTCGCCGGGGACGCGGTCAACACCGCGGCCCGGGTGCAGGCGACGGCAGAAGCTGGCTCGGTGCTGGTGGACGCGCCAACGCAGCGGCTGACCGGCAGCGCGATCGGGTTCGCCGACGCCGGGGAGCACGCGCTGAAGGGGAAGGCCGAGCCGCAACGGCTGTGGCGGGCCACCCGGGTCCTGTCGGCGGTGGGCGGGTCGCAGCGAGTGGACGGCCTGGAGGCGCCGCTGACCGGCCGGGACGCGGAGCTACGTACGATCAAGGACCTGTTCCACGCCACCGCCGAACGCCAGATACCACGCCTGGTGCTGGTGTCCGGCCCGGCCGGGGTGGGAAAATCCCGGCTGGGCTGGGAGTTCGAGAAGTACGTCGACGGACTGGCCGCGGCGGTGTGGTGGCACCGTGGCCGCTGCCTGTCCTACGGGGAGGGAGTGGCGTTCTGGGCGCTGGCCGAGATCGTCCGGCAGCGGCTGGGCATCGCCGAGGAAGATCCGGCCGAAGTCGCCGCGCACAAGCTGGCCGCCGGCCTGGACCGGATCGTGGCCGATCCGGACGAGCGGGCGTTCGCGGGGGTGCGGCTCGCCCGGCTGCTTGGGGTCTCGTTCCCGGCGGACAACGGCGGTGCCCTGCCCCGGGAGGAGCTGTTCGCGGGCTGGCGGCTATTCTTCGAGCGCCTCGCCGCCACCGGGCCGGTGGTGCTGCTGGTGGAGGAGGCGCAGTACGCCGACAGCGGCCTGCTGGACTTCCTTAATCATCTCATCGACTGGACCCGCGACCTCCCGGTGTATGTCCTGGTGTTCGCCCGGCCTGAGCTCGGGCAGGTCCGGCCTGGTTTCGGTGCCGGGCGGAACCGGAGCACGCTGACGCTGGATCCGCTGGACGCTGCCTCCATGGATCAGCTGGTGGATGCGCTGGTGCCGGGGATGCCACCTGCGGCCCGGTCGAAGGTCACCAGCCAGGCCCAGGGCATTCCGCTGTTCGCGGTGGAGACGGTGCGCTCGCTCATCGACCGGGACGTCGTACGGCCGGTCGAGGGGGTGTACCGACTGACCGGTGACATCGGTGAGCTGACCGTGCCGGACAGCCTCCATGCCCTGCTCGCGGCCCGGCTGGACGCCCTGGACCCCGAGGTGCGGCGACTGGTCGCCGACGCCGCGGTGCTGGGCAGCACGTTCCCGGCCGAGGCGCTGATCGCCGTGTCCGGACAGGACGAAGCCACTGTCCGTTCCGCACTAAATGATCTAGTACGCCGTGAGGTGCTTTCGGTGTCCGCGGACCCGCTGTCCCCCGAACGCGGCAGCTATCAGTTCGCTCAGCAGATGCTCCGGCAGGTGGCCTACGACACCTTGTCCCGCCGGGACCGCAAGACCCGCCACCTGACGGTGGCCGCGCACCTGCGCGGCGTCTTCGCCGGCGACGGAGAGGAAGTCGTCGACGTCATCGCCCGGCACTACCTGGACGCGCTGAATGCCATCCCCGACGATCCCGATGCCGGCCAGATCCGCGACCAGGCCATTACCGCTCTGATCAGAGCCGGGGAACGGGCCGAACGCACCGGCGCTCCCGCCCGCGCCGCCGCCAGCTACGCCACTGCGGCGGAGCTGAGCTCGCCCGGCCCGGCGGACCGGACCGAAGCCGCGGCCAAGTTGTGGGAGCGCGCTGCGCAGGCCGAGAGCACCAACGCCAGCTGGGCTGAGGTACTCGAGCACGCCAGCCGGGCCCGGGCCTTGTATCTTGAGTGCGGCCAGGAGCGGGCCGCCGCCCGCGTCCAGGCGATCGCCGGAGGCGCGCTGCAGCGGTGGGGCCGCCACGGCGAAGCCCGCGAACAGCTCACCACGGCGGTGGAGGTACTGCGAGCCCAGCCCGACATCGAAACGCTCCATGCCCTGGTGGAGCTGGGCGCCCTGGAAGCTCTGGCCGGCTCTGCGGATGCTGACCGGCTCACGGCTGAGGTGCTCGTCCTAGGCCAGGCCCTCGACGTGGATTCCGGCCAGCTCGGCGGCCTGTTCCTCGCCCGCGGGATCTATCTCGCCACCGCTGAGCGGCGGATCGAAGCGGTGGCCTACTACCACCAGGCCGTACGGCTCGGCACCGAGGTCGGCGACAACTTCATCGCGGGCCGGGCGCTGGTCAACCTGGCGGACGCACTGGGCGCGAGCGATCCCGCCGCGGCAGCGGAGGCCGCTCGGAATGCCGCCGCGCGCCTGCGACGGATCGGTGCCCGGGACGGACTGGCGTGGGCGATCGGAAACCTCGCCCATTCGCTGGTGGAGCTCGGTGACTGGGATGCCGCCGAGGCTGAGCTCAGTCAGGCGATCGGTTCCGACGGACTAGGGGATATCGAGCATCTCACCTGCACGCATGGTTACCTGGCCGCCATGCGCGGCGACACCGCGACCGCCGAGACCCTGCTGGCGGAGCTGCGGCACATGCCGGCCAGCGAGGATCCTCAGGACAAGGCACTCGTCGAGTGCCTGATGGCTTTCCTCGCCGCGGCCCGCCGGCAGCCGTCCGATGCACTGCGCCACGCCCGTGCGATGGTGGCCCGCGCGGACGCCCTCGGGATAAGCCACGAGTTCATGCGCTGGGGGTGGCCGCTGGCGGTTCGGTCCGCCTTCGAGTTGCGCGACACCGCCATCGTCCGCGACCTGGTCGCCTTGCTCGATTCCCGCCCGGCCGGGCACATCGCCCCGATGCTGCGGGCCGAACGTGACTTGACCCGGGCCCGCCTGGCCGCTGACGGCGACGATTCCGCCGCGGCTGCCTTCGAGACCGCCATCACCAGCCTGCGCGAGCAGTCCACTCCTTATCACCTGGCTCACGGCCTGCTCGACCACGCCGAGTACCTCACCCACCACGGCGACGCTGACACGGCGGCGCTGGCCATTGACGAGGCCCGGGACATCGGCCACCGGCTGCGCTGCCAGCCGCTCCTCGATCGCGTCGCCGGGATACCTGCGGACTCGGCCGGCCCCAGGCGCTGACCTCCGTCTGGCACTGGCGGCACTCCGGCTAGCCGGGACCTAAACTCCCGGCGCTGTCCCCGTTCGTGCCGGGCGGCCCGAGGTGCTTGTCATACACGGCTAGTGCCCCCCGTAGCGTGCGCGGCCCGCGGAGCCATTGAAGCCGCGGCGGGATCTCGGAGTAATCCAGGTACGGATGGTCGCCGCAGTCGGGGCAGATGAGCTCGAACAGGCCGGTGTAGCCTTCGAAACGGCCGTCCACGATCCGGCCCGGCTGGCGCCGCACGAACGCCGTCCTCCCGTGGCCCGGCTGACCGGCCAGCGGGAGCGTCGTGCCGTCTACCGGCCCGACGCGCAGCCATGGGTCACGATCGGGCGGACGCGGTCCGGCGGCGGCGGCTACGCGGACAACAGGGCCGGTACGGGTCATGGTATTCGGGTCGCTCACTCAACTCACCCCAGGCAGGAGTAACCAACCGCTGCCGGAGTCTGGAGCAGCATGTCCTTAGCAAGGCACACTACAACGCGGACCACCACAGGCAAATACCCGGGCCGAGCCGGATAGTGCCTGGTGACCAATGTTCAGGCTATGTTTCCTGGCCGTTTGTTTCCTGGCTGTTTGTTTCCTGGCCGTTTGTTTCGGCGGCAGGCCAGGAACCGGGCAGATGCGGGTGCTGGACGGCCGGATCGACCCGGGTAAGGTATTCGACCTGACGCTGCCGCTAGACGAGGTGGCCGAGGCCTACCGCGCCGTGGACGAACGCCGCGCCATTAAGGTCCTGCTGCA
>Ga0302235_10000425_pt1 | contig 33799 bp, 31 predicted proteins | sample II_Palsa_N3_3_FD_193577 | JGI IMG/M metagenome (GOLD analysis project Ga0302235, IMG submission 193577) | Peat permafrost microbial communities from Stordalen Mire near Abisko, Sweden - II_Palsa_N3_3 | ecosystem: Environmental > Terrestrial > Soil > Palsa > Peat permafrost | place: Sweden...
CTGCAGCACGGCGAACCCGTCGTCGAGGCGGCGGGCGATCTCGGCCACCGACATGACCCGGACCCGCGCGGCGGCCAGTTCCGCGGCGAGCGGCAGCCCGTCCAGGCGGCCGCACAGCTCCCGCACGGCCTGCGCGGGCAGGTCGGCGCCGGGCCGGGCCGCCCTGGCCCGCTGCCCGAACAGCTCGGCCGTCGTGGGCAGGTCCAGCTCGGGCAGCAGGTACACCGATTCCGACGACAGACCGAGCGGGGCCCGGCTGGTGGTGAGCACGCGCAGGTCCTTGCTCAGCGACACCAGGGCGTGCACCAGATCGGCGGTGCCGCCTACGACGTGCTCGCAGTTGTCCAGCACCAGCAGCACCGGGCCGGGACCCAGGGCGGTCACGATCCCGGCGGGCACGCCTTGCGGGGCGCTGCGGCGGCCGACCGGGTTGCCGCCATCCTCGCCGACGCCGAGGGCCGACGCGACCTCGGCCGTCACGTCGCCGTCGGCGGCGACGCCCGCGAGCTCGACGACCTGCACGACGCGCTGCTCCGCCTGGGCGCTGACCGCGTGCGCGAGACGGGTCTTGCCCAGGCCGCCGGTGCCCACGATCGAGGTGACCCGGGACGTGCGCAGCAGGCCGGCCACGGCGGCGATGTCGTCGTCCCGGCCGAGCAGCGGGTTGGGCTCGTGCCGGACGCCGCGGCGGATTACCGGCGCGCCGGCCGCCAGCAGCTCCTGGTGCACGCCCTGCAGCGCGGGGCCCGGGTCGCTGCCGAGCTCGTCGCGCAGCCGCTGCCGGTAGGCGGCGTACCTGGCGAGAGCCGCCGCGGGCCCCGCCGTCGCCGCCTCGCAGCGCAGCAGTTCGGCCAGGACCTCCTCATCCCGCGGCGACCGCAGGATCAGCTCGCCCAGCGGTGCGGCCGCCTCGGCCCGCCGCCCGAGCCGCGAAAGCGCCAGCGCGCGGGCCCGCAGCAGCGACCGGTAGACCGGAACCCGGGCCGCGCGCAGCGCGGACAGCGGGTGGCCGTCCCCGGAGTCCCAGCCCTCTGCGCCCTCGCACAGGGCGAGTCCGGCCCCGGCGTGCCGCAGCGCCGCGAGCTGGTCGCCGGCCCGGGACCGCTGCTCGCTCTCGGACGCGCTCAGCAGGACCGCGGAGGCATCGATCTGGTCCTCGCGCAGCGAGAGGCGGTATCCGCCCGGCGTGCTGACGATGACCCCGGGGCCGACCCGGGCCCGGGCTCGGGACACCAGGATCTGGAGGGCCTTGACCGGGTGCTCGGGTTGCTCGTCTGGCCACAGCCCGTCCACCAGCAGGGAGGTGCTGCACCCCAGGTGCGGGTCCTCGGCCAAGAGCGCAAGCAGGCCCTGCAGCCGGGAGCCGGTAATCTCCAGGCCGCCATAACTAACCCGCGACAGCAGGGCCAGCTCAATGGTCACCGCCATCAGACTAGCCCGTCCCCGGCCGGACGACACGGGTGACGGCAATGCGCCGGCACGGTACGGACACGCTTGCTTACCTCTGCGGCAGAGGGGAACCATCATGAACATGGCAACGAGCTTCGATCGCAGGCATCCGCGTGGCGTGATAATCATCCGTGTGCTGGTCACGGCCTGGCTGCTCGCCCTGACCGGCATCCTGCTGGCCGATAGCTACTGGGGCTGGGCGGTGGTAACGTTCGCGGGCGCAGCGGCGAACGGCGTGTGGGCCTATCGCGTCTACCGGGCGACAATGCGGTAGGTCGCACGGTTGGAGGGGTGATGATCCGGGTCCTTGTCGCGGAGGACATGCGGATTCTGCGGGACACGCTGGTCTCCGTGCTGAACCTGGAGGACGACATCAAGGTGGTCGCCCAGGTGGCGGCCGGCACCGACATCGTGCCCGCGGCGCTAGCGGAGCGTCCCGACCTCGCGGTGCTTGACATCGACCTGCCAGGGCTTGACGGAATCACCGCCGCGGCGCGGTTGCGTGAGCGGCTGCCCGCGTGCCGGGTGGTGATCCTGACCGTGCTTGGCCGCCCCGGGCAGCTGCGCGCGGCCCTGGACGCGCACGTGGCCGGGTTCATGGTCAAGGACGCCCCGTCGAACCAGCTCATCGATGTGCTGCGGAAGGTCGCGGCGGGCGAGCGGGTGATCGACCCGCAGCTGGCCCTCGCGGCGCTGGAGATGAAGGAAAGTCCGCTGTCGGAGCGGGAGACCGACGTCCTGCGGCGGTTCGCGGCGGGCGCGGACCTGCCTGCGATCGCGGCGGAACTGTTCCTGTCCTACGGGACCGTCCGGAACTACATGGCAGCCGCGGTGACCAAGCTCGGCGGCCGGAACCGGATGGACGCGGTTCGGATCGCCACCGACGCCGGCTGGCTCTAAACGACCGGCTGGCTCTCTTCGAGCGGCAGCTCGACAGCCAGGCTGAAGGTGCCGTCTTCCCATGTGGCGGTCTGGTGTCCGCCCGCGGCTTCGAGGCGGGCCGCGAGGTTACGCAGGCCGTGGCCGGTGCGGCCGTCCGTGGCCAGCGGCCCGCTGCCGGTGCCAGTGCTGCCGGTGCCAGTGCTGCCGGTGCCAGTGCTGCCGTCGTTGCTGACCGACAGGCGCAGCAGCCTGGCATCGGCGGTCAGCTCAAGCACGCAGTAGCTTGCGCTGCTGTGCTTGAGGATGTTGGTGACCGCTTCCCGGATCACGGGAACCAGGACGGCGGCTGCCTCGGGCGACGGGTCCGCGCTCACGCGCATCCGGACATCGATGCCCGCCGACGCCAGGACGTCGCGGGCGGCCGCGAGCTCCGCGTCGAGCGGCAGGTCCCGGGCCTCGCCGGCCACCAGGCGCACGTCGGCCCGGGCCGTGGCGCAGATCCGCGCGAGATCGGCGATCTCCTCGCCTGCCCTGGCGTCGTCGCGGCCGATGAGCTTGCCGATCAGGTCGGCCTTCATCGCGATCGCGGACAGGCCAAGGCCGAGAAGGTCATGGGTGTCCCGTGCCATCCGCAGCCGCTCGCCGGCCACCGCCTTGCGGGCGAGTTCGCCGCGCAGGTCCTCCAGCTGCACGGCCAGCTGAGCCAGCCGGGTCAGCCCGTAGACCAGCAGGCCGAGTGCCGCGCTGTCCAAGGTCAGGAACACCATGGCGCCCAGCCACTCCACGGTCGACAGCCCGGGGATGGGTCTCACCGCCCACAGCACGGGCAGGCTGGCGATCACCGCCGCGAAGGCGATCCAGCCTGGCGCGGCGGGAACGAGCAGCAGCGCCGACCCGGCGAGGAACCCGAGCATGATCAGCGGGTGCCAGCCGGTCAGCGGGACTAGCGCGTACGTGAGGATGGCCTGCAGGAAGAGGGTGACGGGCCAGCCACGCGGCCGGCCAGTACTGTAGGTGCCAGGGCCACGTGACGGCCATGAGTGACGTAGCTGCAGGATGACGAGCGCGACCGCGTCCGCGATGGTCAAGGCGACGACCGGGATGCTGTAGCCGCCCGGCACGCCGTGGACATTGCCCGCGACGAAGAACAGGTACAGGAGCGCGAGACCGGAGAGCACCACGACCAGGACGGCCTGCGCGAGCCGCGGAGCCAGCGGTTCCCCTGGCGTGGCAGGGGCCGCCTCCGGCCACGGCGCGCTCCGGTACCGAGTGGCCACCTCTCGCACCTCGGCGAGTGCCTGGCGGGCGGTCACCGCCGTCTCCGCGATCTCCTCGCGGGCCAGCGACAGGTTCCCGGCGATCGCCTGCAGTGCCGCCGCCGACTGGCTGCCCGCCTCGGCCAGCCGACCGTCGATCGCGGCTCGCAGGCTGTCGGCCGCCTGGACCCGCTCGGCGGTAACCGCCGCCTCGGCGAGCTCGTTCCTGGCCGCGTGCACCGCCCGGACGAGGTCGGCCAGACGGGCCAGCCCGAACAGGATCAGCGCGTCAAAGACGAAGGCGAACGTGGCCCACACCGCCGCTGTCGCGGGCTGGTTGGCCAGCCCGCCCACGCCCGCCCACGCGGCCATCTCAAGCGCGGCCAGGGCCGCGGCCACGAACCACGACGCCGGTGACGCGACCGTCAGCAAGACCAGCCCCGCGAGCCACCCCGACGGTGTCCAGTTCGCGCCGAACCAGGCGAATGGCACGTAGGTCAGCGCCGCCTGCACACCGAGCAGCAGGTAGCGGTGACGCAGCCACATCGGCCTGGTCGCCGGGACGACATACAGCAACGGCAGGACAACCAGTGCAGCGACGAACGGCACCTCGCCGAGCCCGCCGTTGGCGGCGCCGTAACCCGCTTCGGAGATCGCCACCAGGCACATGACCACGACGACCAGCGCCGTTGCCCGTCTCACCACGCCGTCAGGCTACTAGCTGGCTGCGCGCGCAGTCCCCTGCAAAAAGGGTCGGCTTGGCGTGCATTCTGCACATTTTCCTGATGGGCGGCCCACGCCGATCCGGTGCTCACGGCACTACCTGAAGCGCCCGCGGCCAGCGGAAACTCGACCCAGTAACCGGAAAAAAAGGTCCACGTTGCGAGAAATGAGATCCGCTATGAGCCGAGCCGCCTGGTCCGAGGCGCCGCCAGCCACCATCAGTCCGCCGCCGCGCCGGGTGCGCCGGCCGGCCGTGGAAACGATCGCCGGGTGGAGCGCCCGGCACCGCAAGACCGCGGTCTTCAGCTGGCTCGCGCTGGTCGCCGTGGCCTACCTCATCGGGCAGCTGCTCGGTTCCCCCAGCCTGCCGCAGAACGATCTCGGCCAGGCCGGGCAGGCCGAGCAGACCCTTCAGCACCTCGGCGTGACAACCCCGACGACCGAGGCCGTGCTGGTCCAAGAACGCGCCCCGGGGCACACGTTCGCGACCGATCCCGTGATGCGCCAGGCCGTCAGCGAGGTGATAGCCGCGCTGGCCAGGGTGCCGGGCGCGGCGACCGAGATCAGGTCGCCGCTGAGCCCGGGCGGCCAGGCGCTGGTTTCGGCGAACGGCCGCAGCGCGCTCGTCACCTTCACCGTCCCCGGGCCGGCCGCGGACGTGACCACCGCCGTGACACCCGCGCTTAATGCGGTGGCCAAGGTGCAGGCTGGCCACCCGGACCTGCTGGTGGCCGAGGGCGGCGACGCTAGCCTCGCGCAGGCGGTCAACAACCAGATCAGCAGCGATCTCGACAAGGCCACGGAGACGTCACTGCCACTCACCCTGATCCTGCTGGTCGGCGTGTTCGGCACGCTGGTCGCCGCGGGCATCCCGGTGCTGCTCGCCCTCACCTCCGCGCTCACCGCGACCTGGCTGCTGGCCATCCCCGGCCACTGGCTGCCGGTCGGCTCCGAGACCTCCACGGTGGTGCTGCTCGTCGGCATGGCGGTCGGCATCGACTACTCGCTGTTCTTCCTGCGCCGCCAGCGCGAAGAACGGGCGCACGGGGCGGAGCCTCGCCAGGCGATCGCCAGCGCCGCGCGCACGTCCGGCCGGGCGATCGTGGTGTCGGGACTGACCGTCATGACGGCGCTCGCCGGGCTGTTCCTGACCGGGTACGCACTGTTCACCGGGATGGCGATCGGGGCCATCGTCGTGGTCGGCATCGCCGTCGCCGGTTCGCTGACCGTTTTGCCCGCGCTGCTGTCCTGGCTCGGGGACCGGGTCGACAAGGGCCGGGTCCCGTTCCTCGGCCGCCGTCGCGCGGCGGCGGCCCCGTCCAAGGTATGGACCGCCCTGGTGCGCCGGGTGGTCCGCCGCCCGCTGCTGTGGGGCGGCGCGGCCACGCTCGTGATGCTGGCGATCGCCGCGCCCGCGCTCGGCATCCGCCTCGCCTACCCGGCGATCGACGCCCCGCAGGACCTGCCCGTGGTGTCCACCATCGAGGCCATCCAGGTGGCCTTCCCGCAGAGCCCCGCGCCGGCCGAGGTGGTCATCACCGGCCAGCACCTCACCGGCCCCGCGGTCACCAGCGCGATCAGCAAGCTCGAGTCGCTGGCCGCAACCGGCGGCCCGATCCGGGAGCCGGTCACCGCCACCTCTGTCGCCGACGGCCGGGCGCTGATCGTCAGCGTCCCGCTAGCGGGCAACGGCGGGGACAGCGCCTCCTACGCCGCGCTGGATGCGCTGCGGGACCGCATTCTGCCGCAGACGTTCGGCGGAACGGGGCTGACTTACGCGGTGACGGGCGACACCGCCGCCAACCATGACAACGCCGGCCAGTTGAGCGCGCGCACGCCGGTGGTGCTCGCCGTCGTCGCCGCGGTGGCCTTCTGCCTGCTGCTGCTCTCCTTCAGGTCGGTGGTCCTGCCGCTGGTCTCGATCGCGCTCAACTTCCTGTCCGTCGCCGCCGCCTACGGCCTGATCACCGTGATCTTCCAGGACGGCAGGCTGCAGGGGCTGCTCGGCTACGCCAGTTCCGGCGCGATCACCCCCTGGGTACCACTCTTCCTGTTTACGTTCCTGTTCGGCATCTCGATGGACTACCACGTCTTCATCGTGAGCAGGATCGGGGAATCGCGGCGGCGCGGCGAGACCACGGCCGGCGCCGTCACGACCGGCATCGCCAGCAGCGCCGGGGTCGTCTCCAGCGCGGCGCTCATCATGGTCGCCGTCTTCTCCATCTTCATCGGCATGGGCCAGGTCGAGCTGAAGATGCTCGGCGTGGGCCTGGCCGCCGCCATCGCGCTCGACGCCACGATCGTCCGCGGCGTCCTCCTGCCCGCCGCCATGACCCTGGTCGGCGACCGCTGCTGGTACCTGCCCCGCTGGCTGTCCTGGCTCCCCGGCCGCACCAGCGCAGACCCCGGCCCGACGAAAAGCAGGGCGACCGGGCCGGACGCCGGGCCCGACCGCGACGGGAACTGGGCGACCGCGTTGGCGGCCGGCCCCGACCGCGGCGGGAACTGGGCGACCCGGGGCGCCGTCGCGGCCGGGCGGGGCGTCGCCCTGGTCGGGCTCACCCTGGTCGGCCTCGGGCTGTGGCTGGCGTTCGCGACAGCGGTCACGCTCGCCCCGGTTGGCATCGGGCTGCCGGCGATCCCCGTCACGGTACGGGCCATCCGCCGGCTGGAGACCAGGGTCCGGCGGCTGTCCGGCGACTGGTGCGGTGTCGCCATCGGTGACCCGTACCGCCGCGAGCCGGCCGGTCGCGATGGACAAGCGCCGAGCTTCTGGGCACGGTTCGGCTTCCTGGTGGGCGACCCGGCCACCTGGCGGGACCTGGTCTGGATCACGGTGGACACCCTGGTGGGCTGGCTGCTGGCGCTCGCCCCGGCGGGCCTGATCGCCTGGGGTCTGTTCGGGGTGATCATGCCCGCCGTCTGGCACCCGATCGTCGCCGCACACGGCAATAACTGGTACGCCTTCATCCACGTGACCACGGCCAGCACCGCCTGGCTGTCGGTGGCCCTCGGCATCGCGTTCATCGCCCTGGGCCTGCTGACGGCCCCGTGGCTGCTGCGCCGTTACGGCGTACTGGCGCAGTCGCTGCTCGCTCCCACCCGGACCGTCTGACCCCGAAACAAAACGGATTCGGGTGCCACGCTCCGGCCGATCGCGTCATGGCGGTCGGCCGGAGGGCTCCTCGGCAGGCGCGGAGCTACAGCCCCAGCTGGCGCGCGATGAGCATCCGCTGCACCTCGCTGGTCCCCTCACCGATCTCCAGGATCTTCGCGTCCCGGTAGAACCGCCCGACTGGGTACTCGTTCATGAAGCCGTAGCCGCCGAACACCTGGGTGGCCGCGCGCGCGTTGTCCATGGCCGCGTTGGACGACACGAGCTTGGCGATGGCCGCCTCCTTCTTGAACGGCTCGCCGCGCAGCATCTTGGCGGCCGCGGCGTAGTAGGCCAGCCGCGCGGTGTGCGCGCGTACCTCCATGTCGGCGATCGTGAACTGGATGGCCTGGTAGTGCCCGATCGGATGACCGAACGCCTCTCGCTCGCGGGCGTACCGCAGCGACTCGTCCACGCAGCCCTGCGCCAGCCCGGTGCCCAGCGCGGCGATGGCCACCCGGCCCTCGTCCAGGATCGACAGGAACTGCGCGTAGCCGCGGCCCCGCTCGCCCACGAGGTTCGCCGCGGGCACCCGCACGTCGTCGAAGAACAGCTCGCGGGTGTCGGAGGCGCTCCAGCCGACCTTGGAGTACTTCGGCGCGACCCGGAAGCCGGGCGTGCCCGCCGGGACCAGGATGGCGGAGATCTCCCGCTCGCCGGTCAGCGCCGTGACCGTGACGAGGGCGGTGATGTCGGTGCCGGAGTTGGTGATGAACGCCTTGGACCCGTTGATCACCCAATTCTCGCCGTCAAGGGTGGCGGTGGTGCGGGTGGCGCCGGCGTCCGAACCGCCACCGGGTTCGGTCAGGCCGAACGCGCCTAGCTTCTCGCCCGACGTCAGGGCCGGCAGCCACTGCTGCTTCTGCGCCTCGGTGCCGAACCGGTAGATCGGCATGGCGCCGAGCGAGACCCCGGCCTCCAGCGTGATGGCCACGGAGGAGTCGACCCGGGCCAGTTCCTCCAGGGCCAGGCACAGGGCGAAGTAGTCCCCGCCCATGCCGCCGTACTCCTCGGCGATCGGCAAGCCGAACAGGCCCATCGCGCCCATCTTGGCCACGATCTCGTAGGGGAACTCGCCGCGCTCGTAGAGCTCGCCGATGACCGGGGCGACCTCCTTGCGGGCGAAGTCCTCGACGGTGGCGCGCAGCGACGCGTGCTCCTGCGACAACGTGAGGTCCATTACTCTTGCTCCTCCCGATCGACGGGCTCGACAACCAGCAGCACGGCGTCCTTGGCCACGGTCGCGCCGGGCTTCGCGCGCAGGTCGCGCACGGTGCCGTCGACCGGGGCGGCCAGGACGTGCTCCATCTTCATCGCCTCGACCACCACGAGGCGCTGGCCTGCGGTGACAGCCTGGCCCTCGGCCACCTCGACCGCGGTCACCGTGCCGGGCATCGGCGAGATCACCGGCCCGCCCGACCCGGCGGCGGCCTTCGCGGCGGCGTCCAGCGGGGCCTGCTCGCGGACCGCCCAGGCGTGGCCGTCGCGGCCCAGCCACAGCGTGTCCCCGGCCAACGCGACCGCGTAGCTGCGGGTCACCCCGGCCACGGTCACCGGCACCCGCCCGCCGCCACGCACCGAGGTCGCCGCGGCCACCGGTTCGGCGTCGCCGACCGCCACCAGCGCGTCCGCGGCGCGGCCGCGGGCGCGAACCTCGACCGGCTCGGTGCCGTCGACCGTCATCCGCCAGGCCGTCCAGGCCGACTCGCCGACCCGCCACCCGCCGGGGACGTCGAATGGGTCGACGACGGTCCCGGACGGCTCCAGCGCGGCCAGCGCCAGCACCGTCGCGACGGGGAGGATGTCGGGAGGCGGGCTGGCTGGGATCAGGGCCTCCAGGCGGCGGCCGACCAGCCCGGTGTCCAGACGTCCGGCCCGGACGTCGGGATCGGCGAGTAGCGCGCGCAGGAACCCGGTGTTCGTGCCCAGGCCGAGTATCACGGTGGCGCCTAGGGCGGCGTCGAGCCGGGCAAGCGCCTCGGCCCGGTCGGGCCCGTGCGCGATCACCTTGGCGAGCATCGGGTCGTAGTCGCTGCCCACCACGCTGCCCGCGGCGATCCCGGCGTCGACCCGTATGCCGTCGGGCCAGCTCAGCGCCAGGACGCGGCCGCCGGTCGGCAGGAACCCGGCGGCCGGGTCCTCGGCGTAGATCCGGGCCTCGACCGCGTGCCCGCGGGCCTGCCGCTCGGCCGGCCACGGCTCCCGCTCCCCGGCCGCCACCCGCAACTGCAGTTCCACCAGGTCGAGGCCGAAGATCTCTTCGGTGACCGGGTGCTCCACCTGGAGCCGGGTGTTCATCTCCATGAAGAAGAACTCGTCCGGCCGGTCGCCGCCGACGATGAACTCCACCGTGCCAGCCCCGACGTAGCCGACCGCGCGGGCCGCCTCGACCGCGGCGGCGCCCATCGCCTCCCGCTGTGCCTCAGTGAGCAGCGGCGACGGCGCCTCTTCGATGATCTTCTGGTGGCGCCGCTGCAGCGAGCATTCGCGCTCGCCGAGGTGGATCGCGTTCCCGTGGGCGTCGGCGAGGATCTGGATCTCGATGTGCCGGGGGTCGGTCACCAGCCGCTCGACCAGCAGCGTGTCGTCCCCGAAGCTGCCGCGGGCCTCGCGCCGGGCCGAGGTGATCGCGTCGGCTAGGTCGGCGGCGCGGTGAACCTCGCGCATCCCCTTGCCGCCACCGCCCGCGCTCGGCTTGAGCAGCACCGGGTACCCGATCTCCGCCACGGCCTGCGCCAGGGCGTCGTCATCGAGCCCGGACCCGTCGGATCCGGGTACGACGGGCACGCCCGCCTTGGCCACGGTCTGCTTGGCGCGGATCTTGTCGCCCATCGCCTCGATCGCCGACGACGGCGGGCCGACGAAGGCGATCCCGGCGGCCTCGCAGGCGGCGGCGAACGCCGTGTTCTCCGACAGGAATCCGTAGCCGGGATGAACGGCCTGCGCACCGGTGCGCCGGGCGGCGCCGATGACAGCGTCCACCGACAGGTAGGCCGGCGCCGGGCCCAGGCGCACGGCCACGTCGGCCAGGGCCACGTGCGGCGCGGCGGCGTCCGGATCGGTGTATACGGCGACGGACCGGATGCCGAGCCGCCGCAGGGTCCGGATCACCCGGCAGGCGATCTCGCCGCGGTTGGCGACGAGCACAGTATCGAACATGGTCACCTCACATCCGGAAGACGCCGAAGGCGGGATCGCCCAGGGGGGCGTTGGCGGCTACCGACAGCGCGAGACCCAGGACCGTTCTGGTGTCCTTTGGGTCGATCACGCCGTCGTCCCACAGCCGGGCGGTGGAGTAGTAGGGATGGCCCTGGATCTCGTACTGGGCGCGGATCGCGTCGGGGTCGGCGCCGGAGCCGACGGTGCCGAGCACCGTGGCCGCCTGGTCCCCGCCCATCACCGAGATCCGGGCGTTCGGCCACATGAACAGGAACCGCGGTGAGTACGCCCGCCCGCACATCGAGTAGTTCCCGGCGCCGAACGACCCGCCGATGATGACCGTCAGCTTGGGGACACGCGTGGAGGCCACCGCCGTTACCATCTTGGCGCCGTTCTTGGCGATCCCGCCCGCCTCGTACTCACGTCCGACCATGAAGCCGGAGATGTTCTGCAGGAACACCAGCGGCACGCCGCGCTGGTCGCACAGCTCGATGAAGTGCGCGCCCTTGAGCGCGGACTCAGAGAACAGAATCCCGTTGTTCGCGATGATCCCGACCGGGTGGCCGTGGATGCGAGCGAACCCGGTGACCAGGGTCGTGCCGTACTCCGCCTTGAACTCGTGCAGCCGCGACCCGTCGACGATCCGGGTAATCACTTCGCGCACGTCGTAGGGGGTCCTGGAGTCGGTGGGGACGACGCCGTAAAGCTCGTCCGGGTCGGCAAGCGGCTCCTCGGTGGGGCGGACCTCCCAGGGCCGGGGGGCGCGCGGGCCGAGGGTCGCGACGATGTCGCGGACGATCCGCAGCGCGTGCGCGTCGTCGGTGGCCAGGTGGTCGGTGACCCCGGAGACCCGCGAGTGCAGCTCGCCGCCGCCGAGTTCCTCCGCGGTGACGACCTCGCCGGTCGCCGCCTTGACCAGCGGCGGGCCGCCGAGGAAGATCGTCCCCTGGTTACGGACGATCACCGCCTCGTCGCTCATCGCCGGCACGTACGCGCCGCCGGCGGTGCACGAGCCCATGACCGCGGCGATCTGCGGGATCCCCAGCCCGGACATCGTGGCCTGGTTATAGAAGATGCGGCCGAAGTGCTCGCGGTCGGGGAAGACCTCGTCCTGGGCGGGCAGGTACGCGCCGCCCGAGTCGACCAGGTACACGCACGGCAGCCGGTTGTGCAGCGCTACCTCCTGGGCGCGGAGGTGCTTCTTGACCGTCATCGGGTAGTACGTGCCGCCCTTGACCGTCGCGTCGTTCGCGACGATCACGCACTCGCGCCCGGAGATCCGCCCGACACCGGTGATCATCCCCGCGCCTGGGGCGTCGCCGCCGTAGAGGCCGTGCGCGGCAAGCGGCGACAGCTCCAGGAACGGCGAGGACGGGTCCACCAGCGAGTCCACCCGGTCCCGAGGCAGCAGCTTGCCCCGTTCCACGTGCCGCGCGCGCGACCGTTCCGGCCCGCCCGGCCGCGCCGCGGCCAGCTTGGCCTGCAGGTCCGCGACCAGCGCGCGGTGCGACTCCGTGTTGCGGGCGAACTGCTCGTCGCCCAGATCGGCGCGCAGGCCCGGCTCGGTCAGCGTCATCGTCGTTCTCCTTCTTGCTGTCGGCCGGCCAGTGCGATGACGGTGCGGGACGGGCTGGGGCGGCCGAGCTGCCGGGCCATCCACCGGCTGACCTCGACCATCTTCTGCAGGTCGACGCCGGTGGCGATGCCGAGCCCCTCGAGCTGCCAGAGCAGGTCCTCGGTGGCCAGGTTGCCGGTCGCGCTGCCCGCGTACGGGCAGCCGCCCAGGCCGCCGGCGCTGGCGTCGACCGTGGTGACGCCGCGGCGCAGGGCCGCGAGGGTGTTGGTCAGGGCCTGCCCGTAGGTGTCGTGAAAATGCACCGCGATCTGGCTGACCGCGATCCCCGCGGCGGACAGGGCGTCGAGCAGTGCCACGACGCGGCCGGGCGTGGCGACGCCGATGGTGTCGCCGATGCTCAGCTCGGTGCACCCGAGCGCCATCATCCGGGCGGCGATCTCGGTGACCCGGGCAACCGGGACCTCGCCCTCCCACGGGTCGCCGAAACACATCGACAGGTAGCCGCGGACCGAGAGGCCGGCTTCCCGGGCCCGGGCGACGACCGGGGCGAACATCTGCAGCGACTCATCTACGGTGCGGTTGAGGTTGCGCCGGGCGAACGTCTCGGTCGCGCTGCCGAACACCGCGATGTCGCGGACGCCCAGGTCGAGCGCCCGGTCCAGGCCCCGCTCGTTCGGCACCAGCACCGGGTACCGCACGCCCGCCGCGGGCCGGATCGCGGTCAGCAGGGCCTCGGCGTCGGCGAGCTGAGGCACCCACTTCGGGTGCACGAAGCTGGTCGTCTCGATGATGGTGTGACCGGCGTCGACCAGGCGGGCGACGAATTCTGCCTTCACCTCGACCGGCAGCACCGTCGACTCGTTCTGCAGCCCGTCCCGCGGGCCGACCTCGCAGATCCTGACCCGGTCGGGCAGGCCTTCCAGGGGGGTGTGGCCGTAGCGCATTGCGGATCAGCTCCTCACGGCATCCGGACCGGCGACTCCACTGACTATAACTGACCGCTCGTACGGTCAGCAAGAGTGTATGGTGGGTGAATGCGAGCACGGAGTCCGCGGGCTAGTTCGCGCGATGCGATCCTGCGCGTATTCGCCGAGCATGTAGCCGACCGCGGGTACGCGGACACCAGCCTCGGCGACATCGCCGCCGAACTGAACCTGAGCAAGGGCACCATCGTCCACCACTTCGGCACCAAGGAAGCCCTGCTGCGAGAGGTGCACGTGGCCTACTTCGGCCGCCGCTTCGCCGAGGCGGACTTCGTCCTCGCGCAGCTGAAGGACCCGGTGAGCCGGCTCGTGGCGATGATCTACGCGCTGCTCGCCGCGCACCGGGACGACCGCGCCGCGAGCCTCGCCTGCCTGCGCGAACTCGTCCGCTACTTCGACGGCGACCTCACCGGCTACGTCCGCGACCAGCGGACGCGCTACACGGCGATCGTCAGCGACATCCTCCGCGACGGGGCGGACGAAGGGGTGTTCCACACCGCCGATCCGAAGATGTCCGCGCTGCAGATCTTCGGCATGTGCAACTACGCGTGGACCTGGTACGAGCCGGACGGTGCGCAGTCGGTCGAGGAGATCGCCCGGCTGTTCGTCCGCAACATCCTCGGCGGCCTGGCCCACCGGCCCGCCGAGGACTCCGCGCTTGACGAGCTGATCACCAAGGCGACGGACACCGTTCAGCGGGCGCCTGGACGGCTTCCCCTGCCGGGCGGGTGCCGGGAGTCTCGTCCGTCCTTACCCGGCCGGCGCTGGTGCGGCCCTCTGGGGGCGTGGGCGCCCGGGCTCAGTCCAGCGCGGCCAACCCGGCCTCGGCGACCTTCTGGTCCTGGGTGTAGTGGCCACCACTCACGCCGATGGCGCCGACCACCGTCCCGTTCACTGTGATCGGGTACCCGCCGCCGAAGATCACGAGACGGTCGATTCCGGTCGGTGCGCCGTCCGCGAGCGGGGCATCGTCCTTGATGAAGTCGTGCCAGCCGTGCGTCGGCATCCCGAAACCCACCGCGGTGTAGGCCTTATCCTGCGCGATCTGGGTTGACAGCAGCGCGGCGCCGTCCATGCGGGAAAACGCCTTGAGGTTGCCGCCCGGGTCGGCGACGGCGATGCACATGGGCACGCCCATCTCGGTGGCCTTCGCCTCGGCGGCGGCGATCATGCGGTGCGCCGCATCGGTGGTGATGGTCGCGACGTTCACGGTGTCGGCCACGGGGTCCTCCTGGGGGTGTCTACGGTGACGGGGGTTTGGTCGGCGGCATCGTACGTTACACGACGCGTCGGGATCGGAGCTCCCGCAGATCGTCGGCGGTGAGACCGATCGAGCTGAGGACCTCGTCGGTGTGCTGCCCCAGATCGGGTCCGAGCCAGTTGACGCGGCCTGGGGTCCGCGACATGCGGAAGAGCGCGGAGGGCATGCGGACGGGGCCGAGCCGTTCATTTTCGTAGGTGCCGATGGTTCCGATGGCGGCGTACTGCGGGTCGGCCAGGATGTCGGCGGCGGTGAAGACGGGGGCGACCGGGACGCCGCCCGCGCGGCACTCGGCGACCGCATCGGCCGCCTTCCTCGCCGCGAACCAGGGCCCGATCGCGGCGTCGATCTCGGACGCGTGGGCCCGCCGTCCGCTGGCGGAGCCGAACCAGTCGGACTGGGCTAGTTCCGGCCTCCCCCACGAGGCCCATCACCCGGGTCGCGGTCGACACCGTGCTCGCCGACACCGCCACCCAGGCGTCGTCCTCGGTGCGGTAGAGCCCGCGGGGAGCGTTCATCTCGGCCTGGTTGCCGGTCCGCTGCAGGGTCCGGCCAAGCTGATCCTGGGTAACGATCTGCGGTTCGAGGATGGTCAGCAGGGGTTCGATGATCGCGAGATCGATCTCCTGGCCCTTGCCGCTGGAGCAGCGCTCGTAGAGGGCGGTCACCACGGCGAGCGCGGTCGAGATGCCGGTCACGCCGTCGGCGAGCCACCCTCTCCCGGCTGTACCTCATGCAGCGACACCTCATGCAGCGACGGTGCCGGGTCTGGGCTCCGAGGAGCCGTTATCTCCTTCCGGGTAAGGTACAGGCCATCAGGGCCGGTGTATGGACACGGAGGACGTCATGGCCAGACGGTGGAGCGACTTCAGCGACCGCAGCCGCAAGCTCATCATTGCCGCAGGAATCGGCGAAGCCATCCTCAAGGCGGCGGTGATCGTCGATATCAGGCACCGTCCGGCGAGCCAGATCCGCGGCTCGAAGCGGATGTGGATCGTAGCGGCGGTATTGGTCAATTCCGCCGGGATCGGGTCGCTGTCATATTTCGCCTTCGGGCGGCGACGGGATGCCGGCGGCGGGTAGCGCCGTGGTCGCCGGGTATCTGCTGGCGGCCCGGCGCGCTGGGTGAGGCCGAGGGTTACCCCGGCCAGCACGCTGATCGCACCGGCAAGCTGCATGACGCTGACGGTGCCGGTACCGATCACCGCGACAGCGATCAGCGACGTGATGGGGACCAGGCCGTTGAACAGCCCGGTCCGTTCCGCGCCCAGGCGTTCTACCGCGGAGAACCAGGCGACGAACACGACCGCGGTGACTGCCACCGCCAGGTACAGCAGGGCGGCAAGTTCGGTCCCGGTGGGCGGGCGCAGAACTGGCGGGCCGCCAGCCAGGCGGACCAGCACCGCCGCGGCGAGCAGCTGGGCGGCGGCCAGCACGCAGGCGTAAATCGTGACAGCCAGCGCGCCAAGCCGGGGCAGCAGCGGCGCGGCCAGCAGAGACGTACCGGCCACCCCGGCCAGTGCCCCGGCTGACAGCAGCAGCCCCGGCAGGCTCCAGCCCGCCCCGCTCGCGCTGCCTAGCTGGGAGATGGCGGCGCCGGCGGTGACGATGCCCGCGGCGGCGAGGACCCGGCCAGGCGGTCTGCGCCCGGCCGCGGCCGGGCCGCCGATCGTGATGATCAACGGCGCCACCCCGATGACGACGCCGACCCCGGCGGGGCTGGCGGCCCGGGTGGCCATGATCAGCAGCACGCTGCACCCGGCCAGCCCGGCCGCGGCCAGCCCGGCCAGCCAGCACCATTCCCGAACGGCCGGACGCGGCAGATGCTGGTGCCGCAGCCGGGCCCACCCGGCTAGCAGCAGTCCTGCTGCCGCGTACCGGATCGCTTGTCCGCCGAGCACCGGGTAGCCCGCCAGCAGGCTGGAAGCGGCCACCGACCCGCCCACCAACAGCACCGCGCCGCCAGCGAGCACTACGCCAGTGCGCTCGGCGTGAGTGTTCCACAGTCCCATGCACGCCAGCGTGCAAGCTCCCCGCCATTAGCAGAAGTGGCATAATCAGCATGGCGACATAAGGAAAACTGTTGATCGACGTTCAGCGATTGCTGGTACTGCGGGAAGTTGCCCATGCTGGCAGCTTCGCCGGGGCCGCTGCTGAGCTGCGCCGTACACCTTCCGCGGTCTCCCAGCAGATCGCCGCCCTCGAACGCGGGGCGGGCGTCCCACTGGTGGAGCGCAGCACCCGCGGCGTCGTCCTGACCGACGCCGGGCGGCTTCTCCTGGCAGCCGCCGACGCGGTACACGCCGAACTCCAGACAGCGGCGCGGCAACTGCGCGACCTGCAGGCCAGCGGCCCGCAGACCCTGACTGTGGCGACCTTCGCCAGCGCCGGGGAACCCCTGCTCGCCCCCGCCCTGACCGAGGTGACCACCACCAGCAACACCATCGACGTCACCGTCATCGAGGCCGAACCCGACGACGCCCTCGCCTCCCTGCGCAGCGGCGGCGCCGACCTGGCGCTCGTCTACCACTTCCACACCCGCCAGCCGCCCGGTCACTGGCTGGCCATCGCCGGTCCCGGCGCCTATATCCCGCTGGTCGACGACCACATCCGGCTGCTCGTGCCCGCAAGCCACCCCCTTGCCAGCCGGGACGCGGCCGCCCCGCCCGAACTCGCCGGCGACCGCTGGATACAAGGCTGGGGCGACACCGGCGCCGTCCTTGACGCCCTCGCCGCCACCAGCGGCTTCCGGCCCCGCATCGCCTGCCGCTCCAGCGACTACCGCTTCATGAGCGCCCTCGTCAGCGCCGGTGTCGGCGTCGCCCTCATCCCCCGGCTCGGCCTGCCCGACAACCCGCAAGTCCGTGACCTGGCAATAACCCCGCAACCAATCCGCTACGTCGGCATCTACCGCCCCAGCCGCCGCTGGCAGCACCCAGCCGCCGACCGCCTCCTCGCAGCCCTCCGCCACCAGGCCGCCACCATGAACGGGACGGCATGATCCCCCGCTGGGTAGCCGCTGACCTGAGCAAACACCGTCCGACACGCTACTTGAACACCTGGCAGGCCATGACCATGCGCTGGATCTGGTTAGTGCCCTCGTAGATCGGGGTGATTGGGCCTAAGAATCCGCATCGGGAGGTGCCGGGGCCGCAAATTCAAGCTGGTTGTTATCGGGGTCGCGGAACACGACGGTGGAGTACGGTCCGTTCGGCCTGCGGCGGATGCCGGTGTGCCCGATGTTGAGCGCGTCGAGCCGGTCCATCCAGGCTTCCAGCGCCGCGCGGTCGGCGACCTCGAACGAGATGTGGTCGAATCCGGTCTTCTCCCGGGCGTAATGCGGAAGCCGCCCAGGCCACCGCTCGGCGCCGAAGAGCTGCTGGTACCAGTTCATGCTGGCGTCGAGGTCGGTGACGGTCAGACAGACGTGGTGCACCCCGGTAATGACCGGACCGTTTGGAGTATTCATATTCTCGACCTTAATTAAACCTTCTTACTCAGCAGTGAAACGGAACTGAACAGCTTTTTCACTGGCCGTGATAGCCCGCAGAAAGCCTTTCCCTGACGGGGAGCGCGCTTAGAATGGCCGACGACATCAGCTCGATCTCGCGGCGGCCAGCAGCAGGCTGGAGGCCAGGCTCCGGTACGGCCGCCAGCGCCGGGCGAGGTCTGCCACCTCGGCCGGGTCCGGTAGGTGATCGAGGCCGTAACGCGCCTGGATCGAGTGACGCAGGGCTACCGCCGCGGCGCGATGCACTGAGAAGTAACTGATTTTGCACTGCCGCCTGGTGTCCTGACACCGTCAGAGGGGTGGACAGCCCCGGTCACCACAGGCTCCTGGGAGTAGTTATGCCCGTCATCACCGTCGGCACCGAGAACTCCGGCCCCATCGGACTCCACTACGAGGACTACGGCAGCGGCACGCCGGTGATCCTCATCCACGGCTATCCGCTGAGCGGCCGCGCCTGGGACAAGCAGGTCCCGCCGCTGCTCGCGGCCGGGCATCGGGTCATCACCTACGACCGGCGCGGCGCCGGCAGTTCGAGCCAGCCGGCCACCGGATACGACTGGGACACCTTCGCCGCCGACCTGGACAAGCTCATCGACACGCTCGGCCTGGAAGACGTCGCGCTGGTCGGCCACTCCATGGGAACCGGCGAGGTCACCAGGTACCTGAGCAGCTACGGGTCGGGGAAGGTCGACCGGGCGGTCCTGATCGGGCCGATCCCGCCTTACCTGTCGCAGGCGCCGGACAACCCGGACGGTGTCCCGGCGAACCTGTTCGACGGGTTCCGCCAGGCGGCGGACACCCGGCCTGGCTGAAGGGATTCCTCGACAACTTCTACAACATCGATCAGTTCGGCGGGAACCGGGTGAGCGACGAGGCCTACCGGGCCAGCTTTAACGTGGCCACCACGATGTCAGCGATCGCCGCCTACGCCTGCATCGCGACCTGGCAGGCCGACTTCCGGTCCGACCTGCCGAAGATCGGCGTCCCAGTACTCGTCATCCAAGGCGACGCGGACCGGGTGCTGCCGTTCGACAAGACCGGTAAGCGGCTGCCCGGGCTGATCGCCGACGTCGACCTCGTCGTCGTCGAGGGCGGCCCGCACGGCATTCCCTGGACCCACACCGACGAGGTCAATGCCGCCCTGCTCCGCTTCCTCGGTCATCCGGCCGCCTAGCGGCCCGGAGCCGACGTCGAAGCCGCCACGGACGCCGGACGCAGCGAATTGTCGCCGGCCGGGCGATCAGCGGTGGACCCTGCGCAGAGTGGCGACCGCGTCCGGCGGCAAGGCCCAGCCCGGCATCGGCGGCGGGCCGGTCAGGCTACCAACGAGCCTGGCCGGGAAGCCGTCCAGGATGGACCGGTCACCGAAACGGTCGCGCTGCTTGACGCAGGCACCGGCGCGTACCACGGACTCGGCCCCGACCACGCTGCTGTCACACACGATGGCGCCGGGTTCGACGACGCTGCCGCGGCCGATGTGACAGCCGTGGATCATCGCGCCGGGGCCGATCACCGCGTCGTCGTCGATGATCAGCTCGTTGTCGGGCAGCAGGTGCAGCACCGTGTTCTCCAGGATCTGCACCCGGGAGCCGATGCGGACCGGGCCGTGTGAGTCCCCGATGATCTTCACCCCGGCGCCGATCAGCGCGTCTTCGCCGACGACCACGTCGCCGGTGATCTCCGCTGAGTCGAACAAGACCGTGCCGGCGCCGATCGACGGGGTCTTGTCCCGGTAGGCGTACAGGGTTCCCATGTCTTCTCCGGCTCGCATCGGCCCGTGCATGATGGTGCCCGGGTGGTCGGTCAGGTTGGTCTGGTGCTGGCGCAGCACCGCGAGCCGCTCCCGGTCGGCGTCGGTAGCCGACCGGATCACGTGCGGCGGGCGCCCGACCAGGACCGAGCCGGCCGGGATCACGGTGTCCGGCGGCACTAGGGTGCCCTCGCCCAGGATGCACCCGCTGCCCAGGCGGGACCCGGGCATGAGGATCGCGCCGTTGCCGATCTCGCACAAATCGCCGATAGTGGCGCCGACGATGGTGGCCCGGTGACCGAAGACGGTGCGCTGACCCACCCGGACCGGATGCTCACGGGTGCCTATCACCACCCCGTTCTCCAAGATGGCCGAGTAGTTGCCGATGCTCACCCCGGCATTGTGCGAGCGCGCGACCAGGCCCTGCGCCAGGATCGCGCCGGCGCCGACGTGGACCTCGCCGAGAATCACCGCGGAACCGGCGATCTCCGGCTCCGGCTGGTCGACGATCAGCTGGTTGAAGCTCACGCCGGCACCGGTCAGGCCGCTTTAAGAGTGGTACGGATCTCGGTCCCGGCGCGGACCGCCTTGGTGACCGGGGTCTTCTCCGCGATCTCGGCCAGCTTCGCGCGCTGGTCGTCGTCGACGCCGTGCAGGGTGACCAGGCGGTCAATCCACCTGTCGTTCTGATCCTTGACGATGTAGGTCAGCTTGACGTCCACCTCGGTCAGTGGCCAGCCCTTGCGTTCGGCGTACATCCGGAGCGTGATCGCCGTGCAGGCGCCGAGCCCGGACAACAGCAGACCGAACGGGGTCGGGCCGCTGTCCGCCCCGCCGTGGTCCACCGGTTCGTCGGCGCGCAACGGATGGGTCCCCGCGTGGATGCGGACACCGTACGGCTTTTCCTCACTCGTCACCGTGGCGACGGCGATGGTGTGGCCGGGGTCGTCGCTCATCAGGCCATCCTCCGTGGGTTTTGATGCTCCGGGTTGTCGTATCCTGCCCGGCTTAATCTTCTGATAACCGCCTTGACAGCTCGGCGAGCGTGGCTGACATGCACTGCTGCTGCTCGAAGTGCGACTCCGCTGGCATGCACGGCTCGCGTCGGACGCCTCGTGCCGTGCTACGTTGAGAGCGTTGGAGACCCCTTCCGTGCGCCGGACGCGTCTGCCGTCGTCATCTGGAAGGAGTGGCAACTCATGCCACGTCGCTATGGTCCCGGGCACTTCACTGAGGACCCTTACTCACTCCTCGTTTCGCCCCACGGCATTCCGGTGGACGATCTCGTCGCTGTCCTACAGAAGGAGATCAGGCGAAGTCGCATCGACAACGCCGTGCTCGCCGCCTACGAGATGTTCACAACCTCGGCGGATGTCGCTGAGCACCTGTGGCGGCGGCTGCGGCTTATCGCGGTGGAAGACGTGGGGATGGGTCTGCCCCTCGGGCCGGTGCTGATCGACGTGCTCCACCGTAACTTCAATGCCACCCCGGGCGGGGAGTGGATGATGGCGTGTCACGCTGTTCGCCTGCTCGCTGCTGCGCCCAAGGACCGCACCAGTTCCGAGCACGCCGATTGGGTCGCCGCGAAGGTCGCTCTCGGGGAAGCGCTGGTCGAGGTCCCGGACTACGCCCACTGCGTGCACACACGCGCCGGTCAGGAGCTGGGGCGCGGTCTGATCCAGTGGTGGGACAACGGCGCCCAAGTGCGCGACGAGCTGCCCTCAGCGGATCACCGGTACCGTGACGAGCTGATCGAGATCCACCGCCGCGACGAAGCGGAGAACGGGACTGCGCCTCGTTGAGGCGGGACAGGAGCTCGCCCGCGTTGGTTACTGGCGGTCGGTGTCTTGGCGCGCGCCGGGTGGGAGTGCCTGCGGTGTTACCCACCATTCTGAGGCGATTTCGAGCCCGCAGGCTCGGAGTGCCTGGCGCTTGGGCCGATCGAGGTGCGCTGTTACGACGACGGCCTGAACGGCGCCGCGCTGCCCGGCTTGGGCCAGGACGGCGCGGAGCAGCCGGAAGCCGGTCGTCGGCCATTTGGTGGCCGGGTGACCACGAAGTCATCGATTTGGCAGGTGAGGCCGCCGGGGTCGTAGACGGGGGGTGCGGGGCCGAGGGTCGCGATGAGGAACCCGGTGAGCTGGCCAGCTTCTTCGCTGACCAGCGTGATGATCTCAGCGCTGGCGACAAGGCTGCGCAGGTAGGTGCGGTGCTTGTCGGGTGCGACGGCGGCGGGCCGCCAGAACAGTGGCTGGTAGCGGGCGTACTGGTCGCGGCGGATGCTGGCCAGGGCGGTCATCGCGGAGACATCAGCCTGCACCGCGGTGCGTATCTGCTCACTCACCCTCCTAGTGTTGCGGGTTTGGGTACCTGCGCCGCGACCGGCCACGCGGTCGCCCGGGTGACCGGACGCGAAGTCACCGTTCGTTCGGATTAAGAGATCTTTTTGGCAGAACGGACCGTGGTACCTGCCGGTGCAGTCAGGTGCGCGGGCCGGGCTGCTCGTCTGGGCCGTCGTCGCCTTGCCGCCAGTTCCGGGCGAGGGCCACGAGGCCGCGAACCACTTCGGGAGGCAGCCCAGGAGTGCTCGCGATGTGCCAGAGCGTCGGGTCCTCATACTCGGCAGGCCCGACATCCGGCGACCCGACCTTGGGTTCCCCGCCTGCCAGTATCCGTCGGCACGAACCCGGGGCCCAGCCGAGCCGGTTCTCGATCATGCCGAGGGTACTGGGGGAAACGTGCTGGCCGTTCTCGAGCTTGCCCAGCGTCCGCTCGGTCACCCCGGTCGCCTCGGCCAGGGCCCGCCTATCCCGCATGCCTAGCTCGACCCGGCGTGCGACGACGTAATCAGCGAGCCGCCGCCAGTCCTCACCGGCCATGTGCCCGTCCTTCCCGTGAGTCGATGCTAGTCCCGCCACGGGTCACGTGACCATCCTTATTCGAAGTAGATAGAAGATTCTAGCTCTCCTGCGGGCGATAACCGCACGTCTCTACGCCTCTCTTCCAGGTTCATCTTGTTGATGCCCTTTACTTCCTACTCATGCTGCTCTAAAGTGCCTAGATCATGAGATAAATTCTTGTCTCTTCCTAGACGTACCAGGATCTTCGCTTCTGGGCTCCGCGGAGTCAGGACGGTGATCCGGACCTGGAGGCTTGATGGGCAGCACCGCTGACGCGAAGCGGTGAGCCCAGTCCGGCGCGCTGCAGGCCGGTGGCGTCCTCGCGCAGGCGAGGAGGGGAGCGCAAGGGCGCTCCGGCCACGCAGCGGACGTCGGCCGCGGATCCACTGGCCCGGCCCGGCCATCAGCCGGTGCCGGGCCCGGATCTCGGCTAGCTAAGCGGGCTCGGCGCGCCGTACCCGATCCTCAGCACGGCTTGGCCCGTGCGCAGCGTGAGCTGTTGCACCGATCCGGGGAGATATTGGGCTGTCTGCGCGCCGATGAACGATTGCATCCAGCCGAGGTATGCGGCACGGGTCAGGTGCGCCGCGCTGTCCGACGTCGCTACGTCTACCGACCGCAGCAGGCTGGCAGGTCCGCCACCAGGCGATTGATTGATGAAGTCCACGATGCTCACCGGATGGATAGCGGCCATGGCGGCGAGGAGCATCGGCAGCCGCGGATCGATATCGCCGCTGAGAAGTTGTGCCCTGGCCGGGGCTGTGACCGTGATCTGGCTGTTGGCCAGCAGCTGGGCACCGGCCGTCTGCCTGTCGCCCAGCGCCGCCTGCTCAGCGGCGCGGTACGCCGCGGTGCCGCCGGGAAAGACCAGCCGGATGTCGATCCTGGCGTTCCCGGAGCCGAAGCTCGCGATGATGGCCGGGGCGTAGACGGAGGCCAGCCGGCCGCCGAACTGGGCTCGGATAGCGGCCGTGGCGATTACCAGGTCAGAGCCGAGAGGATCTGTCGACCCGGGTCCGAGCGTCAACACGTCCGCGGCCGGGAAGCCGCTGCTGACCAGATCCGTGCATACCTGGGGATCGCAGGACACGACTGCGGCCTGGCTGACCTGCTGCAGGATCCAGGTGATGGCCTGCTTTCTCGCCGTAGCCTCAGCGGCGAGTTCCTGGTTGATCGGAGTATGGCTGCCGGTTAGCCGATCAGACGCGACGCCGCGCCCGGGAAGATTGAAGGCGAGCACGCCGAGGCTGGCCACCAGCAGAATCGCGGCCAGAAGCACGGGCGCCCGGCCACGCCACCAGACTTGGCGAATTCCGTGTCGCGCCGCCCGGGGCCGGGACACGGGCCGACCGCCGATCAGGCCATCGCCGCTGCCCGGCGGCGGCTCTGACGGTGCGGCAGACATTCGCTGCGAGCTAGCTGCCTCCTCATCCGCGGCCACAGCGGAGACCATTGGCGGCATCGGTCCCGTGAGCCGCGCGCCGGCGGCCACCAGCTCGCCGAGCACGCCGCGAGCCGACGGCCTGGCGGCTGGGTCCTTGTTGAGGCAGCGGTGGACCAGCGAGCCCAGCGGTTCGGGAAGCCTGCCTACAACTGGCTCGGAATGAAGAATGGCGAACGCCGTCGCGGTCAACGAGTCGCCCTTGAAGGGCAACTCACCGGTACCGGCGAACACCATCGTCACAGCCCACGACCACACGTCGGCCGCTGCGGTCACCCGGGTCCCAGCGAGCTGCTCAGGGGCCATGAACGCCGGAGTTCCCACCGTGGCCTGGCCGGAAAGACCGGTGGTGGTCATCCCGGGAACGGCCGCCAGCCCGAAGTCGATCACCACTGGCCCGTCGGGCCCGAGCAGGACATTGCCCGGCTTGAAGTCGCGATGCACCATCCCAGCGGCATGCACCGCGCCCAGCGCGGTCAGCGTGGCGACGGCGATGCGCTCGAGGGCAGCGCCGCCGCGAGGCCCGAACTGCTCGATGAGCTCTACCAGCGACGGCCCGCTGACGTATTCACTGACGATGAACGGCCGCCGTTCGAAGATCCCCGCATCCAGAACCTGCGCAGTGCAGAAACGGGCGACCCGCTGCGCCGCGGCGACCTCCTTCAGAAAGCGGCTCCGGACCTGCGGGTCCGTGGTGGGCGGCAGAAGCTTGACCGCCGCCGGGCTTCCCGTAGGGCCCTCAGCCAAGAACACAACGCCCTGTCCGCCTTCCCCGAGGCGGCCGAGCAACCGGTAGACACCTACCTCGCGCGGATCCGTGTCGCGCAGGGCAAGCATCTCCGGCATTGTGGACCAAGCGGATGTCACCCAGCCATTCTGCCCCCGCAGCTCAGCCCACGCCACGATTCCATTTCGTCAGAGCCAAAAAGACGGCGCTCACGGGCGTCTTCCCGGCAATCTTCCCGGCAAGATGGCGCTCTCGGCCGAGAACATGGGAAATTTCCTTTGAAACGCGCTTCGGCGCGGGGCATGCTGGTGGAGAGGCCCGGCTCGCGAAAGTGCCCTAGGGGCAGGCAGCGCGCCGGGTTAGGGGCAGGGCCCCGGCAGCATCGTCCCCCCCACGGTGCCCGGGGCTCCGCTTCGCCGCAGGCACCGGCCCGCTACTCTTTGCTGGTGGAACACGCCAGCGCGAACGGCCGGCCCACGAGAGGGACTCGCGGTCTGCTGTACTGCGGTCTGGTGGCCGGACCGGTCTTCGTCACGACATTCCTCGCGGAGGGCGCCACCCGGGACGGGTACCGCCCTTCGCGTCATCCGGTCAGTTCGCTTGCGCTCGGGCCACGCGGCCGGATCCAGGTCGCGAACTTCGCCGTAGCCGGGACGCTGGTCCTGGCCGGTGCCGTCGGCTTGGGGCGCGCCGCCAATCCCGGGCTCAGCAGCCGGGCGGAACAGGCCCTGATCGGCGCAGCGGGGGCCGGCCTCATCGGCGCGGCCGTCTTCGCCACCGACCCGGTGAGCGGCTACCCGCCAGGAACACCTGACGCGCTCACTCAGCCCAGCCGCACCGGCGTGATACATAACCTCGCTTCGCTCCCGGTGTTCCTCGGCCTGCCCGCCGCCGCGTTCACCTGCGGCTGGCAGTCCATCCGGGCCGGCCACCGCGGATTCGCCCTGTACTGCGCGGCCACCGCAACGACCATGCTGGCCAGCACGGCACTGGCCGGCGCCGGCTTTAATCAATCACCCCGGCTGGTCAAGCTCGCTGGATTGTTCCAACGAGCCGGCATTGTGACCGGCTTCGGCTGGCTGACCGCCCGGTCCGCCCAAGCGCTTAGATGCGGGCAAGCGCCTCGCGCAACGGGTCAAGACCCATAGCGCCCAGACTGAGCGCCTTGGCGTGAAAGTCCTTGAGGCTGAAGGCTGCTCCGGCCCGTGCCATGGCATCCTCCCTGGCCTGTAGCCAGATCCGTTCACCAAGGGTGTAGGAAGGGGCCTGACCCGGCATGCCGAGGCAGCGGCGTAGCTCGGAGCGCAGTTGCCGTTCATCCCAGCTGGAGTGGGCGCGCAGGAGCTCCCAGGCGATCTCGGCATTCCAGCGTTCGCCCTCGCGCCAGCCGGTGCCCCGTGGAACATCCAGTTCCAGGTGCACCCCGATGTCCAGGGCCACCTGGGCGGCGAGCAGTTGCTGGCTGTCGAGCATGCCGAGATATGCCCCCGGGTCGTCCAGGTACCCGAGCTCTCCCATGAGCCGCTCCGCGTAGAGCGCCCAGCCCTCGCCGTGGCCGGATACCCAGGACATGCGCTGCCAGCGGTTCAGGCCTTGCGTGTCCGCCATGGCGACCGACATCTGCAGGTGATGGCCGGGAACGCCCTCGTGGTAGACGACCGTGACTTCCTTCCAGGTGGAGAAGGTCTCAACGCCGTCCGGCACCGACCACCACATCCGCCCGGGCCGGGACCAGTCCTCGGAGGGCTCGGTGTACCAGATCCCCCCGTCGTTGGTGGGTGCGATCACGGCCTCGATCCGGCGCGCTTGCTCGGGAATGTCGAAGTGCGTCCCGTCCAGCTCCGACATGGTGCGCTCGGCATGTTCCTGCATCCAGGCACGGAAGTTCTCGCGCCCCTCGACGCGCCGGGCCGGGTCTTGGTCCAGGATCGCCATGGCCTCCGGCACGGTGGCCCCGGGCCGGACCAGGTTACTGACCCGCGCCATCTCGGCCCGCAGCCGGGCGAGCTCCTCGCAGCTCCAGGCGTAGGCCTCGCGCAGATCCACAGCGGCGCCGAGGAAATACCGCGAGGCCCGCGCGTAGACCTCAGGTCTGCAGGCATCCTTCTCCCTGGCCAGCGGCATCAGCTCGCGGTCGAGGAAGGCGCCGAGCTCGGCCGTGGCGGCCGTAGCCGCGCGCGCGGCTATGTCCAGCTCCCTGCGCAGCGAGTCCGGGACTGCGGTCAGCCGCCCGGCCAGTCCTGAATAGAAGGCATCCCCCGGCTTGGCCCAACCCGCGCACTGCCCGGCGACCTCCTCGACCTGCCGCCTGGCCGCGCAGCGGCCATCCCTGGCCGCGTCGAGCAAGGTCACGGACAACTGGCGGTAAGCCCGCGGCACCGCGGCCATCCGCTTAGCGATGTTGGCGGCGGCCTCCTCGCCGTCGGTGGGCATCAGGTCGAAGACCTTGCGCACCCTCTGCACCCAGCTGGCGATGGTGTCGAGCTCGCTGGTGGTGTCCCCGGCGTCGTAGCGCTCCGCAGCCAGTGCCAGCCGCTCCCGCATCGCGGCCCGCGCGACCTGCTCGCGCCGGTCCGGGGCTTCGGCCGCGTCCAGGGCCGCGAGGGTTGAGCGATCCAGCCCGGCCCGTCCGGCGAACCCGTCAGCCCCGAGATCCGGCAGTTCGTGGTCGTGCCCCGCAATCCCGGCGGTAGTGGCGTAGCACGGGTCCAGGGCGGCGGCCCGCTCCACGTACTCCGCCGCGATGTCGTCGATCGAAGGCATACCTGAAACCTAGCCCCGGGTGCTGCGTCGCGCCGGATGGTTGTGCCAACGACCCGGTTGCGGGCCCATGCCGCTGTGCACGCCCGTACATCTCGCGAACAAAATCAGCCGGCGGCGGCTGGTACAAGCAAACGGCACGCCCTGGTCGTCCCGGCAAGAACTCGCGTATTTCCCCGCTGGCCCTTCCGACCTGCGCGGGAAAATGCGCTACTCGCTCATTGGGCCCCGATCGGAAGGCGATTGGAAAATTCCTTTCTGGCATGGGATGATGCCGAGCCGGTATTACGCCAAAGGCGCGATACCGGGAGGGTATCAGGGTGAACCTATTAGGTATTAGACAGAGCCGCAGATTGCGGCAACGCTTGTTTACGAGACTGAATACGGGGCGAGAGAAAAGCTTGGGAAACGGAGAAGTCAATGCCGAAGGAACTGCTGATTAAGAGCGGCCGGGTCGTGACCGTCGACCCGGACCTCGGCGACCTGCCGACCGGCGACGTCCTGGTCACTGACGGCGTGATCACCGCCGTCGGCCCAGATCTGACGCCAGCCACCGCGAACGCTGAGGTGATCGACGCGGCAGGCCGCCTGGTGATACCCGGCCTGGTGGACACGCATCGCCATGTGTGGCAGGGCGCCATCGGCGGTTACACGCCGCAGATGACCGGTGCCGGGTACGGGCCCGCCGTGCTGACCGGCATCTCGCTGAGGCACTCTCCCGACGACGTCTATGCGGGCACGCTGTGGGGCGCGCTGCAGGCCCTGGACGCGGGGATCACCACGATCGCCGACTGGGCGCACAACGACCAGTCCCCTGCGCACGCGGACGCGGACCTGCGCGGCCTGCGGGACTCGGGGATCCGGGGCTACTTCCTCTACGGCGGACCCGGCCCGGCCAGCAGCGACCCCAATCCGCCGCACCCCGCAGATGCCCGCCGCATGCGCGACGAATACTTCGCCGCCGGCCGCTACGGCCGGTTGCGGATGGGCATGGCGCTGCGCGGTCCGAGTTTCACCAGCGCCGAGCGCAACGTGGCGGACTTCGCGTTCGCCCATGACCTGGGACTGCCCATCTCGGTGCATGTGGGCATGGCTGGCACCTCCGGCGCGGTCAGCGGCCTGCGGCGTGACGGGCTGCTCGGCGCCGACGTCAACTACGTACACGGCAACATGCTGACCGACCGGGAGTTCGACCTGATCGCGGAGAGCGGGGGCACCCTCACGATCACGCCGTCCACCGACATGCTGATGCAGTTCGGCACCTTCCCGGCCACCGGGTCGGCCTTGAGCCGCGGCATCGTCTCCGGCTTCGGTATCGATACCATCTGCAGCGCGGGCACCGACCTGTTCTCCGAGATGCGCCTGGCCCTGGCCGCGGAACGATCCCGGGCCAATGCGCCAGCCCTGGCCCGCGGCGAGCAGGTCCCAACCGTGGAGTTGCATCAGCGGGACATGCTCCGCCTAGCCACCATCGATGGCGCTCGGGTGTGGCACCTCGAAGACGAGATCGGCACCCTGACGCCCGGAAAGCAGGCCGACATCGCGATTATCGACATGCGCTCCCCGCATCTGGACGGGTTCGGCGACCCGGTAGCCGTCATGGTTCTCGGCGCGGGACCAGCCGACGTGGAGACGGTCATCGTCGGCGGCGACGTCGTCAAGCGCGACGGCGTCCTGGCCGGCGACCACGTTGAGCAGGCCCGCAAGCTGATGCACGCCACCCGCGACCACCTGGGCGCGTGACGCCATGGCCCGGATATTCATCACCGGATCAGCTGACGGCCTCGGGCTCATGGCCGCGGAAATCCTGGCCCGCCAGGGACACGCCGTCACCCTGCACGCCCGCAACGACCGCCGCGCCGAGGACGCCCGGCAGACGCTGCCGTCAGCCGAGGCGGTCGTGACCGGGGATCTGGCCACGATCGCCGGGATGCGCCGGGTCGCCGAGTCAGCCAACGCCCTCGGCCGCTTCGACGCGGTGATCCACAACGCCGGGGTCGGCTATCGCGAACCGCGGGTCGAGACCGACGACTGCCTGGAGCACGTCTTCGCCATCAACGTGCTCGCCCCGTACCTGCTCACCGCGCTCATCACGACACCTCACCGGCTGGTCTACCTCAGCTCTGGCATGCACCGCGGCGGCGATGCCGCGCTAGACGACCCCCAGTGGGCCAGGCGGCGATGGAGCGGGGCGCAGGCCTACTCCGACAGCAAGCTGTTCGATGTCGCCCTGGCCTTCGCCGTGGCACGCCGCTGGCCGGCCGTGCTGTCCAACTCGCTCGAACCAGGGTGGGTACCCACCAAGATGGGCGGCCCGGGAGCCCCCGACGACCTCGCGCTCGCCCCGGTCACCCAGGCCTGGCTGGCGGCCAGCGACGATCCCGCCGCCAGGGTGACCGGCAGCTACTTCTACCATCAGCGGCCCCGGGAGGTACATCCAGCCGCACACGACCGCGCCTTCCAGGACCGGCTCATCGACTATTGCGCATCGCTAACCGGCATCGCGCTGCCGGCACTGTCAGCCACGAACTCCAGGCTTCGGTGAATGCGGCACGGCGAAGGTGTCACCTTTGACTTGACCACGTTCGGCCTCAAGATCGCCAGCGATCGCCGAGTACGTCCCGCACACCCGCATCGGCTCTTGCGCATATATCTCGTGGTGGTAACGACGGTCGCCCCGCTGGGCCGGGCTCTGCGGCCACCGTCGGGATGGCCGCCGCCCCGGTCCGGGCTGCCTCTGGCGGAGCTGGCGGCACCCGGGTAGGCCCCCGGCTAACAGGTCCGCCGGGCCGTCGGCCGGGAAATCCAGCCGGGAGACCATCAAACCATCCCTGATATGCCTCAATGGGAACATCTGGTCGTGCCACCTCGTGATCGGGCCGTCCCGGTGGAACATAGGGCCGGTGATATGCGGCCCAATGTTCCAGAGGTGCGGTGGCGTGCGGCCCGCGGGTGGCGGGCGGGGTAGCCGATCCGGGAATCACGGGCCTGGTGCTACAGGAGAGCCCCGTGACCATCACGAGATATTGCGTCAGAGCCCGAAAGCTGACCCGCGCGGCGCCGGAGCTTCGCCGGGGAGGAATGCCGGCAGGGCGGCTCGTGTTGACGCGCTGGTGAAGAAGATTGGCTTTCTGTCGTTCGGGCACTGGTCCTCGTCACCCGGCTCGCGTACGCGGTCGGCATCGGACGCGTTGCTGCAGTCGATCGACCTGGCCGTGGCCGCCGAAGAGCTCGGCGCCGACGGGGCGTACTTCCGCGTGCACCATTTCGCGAGGCAGCTGGGATCTCCGTTCCCGCTGCTGGCGGCGGTCGGAGCGCGCACCAGCCGGATCGAGATCGGTACGGCAGTCATCGACATGCGCTACGAGAACCCGCTCTACATGGCGGAGGACGCCGGCGCGGCCGACCTCATCGCCGGCGGCCGCCTCCAGCTGGGGATCAGCCGCGGCTCGCCGGAGCAGGTAATCGAGGGCTGGCGATACTTCGGCTACCAGCCGCAAGAGGGTCAGACAGACGCGGACATGGCCCGCGGGCACGCCCAGGCACTGCTCGAGGTGCTGGGCGGCGAGGGCTTCGCGCAGCCCAATCCCCGCCCGATGTTTCCGAACCCGCCCGGCCTGCTGCGCGTCGAGCCGCACTCAGAAGGGCTGCGTGACCGCATCTGGTGGGGCGCCGGGTCACAGCAGACCGCCACCTGGGCGGCCGAGGTAGGCATGAACCTGCAGAGTTCGACGCTGATCAATAACGAGTCGGACAAACCCTTTCACCTGCAGCAGGCTGAGCAGATCCAGGCATTCCGTGACGCCTGGCAGAAGGCTGGCCACGAGCGGGAGCCGCGAGTGTCGGTAAGCCGGAGCATCTTCGCCCTCGTCGACGACCGGGACCGGGCGTACTTCGGCCGCCAGAACCAGGACACCGACGAGATCGGGTTCATCGACGCGAAGACCCAGGCGATCTTCGGCCGCGCGTACGCGGCCGAGCCGGACGTGCTGATCCAGCAGCTCAGGGAGGACGAGGCGATCGCAGCCGCCGACACGCTGCTGCTCACCGTGCCCAACCAGCTCGGCGTCGACTACAACGCCCACGTCATCGACAGCATCCTCACCCACGTGGCGCCTGCGCTCGGCTGGCGATAAGCCGGCTGGGCGTCCACTTCGGCGGACGTCACGCCGCACTCGCCCAGGTGGGCCTGCGAGGGCGGCTGGCCCGGCTCGTTCAGATCCAGGTTTAAGCGCCAGGTGGGTGATCACCTGGCCCCGATCCATCAGGAATCGAGAAGCGCCACGGTGTGGCCGGGCCTAGCCTTTCGGTAGAAGGCCGGCCTCACACCGAGCCCCTGAGCGTCAAGAAGGGAAGTCCGACAATGCCCGCGAAGAATGCCACAACCGAGTCCGGCGGCTTCAGCGCCGACGAGCGTGCCGCGATGAAAGAGCGCGCCGCCGAGCTGCGTGCCGAGGGCAAGAAGGGCGCCAAGAAGGCCGACGGCCTGCAGGCGGTTCTCGACAGCATCGCGGGGATGGCACCGGAGGATCGTGCCCTCGCCGAGCGCGTGCACATGACGGTGACCGCGGCCGCCCCCGGGTTGTCGCCGAAGACCTGGTACGGGATGCCCGCCTACGCGAACGCGGACGGCAAGGTCGTCGTCTTCTTCCAGAACGCGGGCAAGTTCAGCTACCGCTACTCGACCCTAGGCTTCCAGGACGTGGCGAACCTCGACGACGGCGACGTGTGGCCGGTATCGTACGCGCTGAAGAAGTGGAGCCCCGCGGTGGAGAAGAAGGTCGCTGAGCTGGTGACGGCCGCGATCTCCTGACCAGTGGAGGCATCCCGATGAACGCGCCCAACGACACCGCTGCGAAGGGCTTGCGCGGACGGTGGCAATCTCCTCAGCGACCCGGCATGCAACGCTGGATCACGCCATGGGAGTACCGCCACCTCCGCGGCTCCGGGTTCACGCGTGCTGCCGCCGGCGGCTTCCAGCTCGGCATCGGCCTCGTTCTGGTCTCGCTCGGCCGTAAGGCGGGAACCGACGAGGAGCGGCGCAAAATGTACCGGTTGTCGGCGTGGTTCCTGGTGCCCGCGGCGGGCAATCTCGCGGCCGGCTACTGGTACATCACTATCGCTAGGCCGCAGCTGCCTGAACCTGACGGTCGATGACGGCGACCGCTGCATTCAATCGGCCCAGGCGGCAGGCGATCGCCGTCCCCACCACCCCGGCACCGATGATGAGGACGTCCACCTCAGCGTGCGTGCGGCTCATGGCGCGCTCGCGGCCGGGCCGGGAGCCGACTCAAGCAGCGCCAAGGCGGCGCCGAATTCCTGCCCCGACGCCGCGGCACGCATTGTCGCGAACTGCTCACGCGCGTACTCCCGGAAGTCGAAGGGCAGATCGCTGATCGCCTGCTGCACGACCGACCACATGGCCTCGCGGAACGCGGACATGAACCGCAGCAACCGCACGGCCGCGATCACGTGCTCGTCAGGATTCCCGTGGTAGAGCCGGACGAGCTCGCGGTCCTCATCGATGCCGAAATCGTGGTTGACCGAGAAGTTCGCCAGGTCGAAACGAGGGTCGCTCATACCCGCGTACTCCCAGTCGACCAGGAACATCTGCCCGCCGTAGCCGATGAAGTTGGCCGGCAGCAGGTCGCCATGGCAGGGGGCGGTGAGTGCGAACGACACGGCTCGCTTGATCCGGCCGGCGATGGGTTCGGCCCACGCGTAATCGTCACCGGGGTCGGCCCCTCGGGTTTGCGCGTTGTGCCGGTAGAAGTCGACGACGGCGAACGGGTCAAGAGTGCCCGGAATGGGCGGCCCCTGATGCAGGACCCGCAGCGTGGCCGCTACCTGTGCCATCACGCCGGGTGCGCGCATCTGCTCGGCCGTGAAATGTTGGCCGGGCAGGAACCGGGTGACCAGGTAGCCCTCACGCGGTGCGCAGGCCGCCACTTCGGGTCCGATGCCCAGACGGGCGGCCATCGAGGTGGCGGCTTGTTCGGTCTCGCGGTCGATGGCGAGCAGTTCGGAATCCCGGCCGAAAAGCCGGATGACAAAGGTGCCGCTAGGTGTGGTCGCCTTGTAGTTGAGGTTGGTGATCCCGCCCGATAGCTCCTCCAGGGTCACAGGTGCGCCTGGCCAGACCCGGGCGGCGATCGCGAGGGCGGCCGTGTCCGCGGCCACTAGCCGGCTCCGGGGTCGGACGTTTCGCGCGTAAACCCCACCCCGTCGGCCTCCACCGCGGGCAGCGTCAGAGCCACCACAGCATGC